>Ga0182749_1001653_pt1 | contig 17223 bp, 15 predicted proteins | sample eDN3rd37CKraftMG_FD_128875 | JGI IMG/M metagenome (GOLD analysis project Ga0182749, IMG submission 128875) | Enriched Miracle-Growth compost microbial communities from Emeryville, California, USA - eDNA 3rd pass 37_C Kraft MG (version 2) (version 2) ...
AACCGGGCTCATCAAAACGCACGCGATAGAGGATGAGCTCGCCTCGAATCAGCGGCACGAGCCGCGCGCCAGCGCTCAGACGCGCCAACGCTCAGACTTGTCACCGCGCCAGCGGCCGCACTGTGAGGGCGCGCGCAGCGCTGCAGGCGCGCGCGCTTTGAGCGCGCCGGCAATCCGATGCCATGACAGGATCGCCGCCCGTGCGCCGTGTCAGCGCCGGCTCAACGGCAGTGCAGTGGTTTCCTTGATCGTGGACAGCGCGATCGAGGAATGCACGGATTCGACGCCCGGCATCTTCGAGAGGTGATCGAGGAAGAAGGCCTCGTACGCCTTGATGTCGCGCACGCAGATGCGCAGCAGAAAGTCCGTATCGCCCATGAGCGTGTAGCACTCGAGCACTTCCGGGTGCTCACGCACCGCCTGCTCGAAACGCCCGAGCGTGTCGCGCCCGTGTGCCGCGAGCTTCACGCGCGAGAACACCGTGACGTTGAGCCCCACCTTCTCGCGGTCGAGCAGCGTCACGCGGCTTCGGATCACCCCCTGGTCCTCGAGCCGGGAGATGCGTCGCCAGCACGTGGAGGTGGTCATGCCCACGCGTTCGGCCACCTCGGCGGCCGACAGATTGCCGTTGGTCTGCAGGACTTCAAGAATGCGGATATCGCCCCGGTCGAGCTCGACTTGCATGGCATGTTCCGTGCTGTGCCTGGACAGTGGGATGAATATTTCACCGATAGCCCACTTCAGGCAAGTTTTGTAACACGTTGTGCGCCCGGCCGGGCGTACGCTGGGTAGTCTCGAGCCAGGTGACCAGGAGCCTCGCCATGAGCCCCTTCGATAACAGGGAATTCAACGGTCACGAGCTCGTCGTCTTCAATCACGACGAGTCCACTTCGCTTCGCGCCATCATCGCCGTTCACTCCACGGCGCTCGGCCCCGCCGCCGGCGGCTGCCGCATGTGGCCCTATACGAGTACGGCCGCGGCGGTAACGGATGCGCTCCGCCTGTCCCGCGGCATGAGCTACAAGAACGCCATGGCCGGATTGCCTTTCGGTGGTGGCAAGGCGGTCATCGTCGGGGATCCTCGCCGAAAGAGCCCCGCGCTGTTCGAGGCCTTCGGCCGTTTCGTGGATTCGCTGGGCGGCCGCTACATCACGGCGGAAGACGTGGGCACCACCACCGCAGACATGGAAAGCGTGGCGAAGCACACGCATTTCGTCGCCGGCCTCAACCGCCGCGCTGGCGAAGCCGGTGGCGACCCCTCTCCCAAGACGGCGCTCGGTGTGTTTCTCGGCATCAAGGCCGCGGTCCGTTTCCGCCTTGCCCGCACCAGCGTCGAGGGCGTCCGGGTCGCGGTACAGGGCGCGGGTGGCGTGGGGTATCACCTCTGCAAGCTGCTCGCGCACGAAGGTGCCCGGGTGCTTGTCGCCGATGTGCGCGCGGAAGCCGCTCAGCGCGTGCGCGATGAGCTCGGCGCGAATGTAGTCGCCCCGGAAAGTGTGCTCACGGAAGAGGTGGACGTCCTCGCCCCGTGTGCGCTGGGCGCAGTGCTGAATGAGCGCACCATTCCCGCTATCCGCGCGCCCATCGTGGCTGGCGCCGCGAACAACCAGCTCGCGCGGGATACGGATGGCGCCGCACTTCAGTCGGCGGGGATCCTGTACGCGCCGGATTACGTCATCAACGCCGGTGGCATCATCAGCGTGGCACGGGAGTATCTCGGCGGCAGCACGGAGGCGCAGGTCGTTTCCGAAATCGAGGGCATCCCGGCGCGTCTCACGGAAATCTTCGAGCGCGCCCGCCGCGAGAACCGCCCCACCAACGTCATCGCCGATCAGCTCGCCCGGGAGCGCATCTCGCACGGCCCGCGCCGCCTCGTCGCCTGATGGCGACGCTCCGCGGCGAGCGCCGCGCCGGCCGGCAATCCTGAACCGGCGGCGCGGGCGAGCGCACCAGGCAGTTACAACCGACCCCGGATTCGGCGACACTGTCGCGCAATGAAGCGCGTCATTGCCATTGCGAACCAGAAGGGCGGGGTCGGCAAAACCACCACAGCCGTGAATCTCGCCGCATCGCTGGCCGCCACGAAGCGCCGCACGCTCCTCATCGACATGGACCCGCAGGGCAACGCCACGATGGGTTGCGGCATCGACAAGTCGCAGCTTCAGCGAGGCGTTTGCGAGGTGCTGCTCGGGGAAGTCGCCGTGGAGGACGCGCTCGTTCCGCTCGAAGGCCCCGGCTTCACGATGCTGCCCACGAATCAGGACCTCACGGCCGCCGAAGTGCGTCTGCTCACGATGGTGGCCGGCCGGGAAGTGAAGCTCGTGAACGCCCTGCGCCCGGTGCGCGATGCGTTCGATGTGATCCTCATCGATTGTCCGCCCGCGCTGAACATGCTCACCGTGAATGCGCTGGTTGCGGCGGACAGCGTGCTCATTCCCATGCAGTGCGAGTACTACGCCCTCGAAGGGCTCTCGGCGCTGCTCTCCACGATCGAACAGATTCGCGGTGCGGTGAATGCCTCCCTGGAGATCGAAGGCATCCTGCGCACGATGTTCGACCCGCGGAACAATCTGGCGAACGAGGTGAGCGCGCAGCTCATCATGCACTTCGGGGACAAGGTCTTCCGCACCGTCATTCCGAGGAACATCCGTCTTGCCGAGGCGCCATCGTTCGGCAAGCCCGTGCTCATGCACGACAAGGAATCGCGTGGGGCGCTGGCGTATCTGGCCCTTGCGGGCGAGATGATCCGGCGCGAGGACGAGCAGCGCGCTGCCGAGACAGCGGCCGCCGCCGCCGCGGCTGCTGCGGCTCCCGCCCCGGCACCCGCGGCGAACGACGAGTCTTCCGCGCAGCCCGTGGCGCACACCGAAGCGCACGCGGAGCCCTGAGCGCGCAGCATCGGCACCGCCTTCCGATATGATCCCGCACCCATGATTCAGAAGAAGCCCACGCTCGGCCGGGGACTTGCGGATCTGCTCGGCCAGAGCGTTTCGCGACCCGCTCCGCTCGCTCCCGTGCAAGGCGGCGCGCCGGCCCCCACGCCATCCCCGGCACCCGGGGATGAGCTGACGAAGCTCCCTGTCGATCTGCTGCAGCGGGGCAAGTATCAGCCGCGCGTGGACATGCGGCAGGAGTCGCTGCAGGAGCTGGCCGATTCCATCAAGGCGCAGGGTGTGGTGCAGCCGATTGTGGTGCGGCCGGTGGGTACGCCGGCGCCCGGGGAATCGCAGCGGTACGAGATCATCGCGGGCGAGCGGCGCTGGCGCGCCTCGCAGCTTGCCGGGCTGAGCGAAGTACCGGTGATCATTCGCCGCATTCCCGATGAAGCGGCCATCGCGGTCGCCCTCATCGAGAACATCCAGCGCGAGAACCTGAACGCGCTCGAGGAAGCCCGCGCACTCGATCGCCTGATCAACGAGTTTCAGCTCACCCATCAGCAGTGCGCGGATGCCATCGGTCGCTCGCGTGCCGCCGTTTCGAATTTGCTCCGGCTGCTCGAAGCGGCCCCGGAAGTGTGCGAGCTCGTTGCCAGCCGGCAGCTCGAGATGGGCCACGCGCGGGCACTGCTCGGGCTCGCCAACAAGCGCAAGCAGGCCGAAGTCGGCGCGTTGGTCGCGAAGAAGGGCCTGTCGGTACGGGATACCGAAGCGCTCGTGCGCCGGCTGCAGCAGGGCGAAGCGACCCCGAAACCGGAAAGTGCCGCGCCCTCCGACCCGAATGTGTCACGTCTGGAGCAGGAGCTCGCCGAGAAGCTCGGCGCAAAGGTCGCCATCCAGCACAGCCGCTCCGGCAAAGGCAAGGTTGTGGTGAGCTACAACAGCCTGGACGAGCTGGACGGCATCCTCGCGCACATTCAATAACCTGCCACGTTATCGCTTCGCTGCGGACGAGCCGCTACGGTTCGCTTCGTCCGGGCGCGCCGCAGGCCGGGCGTGCCGCGAAACAGGCAGACAGGGGATTTTCCATGGCCCGACAGCCCGCTTCGGCAGCGCACGATGTGGAATTTCCGAAAGTGCGTCTCTATAATCCCGCGGCTTCGCGCCGGACCACCGTAAGTAGTTGTCCGTGCATACGTAAAAGCGAAGCCACTTCCCGGCTCTGCGATGGGCTTCCCAAAGGGTCGCAACGCCAGGAAAGTGGCTTTTTTAACGCCTCGAGCGCAGATGACCGTGGCTCCAATCGACGCCTCGCAGGCGCGCCGGATCGCGTATTCCGTCGTGCTGTGGCAGGCCGCCGTGACCGCAGTCGCTGCGCTTCTGAGCTATGTGATCGCCGGTCGCCTCGCTGGGGTTTCAGCGCTGCTAGGCGGCGGCATCAGCACACTGGCGAGCCTTGCGATGGTCGTCCTGGCATTCAGGGCGTCCTCCTCTGCGAATGCGCAGAGCGCAGCGCGCGCGTTCTTCGTCGGTGAGGCGGCGAAGCTCGGCACGCTCGTGGTGCTGTTCGTGGTGGTTTTGCGAACACTGAAGGTCTCGCCGCTGGCGATGTTCGCGGCCTACTTGGCGACCTTCTTCGTGTACTGGGTTGCGCTGGCGAATGCGCTGCCGTCCCTGTCTGGCAGGGGTGGTGGCTCCGCGCGGCGCGAGAGTTGAAACGTGGAACGAGCATGGCCGTAGAAAACGCCACAGAACATGGGCACAGCGCCGCTGACTACATCGTCCATCACCTGACGTTCCTGTCGAACAAGGAGCCCGGGAGCATCATCGATTTCTCGGTCATCCACTGGGACAGCGTGTTCTTTTCCGTGTTGCTCGCGGTGGTGTTCGGCGGGTCCTTCTATGCGGCCGCCCGCAAGGCGACGAGCGGCGTGCCGGGCAAGTTCCAGGGCTTCGTCGAGCTGATCGTCGAGTTCGTCGACAACCAGGTGAAGGAAAGCTTCCACACGAAGAGCCCGTTGATCGCGCCGCTGTCGCTCACCATCTTCTGCTGGGTGTTCCTGTTCAACTTCATGGACCTGGTCCCGGTGGACCTGCTGCCGGCCATCGCCGGCGCGTTCGGCATTCCGTATCTGAAGGTGGTGCCCAGCACGGACGTGAACGTCACCTTCGCGCTGTCGATCACGGTGTTTCTGCTCACCATCTACTACAGCATCAAGATGAAGGGGCTGGGCGGGTTCGTCGGCGAGTTCACGCTGCAACCCTTCTCGAGCAAGAACAAGTTCGTTCAGGTGCTGCTCATTCCCGCCAACCTGGTGCTCGAAATCGTGCCCTTCGTGGCGCGCCCCGTGTCGCTCAGCCTGCGACTCTTCGGCAACCTGTTCGCGGGCGAGATGATCTTCCTGCTGATTGCGCTGCTCACGCTCGGCGGCCTCGAGCGGCTGGGCACCCTGAGTGGCTGGCTCGGCGTGTTCGGGCACCTGGTGCTGGGTCTGGTGTGGGCCATCTTCCACATCCTGATCATCACGCTGCAGGCATTCATCTTCATGGTGCTGTCGATCATCTATCTCGCGATGGCGCACGAGCATCACTGATGCCCTGCGGCCCGCAACACCACCGGCTTCAGATCCGATTTTTCTCGTAGGAGGGTTGAATGGAAAACATCGCACAGATCCAGGGCATGACCGCGCTTGCCGTGGGCATCATCTTCGGCCTCGGCGCGCTCGGCACCGCCATCGGGTTCGGCATCCTGGGTGGCCGGTTCCTGGAAGGCGCCGCCCGGCAGCCGGAGCTCACCCCGATGCTGCAGACCAAGATGTTCATCGTGGCGGCGCTCGTCGACGCGGTGGCGATGATCGGTATCGGTTTCGCGCTGTTCTTCACCTTCGCCAATCCGTTCGTTCCGGCAGGTTGATTGAGAGTGTGGAGCGAAGCCCGGCAGGTCCGGGCCGGTTAGCGAGGAGACGACCGTGAATATCAATCTCACGCTCATCGTCCAGATGATCGTATTCGCCGTGCTCATCTGGTTCACGATGAAGTTCGTGTGGCCCTTCATCATCGGTGCGATGGAAGAGCGCGCGAAGAAGATCGCCACCGGGCTCGCCGCGGCCGAGAAGGGCGAGCGGGAGCTCGCACAGGCACGCACCAACGCCGACGCGATCATTCGCGAGGCGCGCGAGCGGGCCTCGCAGATCATCGATCATGCGCAGCACCGCGCGAACGAGCTCATCGAGCAGGCCAAGGCGGCCGCCACGCAGGAAGGGCAGCGGCTCGTGGCCGCAGCTCAGCAGCAGATCGATCTCGAAGCCAACCGCGCCCGCGAGGCGCTGCGCAAGGAAGTGGCGGAGCTCGCCGTGACCACGGCATCGAAGCTGCTCGAGCGCGAGATCGACGCCCGGGCGCACGCGGACCTCATCAGCAAACTGGCAGCCCAGATCTAGTCATGGCAGACAAGAGCACCATCGCCCGACCGTACGCACGCGCGGCCTTCGAGGAAGCGAAGGCGAACAATCGCCTGGCGCCCTGGTCGGAAGCCCTGCGTCTCGGCGCCGCGGTCGTGCAGGACGAGCGCGTGCAGAAGCTGCTGGGCAACCCGCACGTCGAGCCGCGGCAGCTCGCCGAGCTCGTGCTGGAGATTGCCGGTCCGAAGCTCGATGAGCCGGGCCGCAATTTCGTGTACACGCTGGCGGACAATCAACGCCTCGCGTACCTGCCCGAGATCGCGGAGATCTTCGACGAGCTGAAGGACGCGGAAGAGGGCATCGTCGATGTCACCGTCACGTCCGCCGCGCCGCTCGACGATCAGCAGCGCCGCGCGCTGGCCGAGGCCCTTGCGCGCAAGCTGAAGCGCGAGGTGCGCCTTCATTGCGATATCGACAAGTCGCTCATCGGCGGCGCCGTGCTGCGCGCGGGCGACCTGGTGATCGACGGATCCCTGCGCTCGCGGCTGGATCGCATTGCTTACGAGCTGACCGCCTGAGGCGCCGTCGGCACAACGAATTTCCGAACGAGGTTTTCCCATGGCCATCAAGGCAACCGAGATCAGCGATCTGATCAAGCAGCGGATCGAGAACTTCAAGTCGGTCACCGAGGCCCGCAATGTCGGCACGATCGTGTCGGTGACCGACGGCATCACGCGCATTCATGGCCTGGCCGATGCGCGCTACGGTGAGATGCTGGAGTTCCCCGGCAACACCTTCGGCCTGGCGCTGAACCTCGAGCAGGACTCGGTGGGCGCCGTGGTGCTGGGTGAGTACAAGCACCTGCGCGAAGGCGACACCGTCAAGACGACGGGCCGCATCCTCGAAGTGCCCGTGGGCCCGGAGCTGCTCGGCCGCGTGGTCGATGCGCTCGGGCAGCCGATCGACGGCAAGGGCCCCATCAAGGCCACGAAGACCGCGCCGATCGAGCGCGTGGCGCCGGGCGTCATCTACCGCAAGAGCGTGAGCCAGCCGGTGCAGACCGGCTACAAGTCCGTCGACTCGATGGTGCCGATCGGCCGCGGCCAGCGCGAGCTGATCATCGGCGACCGCCAGACCGGCAAGACCGCGCTCGCCGTCGACACCATCATCAATCAGAAGACCTCGGGCATTAAGTGCATCTACGTCGCCATCGGGCAGAAGGCCTCGACGATTGCGAACGTGGTGCGCAAGCTCGAAGAGCACGACGCGATGAAGCACACCATCGTCGTCGCCGCGTCGGCCGCCACGCCGGCCGCCATGCAGTACATCTCCGCCTACTCCGGCGTGACGATGGGCGAGTACTTCATGGACAACGGCGAAGACGCGCTCATCATCTATGACGACCTTTCCAAGCAGGCCGTGGCGTATCGCCAGATCTCGCTGCTGCTGCGCCGTCCTCCGGGCCGCGAAGCGTTCCCCGGCGACGTGTTCTATCTCCACTCGCGCCTGCTCGAGCGCAGCGCGCGCGTGAACGAGCAGTATGTGGAGATGGTCACGCAGGGCCGTGTGAAGGGAAAGACGGGCTCGCTCACGGGTCTGCCCATCATCGAGACGCAGGCGGGCGACGTCACCGCGTTCGTGCCGACGAACGTCATCTCGATCACCGACGGCCAGATCTTCCTCGAGACGGACCTGTTCAATGCCGGTATCCGTCCGGCCATGAACGCGGGTATCTCCGTGTCCCGCGTGGGTGGTGCCGCGCAGACGGATCTCATCAAGAAGCTGGGCGGCGGCATTCGTCTCGCGCTCGCGCAGTATCGCGAGCTGGCGGCGTTCTCGCAGTTCGCATCGGACCTCGACGAGGCCACCCGCCGGCAGCTCGAGCGGGGCCAGCGCGTCACCGAGGTGATGAAGCAGAAGCAGTACTCGCCGATGTCGGTGGCCCAGATGGCCCTCAGCATCTATGCGGTGAACAACGGCTACATGGACAAGGTGCCGATCAACAAGGTGGTGGACTTCGAAGCGGCCCTGCAGGGCTTCGCGGAGACCAACTACAAGTCCGCGCTCGATGAGATCAACGCGAACCCGAAGCTCTCGAAGGAGAACGAGGCGACGCTGAAGAAGATCATCGAAGACTTCGTCGCCACGGGCACGTACTGAGGCGCCGCGTAACGCAGGGGCAACGCAATGCCGGGCACGAAGGAAATCCGCAGCAAGATCGCGAGTGTGAAGAGCACTCAGAAGATCACCAAGGCCATGCAGATGGTGGCCACGAGCAAGATGCGCCGCGCGCAGGACCGCATGCGGCTCGCGCGTCCGTACGCGGAGAAGATTCGCAACGTCATCGGTCACCTGAACTACGCGAATCCGGACTACCGGCATCCGTTCCTGGTCACGCGCGACCCGAAGTCGATCGGCATCATCGTCATCTCCACCGACCGCGGCCTCGCCGGCGGCCTGAACGCGAACGTGTTCAAGCAGACGCTCACCCTGGTGCGCGAGTGGGAAGCCAGGGGCGCGCAGGTGAGCCTGTGCCTCATCGGCAGCAAGGGCCTCGCGTTCTTCCGCCGCCTGAACCTGCCGATCCTCGCGAACGTCACCGGCCTCGGCGACCGGCCGCACGTGAACGACCTCATCGGCACCGTGAAGGTGATGCTCGATGCGTATCGCGACGGCAAGATCGACCGGCTCTTCCTGGTGCACGCGCAGTTCGTGAACACCATGACGCAGAAGCCGAACGTCGAGCAGCTTCTGCCGGTGGAAAGCGTGGATACCGCCGGGCTGCAGGAGCACTGGGACTACATCTACGAGCCGGACGCGAGGGACATCCTCGACGGGCTCCTGATGCGCTACATCGAATCGCAGGTGTACCGCGGCGCCGTCGAGAACGTCGCCTCGGAGATGGCTGCGCGCATGGTCGCCATGAAGGCCGCCAGCGACAACGCCGGCAAGCTCATCAACGAACTGCAACTGATCTACAACAAGGCACGCCAGGCTGCGATCACCAAGGAGCTCGCGGAAATCGTCGGCGGCGCTGCTGCGGTTTAGAGGAAATTCACATGGCAACGGGCAAGATCACCCAGATCATCGGCGCAGTCATCGACGTGGAGTTCCCGCGCGACTCGATCCCGCGCGTGTACGAGGCGCTGAAGCTGAAGGACGTGGACCTCACGCTCGAAGTGCAGCAGCAGCTCGGTGACGGCGTGGTGCGCACCATCGCCATGGGAACCTCGGAAGGCTTGCGTCGCGGCCTTGCGGTGGAATCCACCGGCGCGCCCATCAGCGTGCCCGTCGGCAAGGCCACACTCGGGCGCATCATGGACGTGCTCGGCACCCCGCAGGACAACCGCGGCCCCGTGAACGCGAAGGAAGTGCTGCCGATTCACCGGCCCGCTCCGTCGTTCGATCAGCAGGCCGGCGGCAGCGATCTGCTCGTCACCGGCATCAAGGTCATCGACCTGCTCGTGCCGTTCGCGAAGGGCGGCAAGGTCGGCCTGTTCGGCGGCGCCGGCGTGGGCAAGACCGTGAACATGCTCGAGCTGATCAACAACATCGCCAAGCAGTACAGCGGTCTGTCCGTGTTCGCGGGCGTGGGCGAGCGCACCCGCGAGGGCAACGACTTCTATCACGAGATGATCGAGTCCGGCGTTATCGACCAGCAAAACCTCGAGAACTCGAAGGTGGCGATGGTGTACGGCCAGATGAACGAGCCGCCGGGCAACCGCCTGCGCGTGGCGCTCACCGGCCTCACGATGGCGGAGTACTTCCGCGACGAGATCCAGGCGAACGGCAAGGGCCGTGACGTGCTGTTCTTCGTGGACAACATCTACCGTTACACGCTCGCCGGCACGGAAGTGTCGGCGCTGCTCGGCCGCATGCCTTCCGCGGTGGGCTACCAGCCGACGCTCGCGGAGGAGAGGGGCGTGCTTCAGGAGCGCATCACTTCCACGAAGACGGGCTCCATCACCTCGATTCAGGCCGTGTACGTTCCGGCGGACGACCTCACGGACCCGTCGCCGGCCACCACGTTCGCGCACCTCGACGCGACCGTCGTGTTGTCCCGCCAGATTGCCTCGCTGGGCATCTACCCGGCGGTGGACCCGCTGGACTCCACGAGCCGCCAGCTCGACCCCCTCATCGTGGGCCAGGAGCACTACGAGGTGGCGCGTGGCGTGCAGGCCGTGCTCCAGCGCTACAAGGAGCTGCAGGACATCATCGCGATTCTGGGCATGGACGAGCTGTCGGCCGAAGACAAGCTCACCGTGTTCCGGGCGCGCAAGGTGCAGCGCTTCCTCTCGCAGCCGTTCAATGTCGCGAAGGTGTTCACGGGGCAGGACGGCAAGATCGTTCCGCTCAAGGAAACGATCCGCGGCTTCAAGGGCATCATCAACGGCGAGTACGACTCGCTGCCGGAGCAGGCGTTCTACATGGTCGGCACGATCGACGAGGCGGTCGAGAAGGCCAAGACGCTCCAGTGATTTGGAACAGGCGGGCAAAGTCGCGCCTTTGCCCGCCGGCAACGCACGCGTCGTGCAACGGCACGAGTCGCAGGCGATGGGTCCAGGTAAAGAAGGTTCACCATGGCGGAAGCAGCACCCAACACCATTCAGGTCGACATCGTCAGCGCCGAGGGCGAGATCTTCTCCGGCCCGGCGAAGATGGTGTTCGCCCCGGCCTCGCAGGGTGAGATCGGCATTGCGCCCCGCCACGCGCCGCTGCTGTCGATGCTGAAAGCGGGCGAAGTGCGCGTGCAGACCCCCGATGGCGAAGAGCAGTCCTTCTTCGTGGGCGGTGGTGCCATCGAGGTGCAGCCCCGGCACGTGACGGTGCTCGCTGACACCGCCCTGCGCGCCAAGGACATCGACGAGGCGGCCGCCCTGGCCGCGAAGCAGCGCGCCGAAGAAGCCCTGCGCGACAAGACGGACCAGATCACCCAAGCCGAAGCGCTCGCCGAGCTGGCCCGGGCTGCCGCGCAACTCAAGGTGCTGGAGCGCCTGCGCAAGCTCCGCCGCTGAAGGCGGTCGACCCTCTTGCCGGCGCACTGCGCCTGGCGTGGAACTTTCAGCGCTGGAAGTTTGACGAGGGGGCGCGCGCGTAACACCCGCCTGCGTTGCGCCCTCGGCGAACGTGTGCCCCTTGCGGGATGACAGCACTGCGGGGCTCGAGCCCACGCGGGCTCACGGCCCTCTGCGACGGTCCATTACAATCCGCGCATGCCATTGAGTGTCGTCATCCTCGCTGCCGGGCAGGGCAAGCGAATGAAATCGGACCTGCCCAAGGTGCTGCAGCCACTCGCTGGCCGGCCGTTGCTCAAGCATGTCATCGATGTTGCCCAGTCGCTGGAGCCAGCGGATGTGCACGTTGTGTATGGGCACGGTGGCGAGCGCGTGCGCGAGGCCCTGCGGGACGAGAAGGTCAACTGGGTGCTGCAGGCCGAACAGCTGGGCACCGGGCACGCGGTGATACAAGCGATGCCGCACATTGCGGCGGACCGCACCGTGCTCGTTCTGTATGGCGACGTGCCGCTGATTCGCCAGTCCACCCTCGCGCAACTCGTGGAGCTTGCCGGGCCGCGTGCTGTCGGCCTGCTCACGATGATGGCAAACGATCCGAACGGCTACGGTCGCATCGTGCGCAACGCACGCGGACAGGTGCAGAAAATCGTTGAGCAGAAGGATGCCTCGAACACTCAACTGAAGATTCGCGAGTGCAATACGGGCATCCTTGCCGCGCCCGCGAGCAGGCTGAAGAGCTGGCTGAGCCGCCTCAAGAACAACAACGCACAGGGCGAGTACTACCTCACGGACATCATCGCGCTGGCGGTGAAAGACAAGGTGAAAGTCGCCGCGCTCGTTTCACCCACAGTGGCGGAGGTGCTCGGCGTGAACGACAAGGTGCAACTCGCCGAGGTGGAAGCGCTGCGCCGTCAGCAGATCTGCCGCGATCTGATGCTCGCCGGATTGACGCTTGCGGATCCGGCACGTGTGGACGTGCGTGGCACGCTGAGCCACGGCACCGATGTATTCGTGGATGTGAACGTTGTGTTCGAGGGCACAGTCGTCCTCGGCAATCGCGTGCGCATCGGCCCGAATTGCGTGATTCGCAACACGCAGATCGGCGACGACACGGAGGTGTTCGCCAGCTGCGTGATCGACAATGCGAACATCGGCCCGCGATGCCAGATCGGCCCCTTCGCCCGCTTCCGCCCCACCTCCACGCTCGCGGAAGGTGTGCACATCGGCAACTTCGTGGAGGTGAAGAATTCGTCCATGGGCGCAGGCTCGAAGGCGAATCACCTGTCGTATGTTGGCGATGCGCAGGTGGGCAGCCGCGTGAACATCGGTGCGGGCACCATCGTTGCGAACTACGACGGCGCCAACAAACACCGCACGGTTATCGAAGACGACGTGCACACCGGGTCGAACAGCGTGCTGGTGGCGCCGATCACGGTGGGCAGCGGAGCAACGATCGGCGCGGGTTCCACGGTGGCGAAGCAGGTGCCTCCGGGCAAACTCACTGTAGCCCGCGCACGGCAGGTGACGATCGAAGGCTGGCAGCGGCCGAAGAAACAACCGAAGGCGAGCTGAGACGAGGCCGCGCGACTTGTCTCGCTCAGCGCGCGCAAGCCGGCCCGCTGCTGCGTAGCGGCGCGCGGTGCGGGCGTTGCTCGCCGCTGTTTGGCGTACGCCGAGAGTCGTACTACGGGCTACACCGATCCCACGGGCGTAGCACGCCCCGAAATGTGTCGCGTTCTGCAGACGTTCTGTTGGTGCCATCGAACTCTACGCGTGCGAACGACAACAGCCGTCGGTATGCACGCGGTGCATCGGGCGACGGGAGCGCGTCAACGTGCGCTGTGATGGGACGGTGCTCCGTCGAGCGTGGCTGCGCCAGGCGCGGGCAGCCGGCCCCCGAGACAGCTATCGAAACCGCTGGTCCCCCCATTTCGGGGTACTCGCACCGCCTTCTTTTTGGAGCCGCGTTCAGAGCCCCAAAGTAGAGCCGCAACCGCGGGTCCCCCCACTACGTCGCTCGGTCTTTCCCACCGGTCCGGCGCGGTCGCGGCCACCGGCCGGGCCGGGATGCCGACTGCGAAACCGGTTCGCGATTGGTGAACCCGTCCCGCGAACACGGTCACGCTTGGCCAAGCGCTATCGCCGCCGCTGCGCGGTTTCGGGCACACTTACGCCCCAAACATCAATAGCGGGACTAGCTCGAGCCATGTGCGGAATCGTTGGGGCGATCGCTGAGCGCAATATCGTGCCGATCCTCATGGAGGGCCTGCGTCGCCTGGAATATCGGGGGTATGACTCGGCCGGCATTGCCGTCCTGAACGGTACACAGCAACTCAAGCGCCTGCGTACGGTCGGCAAGGTGAAGGCACTGCAGGAAGCCCTGGAGCAGAACCCCGCACACGGCAATGTGGGCATCGCGCATACGCGGTGGGCCACGCACGGCGTGCCGAGCGAGCGCAACGCGCATCCCCACATCTCGCTCGACGGCCTCGCCATCGTTCATAACGGCATCATCGAGAACCACGAGGAGCTGCGCGCGGATCTGCAGCGACACGGGTACACGTTCGCCTCGGAGACCGACACGGAAGTCATCGCTCACCGTATTCATCATCACCTCGATCGGGTGAAGGATCTGTTCAAGGCCGTGCGGGCGACTGTCGCGGAGCTGGAAGGCGCCTATGCGCTTGCCGTCGTGAGCGAGCACGATCCGGATCGCATCATCCTCGCACGCGAAGGGTGCCCCGTTGTTATCGGGCTCGGGGTCGAGGAGAACTTCGTTGCGTCCGACGTGGCGGCGCTGCTGCCGGTGACCCGCCGCTTCGTGTTCCTCGAAGAAGGCGATGTGGCGGAGATTCGCCGCAAGAGCATTCGCATTCTCGACAAGGAGGGCAACAGCGTCGATCGCCCGGTGCGCGAAAGCGAGCTGTCGGCGGACTCGGCGGAGAAGGGCCAGTACCGCCACTTCATGCTGAAGGAAATTCACGAGCAGCCCCGCGCGGTCGCGAACACGCTTCAGGAACGCGTTGCGAACGGCCGCCTGCTCGAAGCGGCGTTCGGCCCGGCCGCCACGGACGTTTTCAAGCGCACGGAACACGTGCACATCGTGGCGTGCGGCACGAGCTTCCACGCGGCATACGTGGCGCGTTATCTGGTGGAGCAGATCTGTAAGCTGCCGTGCTCGGTGGAGATCGCCAGCGAGTATCGCTATCGCAGCCCCGTGGTGATGCGCAATTCGCTGTTCGTGACGATCTCGCAATCCGGCGAGACGGCGGACACGCTCGCGGCGCTGCGCCTTGCAAAAGAGGCGGGCTATCTCTCGAGCCTCGCGATCTGCAACGTGCCGGAAAGCTCTCTCGTGCGCGAGTCGGAGCTCGTGATGCTCACGCGCGCCGGCCCCGAAATCGGTGTCGCCTCGACGAAGGCATTCACCACTCAGCTCGCCGCGCTCGGCATGCTGATCGTCGCGCTGGCGAAGCATCGCGGCGCCGATGCGGAACGCGAACGCGGACTCGTCACGCGACTGATCGAGCTGCCCTCACTCATCGAGAAAACGCTTGCGCTGGATCCGGTGATCGAAGAGCTCGCCAAGCGCTTTGCGGACAAGCACCACGCGCTGTTCCTCGGCCGCGGCGTGCTGTATCCCGTGGCGATGGAAGGCGCGCTGAAGCTGAAAGAGATCTCCTACATCCACGCCGAAGCGTATGCCGCGGGCGAGCTGAAACACGGCCCGCTGGCGCTCGTCGACGCGGACATGCCCGTCATCACCGTGGCGCCGAACAACGACCTGCTCGAGAAGCTGAAGTCGAACCTCATGGAAGTGCGCGCGCGCGGCGGCGAACTGATCGTCTTCGCCGACCCGGAATCCGGCATCACGCCGAGCGACGGTGTCACCGTCATCACCATGCCGAAGCACGTGACGTACTTCCAGGCGCCCGCGGTGTACACCATTCCGCTGCAGCTGCTGGCGTATCACGTTGCGATCCTCAAGGGGACGGATGTGGATCAGCCGAGGAATTTGGCGAAGAGCGTGACGGTCGAATAGCGCGCTATCCCACCCTCTCCGCCACCTATCGCCGAAATCGGCCTTTTCACGACGCGCTGAGCCGCTCCGCGCTCGGTTCCCGCGGGCCTTCGTCCCCGTCCGTCGACTCCCAGAAAGTCGAGCTGCCCGCGCCGCCCTGGCGCGAATTCAGATGCAGCTGATCCAGCAGGGCGCACGGCGCCCATGAACGCATGGGCTCGCACGGATGGCGCCGCTTCCTATGTGCACGATAACGTATTGCCCCTGGCCTCCCGCTACAGGAGGCCTCTCGTTGCGCAATCCAGGCCTCGCGCAAGCCTATTTCCCCGGACTGTGCCCATTCAGGCGGATCCATGACTTGATTTCGAGCACCGTTCATCTAGGATGTGAACGTGCACATCGACACCAGACGCGCGGGCGGCACGGGTCTGGAGCCGGCGGGGTGGCCTGCCGCAGTCATGAAGGATCGGTCCGTCGCGCCGCGGCGCGCCGGCCGTGACAAGGACGCGCCCAACAGACCTTGCATCCTTTGAAAAAACCGGGGGGAACAGATGCGCGAGCGACCGAAGATTCTCACCGCAACACTCATCGCGGTAATGGGCGGCGCCGGGTCCGCCGCGGCCTTCAGCGAAGAGGGCGCAACCGCAGCGGGGCTGGAGGAGGTCACGGTCACCGCCACGCGCCGGGAGGTCACTCTCCAGGAAGTGCCGATGTCCATCGTCGCGCTGACGGAGGAGGCGCTGCAGATGCATTCGGTGACGAGCATCGAGAGCCTGCAGGGCACGATCCCGAATCTCAGCGTCATCGGCGACACGAACGGCGCCTCACAGTCCGTCAACTTCTCGATCCGCGGCATTCCGCGCGTGGGCCTGTACGTGGACAACGTCTGGCAGCCCTTCACTCAGGGGCTCATGGATTTCAATCTCCAGGACGTCGAGCGAATCGAGGTGCTGCGCGGACCGCAGGGCACGCTCTACGGCCGTGACTCGACCGGCGGCGCCATCCGTATCGTCAGCAAGCTGCCGGGAAATGAGTTTGGCGGCTCCGTGGCACTCACCACCGGCAGCAACGAACGTCGCGACGCGCAGGCCAGTGTCGACGTGCCGCTGACGGACACCTTGAAGACCCGGTTCTCCGCCTCGCTCCTGAATCAGGATGGATACGTCCACGACACGACGCTCAACAAGAACCTCGGACAGATCGACATGACCACGCTGTCCGGGGATGTGCTCTGGAAGCCGACCGATCGCTTCCACGCACGCGTCAAGTACACGGACCGCACCTCGCACCCGACGGACGCCCGAATCTCGCTGTGGCATGTTCCGGAGGCTGCGAAATTGGTCGGTTTCGCCTACGGCAACACCGATCTGTATTCATTGGCCGGCGCTCCGTACGATGCCGCACACCAAGTCGCCGGCGCGCCGGGTGGTCGGCTCGGCGCGTGGGAGACCTCGCTCAATTCCGCGGTGCCGGCCAATCTGTACGTCAAGCAGGCCTCGCTCGAGCTGGGCTTCCAGATCACCGACAACCTCAAGCTCGACTCCTGGACCTCATGGGTCAACCAGCGCAACGATGGCGTGGTCGACTACGACAACTCCGAGTGGGACGCCGTCACCGTGTGGGAGTATCGCAGGAACAAGATCTTCAGCCAGGAATTCCAGCTCTCCGTCACCCAGGGCCGCATCAGTTGGCTCGGTGGCCTGTATTACTGGAAGCAGAAGACGGGTGGCCGCGATCTGTGGTGGGGCTTCGAAGAATTCCAGGACGGGCGGCTCGACCCGAATGTCGTCCTGCAGACCCCGCAGTGCATGGCGCCGACCACGTTGCTGGACTGCGCGGGCGCGATCGGCGTGTACGAGGGCATCGGCGATCAGGACGAGCTGGTGCGCGGCGAGGAGGAAGGCTACGCG
>Ga0182749_1001654_pt1 | contig 17221 bp, 15 predicted proteins | sample eDN3rd37CKraftMG_FD_128875 | JGI IMG/M metagenome (GOLD analysis project Ga0182749, IMG submission 128875) | Enriched Miracle-Growth compost microbial communities from Emeryville, California, USA - eDNA 3rd pass 37_C Kraft MG (version 2) (version 2) ...
GAGGTTGACCCGCGCGCAGCCGGTCGCGAGCGCCCGGGCGAGCGACTCGTCGTCGCGGATGCCCCCCGAGAGCTCCACCTTGACGTCCAGGCGTCCGACGACCTCTGCCAGCAGCTCGGCGTTCGAGCCGCGTCCGAAGGCGGCGTCCAGGTCGACGAGGTGGACCCACTCCGCCCCTCCGCCCTGCCAGTCGAGCGCCGCGGTGAGCGGGTCGCCGTAGGAGGTCTCCGAGCCTGCCTCCCCCTGGACGAGACGGACGGCCTGGCCGTCGGCGACGTCGACGGCGGGCAGCAGGACGAGGCGGGGGGCGGTGGGCTCAGGCATGCGGTCTTCCTGTCGGTGCGTGGCGTCGGTAGGACGTCGGGTCGGTTCTGTCGTTGTCAGGCTGTCGTGCGCGGACCGCGGAACGCGGTCCGCGCGGGGCCGGTCCGCGAACGGCGGGTCAGAGCGTGCCGAGCCAGTTGGCGAGCAGCTGGGCCCCGGCGTCGCCGGACTTCTCGGGGTGGAACTGGGTCGCGCTCAGCGGTCCGTTCTCGACGGCCGCGACGAAGCGGCCACCGTGCTCGGACCAGGTGACGAGCGGCGGGGCGAAGGTGCCGCGCGCGCGGGGCGGTTCCTGCCCGTCGGCGAAGAGCGGGAAGGTCCGGGCGGCGTAGGAGTGCACGAAGTAGAACCGCTCCTGCTCGATGCCGGCGAACAGCCGCGAGCCCTCGGGCGCCTCCACGGTGTCCCAGCCCATGTGCGGGACGACGTCGGCCTCGAGGCGGTCGACCACCCCGGGCCACTGGCCGAGCCCCTCGGCCTCGACGCCGTGCTCGAGGCCGCGGTCGAACATGATCTGCATGCCCACGCAGATGCCCAGCACCGGCCGTCCGCCCGCCAGCCGCCGTTCGACGGCCCGGTCACCGCGTGAAGTGCGCAGACCCTCGACGCAGGCCGCGAAGGCCCCGACGCCGGGGACGACGAGACCGTCGGCCGCCACGGCGGCATCGAGGTCCGAGGTGAGCTCGACCCGCGCGCCCACCCGCTCCAGCGCGCGGACCGCAGAGCGGACGTTCCCGAAGCCGTAGTCGAAGACGACGACCGAAGGATCGGTCACGAGGCGCTCCCGCCACGCTTGGCGGCGGCGGACAGCAGCCGGATCGCCTTCCAGCGCGAGATGTCGGCGCTGCGCACCGTCCCGCTCACCCGCTCGATCGTCGTGGTGCCGAACAGCAGGCCCTCGAGGTCCTCGGGTGCACCGCCGCCCAGCACGAGCGCGGCAGGGACCTTCGCCATCTGCGCGCCGCCCTCCCAGCGGGTGGCCTCGACGCGGCCGTCGCGGGCGTGGAGCAGGATGAGGGGAACCGCGGTCACCGTCGCCGACACCTGGGCGGCGACCGTCTCGCCCTCCCCCGGGAGGGTGACCGCGAAGGCGCCCACCGGCGAGGGCGCGGCGACGACGTCGAGCTTGTGCAGCGCGCACGTCGCCGCCAGCGCCTCGGGCGTGGCGACCTGGGTCAGGACGATGCTGATCCGCGGGGTCGCGGGGGCTGCCCCGGTGAGGCCGGAGAGGTCGTCGGGGATGACGACGTCCTCGAAACCGTGCGGGTCGTCGGGGACGAGCGGCTCACGGGCAGGCCGTCCGTCGGGAGTGCCCGGACCCGGCGTGCCGGCGTCGCCCGCGGTCACAGCGCGCCCTTGGTGGACGGGACCCCGACGACGCGCGGGTCGCGCTCGACCGCCGCGCGCAGGGCACGGGCGAGCGCCTTGAACTGCGCCTCGACGATGTGGTGCGGGTCGCGTCCGGCGAGGACGCGCATGTGGATGCAGATGCCCGCGTGCAGCGCGATCGACTCCAGGACGTGCCGTGTCAGCGACCCGGTGAAGTGCCCGCCGATCAGGTGGTACTCCTGCCCCGCGGGCTCCCCCGTGTGGACCACGTACGGGCGGCCCGAGACATCGACGACGGCCTGGGCGAGCGCCTCGTCGAGCGGCACCGTGGCGTCGCCGAACCGCGAGATGCCCACCTTGTCGCCGAGCGCGACGCGCAGCGCCTCGCCGATGACGATCGCGGTGTCCTCGACGGTGTGGTGGGCGTCGATGTGGGTGTCCCCGCTGGCCCGCACCGTGAGGTCGATCAGGGAGTGCCGGCTCAGCGCCGTGAGCACGTGGTCGTAGAAGGGCACGGTCGTGGAGATCGAGGCACGACCGGTGCCGTCGAGGTCGATCTCGACGACGACGCTCGACTCGGACGTCTCCCGCTCCACCCGCGCGGTGCGCGGGGCGGGGACGGCGCCGCCGGCGCCCAGGTTCTCGGTGCTCACAGTCCTGCCACCTCCGTCAGGGCGTCCTTGAACGCCGCCATCTCCTCACGCGTGCCGATCGACGCGCGCAACCAGCCCTCCGGGCCCACGACCCGGATCAGCACCCCGCGGTCCAGCAGTCCCTGCCAGACCGCCTGCCGGTCCGCGAACCGTCCGAACAGCACGAAGTTCGCGTCGGAGTCCGCCACCTCGATCGGACGGCCCTCGTGCCGCTGCTCGCGCAGCCAGGTGACGGTCGCGTCCCGCTCGGCCCGCAGGGAGCCGACCTGGGCGAGCAGCTCGTCGCTGTGCCGCAGCGCGGCTCGGGCCGTCGCCTGCGTGACGGCCGAGAGGTGGTACGGCAGGCGGACGACCCGCAGCGCGTCCACCAGCTCGCGGCTCGCCGCGAGATATCCGACGCGGGCGCCGGCGAGGGCGAAGGCCTTGGACATCGTCCGGCTGACCGCGAGGTTGGGGTGGTCGGCCAGCAGCTCCAGCGCCGAGGGGACGCCCTCGCGCCGGAACTCGCCGTAGGCCTCGTCCACCACCACGACGGCGGGGGCGCCGTCGACGTCGACCTCGTCCGCCGCCGCCAGGACCGCGCGCAGCGTCTCGAGCGGCAGCGCCGTGCCGGTCGGGTTGTTGGGGCTGGTCAGCAGGATGACGGAGGGCTGCTCGGTAAGGATCGTCTCGCGGGCGCATCGCGGGTCGAGCGTGAAGTCGTCCTCACGGGCGCCCACGGCCCAGCGGGTGTGCGTGTCCCGGGCGTACTCGGAGTACATCGAGTAGGTCGGCACGAAGCTCAGCACCGTGCGCCCGGGGCCGCCGAAGGCCTGGAGCACGTGGATCATGACCTCGTTGGAGCCGTTGGCCGCCCACACCTGCTCCGCGGTCAGGCTCACTCCGGTCTCGCGCTCGAGGTAGCGCGCCAGGTCTGCGCGCAGGTCGAGGAACTCGCGGTCGGGGTACCGGTTGAGCCCCGCTGCGGCCGCCGCGACGCCGGCTGCGATGTCCTCGACGACGGCCTGCGAGGGCGGGTACGGGTTCTCGTTGACGTTGAGCAGGACGGGCACGTCCAGCTGGGGCGCACCGTACGGCTCGCTGCCGCGCAGCTCGGGCCGCAGCGGGAGGAGCCGCGTGCGGTCGGCGGGGGTGGTGGTCACGCAGCACAGTCTACGGAACCGTTCCGCGGCGTCGGGAACTGTTTTGCCCCGGCTACCAGGCAGCCCCGCCTTCGCACAGCTGCGTGACGGACATCCAGCCTCGCCTGGGACTCCGTCACCTGAGGCCGCCCTGGGCTAGGGTGCGGGCATGGTGGCCCAGGAACGTGGTTCAGGAGGACGTGGATCGGCAGGACGGCGCGCGCTGCGCGCGCTCGTCGCGGCCGTCACCACCCGGTCGCGCCGAGCGACGACCACGCACCCGGCACCTGCCGTGCTCCCAGGTGCGGCGCCGGCGACCTGTCGCAAGCCCTACCCGGGCGACTTCCGGGGAACCCTGCGGGCGGAGTACTCGCCCGTGCTCGACGGCGCCGCCGACCCGGGCGAGATCGTGTGGACCTGGGTCCCCTACGAGGAGGACGACGCCCAGGGGAAGGACCGGCCCGTCCTCGTGGTGGGGCGCGACGGCGGCTGGCTGCTGGGTCTCATGCTCACGAGCAAGGACCACAGCAGGGACGCCGCCGACGAGGCGCGCTGGGGCCGCCGCTGGCTCGACATCGGCTCGGGCCCCTGGGACCGCCAGGGCCGACCGTCCGAGATCCGGCTGGACCGCGTCCTCCGCCTCGACCCGGCTGCCGTGCGGCGGGAGGGGGCCATCATGCCTCGCGCACTGTTCGACACGGTCGTCGCGCAGGCGGGCGAGCGCTGAGACGGCACGCCTCGGCCCCCTCTCCCTAGGATCGAGGCATGCGCGTCTTCGTCGCCGGCGCCACCGGCGTGATCGGTTCCCGGCTCGTCCCCCTCCTCGCCCGCGGTGGGCACACCGTCGCCGGCCTCACCCGGTCGGTCGCCAAGGCCGAACGGGTGCGTGAGCTGGGCGCGACACCGGTCGTCTGCGACGTCTACGACAGCGCTGCGCTCACCGCCGCGATGACGGACTTCACGCCCGACCTCGTGCTGCACGAGCTCACCGACCTGCCCGACGACCGGGAGGACCTGGCAGCGCGGCGCGGCGACAACGCCCGCATCCGGCGCGAGGGGACCGCGAACCTCCTCGCCGCGGCGGCGGCGAGCGGACGACCACGTGTCGTCGCACAGTCCGTCGCCTGGGAGCTGCCGCCCGGCGACGGTGCCGACGCGGTGGCCACCCTCGAGCAGGCGGTGCTCGCCGTCGGCGGGGTCGTCCTGCGCTACGGCCAGCTCCACGGGCCGGGCACGTACTACCCCACCGGTCTGCCGACAGGACCGCGGGTGCACGTCGACGCCGCCGCCGCCCGGACCGCAGCGGTGGTCGAGCAGGAGCTCGGGCTGGTCGCGGCAGACGCGACGGCGCAGGCGCCTCGCACCTCCGAGGGGCGCGTCCTGACGGTCGTCGACACCGACCTGTCTTCCTGGTAACGTTGGAACCTGCGTGTCCGCCCAGGTCGGCGGGCACCCTCCCAGCTCCTCTCCACGGGTTCCCCACCCCAGTCCCGGAGCTGGAAGCGCCTTCTACGACCTGTTCAGATCGCTCCGGCGAACACACCAGAAAGTCCACACGTGGCTAACATCAAGTCCCAGATCAAGCGGATCAAGACGAACGAGAAGGCCCGCCTGCGCAACAAGGCGGTCAAGTCCGAGCTCAAGACGCAGGTGCGTCGGGTGCGCGAGGCCGTCACGGCCGGCGACAAGGACGCCGCGACCGCTGCGCTGCTGACCGCGTCGAAGAAGCTCGACAAGGCCGTCTCGAAGGGTGTCATCCACTCGAACCAGGCTGCGAACCGCAAGTCGGCGCTCGCGAAGGCCGTCAACGCTCTGTGACGTCCCGCGTCTGACGCTTCACGCACGAAGGCGGCACCTCCCCTCGCGGGAGGTGCCGCCTTCGTCGTGCTGTCACACCACATGTGGGGGCTCATCCCGACCCAGCGGGTGAAAGTAGGCACGAAGCCTTGCCGACAGAAACCAGGAAGCATAGCCTCGGCGCATGCAACGGGGCACATTGGGTCCGCTGTCCCGGAAAATCGCACTTCTCGCATCGCTCATGGCGCTCTTCATCGGCCTAAGCCCGTTCCGGCACGCGCCGACACCACGGTCGCGATCGCAATCACCCACTACGAGCAGAACAAGTCGCAATGGTGCTGGGCGACCGCAGCCGAGGTGGTCATCAGAGCCGAAGGGGGCGGCACCCGTACGCAATGCACTTATGTGAAGGATGCCAAGGGGTACTCCGACTCACACGGATGCACCAACGTCACGGGAACCGGGACGAACATCGAGTACCTGATCAACAAGTATCTTGGAATCGGCGGCCACTTCGTCGGCGACGAGACGAAGTTGAACTGGAATCAATTCGTTTCAGACGTCAATGCGAACCGTCCCTCGATATCGATCGATCGCATGGTCGCGGGCGGATCCCACTACGTGACCGACTACAAGTACAAGATCAGCGGGGCCGCGTACTACGTGTATTACTCCAATGCAGACGCTGCTGTCGGAACGGGGGCCGCTGCAACAAAGGAGTACAGGTCTCTCTCCAATTTCCACAGCAACGCCACGTTCAGGAACTACGACAATATGCAAAATATAAGAAACTAGAAATAAAATAATCTGATCTGATTTGGGGGAAGAACATGAGGCGTTTCACAACCGCGGGCATCATCGCATTCTTGGCTCTGACAAGCACCGCCTCAGCCACGCAGACAGTCGCATCGTCGAAAGACTCTGGCGTCGCGCAGGTGCCAGAGGCCGTCACATCTTGGTTCGCCCAGAAGGGTGCGTCCTCAATGAGTTCCTTCCTGGACGGAGAGATCGCAGAGAGCATCAATCCCGACGGCAAAGCCATCACGCCGAGCGCCCCCGTGCCGATGTACACCCTCACGGTTCCCGGCTACGACCTCACCACGGGCACCGTCACCGGCGACGTCGATCCGGCCCACGTGCTCGAGCCCACCGGCGAGTACTGCGCCCGTGCGATCGTGGGTGGCGAGCCGGCGGCAGCCAAGCACTGCGTGGAGCAGGAGGCGGACGGGACGGTCGAGGTCACCGGCGGTGGCGAGGAGGACTTCCTCGACGGCGTCTCCTGGGGCTCCGTGCACGCGCTTCTCGAGGTTCGCAACGGCCTCTACGCTCTGAGCGAGGACCTGCAGACGCTCACTCCGGTCGACGTGCAGGCCGAGCACGATGTCGGCGAAGGAAGGTCGGCCGGCGTGACCGACTTTGTCACCCATCTCGCGCGACAGAATGCCGAGGCGCAGGTGATCACCGCGGAGTTCGGAGAGTTCGGCGGTGGTTTCCCGTCCATCATGGGCACGGACCCCGAGGCGCAGCAGGCATGGGAGGACGAGCTGGACAACGCCCGGACGAAGGCGGCTCAGGCCGACTACTACAACCACCGTTCGCCCACGACGGCGAGTGCTGCTTCACCTTCGCGCACCTCGATAACGGGGCAGGTGGTCGGCTGGGCAGCAATGGGAGCCGCCATCCTCGGGGCCCTCGCGTGGGGACTTGCTCGTCGGCGGCGTCGGGCACTCTCAGCGCCGCGTTCCGCCGGCTAGCCGCGCCACGGTCAGCACCGCGCGCTCGACGGCGAACACCGGGTCGCGGCTCGCGCCTTTGACCTCCGCGTCGGCGCGGGCGGTCGCGGTGATCGCCTCGGCCAGGGTCTCCGGGCTCCACCGCGAGAGCTCCTTGCGGGCACGGTCGATCTGCCAGGGCGCGAGCCCCAGCGTCTTCGCCTCGTCGGCGCCGCGTCCACGCAGCGTGGCGACCTTCGCGAGGGTGCGCAGCTTCATCGCCAGGGCGGCGACGAGCGGGACCGGGTCCGCCCCGGTGGCGAGCGCGTGTCGCAGGAGGGCGGCGGCCTCGGCCGGCTGCCCGCCCGCGGCGGCGTCAGCGACCTTGAAGCCGCTCACCTCGACCCGGCCTCCGTAGTACCGGTTGACCACCGTCTCGTCGATCGTGGTCTCGACGTCCTGCGTGAGCTGGGCGCAGGCGGCCGCAAGCTCGCGCAGGTCGGCACCGACGGCCTGGACGAGCGCGCGGACAGCGTCCGTGGTCGCCCGGCGCCGGGCACGACGGAACTCGTCGGCGGCGAACGCCAGCTTCTCCGCGTCCTTCTTCAACGGGTCGCACTGGACCACGCCCGCACCGGAGGCCTTGATGCCGTCGAGCAGCTTCTTGCCCCGCACGCCGCCGTGGTGCACGAACAGCACCCAGACGTCGGGCTCGGGAGCCTGCAGGTACGCCAGCGCGTCGGTGATGAGCGCGTCGGTGGTGGCCTCGACCCCGTCGACCACCACGAGGCGCGCCTCCCCGAAGAGAGACGGGCTGGTGAGCACCGAGAGCTGCCCGGCCTGGTAGGCGGCGGCGTCCACCCGCGTGCGCTCCGACGAGGCGTCGCGCTCGAGCGCCTGGGCGGTGAGGCTCTGGACGGCCCGGTCCACGAGCAGCCCTTCGGCCCCCTGCACGAGCATCACCGGTGCCAGCGCTGCGGTGTCCCAGGTCTGTGCGGGACCGTTCTTCGCCGAGGTTCGCCGGGCTGCGGGTGGGGTCACCGGCTCAGTCTCCCACGCCCCTGTGACGCCCACCAAGGCGCTCCCCGGAGCGATCGCGGAGGACGGCGCGCACGGCGGCACGGGCTGCCCAGAGGTGCGCGGGGGCTCGCCGGCGCGACCACCACCACAGGTCAGGACCGTGCCGGAGCAGCGCCACGACGCATCCGCAGAGCGCGCCCATGGCGAGCACCCCGGCGGTTCCCGACCACCACGAGAGCCCCGCGCCCGGCAGCGTCGCGCTCACCCGGGCGAGCCCGGCGATCCAGGCGGTGCACGCCGAGGCGAGCCAGGCGACCGCGTGCCCCGCGGTCGGCCATGCGAGCGAGAGCAAGGTCGCCGCGAGCCCCAGGACGGTCGCCGGTACGACCGCGAGCGCCGCGAGCGCGTTGGCCACGACCGCCCAGACCGAGACCTGGGGGGAGAGCAGCACGACGACCGGGGCGCACGGGAGCTGGGCGGCGAGCGACACCACGAAGGGCGCACGCAGCCACCCCGGCCACCGCTCCACCCGGGCGTCGATCACCGGCACGAGCAGGACGAGCCCGGCGGTCGCGGCCACCGACAGCACGAAGCCCGGCTCGCCCGCGATCGACGGGTCGGTGAGGACCAGGACGACGACGCTCGTGGCGAGCGCGGGCACGGCGCTCGCCGGGCGCCGCACGAGGACGGCCACCACCCCGACGAGCGCCATCGTCGCGGCTCGCACCACGCTCGGCTCCGGCCGCACGAGCACGACGAGCACGGCGGTGACGACCACCAGAGCGACGGCTCTGAGGCGGAGCGGGAACCGGAGCAGCCCCAGCAGCGCCCACACCAGGCCGCCGAGGATCGCGAAGTGGGAGCCGGAGACCGCGGTCATGTGCGTCATCGCCGAGGTCTTCATGTCGGCCGCGAGGTCGTCCGGCAGCGCCGTGGTGTCGCCGATGGCGATGCCGGGCACGAGTCCCTGGCCCTGCGGGCTGAGTCTCGCCGAGGCGGTGCGGGCGGCCCGGCGCACGCTGTCGCTCCAACCGGACCACCATGGTGGCCACCGCAACACCTCCACCCGTGACGCGGTGAGCACCATGTCCACGGCCGTCGAGGGCTGTCCCGGGCGCGGGACCTGGTCGCGGGCTCGAAGGGTGCCGACCACCTGCACCGTCGAGCGCCAGCGGGGCACCGGCGCGACGGTCGCTCCCGCAGGCGCCTCTGGGAGCGCCCCCGTGGGCGTCGCGGTGCGGTGCGCCGCCTCGGCACCGCTCACGTCCCGCACGCCCTCGGGATGCGGGACACGCAGCCGCAGCACGCCGCCCACCGGGACGGTGCCGGCCGTGGTGACCAGCCCTCTCACCATGATCCGCGCGGTCCAGCCGTCCTCGACGGAGGGCGGTCCGCCTGCGGGTGCTCCTGCGCCGAGTTTCGCGGCCTGCTCCCACGGGCGGCGGACGGGCACCGGGTCGTCGGCGAGCACGGCGACGACCTCCACCACCCGCCCGTCGGTCCCGCCCGCCACAGATGCCACGCCCGCCGCGGACGCGTGGCCCACCACGGACGTCTCGCTCGCCGGAGCGAGACGCGTCAGCACGTCGTGGTCGGCTCGGACGGCCGTGACCAGGGTGACCGCTCCGGCGGCCAGCACCACGACGAACGCCTGCGCGAGCAGCCGAGGCATCGCCTCTCCCCGCGCCTCCGGCATCCGGCCGATCCCCAGCGCCCTCGCGAGGAGCGCGAGCGCGGCGAGGAGCGCGAGAGCGACCGCCGCCAGAGCGGTGACCGTGCGCAAGCGGCCCGCCGTCGAGCCGCCGGTGAGCAGCGCGCAGAGCCACACGGTCAGCGCGACGGGCACCAGTCTCAGGTCGACGCGACGCACCGGTCGCCGTCCACGATGCTCATAGCGCGACCTGATCGTGCAGGCGTGCGAAGGTCGCCTCCCCGATGCCCGAGACGTCCATGAGCTGCTCGACGGCCGTGAACGCCCCGTTCTGCTCGCGCCAGTCGACGATGCGCTGCGCGAGCGCGGGGCCGATGCCCGGCAGGGTGTCGAGAGCCGCGACGTCGGCCGAGTTGAGGTTCACGATGCCCTCCGGAGCACCGGCAGCGGCGCTCGCCCCGTCCTCTGACCCGGCACCACCGTTCCCGGACGGCCCGGTGCCCACCCCCGCCCCCGACGACGGGGTGCCGACCGTGCGCTCGCCGCGCCGCGGGACGACGACCTGCTCACCGTCCGCCACCACCCGGGCGAGGTTGACCGAACGTTGGTCAGCGCGCCGGGTGAGTCCGCCGGCGGCGAGCACCACGTCCCCGACCCGCGCGCCCGCACTGACGGTCACGAGCCCCGGCTCTCGCACCGCGCCCACCACGTGCACCTCGATCGTCGAGGTCCCGCTGCCCGCCGCGCCCGGCGCTCCGTCGCCTCCCCCACCGGGCACCGGCCCTCCGGCGCTCCCGTCGTCCGGCGCGGGCGGTGCCCCCTGCGCACCGCCCGCGCCTGTCGTGACGGGGTCACCTGCCGTGGGCGCGGCCGAGTCCTCGGCGCCCGCGTACGGCACCGCGTCGACCGCCGGTCGCGAGAGCCACCACCCCGCTCCGGCCAGCAGCACCACCAGCACCATGACCGCAGCCGCGGAAGCCGGCCGCAACCGCCATCGCACCCCGCGATGCGTCACTGCCGCGGTCTCGAAGCCGTCGTCCACGGGTGCGCAGGCACCCGGGCGGCGAGGTTCTGCGGCCGTGCCCCGGGCAAGCGTCCGCGCCACCGTGAGCCGCCGCAGGACGGCGTCGGCGTCGTCGAGAACCTCGGGCCCGACGTCCTCGTCCGCCCCCGGGGCAGCGCCCGGACCCGCGGCGCTGCTGCTGAGGATCGCTGTGCCGGTCCGGCCGAGGCGTGGACGGTCGTCCTCGTCGTCGAGAGGTCTGCCGCTGTCATGAGTGGTCACGTGGCCACGCTAGGAAGGGCGTTCTCCCGTGGCTCGCCCGCCCGGGGCTCTGTGGACGAGCGCCGTCGTCACGCGTGCTGTGGACAACCGATGGCGTCAGTCCGCGCGGCCTCCGCCGCCGTCCGCCACGACCGCGCCGAGCAGTCCCGGACCGACGTGCGCACCCAGCACGGCGGAGACCTCGAGCACGTCGACGGCCAGCCCGGTCTGCTCCGTCAGCCGCGTAGCCAATGCGTCGGCGGCGTCGCGCTCGTCGAAGTAGTGCACCGCCAGCCGCGCGTCCATGAGGCTCTCGGCCCGCGCGATGACGAGGGACTCCAGCCGGCTCTCGGCGCTGCGCCGACCGCGCGCCATGTGCCCCACCTCGATCCGCCCCTCGCGCAGCTCGAGGATCGGCCGCACCCCGAGGATCGTGCCGATCGTCGAGGCTGCCCGACCCAGCCGGCCGCCCCGGCGCAGGTGCTCGAGCGACTCGACGAGGAAGGCCGTCGCGGACGACGCGCACACGGCGGTCGCGACCCGGACCGCCTCGGCCGCGTCACCGCCGTCGTCGAGCGTCCGCCGCGCTGCCCGCACCGCGAGGCCGAGCGCGGCGCCAGCGGTCCGCGAGTCGACGACGTGCACGCGCACCGGTGCGGAGCGCGCTGCCAGCCTCGCCGCGTCCACGGTGCCGGACAGCGCGCCGGACAGGTGCACGGACACGATCTCGCGAGCCCCGGCATCCGCCGCAGCGCGGTACGCGTCAGCGAAGGCCTGCGGCGAGGGCTGGGTCGTGCCGGCCCTGTCCCCCGCGACGATCCGTGCGACTAGCTCGTTCGTCGTGAGGTCCACGCCCTCGCGGTAGGTGTCGTCACCGAGCACGACGTGCAGCGGCACGATGCCGGTGAGCCCTGGGCCCACCGCGTCGACCGCAGCGTGACCCACGACCGAACCACCGGCGGCGGCGCCCAGCAGGTCGAGCCGCACGCCGTCGAAGGTCACGACCGCCCGCCCGCCGGCGCCGCCGGCGGGAAGCGCGGCCGTGGAGTCCGTGACGACCGCGACCCGCGAGCTGCTCATCGACGGCTGGTCCGTGCTCAGGCGGGCACCACGTTGACGAGCTTGGGCGCTCGCACGATCACGGTCCGCACGTCGCGGCCGTCGAGCGCGCGCCGCACCCCGGCGTCGGCCAGCGCAAGCTCGCGCAGCGCGTCCTCGCCGATCGACGGCGGCACCTCAGCCCGGCCTCGGACCTTGCCCTGCACCTGGAAGATCGCGGTCACGGTCTCCTCGACCAGGTACGCGGGGTCGGCCACCGGGAAGGGCTCGTGGGCCAACGACCGCTCGTGACCGAGCCGCTCCCACAGCTCCTCGGCGATGTGCGGCGCGACCGGCGCGGTCATGAGCACGAGCGCCTCGGCGGCCTCGCGGGGCACGCGGTCCAGGGAGGTGAGGTGGTTGTTGAGGGTGATGAGCTTGGCGATGGCGGTGTTGGGCCGCATGGCGCTCATCTCCTCGCGCGCGTCTGCGATGGCACGGTGCAGCGCACGCTTCGTGGCGTCGTCGGGCTCATCGTCGACGACGGTGACCTCGCCGGTCTCCTCGTCGACCACGTTGCGCCACAGCCGCTGCAGGAACCGCTGCGAGCCGACGACGGCACGCGTCTCCCACGGTCGGGACACGTCGAGCGGTCCCATCGACATCTCGTAGACCCGGAAGGTGTCGGCGCCGTACGCCTCGTACATCTCGTCGGGCGTGACGACGTTCTTCAGGGACTTGCCCATCTTCCCGTACTCGCGGTTCACGGGCTCGCCGTGGTGGGTGTACGTCGTCGTGCCGGAAGCGTCGGTGTGCTCCTCGACCTCGGCGGCGTCCACGTAGGCGCCGCGGGCGTCCGTGTAGGCGTAGGCCTGCACGTAGCCCTGGTTGAACAGCTCGTGGAACGGCTCGATGCTCGTGACGAAGCCCAGGTCGTACAGCACCTTGTGCCAGAAGCGCGCGTAGAGCAGGTGCAGCACCGCGTGCTCGACGCCGCCCACGTACAGGTCGACGCCGCCCGCGCGCCCGGCGGTCGCGTTGTGCTCCGGGCCGAGCCAGTAGCGCTCGAGGTCGGCGGCGACGAGCACCTCGGAGCTGTGCGGGTCGAGGTAGCGCAGGTAGTACCAGCACGAGCCGGCCCAGTTGGGCATGGTGTTGGTGTCACGGCGGTACTGCTTGGGCCCGTCGCCGAGGTCGAGCGTGACGTTCACCCAGTCCTCGTTGCGGCCCAGCGGCGGTTCCGGGGAGGACTGCGCGTCGTCCGGGTCGAAGGTGCGCGGGGCGTAGTCGGGCACGTCCGGCAGGTCGACGGGCAGCGCGCTCTCGGGCAGCGCGATCGGCTGGTCGGACTCGTCGTAGACGATGGGGAACGGCTCGCCCCAGTAACGCTGGCGGCTGAACAGCCAGTCGCGCAGGCGGTAGTTGACCGTGCCCCGGCCGGCGCCCTGCTCCTCGAGCCAGGCGATCATGCGGGTCTTGGCCTCGGGCACGCTCAGCCCGTCGAGGTCGAGAGTGTCGTTCTTCGCGCCGACGACCGTGCCGTCCCCGGTCCAGGCCTTGCCCTCGAAGCCCTCGGGCGTCTGGACCGTGTAGACGACGGGCAGCTCGAAGGCCTCGGCGAACTCGTAGTCGCGCTGATCCCCGCCGGGGACGGCCATGATCGCGCCGGTGCCGTAGCCCATGAGCACGTAGTCAGCGGTGAAGACGGGCAGCAGGTCGCCGTTCACAGGGTTCTTGGCGAGATGACCGGTGAACACGCCGGTCTTCTTGCCGGCGTCGGCCTGGCGCTCGACGGCGCTCTTCGCCCCCGCCTGCGCGCGGTAGGCCCCGACCGCCTCGGCGGGCGTGGCGTGCCCGCCCGTCCAGACCTCGCGCGTACCGTCGGGCCACTGCGTCGGCACCTCGTCGAGCAGCGGGTGCTCAGGGGCGACGACCATGAAGGTCGCGCCGAACAGCGTGTCGGGGCGCGTGGTGAAGACCTCGACGTCGCGGCTCGCGCCGCTGCCGTCCTCACCGGACCCCACGACGTCGAAGGTCACGTGGGCACCCTCGGAGCGGCCGATCCAGTTGCGCTGCATGGTGCGCACCTTCTCGGGCCAGTCGATGAGGTCGAGGTCGTCAGCCAGGCGGTCTGCGTAAGCGGTGATGCGCATGTTCCACTGGCGAAGCGAGCGCGTGAAGACGGGGAAGTTGCCGCGCTCGGAGCGGCCCTCGGAGGTGACCTCCTCGTTGGCGAGCACGGTGCCCAGGCCCGGGCACCAGTTGACCGGGGACTCAGAGGTATAGGCCAAGCGGAACGAGTCCACGACGGCGCGACGGGCGAGGTCGTCGAGCTCGGACCACGGCGTGCCGGCCTCGATCTCACCGACCGCCGGGACAGTGCGCTCCCCCGCGGCCAGCTCGGCCTCGAGCTCGGCGATCGGGCGGGCTCGACCCACCCCGCCGTCGGGACGCACGGCCTCGGCGTCGTACCAGGAGTTGAAGATCTGCAGGAAGATCCACTGCGTCCAGCGCACGTACTCGGTGTCCGTGGTGGCGAAGGATCGGCGCGGGTCGTGACCGAGGCCCAGGCGGCGCAGCTGGCGCCGCATGTTGGCGATGTTCTGCTCGGTCGTCACGCGCGGGTGCTGCCCGGTCTGCACGGCGTACTGCTCGGCGGGCAGGCCGAAGGCGTCGTAGCCCAGGGCGTGCAGCACGTTGTCGCCCTGCATGCGGCGGAAGCGCCCGACGACGTCGGTGGCGATGTAGCCGAGCGGGTGCCCCACGTGCAGGCCCGCGCCCGAGGGATAGGGGAACATGTCCATGACGAAGAACGGGGGCCGGTCGCCCGCGGGCTCGCCGTCACCGTCGAGCAGCACGTTCTCGCCCGCGGTCTGGTCCGCCGGTACCGGGTCGGCGGCGAAGAAGGTGCCGCGCTCCTCCCACCGGTCCTGCCAGCGCAGCTCGATCTCCTCGGCCAGTCGCGGGGTGTAGCGGTAGCGCGGCTCGCCGGGCTCGGAGTCAGCGGCAGGCGCGGGCGCGCCGCTGGCGGGAGCCGCGTCGGAGGGGGCAGAGGTCTGGGAGGCGTCCTGCGTGGTCACCCGACGATTCTAGCGGCGGGGTGACAGCGCTCCGGCTGCCCGGCGACGGCACACTGACAGCCCCGCACCGGCGCGGACCCCATGAGTCCCCGCGCACCGCCGTGCAGATTGTGGGATATCTGCTGCCCGACGACGGGCTGGACGACAGAAACCCCACAATCTCCGTGAGAGGAAGGGTCCATGGGGGAAGGGTCCATGGAGAGAGGTCGGAGGAGGAGCGGCGCGGTACCGGACGCTCAGAGCATCCGGATCTGGTCGACGACCGCGTCCCACAGCCCGATGACGATCGAGGCGACGAGGAGGACGTACAGGCCGAGGATCACGAAGGACCGGTTGGCCACGAACCAGCGCCTGAACCCTGCGCTGGAGGGCAGGTGCCCCTCGGCCACGGCATACACGTAGGTCTGCACGAGCAGCACGACCATGACCGCCCAGACCACCATGCAGTACGGGCAGAGCTTGCCGATGCGGGCGATCGTGCTGACCACGAGGAAGACGATGAGGCCCGCGGCGGCCGTCGTGAAGAACGTGAAGGCCCGCCAGTACCAGCGTGGCGGCCGGAAGCCCGCGATCATCACCACTCCGGTCGTCATCACGACCGGGAACGCGCCCACGCCCAGGAACGGGTTGGGGAAGCCCAGGAGCTTGCCCTGCCAGGACTCCATGGCGTTGGAGCACGTGATGAAGATGCTGATCGAGCAGCTCGGTGAGTAGCTCGGGTCGAGGGCGAGCCGGAAGTCCTCGATCGACAGGGCGGCGGAGGCAGCAAGACCGATGGTGCCCAGCACCACGAGCCAGATGCCGAGGCGCCGCGAGGTCAGGGGGTTCGAGACCTCGTCGGCGTCCGTCCCCGGCACGAGGCCGTCGTCGAGCAGCGCCTCGTCGTCGTGCGCCGCCACGCTCGTACCGTCTATCCGCACGGTCCTCACCTCTCGTCGAGCTCTCCTCGAGCAACGTCAGGTCGGCCGGGACACGGCCGCCTCAGGCCGGACGCCGGAACTCCTCGGGGATGACCGGCCCGGGCACCCGTCGCTCGACCAGCAGCATCACGCCGAAGCCCAGCACGGTCAGCACCACCCCGGTCCAGGCAAGGGCAGGATAGCCGAGGTTCAGGGCAATGACCTGACCGCCGAGGAACGCACCGGTCGCGTTCGCCATGTTGAGGGAGGACTGGCACAGCGCGGCACCGAGTGAGGGAGCCCGCGGGCTCAGGTCCATGAGAGTGGTCTGCAGCCCGATGCCGAGCGTCTGGGAGGACGCGCCCACCAGGAACAGCCCGACGAGCACGCCGACCAGGTGGGACATCACGAAGCCGGTGAAGGCCACGGAGACGGCCGAGGCGATGAAGCCGATCCAGGTCGCCGTCCGCACGTCGCGGTCCGCGAGCCGCCCGCCGAGCAGCGTCCCCGCCGTCATGCCGAGCCCGAACACCGCGAGCGCCAGCGGCACCGTCCCGATCCCCGCACCCGTCTCCTCGAGCAGCATGGGCTTGACGTAGCTGTAGATCGCGAACATGCCCCCGAAGCCGATCGCCCCCGCGACGACGCCGCCCCACATCAGCCCGTTGCGCACCGCGCCCAGCTCCGTGCGCACGGAGGCACCCTCGGCGGCCGGCACGCGCGGCACGAAGAAGAACACGCCCAGGAGGGTGACGACGCCGAGCCCCGCGATGATCCAGAACGCCGGGCGCCAGCCCAGGTGGTCCCCCACCCAGGAGGACATCGGCACACCCAGCACGTTCGCGACCGTGAGGCCGGTCATCATCATGGCCACCGCGTGGCCCCGGCGGGCGGCCCCCACGACCGCGGTGCCGACGACCGCGCCGACGCCGAAGAAGGCGCCGTGGGAGAGCCCGGTGACGAACCGTCCGGCCACGAGGAGACCGAGCGAGGGTGCGAGCGAGGACGCGACGTTGCCGAGCATGTAGACGGTCATGAGCAGGATCAGCAGCGCCTTGCGCGGCATGCGGGCCGCGAGGACGGTGATGACGGGGGCGCCGACGACGACGCCGATCGCGTAGAAGGTGATGACGTTGCCGGTCGCCGGGATGCTCGCGTGCAGCGAGGCGGCGATGTTCGTCAGCAGGCCCATCGAGGCGAACTCGGTGGTGCCGATCGTGAAGCCGCCCAGCGCCAGGGCGAGGAGAGCCAGACCGGGACGGCGCGTGAGGCCGGGCCCCTCCTGGCTCCCCCGGGCGCTCGCGGGAGCGCTCACCGGGGGACGACCCAGATC
>Ga0182749_1001655_pt1 | contig 17218 bp, 10 predicted proteins | sample eDN3rd37CKraftMG_FD_128875 | JGI IMG/M metagenome (GOLD analysis project Ga0182749, IMG submission 128875) | Enriched Miracle-Growth compost microbial communities from Emeryville, California, USA - eDNA 3rd pass 37_C Kraft MG (version 2) (version 2) ...
CGCCGACGTCCGCCGGCCGGGACCTGCAAGGGCTTTCGTTGTGCTGGCGCTGCCTGAACGGCAGGGCCTTTCCAGTCCATCACTGGCAAACGTTCGTGCGTCCGCAATGGCGCGCGATGCGCGTCGTCGCCGTCCCGGTACGGGCCGGCGCGCCAACGCCAGCCGGTCATGCGCCGCCCGGGCGCAGGTAGCAGATCCATGCACTTTCTTTTTATCGCCGCGCGCCGCCGCGCGGCATGGCTGTTGGCGTCATCCGCCATCGCCGCGATCATCCAGGCGCCGTGCGGCCAGGCCGCCCTGGCGCAGACGGCGCCAGACGCCGCCGCCGACGTCGAGTTGCCGCCGATTGACGTGAAGGGAGCGGAGCAGGGCTCCCTGACGGCGCCCGCCAATGAGGCGCTCGCCGCCGCCCTGGCGCGCCGCCCGTCAGCTGTCAGCCTTGTCGACGCCCGGACATTCGCCCACGGGTCGGCCCTGACCATGCGCGACATGCTGAAGGATACGCCCGGCGTCCAGACCGGTGAGCGCTACGGCCAGGAGCAGCGCCTGTCCATTCGCGGCGCCGGACTGGCGCGGGGCTACCATCTGCGCGGCGTTGAAGTGTTGCAGGACGGCATTCCCGTGAACAACGCCGATGGCAGCGGCTCCCTGTACCAGACCGATCCCCTGTCGGCCCGGGCCGTGGAGGTCTGGCGCGGCGGGGCCGCGCTCGCTTTTGGCTCCACCGTGCTTGGCGGCGCCGTCAATGTGGTGAGCGAGACCGCGCGCACCGCGCGCACGCCCGGTCTGGCGCGGATCGAGGCGGGTGGGGACGGCTTTCTGCGGGAGCATCTGAGGGTTTCGAAAGTCTCCGGCCCGGTTGACATGCTGGTCAGCGGTTCGTGGACCAGCTCGGACGGCTACCGCGATCATTCCGCCAGCATCTACCGGCAGTTTAACGCCAACCTCGGCTGGAAAATCAGCGACCGGGTCGAGACGCGGTTCTACCTTGGCTATTTCGATACACGCCAGAAGCTGCCAGGCTCCCTGTCGCTGTATGATGCGCTGCACGCGCCCCGCAAGGCGTCGCTGGCGGCGGTGACGGGCAACCAGTCGCGCGAGGAGCGGGCGTTCCGCATCGCCAACACCACCACGGTGCAGCTCGACGCCGGGCAGTTCGACCTGTCGACATGGGCGATCCGCAAGACCCTCGATCATCCGATCTTCCAGGTTCTCGCCCAGGACGGCTGGACCTGGGGTGTCTCGCCCCGCTACGCGCAGCGCTTTAGCCTGGGCGGCTTTGACAATGAGCTGGTGGTCGGCGCGCGACTGTCGGGCGGTTCGACAGATGCGAAACAGTATGTGAACCTGGCCGGACGACGCGGCGCCCTGACGGTCAGCGGCGTCCAGGACGCCTTAAACCTCGAGGCATGGGCGGAAAACAATCTGTGGCTGACGCGGGAGCTGGCCCTCGTGGCGGGCGTCAAGGCCTTCAACAGCCTGCGGGAATACAGCCAGCCCTATAACGCGGCGCTGCGCCCCTCCTGGGCCGCGCGCGACGACAGCGCCCGCTATGCCGGCGTCAATCCGAAGATCGGCGTGCTCTGGCGCGTGACGCCGGACGTGCAGCTGTTCGCCAATCTGACGCGGAGCGTCGATGCGCCGGATTTCACCGACCTGACCCAGACATTCGCGGGAACCACGGTATTCACGCCGCTGCGCGCCCAGAAAGCCTGGACAGTCGAGGCCGGGATGCGCGGGGCCATGGGGCCGGTGGCATGGGAGGCGACCTTCTACCGCTCGGCCATTCGCGACGAGATGCTGGCCTACACCGTGAACCCGTCGATTCCGGCCAATGTCTTCAACGCGCCGCGCACGACGCATCAGGGCGTCGAGCTGGCCGCCAGCGTTGATCTCTTCCGGGCCATGGGGTTTGACGCGTCCGGCTCCCGGCTGGTTCTGCGTCAGGCATGGACATGGAATGATTTCCGCTTCGACCGCGATCCGGTCTATGGCGACAACCGCCTGGCCGGCGCGCCGGAGCATGTCCTGCGCACGTCGCTGTCGTGGCGGCGCTTCGACGGGTTCTACGTGACGCCGTCGATTGACTGGGTTCCGGCCGGCGCCTGGGCTGACTACGCCAACACCCTGAAAACGCCAGGCTACGTGCTGCTCAACCTTGAAGCCGGGCTGGAGGCGGATGAAGGTCTGAGCTTTTTCATCGACGCCCGCAATCTCGCCAACCGTCGCCATGTGTCGGACCTGTCAACCATCGCCAATGCGGCCACGGCGCCGGCGAGCGGGCTCGCGGTGTTCTATCCAGGCTCCGGGCGCACGGTGCGCGTCGGCGCGCGCTACGCGTTCTAGCCTGACGGGCGCCGGCCAGGACCTGTCAAGTCCTGGCCAGACCTGTCAATTCCCGGCGGATGTCACGAAAATACATGTTTGCGGTTCAAAATGCCGTTCCGGACGCCCTGGGGCGTCCGGACGTGCGCTTGCGCACATTGGCGACCGTGATCCTGTGCAATTCGGCCCCAAAAGCCGGCGGATCCGTTTGACGGATGTTCCCCGCGGCAATATTAAACCGTCCGGTTGGAAATGAATGGACGCTGCCCATGGGTCGGAAACGCATTATTGGCTGTGACGCTGTGCTGGATGCGGCCGAGCGCGTGATCCAGCGCGAGGGCGCCGTCAATCTGACGATCAGCGCGGTCGCGGAGGAAGCGGGCGTCAGCAAGGCGACGGTTCTTTACGATTTCAAGACCAAGCACGCGCTGATCGGCGCCCTCGTCACCCGACAGATGCAGGCCGATGACCAGCGGTTGCAGGATTGCATCGCCGTTGCGGCTGACGCGCCGGAGGTCGCCAACCCGGAGCTGGCCGGTCGCATCCGTTTCGCCGCCACCATGCCGGACACGCAGGATCGCGCCTCGGTGATGACGGTCTGTCTCGCCATGGCTGCGGATGATTCCGTGCGGATGCGCATTCGTGACTTCGTAGGGAAGGACCAGAAGGCCTTTCTTGGCGAAGGCGACGCCGTTTCCGGGCTGGGGCCGCTCATGGCTTTTCTGGCGTTGCAGGGCTATCTCAGCCTGACCTGCTTTGACTTCTGTACATTTTCTCCTGACATCCGCGAGCAGATTTTTTCCGGAATCGGAAAACTCACCCGGATGCCGAACACCCTTTTCGACGATCTGTGACGGATATGGCCTCAATGCGAAACTCTTCCAGAAAAGCTCCCGCCTGGTTCGCCATGGCCTTGTCCGCGCCCGCCGCCGTGGCGGGGCTGTCCGCCGTGGCGGTGTCCGGGTTCACCACGGTCGCCAGCGCCCAGCACGCCATGCCTCCGGCGGTCGTGCAGGTCATGACCATTTCCCGGGAAGCCGTGCCGCTGACCCGCGACCTGCCCGGTCGCATCGCGGCCGTCCGCACCGCCGAAGTGCGGCCCCGCGTCAGCGGCATCCTGCAGGAGCGCGTGTTCCGGCAGGGGTCGATCGTGAAGGAAGGGGACGTGCTGTATCGCATTGACCCGACCCTGTTCCGCGTCGCCGTCGCCAGCGCCAAAGCCAATCTGGAGCGCGCGAAGGCCGCCCGGGTGCTGGCGCAGCAGAAAGCCGATCGCCAGAAGGAACTGCAGCGGCGTAACGTCAGTTCGGCCCAGGAATACGACGTGGCCGTCGCCACCCTGGCCCAGGCGGAGGCTGACGTGGCGGCCGCCCAGGCCGGGCTGGAGCAGGCTACGGTCAATCTGGACTACACCGAGGTTCGGGCCCCGATCACCGGCCGCATTGGCCGCGCCCTGGTGACGGAAGGCGCGCTGGTCACGACCGGGGAGGTGCGGCCGCTGGCGGTGATCCAGCAGCTTGATCCGGTTTATGCCGACTTCACCCAGTCGTCGACCGAGGTGCGGCGGCTGCGTCAGGATCTGGCGGCCGGTAATATCGCCAAGGTCGCGCCGGACGCCGCCGCCGTTCAGCTGCTGTTCGATGACGGCGAGAGCTACGCTTACAAGGGCAAGCTGCTGTTCTCGGAAGCGTCCGTGGACGCGACCACTGGCCAGATCACCCTGCGCGCGGAATTTCCGAATCCCAAAAACGAATTGCTGCCAGGCCTGTACGTGCGCGTGCGTATTGAACAGGGCCGGGTCGACGAGGCCATCGCCATTCCCCAGCAGGCGGTGATGCGCGACGCCAGCGGCGCCGCCCAGGTCTACGTGATTGGCGAGGGCGACGTCGCCCAGACCCGCCAGATCGAGCTGGGTCAGGTGACGGGCGATCGCTGGCTGGTGCGCGGCGGCCTGCAGCCGGGCGACCGGATCATCGTCGAGGGATTCCAGAAGATCATCCCCGGCGGCAAGGTGGTTCCCAAGCCATGGGGCGGCCCGGTCGGCGCCAAATCAGCCGCTGCGGAGCAGCCGTCATCCCCGCCCAGGCCCGATCAGGCTCCCAAGCCTGACGCCAGCAAGAAGAACTGAGGACCGGAGATGGCGCAATTTTTCATCATACGGCCCATCTTCGCGTGGGTCGTGGCGTTTTTCATCGCCATCGCCGGCCTGATCGCGTTGCCGTTCCTGCCGATCGCCCAGTATCCGCGGGTGGCTCCGCCCCAGCTGACGATCTCCACGATGTATCCGGGCGCCTCGCCGTCCGAGATCTATCAGGGCGTGACGAAGCAGATTGAGGATGAGCTGAATGGCGTGAAGAATCTGGCCTATTTCGAGTCCACCTCGGACGCGACCGGCCAGGTTGAAATCACCGCCACCTTCCGGACTGGCGCGAACATCGACATCGCGTCGGTTAACGCCCAGAACGCCATCCGCCGCGTGCAGCCGCGGTTGCCCGCGACGGTCGTGCAGCAGGGCATCACCACGGAAGAGAGCGGCGCCGGCTTCCTGATGATCATCTCACTGACCTCGACGGACGGGTCAATGGATGACGTCGGCCTTGGCGACTATCTCAACCGCAACGTGCTCGGCGAAATCCGTCGTATCCAGGGCGTGGGCCGGGCCCAGCTGTTCGCCGCGCCGCGCTCCATGCGCATCTGGATCGACCCGGACAAGATGCTGGGTCTGAACATATCGACCGATGACATCGCCAACGCCATCCGGGCCCAGAACGCCCAGGTGGCCGCCGGCAAGATCGGCGCCGATCCCAACCCCATCAACCAGCAGATCACCGCGACCGTGCTGGTGAAGGGCCAGCTCAGCTCGCCTGATGAATTCGGCAATATCGTGCTGCGCGCCAACCCGGACGGTTCAACCGTGCGGATGCGCGACGTCGCGCGCGTCGAGGTGGGCAGCGAGAGCTACAATTTCGCCACCCGTCTCAATGGCAAGCCGAGCGCCGCCATCGCCGTCCAGCTCTCCGAGAGCGGCAACGCCGTGGCGACCTCCAACGCCATCGAGGCGAAGATGAAGGAGCTGTCGCGCTTCTTCCCCAAGGGCATTGAGTATTCGATCCCCTACAACACCAGCCCGTTCGTCGAAGCGTCCATCGAAAAGGTGGTGCACACCCTGCTGGAAGCGGTGGCCCTCGTCTTTCTCGTGATGTTCCTGTTCCTCCAGAATTTCCGCTACACGGTGATTCCGGCGCTCGTGGTGCCGGTGGCGCTGCTGGGCACGCTGGCGGTGATGCTGGGGTCGGGATTCTCCATCAACGTGCTCACCATGTTCGCCATGGTGCTCGCCATCGGCATCCTCGTCGATGACGCCATCGTGGTGGTCGAGAACGTCGAGCGCATCATGGCGGAGGAGGGGCTGTCGCCGCTGAAGGCGACGCAGAAGGCCATGAGCCAGATCTCCGGCGCCATCGTCGGCATTACCCTGGTGCTGGCCGCCGTGTTCATTCCCATGGCGTTCTTCCCGGGCGCGACGGGCGTGATCTACCGCCAGTTCAGCCTGACGATGGTGGTGTCGATCCTGTTCTCGGCCTTCCTCGCCCTGTCGCTGACGCCGGCCCTGTGCGCCACCTTCCTCAAGCCGGTGCACGGCCATGGCGAGGAGAAGCGCGGCTTCTTCGGCGCCTTCAACCGCTTCTTCGACCGCACCACCCGCCGTTACGCCGGCATGGTCACCGGCGCCACCTCGCGGGCGGGACGGCTGATGATCATCTTCCTCGCGCTGCTCGTCGGCACGGGCTGGCTGTTCATGCGCCTGCCAACCTCGTTCATTCCGAACGAGGACCAGGGCTATATCATCGTCGACATCCAGACCCCGCCGGAAGCCAGCTCCAACCGCACGTTGCAGGCCATCGAGCAGATCGAGCAGATCGCCCGGACAGAGACCGCAGTGGCCAACATGGTGGCGGTGCGTGGTTTCAGCTTCTCGGGCGCCGGCCAGAACGCCGCCATCATGTTCATCACCCTGAAGGACTGGGGCGAGCGTGGCCCGGGCAACGCCGCCCAGGACATCGCCAACCGCATGAACATGAAGATGTTCGGGATCAGCGACGTCATGTCGTTCGCCCTGTCGCCGCCGCCCATCCAGGGCTTCGGCAATTCGGCCGGCTTCACCTTCCGCCTGCAGGATCGCGGCGGACTGGGCCAGACGGCGCTCGCCGCCGCGACGCAGAAGCTGATGGCGGAGGCGCGTCAGAGCCCGATCCTCACCGGCCTGCGCACCGAGGGCCTGCCGGACGCGGCCCAGCTCATGGTCATCATCGACCGTGAGAAGGCCAATACCTTCGGCGTGAGCTTCGCCGACATCAACGCCACCATCACGGCCAACCTGGGCTCGTCGTACATCAACGACTTTCCCAACAACGGCCGCATGCAACGCGTGATCATCCAGTCGGACGCGGCCAATCGCCTGCAGGGCGAGGACCTGCTGAACCTGAACGTGCGCAACGCCAGCGGCGGCATGGTGCCGATTTCGTCCTTCGCCAAGCTGCAATGGATCAAGGGGCCGCAGCAGATCATCGGCTACAATGGCTACCCCTCGGTGCGCATTTCCGGCGCGCCGGCGCCTGGGTATTCGTCGGGCGCGGCGATCGCCGAGATGGAGCGCATCGCCGCGACGATGCCGCAGGGCATCGGTTACGAGTGGACCGGCCAGACGCTTGAGGAAATCGCTTCGGGCTCGCAGGCGCCGATCCTGTTCGCCATGAGCATCCTGTTCGTGTTCCTGCTGCTGGCGGCCCTGTACGAGAGCTGGTCGATCCCGCTGTCGGTGATGCTGGTGGTGCCGCTGGGCGTGATCGGCTGTATTCTCGCGGTGATGCTGCGCGGGCTGCCGAACGACCTCTACTTCAAGGTGGGTCTGCTGGCGATCATCGGCCTGTCGGCCAAGAACGCCATCCTCATCATCGAGTTCGCCAAGGATCTTTATGCCGACGGCATGAGCCTGCGCGACGCGGCGATCGAGGCGTGCCGGCTGCGCTTCCGGCCCATTCTCATGACCTCGCTGGCGTTCACGCTGGGCGTGGTGCCGCTGGCCATCGCCACCGGCCCCAGCGCCGCGAGCCAGAACGCCATCGGCACCGGCGTGGTGGGCGGCATGATCTCGGCCACCATCCTGGCGGTGATCTTCGTGCCGGCGTTCTTCGTCTTCGTGCTGACGCTGTTCCGCACGAAACCGCCGGTGTTGCACGGGGAATCACCGGTGCATGCGCCGCACCCGGCCACGGGCGCGCCAGAGGCGCCAAAGCCGTCGGCGTAACGCATTCAGGGCGCGGAGGTCGCGCCCTGCTTCCAGAAGCGTCTGGATCCCGAAAACAAAAACCCCCGGCCGTGAGGCCGGGGGTTTTTTGCTGTGGAGCGGACGGCGTGTCCCTGGAGGATGTCCCGGATCAGAAAACTCCGGCCCAGCTGGGTCCTGGCGGGCTGGGGTTTCGGGGTTCTGGGGCTCCCGCTTCAGGCGGCGAGCCGTTCGAGGCTGATCACACGGCCGAGCCGCGAAATGCCTTCGGCGATGGTGGCGGGATCAGCGCAGGAGAAGCTGACGCGCAGGGTGTTGGCGCCGCCGCCATCGGCGTGAAACGCCTGGCCCGGAACGAAGGCCACCTTCTCGGTTTCGATGGCGCGGGCCAGCAAAGCCGCTCCGTTCATGCCGGCGGGCAGGGTGATCCAGATGAACATGCCGCCTTCCGGGTGGGTCCAGCGCACGCCTTCCGGCATGTGCCTGGCGAGGGCGTCGAGCATGGCGTCGCGGCGCTCGCGGTAGACGGCGCGGATTTTCGCCACCTGGGCGTCAAAAATTCCGCCCGCCACATGGGCGATCGCCATCTGGTTGATGGTGGAGGAATGCAGGTCCGCCGCCTGCTTCATCAGCACCAGTTTGCGGATGATTGGCGCCGCCGCGACGATGAAGCCAACGCGCAGGCCAGGCGCCAGCGTCTTGGAGAAGCTGCCGCAATAGATCGTTCGCGACGCGTCGATGTCGCCGCAACGGGCGATGTCCAGGGCCATGATGGGCGGGATCGCCTCACCCTCGTAACGCAGGGACTGGTAGGCGGCGTCCTCGATCACCGGAATGTCCAGTTCCGCCGCCAGATCGAGCAGCTTTTCGCGGCCGGCGCGGTCAAGGGTTTCGCCGGTCGGGTTGGCGAAATCCGCCGACAGGTAGGCGAATTTGACGCGGCCGCCGGCCTGCGCCGCGGTCGCGCGGTAAGCGTCCGGCGTGCGGTTGCCGCCCAGGTTCAGCTCATCATAGGTCGGCTCATAGGCGTTGAACGCCTGCAAGGCGCCCAGATAGGTCGGCCGGGTGACCAGCGCCGTGTCTTTCGGCGACAGAAACAGCTTGCCCAGATAGTCCAGACCCTGCTGCGAACCGGAGACGATGAAAACATTGTCGATGGCGCAGGGAATGCCGAGTTTGGCCAGTTGCCCCACCAGCCATTCGCGCAGGGGCGCGTAGCCCTCGCTCACCGAATATTGCAGGCCGGCGGCGGCGTCGGGGCCGGAGAGCACCTCGGCGTAAGCCTGGGCGAAGGCGTCTTTCGGGAACAGCGCCGGATCCGGTATGCCGCCGGCGAACGAAATAATGTCCGGCCGCTCAAGGAGCTTCAGCAACTCGCGAATCTCGGACGCCTTCATGCGCGACGCGCGCGTGGCGAAAACCTGCTCCCAGCTCAACATCGGGACAAACCTCGGCTCGTTGGTTGCCGTACCAATCACAGCCTTCCCAGATGTGTCAATAATACTGACGTAATGGCAGCGCCGTCTCCGGCGCAGGGCAGGACGGGATGGGGATGCGCCATCACGCGCCGCCGCCGCGTCTGTGGACAATCATGCAACATTGTTGCTTAACCGGTTGACGACGCCCCGATCAATTTATGTAATAACATTGCATAAAGAGGTCGCCATGTCGTTGCATATTTCGTTTCCCGCCGCCGCCGTTGCGGCGTCATCTCACGCCGCGCCTGTCACTGGCCGCAGGATCGCGGCGCCAACCGCAGCGGGTTGTGGCGGCGGCCTCAGCCGTCTGCGCGCCGGGAAACTGGCCGGCGCCGCCGTGGTTGCCCTGGCCGTCGCCGGTCACGCCAGCGGGGCGGCGGGCGAAGAGGGCGCGGGAAGCGGTAACGCCCAGGTCATCGATCTGCCAACCATCGACGTCACCGCCGATACGCCCGTGACGGTTCGCCAGACGGCGGGCGCCGGTCAGGAGGCCGTCCCTGGCATGCTGATCGTGCCGCTCCGCTCCTTCGCGCCGGTGTCAGTGGTTTCGCGCAGCGACATCGAGCGCAACCAGCCGCAGAGTCTTGGCGAGGCGGTGGCCGATATCCCGGGTGTCAGCGCCACCACCTTCGCGCCAGGCGCCAGCCGGCCTGTCATTCGCGGCCTCGACAATTTTCGCGTCAGCATCCAGGAAAATGGCGTGGGCGCCTCGGGGGTTTCCGCCCTGGGCGAGGACCACGCCGCGCCGGTCAATCCGCTGAACGCAGAGCGCATTGAAGTGATCCGTGGGCCCGCCACCCTGCGATTTGGCTCCCAGGCTATCGGCGGCGTCGTCAGCCTCGATAACAACCGTATTCCGGACAAGGTGGTCAACGGCGTCAACGCCCGCGTCATGAACGGCGTCAGTTCGTCCAATCGCGGTTATTCGTCGGCGGGCGAGGTCAACGCCGGCGCCGGCAATGTGGCGGTGCATGCGGACTTCTTCCGGCAAAAATCGGGCGATTATTCCACGCCGGACGGACGCCAGGCCAACTCGGGCGTCAATTCAGGCGGCGCCGCCCTCGGCGCTTCGATGGTCACCGATAGCGGTTTCATCGGCCTTGCCTATTCGCATCTCAGCAGCAACTACCAGATTCCAGGCGGCGAATCCGCCGAATTGCGCAGTCGCATCGACATGGTCGAGGACAGGATCGTGCTCAAGGGCGAGCACCGGCCGGGCAGCGCCTGGATCGACGCCATCCGCTTCTGGGCCGGCGCCTCGAACTATCGCCATCGCGAATACGGCCTGGCGCACGGGGAGCATGATCACGACCACGGGGATCACGACCAGGATCACGACGTGCACGGCCATGAGGACCACGACCACGACCACGACCATGGCGGCGCCACGGCGACGGCCGGCGAGACGCTGCACTCCACCTTCTACAACCGCCAGCAGGAGGCGCGCGTCGAGGTGCAGCACACGCCGTGGTCCTCGGCGTTGGGAACGTGGAGCGGCGCTTTCGGCGTGCATGGCGCGCGCCAGAAGCTGAACGCCACGGGGGAGGGCGGCGGCATGATCTCGCCGGCGGAAACCCGCTCCATCGCCGCTTACCTGTTCGAGGAGCTGAAAATCAACGACAGCTGGCGTCTGCAGGTCGCCGGACGCATCGGCTACGTGAATGTCGACGGATCGGCGGCGCAGTTCCCGGCCGATTACCTGCCGGACGGCGTCGCGCCCGCCCTGTCGCCGCGATCACGCGATTTCGCGCCGAAAAGCGTCAGCGCCGGCGTGCAATACACCCTGCCGTGGCACAACATTGTCGCCACGCTGAACGCGCAATACGTTGAGCGCGCGCCAACGGCCGCCGAGCTGTTCTCCCGCGGCGCGCACCATGCCTCGGGCACGTTCGAGATCGGCGATCCCAACCTGAAGATCGAGCGGGCGCGCACCATTGAGTTCAGCCTCAAGAAGGCGGACGGGCCGGTGCGTTTCGAGGGCAGTGTCTATCACACCAAATATTCCGGCTTCATTTACAAGCGCCTGACCGGGGTGGACTGCGGTCATACCTTTGCGTCATGCGGTCATGACGATGAACTGCGCCAGATCGTCTATTCGCAACAGGGCGCCACGTTTACTGGCGCGGAGTTCATTGGCCAGTTCGATCTGGCGAAGCTCGGCGATGGGGCGGTTGGCGTCGAGGGACGCTATGATTATGTGCGCGCCAAGTTTGACGATGGAACCTGGGTCCCGCGCCTGCCGCAGCAGCGGCTTGGCGGCGGCGTCTATTTTCGCAGCGACGCCCTGTTCGCCCGGGTGTTGCTGACCCACGCCTTCGCCCGGAATGACGTGGCGGAATATGAAACCCGCACGCCAGGCTACAACAACCTGAAAGCCGAGCTGAACTACCGCATCAAGCTGCCCGCCAACGCCGTCGGCGCGAAAGAGGCGGTGTTCGGCGTCGTCGGCGACAATCTGCTCAACGACCGCATGCGCAACAGCGTCTCGTTCAAGAAAGACGAGGTGCTGCTGCCGGGGCGGACCGTTCGGGCCCACGTGACCGTGTCGTTCTGACGGCGCCCTTCTGACGGGCGGTTGCCCGCCCGCCCTGCATGACGGAAAGGGTATCCGGCCGCCGGATATCGCCTATCGCGGCGTGGCCGACGCCGCCAGCTTGAGGAAGCGGTCGCGATATTTCCCCAGGTCAGCCTCGCGGGTGACGAGGATCGAACGGATAAACCCGTCCTTGTTGAAGCTCACGACCTGGATGATCGACACCGCCTCCCCGGAGCTGGCGTCCTTGCCGGTTCCCGAGATGACGATGCGGCCATCGGCTTCTGCCTTCTCGTCCTTCACCGTGATGTTGTTGACGCCGGCCACCGAGCTGAAGGCTGCCCTGGCGAGCGGTTTGCGCTGCGCCTCCGGCGGCGAACCGGCCATGCTGCCGGCGACGATCACCAGCGGCTGCGCTGCATTCTTCACCGTGTTTTCCGGGCCATCAGTCAGCAGCAGGGCCGAGCCGGCCAGCGTATTGACCAGACGGAAGCCGGCCTTGTCCTTCACCGCGAAGGGCAGCGCCTCCACCTGTTGCTCCGCCGACAGCCTGGCGCGTGTCTTCAGTCCCAGCAACGCCTTCTCCATGTCGGCGTCGCTGAGCTTGCTGGCGGCGGTTTCCGGCGATTGCGCCGTGATGAGCAGGGTCGCGTCCTTGCCCTGCGCCACAAGGATCCATTTGCGGAACACGCCGGCGGGAATGCGCTGCTTGCCAGCCAGCAGGATGGCGGCCTCGCCGCCAGGCAGCTTCACCTCGCGCGGCGGGCCGGACAGTTCGACGCCCTGGCGTTTCAGCGTCTCCGCCGTCATGCCGGCCTTGAGCTGGGGCCAGGCTTCCGCCGGCATGTCGACGAAAAGAATGGACGAGCCCGTGGCCGCGTCCTCGAAGCCCGCGAATTTTTTGGAAGCGGTCATGCCGGCCGGTGGAACGAGGCCGGCGCCCGCGGCGCCAGGATAGACCACGTCGGCGGCCATCACGGCGGTCGACAACACCAGGCCAGCCAGCGCCGGCAGAATGACTTTCTTGAGCAGCTTCACATGTATCCCCTGTGTTCGCGCCAGCCCGGACGCTTCCGGGAAAGGCGGCGGACCATGGCGGCGGGCCTTGCCGACGGGTCGTGCCTGCAGGCCTTGTCTGCGGGTCCTGGCCCCCCTTTTCCCGCAATAGGCCGAAGCGGCCGCAAGGCCCACTCACGATCACGCTGGCGGCGCCGGTTCAGGCGCCCGCCCGCCATGCCCGGCGGTCATGGCCACCATGTGACGGCCGCCGTTGCCGGAAAACCGTCCACAGGTTAAGTACGGGGCTAACAGTTAGCATGCTAATAATTAGGCTAACATGGATAAGCTCTCTCCCGCCCCCAATGGTCCCCGTCAGCGCGCCGCGTTCATGGAAGCGCTGTCTCTCGCCCAGCGACGCATCCGCACGCTGTTCGACGCACGCGTTCGCCTTGAGGGGATGACCCTGGCGCGGGCCCGCGTGCTGATGACCCTGGATGACAGGGCCGGCCTGAACCAGCGTGAGCTGGCGGACATTCTGGGCATCGAGGGGGCAACCCTGGCCCGGATACTCGACGGGCTGGAGAAGGGCGGCTGGCTGATCCGCCAGGTGTCGCCATCCGATCGCCGCGTGCGGGAGCTGGCGCTGACCGACGCGGGGCGGCGGGCGGCGGCGCGCATGCGGGACATCGCCGGGGCCACCCGGGCCGAGGTGCTGGGCGGCGTGTCCGCCGCTGATCTGGAGGCCGCCACCCGGGTCCTGCACGCTGTCGCCGTGATTTCCTCCAGCGTGCATACGGCGGAAAAAACCGGCGAGGACGGCGACCGCAATGAGTGACGCCGCTGCTTCCGGAACCGGCTCGGGACCACGCCTCGCCGCGCCAGCCTCCTGGATGGCGGCGCCGCGCGTCCGCCCCTGGGCTTGCGCCGTCACCGCCCTGTTGCTGGCGCTGGCCCAGGGCATGGGCCAGAACTTCTTCACCGCCAACCTGCAACAGGTGCAGGGGCAACTGGGCGCCACGCCGACGGAAGGCGCCTGGCTGACGGCGCTCTACATCGCGCCTTACGCCAGCCTGTCGCTGATGCTGCGCAAGTTGCGGGCGCAGTTCGGGCTGCGCAGTTTCGCCGAATGCGCCATTCTCGTTTTTGTGCTGGTTACGTTGCTGCACCTGGTCGTCGATGACCTGCCCACCGCCATGCTGGTGCAATTCGCCAGCGGCGTCGCGGCGGCGCCCCTGTCGGCGCTGAACTTTCTTTACATGGTGGAAGCGGCCCCGGCGGACAAACGCCTCTCCATGGGGCTGTCGGTCGCCCTGACGTTCCAGTCCATCGGCGCGCCGCTGGCGCGGGTGCTGTCGCCGCCGCTGTTTGATATCGGCGGCTGGCATGGCCTGTACCTGATGACAGCCGCCACCGCCCTGGCCGCCTGCGCCATGGTGCTGCTGACGCCGCTGACTCCGGTTCCGCGCGAAAAGGCCATCCACTGGCTGGACGTCGCCAGCTACCTGCTGATCGCCGTCGGCTTTGGCCTGATCGCCCTGACGCTGGGCGTCGGTCGCTACTACTGGTGGACCGACGCGCCGTTTCTTGGCGTGATGATCGCCGCCGCCTTTCTGTGTTGCGCCGGCGCTGCCGTCATAGAGCTGAACCGCAGCGCGCCGTTTCTCGACTTCCGCTGGATCGCCAGCCCCGGCGTGCTGCATTTCGCCGGGGTCATGCTGGTGTTCCGCATGATCACGTCGGAGCAGTCGTCGGGTGTCCTCGCCCTGTTCCAGAACCTCGGCCTGCTCAACGAGCAGATGCGGACCATGTGGCTGATCGTGCTGGTCGCCACCGCTGCTGGCGGTCTGAGCTGCGTGTTCCTGCTGCGCCGGCCGCATCTGGCGCCGTTGCTGCACCTCGCGGCGCTGCTGCTGTTCGGCGCCGGTTCGTGGATGGACGCCGGCGTGACCGTGCTGACCCGCCCGGAGCAGATGTATCTGAGCCAGGCGATGATTGGCTTTGGCATGGGGTTGTTCATGCCGCCGGCCATGGCCATCGGCCTGCAGGCAGCCCTGGCGAAGGGTCCACAGAACCTGTTCACCTTCATCATGGTGTTCCTCTCGACCCAGAGCCTCGGCGGGGCGCTGGGATCGGCGGTGACGGGCACGTGGGTCGCCATTCGCACCCGCGTCCACCTCGACGCCATGTATGCCCACCTCACCATGGCCAATCCGCTGGTGAGCGCGCGGGTGGAGCAGCTTGCCGCGTCGGCGCATGGCGCGTCCGGCGCCGGATACAGCCTGCTGGCGCAAAAAGCCCAGCAACAGGCCATGACGCTGGCCTACGCCGACGTTTTTCGCGGGTTTGGCGCCCTGGCCATCGGCGCCGCCCTCATTCTCCTGATCCACCTCACAATTCTTCTGGCGCTGCAGGCGCGCGCGAACCGGCGCGCCGGCGCCGCGGACGGAACCGCATCATGATGAGCGCCCTCAAAACCCATCTGGCTTCCTGGATTGCCGTCGTCATCGGCGTGAGCGGCGCCGTGCTGGCGCTGTACGCCTGGGGGCTGCCGCCGTTCCACAGCCCCGTTGAAACCACAGACAACGCCTATGTGCGCGGCAAGGTGGCGATGCTGTCGCCGCGCATTTCCGGCTATGTCACCGCCGTGCTGGTGCAGGATTTCCAGCGGGTGAAAGCGGGGCAGGAGCTGGCGCGCATCGACCCGGACATCTATCGCCGCCGGCTGGAGCAGGCGCAGGCCAACGCCGCCGTGCAGCAGTCGGCGCTTGACGCCTGGAAGCAGAAAATGGCCACGGCCGAGGCCCGCGTGCGCGCCGCCGCCGCCCAGATCGCCAGCGGCGAGGCCGGCCTCAAGGCGTCGGAGGCCCGGTGGGAGCGGATCAACGCCCTGGCCCAACGCGGCGTCGCCTCGCAGAAGGAGCGGGACGACGCCCGCGCCGCCTTCGACCAGTCCGCCGCCGCCGTCCGCCAGGGCGAGGCGGCCCTGGACGTGGCCCGGCAGGATGCGGAAACCACCCGCATCAGCCGGCAGTCGCTGGAGGCCGCCGTCGCGGGCGCCGAAGCCGCCGTGCAACTGGCGCGCCTTGATCTGGACAGCACGCGCATCATCGCCCCCGCCGATGGCCGGGTGGGCGAGGTGGGCGCCCGCGTCGGCCAGTATGTGACCGCCGGCACGCAACTGATGGGGCTGGCCCCCGACCAGGTCTGGGTGGTGGCGAATTTCAAGGAAACCCAGGTGCGCCACATGCGCGTCGGCCAGCCGGCCAGCTTCACGGTTGACGCTCTGGGCGGACAGCGCTTCCAGGGGCGCATCGACAATTTCTCGCCCGCCACCGCCTCCGAGTTCAGCGTGCTGAAAACCGATAACGCCACCGGCAATTTCACCAAGATCGTCCAGCGCGTGCCGGTGCGGATTCTCATCGATCCGGATCAGCCGCAGCTTGAGCGCCTCGCTTCCGGCCTTTCGGTGGTGGCGAGCGTCGACACCTCGGCGGCGGGGACGCAGGCGCGGGTGGCGGGCGCGGCGCCGTAGGGGCGCGCCGGGGATGTTGCCGACGTTCAGCCGGTGGGGAAACCCTAAAAAAACCGGTCAGGTCTTGCCTGGCCGGTTTTTTCATGTCTGCTTGCGTCAACGCCTTTACATGCCGTTACGTCCCAGGAGGAGCCGTCCATGTCCGCACCCGCCGGAGCCGCGCCGTTCGCCGGCCAGTTTGGTTTCGCCATTCCGCAGGAATTCACCGATCTTGCTGACCGGATCGGCGCCTTCGTGCGCGAAAAGGTCATTCCGTACGAAAATGATCCGCGCTGGGGCTCGCATGGGCCGTCAGATGAGATGCGGCGCGAGCTGGTGGCGCTGGCCAAGGCGGCGGGGGTGTTCGGTCCGCATTCCCCGGTCGAGTTTGGCGGTCTTGGCCTCGGCCATGTCGGCCGCGCCATCACCTTCATCTCCGCTGGCTATTCGATGCTCGGCCCGGTCGCCCTGCATTGCGCCGCCCCCGATGAAGGCAACATCCATCTGCTGGAGCTGGTCGCCAATGCGGAGCAGCGCGAGCGTTACCTGAAGCCGCTGGCCAGCGGCGTCGCCCGCTCCTGCTTCTGCATGACCGAGCCTGCCCCGGGCGCCGGCTCCGATCCGCGCCAGCTCGCTGCTGTCGCGAAGCGCGACGGCGACGATTTCCTCATCAGCGGCCTGAAGTGGCTGATCACCGGCGCCGAAGGCGCCGAGTTCGCCATCATCATGGCCAAGATCGAGGGCGGTGAGGGCGATGGTCGTCCCACCATGTTCCTCAGCCCGATGAATGCGCCTGGCATTATCATCGAGCGCGCCCTCGACTCGCTGGATTGCAGCTTCGCCGGCGGCCACGCCGTGGTGCGCTTCGACAATCTGCGCGTGCCGTCCAGCGCCATCCTCGGCGAGGCGGGCCAGGGCCTGCGCTACGCCCAGGTGCGCCTCGCCCCGGCGCGTCTCACCCACTGCATGCGCTGGCTGGGCTCGGCCATGCGCGCCCACGACATCGCCGCCGACTACGCCCGCAAGCGCACTGCTTTCGGCAAGCCGCTGGCGGAGCACGAGGGTGTGTCGTTCATGCTGGCCGA
>Ga0182749_1001656_pt1 | contig 17213 bp, 22 predicted proteins | sample eDN3rd37CKraftMG_FD_128875 | JGI IMG/M metagenome (GOLD analysis project Ga0182749, IMG submission 128875) | Enriched Miracle-Growth compost microbial communities from Emeryville, California, USA - eDNA 3rd pass 37_C Kraft MG (version 2) (version 2) ...
ATCGTGCGAGGAATGGCTCATGTTGATGCGGAATACGTCGACGCCCGCAAGGAACAGGCGCTCGATCATTTCCGTTGCCGACGAGGCAGGCCCCAAGGTCGCGACGACCTTGACCCTTCTTTTGCGTCTCATTGTTCACTCGCCTCTGGGTCGGTGAGGCGGATGGTCCACTCCTGCGACTCGCCCGTATCCACTTCGAAGAAACCGGTGCGTTTGAAGCCGCGCTGCTGGCAATCCTGCACACCGCGGATGGCAAACGACTTGTCGTCGGTACACATGAAGTTGCTACCGACCCATTCACCGCCGCGATCGTAATCTAGGGCGTGAACGTAAATAAACCGGCTGGGGACAGGACCCTTCAACAACGTCTCGCAGGTTTGCGAGGCGATGTTCCACCAGCCTTCCGTGGCCCAGCCGGTCGCGTCCTGGTAGCCGACGGCCACCCCGACACGGCTGGAGGTAGAGTTGCACAATTTAAGATCGGCGTGCGCCTCGGCGCTCGAGAGGGTGAGCATCGGCAGGATCAGCATGGCGCCGGCGCACCGCCGGGCCTCCCGCATAAGCCGATCTCGCCGCTCTGGCTGCACGCCAATCCGCTCCGCTCGCCTAGGAAATCCGAACCGCAATGTGGGACCCGTTGAAGGCCGTTGCGCCGCCCATGGCGCCCCGTTGCTCGGCAATCGCTCGGAAGTAGGAATTTGCTAGGCAACTCGGGCGGGTTCGCGGAACGTCCGAAACCGATCGTGGCAGAGTTTGTTTTCCATGAACTTGGCGGCATTGGGATGACAGCGGCGGGCTCGAAGCCCGGATCCTCTTCGACAGTGGCGCCGCCACGCGTATGGCGTTCGGCCGACCGGCTCCCCGGCAAACACCAGCAACGCGCGCCGACACGGCGGGTGCGGCCATTTCCATTCCCCATGCCCAAAACCCCAGGGCGCTGTTTGCGCAATCGCTCCGCCTGCGTCAAGCGGCGCTCCGACGCGGGTGGTTTGCGAGCGCACCCTATAAAGCTATATTCCGTGCATGCTTCAGATCGATGGCCGCGAGCCATCCGCGCTCGCCGAGACCCCCGTAACCGACAGCTATGAATTGATACCGGGACGCACCGACGCCGGTCTCGTCCTGCTGTGCGACCATGCAACGAATGCCATTCCCGAGGGCTACGGCACCCTGGGGCTGCCCGAAGGGGAGCTGAAGCGGCACATCGCCTACGACATCGGGGCAGCTTCGGTGACCCGGCAGCTGGCCGGGATGCTGGAGGTGCCGGCCATTCTCACGCGCTTCTCGCGGCTGCTGATCGACCCCAACCGCGGGCTTGACGATCCGACGCTGGTGATGCGGATTTCAGACGGCGCGGTGATCCCCGGCAACCGGCATCTCGATGCCGAGGAGCGCGCGCGGCGGGTGCGCCTTTACTACGAGCCCTACCATGCGCGCATCGATAAGCTGATCGAAAGCTGCGTGGGGGCGGGCGTGCCGCCGGTGCTGCTTTCGATCCACAGCTTCACCGATTGCTGGAAGGGAATCGCGCGGCCCTGGCACGCTGCCGTTCTGTGGGACCGCGACTATCGCTTCTCCGTGCCGCTCCTCGAGGCGCTGCGTGCCGATCATGGTATCCTCGTCGGCGAGAACGAGCCCTACGACGGCAAGCTCGCCGGCGACAGCATGTGGCGGCACGGCACACGGCGCGGTCTGGCGCACGCGATCTTGGAGATCCGCCAGGATCTCATCGGCGGTCCCGAGGGCCAAAAGGCGTGGGCGGAGCGCGTTGCTGCGGCGGTGCGCGATATCTTCGCCAAGCCCGAGCTACGCGAAGCGCTCCACACGGTGCACTATTTCGGCTCGCATACCGATACCGACGAGGCGCCGCCCTACACCAGCCCTGCGGAAAGGATCGCACGATGACGACGGACATCGATCGGCAGGCGGCAACGGAGTTCGAGGCGGCCGCGTTCCGGCGGCTCGTGCAGCACCTGCGCGAGCGCACGGATGTGCAGAACATCGACCTGATGAACCTCGCCGGCTTCTGCCGCAACTGCCTCTCGAACTGGTACCAGGAGGCGGCCGAGCAACAGGGCAAGGCGCTCACCAAGGACGAGGCGCGGGAGATCATCTACGGCATGCCCTATGCGGAGTGGCGCCGCCTCTACCAGACAGAGGCTTCGCCCGAGGCGCATGCAACGTTCGCGTCCGCCGGCGGTGGACACGGAAAATCCTGAAGCCGTCGCGCACAGCACGGGGCAAGTCAGCAACGGTGCCGGCACTGTGACGCCGACGTCGCAGGGACAAAACAAGATTCCTCTGGATGGCGCGCTGCCTCGCCTTGAAGGGGCAAGACGGGGCCGATAGCGTTCCTTCAACTCATCATCACGACGGGAGTAGAGGGATGACGACGCTACAGGCCTCGGCGCAGAACCAGTTGCGCCAGCTCGTCGAGCAGATCGAGCGCCTCGAGGAAGAGAAAAAGGCGCTCGCCGGCGACATTCGCGACAAGTACCTCGAGGCCAAGGGGCTCGGGTTCGACGTGAAGGTGCTGCGCCAGGTGGTGCGCTTGCGCAAAAAGACCACGAGCGAACGGCAGGAAGAGGATGCGGTGCTCGAAGTCTATCTGCACGCGCTCGGCATGCTCGGCCCTACGGACGCGGAGCATGACGCGATCGTCTCATCGATGATCGCCGCCGAGTAGGTGCACCGAGCGGGTGCTCGCGGCCGCGCGCCATGGCCATGGTGCGACGTCGATGCGAAGCGAGCGTCAGCTTGCTTCGCGATGGCTTGCAATAGCCCTGTTTTCCATATCGACGATGAACCGGGCCGTGATCTGCACCGCCTCGTCCACGACGCGGGCGCAGCTCTCGGCCGTGATCCACTCCGTCATTTCCTGGTTCAGCACGAGACGCATCTCGTGATCCACGGTCCATGTGCCCACGTGCCGGCGGCCCGCCGTGCCGTCGCTGTGGGCGACGAGAATATCGTCGCCCCGGGAGACGAAGTACCAGGCCGGTAGCGGCTCGGCGTTGAGCCGTTGCGCCAGCACCTGCAGCACTGCGCGCCCCACCTCGCGCCGCGTGGCGGCGTCCGATGCATCGCGACGCCGCTTTTCGCGCTCGGCGTCGAGCGCCTCCGCCAAACTCGTCATCGCCATCCTCCCCATTTTTCGTTCTAGTCGCTGCTGCCAAAGCCGTTGGTGTCGCCGCTGGTGCGCGTGCGCTCGATGATTTCCGGATCGAGAACGGGCGTCAGCTCGTTTGCGTCCTTGCTGAGCTTCACGCGGCCGTCGAACTGGGCGCCCTCGGCGATGGAGAGCTTCTGATGGGTGATGTCGCCCTCGACCTGCGCGGTCGACTGCAGCTTGACGGTCACGGCGCGGATGGAGCCACGCACGCCGCCGCGCACCTCGATCGCCTCGGCGCAGACCATGCCGACGACCGAGCCTTCCTCCGTGATCACGACCTGCTTGCCATGCACGTTGCCGCGCACGTCGCCGTCGACCTGGAGCTTGTTTGCGGAGATGATGGTGATGCGGTCGCCGAGGATGGTGAGGTCGGTGCCGATCACCGAGGTGCCGCTCGTTGCCGTGGCCGATTTCTCAAAGGGGGAGCTTGCGGCGCGCGCCGGCGTCGGAATGGCGGATGCACCGAGTGGGGGCAGGCCGGGCTTGGGCTGGGGCAATCCGTTCTTGGGATCGGTATTGAACACGACGTCACCTCCTGGGCGCGCGCGGCGCCTTACGCTTGGACCTGGTTTTCGTGCAATTCCCCGCTGCGCCAATTGGGCACACACATCCGCGGCTATTTTTTGTCGAGATCGAGCCAAAAGGGAGCACGCGATGCGCCTGCCTCACAAAGGCCGTGGCGGAGACCGATGGTGGCGGCAGCCAAGGAGCCCCTCTCGATGGACAAGCGCACACTCGTCGATCACACGCTGGAATCCATACAGCGCACGGCGACGAAGATCGCCGCGCTGCCTGTCGAGGCGCGTCCGGAGGCGTACGATGCTGCACACCATGCCTATGCAAACGCGATGCATCAGCTCGGGCAAGACAATGTCGCGGCGGGGCGCTGGGTCGAGACGGTGATGAGCGCGATACGTGCGCTCGTGCAGGAAATAGACAGCGCCTCGCGGCCCGCGTAGCCGCGCGCTTCATCGCGTTGTGCGCGGGGAGCAGGCACACGACGCGCATCGGACAACCGCGGTGGAGACGCTGGGCGCTACCCGCCTTCACAAATAAATGCGTGCGGTTGCGTGCTTCACGGTTACGCCGGCGTTGATCGTGACGGGAGAAGAGGTCACTATCGCGGGGCAGTGAGCGTGAGCATTGCCATGCGTCCCCAGCGACATCATGCGTTCGGCACCAACACCGCCTCCAAGCTCGATCGGCTCGAGCTCGTCGCGGCGCTGCTTGAACGGGACGCCGTCAACAACCGCGCGTGGCTCGACGAACTCGGCGCCATCCCGCAGCGCAGACGATCGCGCACGCAAGGGATTTCCCGGCGCTGGGGAAAGATCGCGGACAAATGGATCGGTGCCGCTCGCACGGGCTGGGCATTCACGGTCGCCGTAGCGACGGACCGGCGGCTTCACGCGGGGGTGCGGGCTGCCTTTGGATTCTGCGTTGACCTTGCCGCCGTAACGGCCGCGGCATTCACAGCGATCGCATTCATCATCGCCGTGTATCTCGTGCTGGCGCCGCCGGTCTGACAGCGTCCGGCGCAAGTCGGCGATCAGCCGCGCTCGTACACCGCGGCGCAGATGCGGTCATCCTCGAGCTTCTTGGAAAGCTCGGTCGCCCCGCCCGGTGCCCGCCCGGCCTGATAGTCGAGATGGCGCTGCTCGCACCAGCGCCAGCGCGGGTCATCGCGGGACGTAACGGGCTCGGACGGATTGATGCCGCCGCGGGCGGTGTCCGTCGTCGCAGCCGGGGCCGTTCCGTTGCGATCGGGGGAGGGGACGGCGCGGTCATAGCGGGGCGCGTCGCCATGGTCGATGGGCGCCGTGGCGGTATTCGCGGTCGCGTTGCCGGGAGACTCCTTGTCGATGGAGCCGGTCTCGATCCGTGCGGGTGCCTGCCGGCGGGCCACGGTCTTTTCGGTCTTCGCGCGGCGGTAATGCTTGGTCGTGGAGGCCGTCTGCAGCCCATTGGTGGCGCAGCCCGCCGCCAGCGCCGAAACGAGAACGCCGATCACGACCCAGCCAATACGATTTGCCGCCACCATGGCCCATCCTCCGAAAGCAGGAAAAGTGCAACTGCACCTCCCCACATCTCCGGCTAGCTGACTCGGGCCGGCGCCAACAGGGTGCGAGGCTCCGGAACGCCTAAAGCGGCGATTTTGATGTGCAAATCTTTGCCACCGCCGCTGCCTTGCCCTGCGGGCGTGCGCGGGAAACTTTAGCCCACAAGAAATTCCCTGGCGCGGAGCGGGGCAAATCAGCGAAACTTTCCCGGTGCGGACGAATATTCCAGTGCGTGCTCAAGGGCGGGGAAGGGGAAACGCCATGCCGCGCAAGCGCACCCAGACGTGGGACACCCTCAGTGACAGTGCGATCACGTGGTTTTTCATCGGGCTGCTGATGATTGCCGCTATCGCGATCGTTCTCGGGCAAGTCACCGTCGACTGACGCAGGGATGGCCGGGAAGGCCAAGGCGGGGGCATCGCTCCCGGACGCCTTATTTATGCGAGCGGCGCTCTACTTTATGCGAGCGGCGCTCTACCTCGCCGATCGGCCCGAGGTGCCGCCCGCTCTCCGCGCGTCAGCCATGCCGCCCATGCTCGAGCTGGCGCGGCAATTCCGCGGTCCGGCTGGTCGGCGGCCGTTCAGCTTCGGCATAGGTCATAACCGATCATTTCTCATGGGAACCGAAGGGCGCCGGCCGGGCACCTCGGCGGGTGCGGCATGGTCTTTCACCCCAGCGATTTTGACGAAATCGATAGCGGTGCCCACTAGCCTCCCGCTCCTGCCGCCACCACTTCAAATCTACAGGGCCAATCTTGCGGAGAGCGACATGAGCCAGGATCCCATCGCAGAAACCCGGAATAAGCTCGACAGTCTCGAGGAGCGCATCTACGCCGCCAAGAACTCTCTCGGGGCGACAGGGAGCATCAACGACGAGGCGCAAAAGGACTGGGCTGCGATGATCGAGAAGCACGCCGACATCCGGCGCAAGCTCGATGCACGCCCGGACCATCCTAACGGCTTCATGGAGGGTATCCGCTTCGACATCGACATCCTGCGCACCGCGTTCGAGAAATGGGTCGCGAAGGTCGAGGGCAAGTTCGGCCCATAGGCCGGTGCCGTCGTCACTGGAAGCGAATGCCGAAGGGACAAAAAAATACGGCGGTCGAGAACTCGACCGCCGTATTCCTTTAACCGCAAAAAATCGACAGATCAGATGATGTCGATCTCGGCCGGCATGTAGGAGGTGACCTCGAGGCCAACTTCCTGCTCACGCACCTGCGGCTTGTTCCAGATCTTCATAGGTTGTTTCCTCCTTAGATGGAGGACGAAAGCACGGCTTCGCCCCCCGATGCGGTATAGGTTGACGCATCCAGGGCTGCAACCGGATTCTTCCGGGATTGGTTATGGATATTGGGGTTTGCTAGATTTTCTGGTCGAGATTGCGGTGCAACAATTCCCGGCCGGATAGAGGGCGTTACTGGCCTTCCTCGGCGTCGCCCTGGTTCCATTTCTTGATCGCGGTGAGCACCGACTTGCGGCACGGCCCGAGCGGTCCTTCGACCATGGCCGTCTCCTCGCCGCGCATGCCCGCATCGCGATAATTCTTGTCGCAGTATTCTTCCTGCGCCTTCTCCAGCTCGGCGCGGGACTTCTTCTTGGCGACGTCGGGATCGTTGATCCCCGCGATCTGGGGCTGGACCGGAACCTCGCCGGGCGTGGGCAGACGGTCGAGCGAGGGCGGGACGACCAGGGGCGCGCGCTCGGCGACTTGCGGCTCGCGCTGCTTCTTGGCGCCGTCGCCCAGGCCTACCGCGTTGAACAGACCGCCATTGAACTGCACGTCATCCATGGAGCAGCCGGCGGCGAAAAGCGCTGCACAGGCGGCCACGAACGGCATAACCGGGTGGATGGGACGTGATTTCGGCGGCATGTTTTTCCCCCGTGGCACCCCGCCGGTCGCCTCCTGGCGGTGGTGGCGCATAGCGCTAATCCCCTGCGCTACAACGGCTTTGCGGCGTCTTTACGACTCGCCATCAGGGAGTCGTATAGCAGGCCGACGACCCCGACGACAATTGCGACATCGGCAATGTTAAAAACATACCAGTAGTATCCGAAGGCGTGGAGCGAGAAGAAATCCGCCACGCCGCCGAGGATCAGCCGGTCGATGGCGTTGCCGATCGCGCCGCCCATGATGAACCCCAGCGAGACCGCGAGCAGCTTGTCGCCGCCGGACCGCGCCACCCACAGCCAGAGAGCGACCGTCGCCAGAACGGCCATGCCGGCGAGCATGATCTGGCCGCTGTAGCTCTCCTGGTCGAACATGCTGTAGCTGATGCCGATGTTCTTCACGTAGACGAGGTCGAGGAACGGCGTAATGTAGACACGCCCCCGATCGGCGATGCCGTAAACGCCGAGCATCCACCACTTGTGGGCCTGGTCGATCACGAGCGTCGCCAGGAAAACGGTGAGCGCGAGGGAGGATCGCGGGCCCCAGAGCCACTTGCATACTCCCGTGTCGGGGCCAGTATCGCTCATGGGGCACCTGTGGCGGCTCGCGCCTCGAACTCGCGCACGGCAATGGCGTCACGTGCGGAAAGGTCGGGGAAGTCCGGATCGGAGCCGACATCAGCCACGATGCGCCAGGAGCGCGCGCACTTCCTGCCTTCGGCGCGCTTGGGAACAACGCCGACGCCGGGCACATCGGGCAGCGTGAACGCGTCCGCGGGTGGCGCCTTGGCGATGAGCCGTGCCTGGCTGGTGATCGCCACCTCGGCGAGATCGACGCCCTCCAGGGCACGCAGCAGGTTCATGTCGGCAACGTAGATTTCCGGCGCCGCTTCGAGGCTGGAACCGATGCGCTTGGCGGCGCGCTCCACCTCCAGCGCGCCGGTGACGACGCGGCGGACCTCACGCACCTGCTCCCACTTGCGCGCCAGCTCATCGTTACGCCAGGCGGGATCGATCTCGGGGAAGCTTTCGAGATGCACCGAGCCCTCGCGGGCGGGATGGCGCGCGAGCCAGGCTTCCTCGGCGGTGAACGACAGGATCGGCGCCAGCCAGGCGAGAAGCGCGTTGAGCATCTCGTCGATGACGGTGAGCGAGGCGCGGCGGCGTGCGCTCGAATAGGGATCGCAGTAGAGCGCATCCTTGCGGATGTCGAAGTAGAACGCGGAAAGCTCGGTATTCATGAACTGCGACAGCAGCGCGACGACCTTGCGATAATCGTAGCTCGTGTAGGCCTCGCGCACCTCGGCATCGAGCTCTGCCAGCCGGTGCAGCATCAGGCGTTCCAGCTCGAACTCGCGCATGTCCTTGAACTTCATGCGCTCATTGGCTTCCAGGTGTGCGAGCGCGCCCAGCATCCATCGCAGCGTATTGCGCAGCTTGCGATAGGATTCTGCCGCCGACTGTACGATGGCGGGCCCGAAGCGGATGTCGTTCGTCGTGTCGGCCGAGGCCACCCACAGGCGCAGGATGTCGGCGCCGGAGGTGCGCATCACGTCCTGCGGCGAGAGCACGTTGCCCTTCGACTTCGACATTTTCTCATCCCCCTTCTCGTCGAGGATGAAGCCGTGCGTCAGCACGATGTCGAAGGGCGCACGGCCGCGGGTGCCGCACGATTCCAGTAGCGAGGACTGGAACCAGCCGCGGTGCTGGTCGGAGCCCTCGAGGTACATCACGCGGTCGTATTCCTTGCCGTCCTCGCGCGTCTCGACGTTCGCGCCGATGGGCACGCGCTTGATGCCGGCGAGGCCCGGGAAGTGCTGCGGGTCTTCGAGGGTGAAGGCGTGGGTCGATCCGGAATCGAACCACACGTCGAGGATGTCGCGCACCTGCTCCCACTGGGCCGGATCGTCGACGAGGCCATTGAGGAAGCGCTCTTTTGCCCCTTCCTCGAACCAGACATCGGCGCCCTTCTCGGCGAACGCGGTCGTGATGCGGCCCATCAGCTCCTTCGACTTTGGAAACTTGGCCGAGGGGATCACCTCGCCCGTCTCCCTGTTGCGGAAGACGGTGATGGGCACGCCCCACGCGCGCTGGCGCGAGACGACCCAATCCGGCCGGCCTTCGACCATGCTGAGGATGCGGTTCTCGCCGGTCGCCGGCACCCATTCGGTTTCGTCGATCGCCTTCACGGCGAGCTGGCGCAGCGTCTGGTTCGCCGCCTTGGGCGTGCCCTTCACGGGCTTGTCCATGGCGATGAACCACTGCGGCGTGTTGCGGAAGATCACCGGCTTCTTCGAGCGCCAGGAATGGGGATACTGATGCTTCACGCGCGAGCGCGCGATGATGTTGCCCGCTTCCGCCAGCGCCTTGATGACGGCGTCGTTGGCATCGCCCTTGTCGCCCTTCTCGGTGAGCACGCGGCGGCCTTCGAAGCCGGGCGCTTCCTTCGTGAGCACGCCGTCGGCATCGACGGTGAAGGGGATCGCGGTATCGATATCGCGTTCGCGCAGCTTCTGCGCGCTCGCCGTCCAAATGATGTAGTCGTCGGCGCCGTGGCCTGGTGCCGTGTGTACGAAGCCGGTGCCCGCGTCCTCGGTGACGTGGTCGCCGTCGAGCAGCGGCACATCGAAATCGTAGCCGAGCGCGGCGAGGGGATGGCCGACGGTGAGCGAGGCGAGCTCATCCGCGGATACGTCGGCGCGGCGCTCGAAGGCTTCGACCTTCGCCGCTTTCATCACGTCGGCGGCGAGCTTGTCTGCGAGAACAAGCTTGTCACCGACCTTCGCCCAATTGCCTTCGGGCGCATCGGTGACCTCATAAAGACCGTAGCCGATCTTCGATGAGAACGAGATCGCGCGGTTGCCCGGAATCGTCCACGGCGTCGTCGTCCAGATGACGACGGAAGCGCCGTTGAGCTCGCCCGCATCGGAGGAAACAGGGAACCTCACCCAGATCGTGTCCGAGGTGTACTCGTGATACTCGACCTCGGCCTCGGCGAGCGCGGTCTTCTCGACCACGGACCACATCACGGGCTTGGAGCCGCGATAGAGCGTGCCGTTCATCGCGAACTTCATCAGCTCGCCGGCGATGGTCGCTTCGGCGGCGAAGTCCATCGTCTTATAGGGGTGGTTCCAGTCGCCGATCACACCGAGGCGCTTGAACTCCTCGCGCTGCACGTCGATCCAGTGCGCGGCGAACTCGCGGCACTCGGCGCGGAACTCGTTGATCGGCACCGCGTCCTTGTTCCGGCCCTTGGCGCGGTAGGCTTCCTCGATCTTCCACTCGATCGGCAGGCCGTGGCAGTCCCAGCCCGGGACGTAGTTGGAATCATAGCCCAGCATCGACTGCGACTTCACGACGAGATCCTTGAGGATCTTGTTCAGCGCGTGGCCGATGTGGATGTTGCCGTTGGCGTAGGGCGGGCCATCGTGCAACACGAACTTTACGCGGTTGCGACCCTTCTCGCGCAGGCGCTCGTAGAGGCCCAGCTCGGCCCAGCGGGCGAGCAGACGCGGCTCCATATCGGGCAAACCGGCGCGCATGGGGAAGCCCGTCTGCGGCAGGAACAGGGTCTTGCCCCAGTCACGTCCTTCGCCGCCCGATGTCTCCGGCGTACGCGCCGGGACGGGCTTCTGCGTCGTCTTGGCAGCGGTATCGCCGCCGTTGTCCTTCGCCATCTTCTTGGTGTTCCCGTTTCAAGCCGGCGTTCTAGCAACATGGCGCCGGCATATCCAGATCGCGACGGCTTCGTCCCGTTACGTCATGCCGGCGAAGGCCGGCACCCATAGCTATGTCCCTGGACAGCTGGCGAGAATGTCGCGGGCGCGTGCAATATCCGTCCGCATCTGGACGACGAGCTCCTCGCTCGAATCGAACTTGCGGTCGGGGCGGATGAAATCGATGAATTCGACCTCGATGGTGCGCCCGTAGAGATCGCCGTCGAAATCGAACAGGAAAACTTCCAGCACCGGCATGCCGTCATCATAGGTCGGTCGCGTGCCGAGGTAGGCGACGCCGTCGTGACGCCCATTGCCGATGCGCACGCGCACCGCGTAGATGCCATGGCCGAGGGACGTGCCTCGCGGCAGCGGAATGTTCGCGGTGGGAAACCCGAGGCCGGTGCCGCGCTTGGCGCCGCCCACCACCTCGCCGACGACGCTCCACTTACGGCCCAGCAGCCGCGCCGCCCCCCGCACATCGCCCTGGGCGAGGTGCAGGCGGGTGCTGCTTGATGAAAACACCTCGCCATCCTCCGCCACCGGCGGAATGACGGTGACGCCGAAGCCGTTGCGGGCGCCGCCCGCGCGCATGGTGTCGGGCGTGCCGGCGCGGTTGCGGCCAAAGTAGAAATCGTACCCGATGACCACGTGCCGCGCCGCAAGGGCGCCGACCAGGACCCGCGCGATGAAATCCTCCGCCGTGAGGGCGGCAAGCTCGGGGTCGAAGGGCAGTACGACGGCGAGGTCGAGCCCGGCGGCTTCGAACAATGCGAGCTTCTGCGGCAGCGGCGTCAGGCGGAAATGGGGCTCCTCCGGGTGGAAGAACTCGCGCGGGTGCGGCTCGAAGATCAGCGCTCCGGCGGGGGCGCCAAGCGCGCGCCCCACGTCGGCCGCCGTGCGCAAAAGCGTCTGGTGGCCACGGTGCACGCCGTCGAAATTGCCGATGGCGAGCACGGCGCCGTGCGCTTCGGGCGGCACGTCCCTATAGCCATGAACGACGAGCATCGCGCCTCCGCAGTTCGCCTTTAGCGCGGATTGTTTCAGGCCGTCAGGCCGGGCGAGAGGGAACCATCAGCACCGCTTCGCCGGTCACCACCGCCTTGCCGTCGACGGAGCAGGTGCATTCGAAGCGGGCGCGCCTTTTCTCCGGAATGAGCTCGGCCACCTTGACCGTGGTGACGACCGTGTCGCCGATCTTCACGGGGCCCTTGAAGGCGAGCGTCTGCGAAATGTAGATCGCGCCCGGACCGGGGAGCTTCATCCCGAACACCGCGGACAAATAGGCCGCCGACAGCATACCGTGGGCGATCCGCTCCTTGAATATCGTCGTCGCGGCGTATTCGGGGTCGACGTGAACGGGATTCCTATCGCCCGAGACCTCGGCAAAGGCGTTGATGACATCGGCGGTCACCTGGTTGGTAAGGCTGGCCTCCTGCCCGACGCTAAGGTCTTCAAAATAAATGCTTTTCGGCGTCGTTGCCATCTTTCAGCCCTTCCCGTGTGCGCCCCTTGCGGCGGTCGGCGGCGACACTATCCGCGCCCGACCCGGGGGGCAACATGGCCTCCTCGGGTACCCCTTGACAAAGTTTCGACTTGGGTTGCCGCGGTGGCCTCCCCAAGTTATAAGGCGCGCAATTCCCCAGTTGCCCCCGAAGATACTTGGCCCTGCGGACCTACGCAGGCAGCCGGAGGTTTAAGCCCCTATGAGCGATCGCAGACCCCTTATGCCCAAGGCGACGGCCGTTTGGCTCGTCGAAAACACGTCCCTGACGTTCGAGCAGATCGCGGGTTTCTGCGGGCTGCACGTGCTGGAGGTGAAGGGCATCGCTGACGGCGATGTGGCGCAGGGCATCAAGGGGCTCGATCCCGTCAGCTCGGGGCAGCTCACCCGCGAGGAAATCGAGGAAGCGGAGGGCGATCCCTCGCACAGGCTGCACCTCGCCGAGCCGAAGGTTGTCGTGCCGGAGACGCCGACGCGCAAAGGGCCGCGCTACACGCCGGTTTCGCGCCGGCAGGACCGCCCCAACGCGGTGCTCTGGCTGCTGCGCAATCATCCGGAGCTGAAGGACAGCCAGATCATGCGCCTCGTCGGCACCACCAAGCCGACGATCATGCAGATCCGCGACCGCACCCACTGGAACGCGGCCAACCTGACGCCGCAAGATCCGGTAACGCTTGGACTTTGCTCGCAGATCGACCTCGACGCCGAGGTGAAGAAGGCCGCGCGCCGGGTCGAAAAGGAGCGCAAGGACCATCCCGACCTCGAGCGTGCCGGCACCCTTTTGCCCACGGAGGAGACGACCGTTTCCGCCGAGGAACGCAAGGTCGAGATCATGCAGCCGCGGCACGCGGAAGAGCGTGAGGAGACCGAGCAGGAAGAGCAGGCCCGCGTCTTCGCCAAGCTCAAAGAGCTTTCGGGCGGTGAGCGCTCCGAGGACGACGACGACGCCTGATCGGGTCGCGGACGCTCATCAGGGCGTCGCGGCAGGGCCCGGGGTTGCTCGTTCGCGCACGCCCATCATGGTCGCCTGGGCGCAATGCCCAGAGCGGAGCGCCGTGCGCGCCAGCCATGCAAATCCCGCTACCAGAACGACCGGCGTCAGTGGGATGCCGTCCAGCTGCAGCATGATCGTCAGTGCGAACGGCAGCGCCCACAGGGTGCCAGCCAGCGCCATCCCGCAGGGGGTGGCGCGCGGGCGATCGGCGCGCAGGTGCCAGACCAGCGCCGCCAGCGGAATGGCGAGGTCGTAGGCGAGCACGTAGGGCACGGCCAATACGGCACCGAAGGCTGTGACGGCGCATTTGAGCGGCCAGCTCGCCGCGGACCGCAGCACCGCGAGGACCGCGATGGCAACGCCGAGGGCGATCACGCCCTGGATTTTCAGCGCGATTCCGGAGGGCACGCCGAGGCTCCAAAGGGCCGTGTACGGCGTCACCATCTGGTTGACGTAGAAGCCGTTCATGTCCGTAACGAATGCCCACTGGAGCGGCATCGTGTGCTCCCAATAGAGCCGCCAGGGCTCTATCCCGAACAGCGCGAGACTGAGGCCGACGAGCGCCAGCGTGGTGATGACCGCGGCGGCGATCGCGCGCCAGGCGCCCGTCATCAGGAGCACAATGGGTAGCAGCAGGCCGAGCTGGGGCTTGACGGTCAGCAGGCCAAGCAACACGCCCGCTAGGAGGGGACGCCCCGGCAGTGCGCGCAGCGCCCCTACGAACATTACGGCGAGCAAGAGCCCAAGCTGGCCGAAGATGATGTTGACCCAGACGACCGGCGCCAGGGCGATGGCGGCGACGATGCTTCGGTCCGCGGTTTTCGGTGCCCCGCCCAGGGCCACGGCCGCGAAACCCAGGGCTCCGAGCCCGCTCCAGAGCACGTAGGCGGTGAGGTAGGGAAGGGCGCCGAATGGCGCGAGCAGGGGCAGGGCGTGCGGGGGATATGAGAACGCCATGCCGCTCTGTTCGGGCGAGAACCACTCGCGGAGCAGGGCATTATAGCGGGCGAGATCATAGGCGCTGGCGGCGTAGCCCGTGATGGCGAGGCGGCCGCCCGTCCAATAGTTGAGAAAATCGCGGCCGAGGTAGAAGCCCTGGGGCTCCATGAGGCGGGCGTCGGGCCAGAAATGGGCCCAGACCATCGCCGCGCCGGCGGGCGATGCGAGCAACGCGCCGAGCAGCAGCGCCCTATCGTACTTGCCGCCCATCATGCCTCCAGCCGAGGCCGGAAAGCTAACGGGGGCGCGTAAAGAAAGGCCGAAATGGTCGATGCGGGGCGATGTCTTCACACGCCCCGACTGCGCGTCCCGGTGCGGACCTCAGACTACTCCAGCGCCTACTCCAGCGCCCATGGCGCAAGGATGAGCAGCATCAGCAAGATCCACATGGCTATCGACTGCTGTCTGTATTCGCTCATGGCCATCTCCCCTGGCAGACCATGCGATGGACCGATACTAGCGCCGAAGCCGACAGTGCAAAAGTCCGGATACAGCAGATTCCGGAGGATGGCCCGCCTCGAGCCGCACGCCTATCGACCGGCAGGTGTGGCGTTCGCGACATGGTGTGCGGCTTCGGCGCGGCGCGCCGGCAACGGATACCCCGAGCCAGGCATGATTACATCGCCACGGCGTCGGCGGACAGCCGACAACAGCGTTGCTGCGCCTGGCCGCTTTCGCTAGCGTTTTTGCGAATGTGCGGATATTCCGCTTGCACATCTTCACCGAGCGTCGGCCTTATATGCAATCCAATCCCTACGACGAGCATCTCGAAAAGAACGCGGCGAACTACCAGCCGCTGACGCCGTTGCAATTCCTGCAGCGCGCTGCGCTCGTCTATCCGAACCACACGGCGATCATCCACGGCACGCAGCGCTTCACCTATGCGCAGTTCTACGAGCGCTGCCGCCGTCTCGCCTCGGCGCTGAAGGCGCGCGGGATCGGGCCGGGCGATACCGTGTCGGTGATGCTGGCGAACACGCCGGCGATGCTCGAAGCGCACTACGGCGTGCCGATGGTGGGTGCGGTGCTGCATACGATCAACACGCGTCTTGATGCGCCCGTCATTGCATTCCAGCTCGACCATGCGGGCACGAAGTTCTTCATCACGGACGGCGAGTTCGCTGCTCTCTCCAAAGCGGCGCTCGCGCTTGCGCAGGTCAAGCCGCAGATCGTCGATTACGACGATCCGGAGTTTCCGCAAGGCGGCGCGCGGCTGTCGGACGTCGAATACGAGGCGTTCATCGGGGATGGCGATCCGCAGTTCGCGTGGGAGATGCCGTCGGACGAGTGGAACGCGATCTCGCTGAACTACACCTCAGGCACGACGGGCAATCCGAAGGGCGTCGTCTACCACCACCGGGGCGCGGCGCTGATGTGCTACGCCAACAACCTCGAAGCCGGCATGGGACCGCACGCGGTCTACCTGTGGACGCTGCCGATGTTCCACTGCAACGGCTGGTGCTTCCCCTGGTCGATCTCCGCCGTCGCGGGCACGCACGTGTGTCTGCGCTGGGTGCGGGCGAAGGCGATGTACGATGCGATCATCGAGCACCGCGTGACGCATCTTTCCGGCGCGCCGATCGTGATGGCGACGCTGCTCAACGCGGCGCCGGATGAGAAGCGCACCATCGATCATCGCGTCTCGGTCAACCACGCCGCTGCGCCACCGCCGCAGGCGGTGCTCGATGCGATGACGGCCGCGGGATTCCATCTCACGCATCTTTACGGTCTCACGGAGACGTACGGCCCTGCGGTGGTGAACGAGTGGAACCGCGACTGGGACGATCTGGACGCGGATGGCCGCGCGTTCAAGCGTACGCGCCAGGGCGTGCGCTATCTCGCGCTCGAAGACCTGACGGTGATGGACCCGGTGACGATGACGCGGGTGCCCGCCGACGGGGAGACGATCGGCGAGGTGATGTTCCGCGGCAATATCGTGATGAAGGGCTACCTTAAAAACCCGACGGCCACCGACGAGGCGTTCGCCGGGGGATGGTTCCATTCCGGCGATCTCGGCGTGCTGCATGCCGACGGATACATCCAGCTCAAGGACCGGTCCAAGGACATCATCATCTCCGGCGGAGAGAACATCTCATCCATCGAGGTCGAGGACGCCATCTACAAGCATCCCTCGGTCGCCTATTGCGCGGTCGTCGCCAAGCCGGACGAGAAGTGGGGCGAGACGCCGTGCGCGTTCGTGGAGCTGCGTCCGGGAATGGAGGCGACGGCCGATGAGCTGCTTGCCTGGTGCCGTGAGCGGCTCGCCCATTACAAGTGTCCGCGCCACGTCGTGTTCGCCGAGGTGCCGCGCACGTCGACGGGCAAGATCCAGAAGTTCAAGCTGCGCGAGCTGGCCAGAGGAGCGTAAGCGGCTCGGGAGTTTCGCCCACCAACGGCCGATTCCCTGATCGTGCGCGGACGAGCCGGCGCGTCTTTGGCCAGGACCTGAGCCATCGCGCCGGAGCTGAGCAACCGTTCGCGCTATAAGCGCTATAGGAATATCTGGGACGGATGCGGGGCAGCGGCGGATGGCGAGGGCTGCTCCGCGCTCCGGCAGCATGCGCGCGCTGGCGCTTCGCGCAGAAAACAGGTGTCAGCTCACCTGCACCTGACAGCGTCTATGCGGTAGAGGCGAGCGGAGGCCGCTCGCCCCAACACTCGGATTACAGCGACGGCCTAATGTCGCGTCTTGTTTTCGCTGAGGCGGGTGATCTGGTCTTTCAGCTTCAGCTTTTCCAGCTTAAGTCGCTGGATCTCCAGGTCGTCCGATCCGGGGCGGGAGACCTCTTCTTCAATCCTACGCTCGAGAAGCCGGTGCTTCTCCGTTAGCTCTGCAATGTGAGCTACAAGCGCCATCATGGTCCTCCATGCATGTTGA
>Ga0182749_1001657_pt1 | contig 17202 bp, 17 predicted proteins | sample eDN3rd37CKraftMG_FD_128875 | JGI IMG/M metagenome (GOLD analysis project Ga0182749, IMG submission 128875) | Enriched Miracle-Growth compost microbial communities from Emeryville, California, USA - eDNA 3rd pass 37_C Kraft MG (version 2) (version 2) ...
AACGGCGCGACCTCGGTGCGCGAGCAATCTGATAGGCGTATCAAGACTCGCCTTTCCTGAACAGCTCATCGAAATCGCCTTCAAGGCAGTTCTGTCTGGAAATGAAGCGAACGAGAATTGATACTCGCGATGATCGGCCCATGCACAGTCGTTCCACTGAGTCCGCAGTGGTTGCTGATCGCGCAAATCGAGAAACAATATCACGTCGACCGGGATCTTCGCTCAGTCGAACGAGACGTTGGGTCTGACTTGATTTAGTAAGGGTTTAAAGGACGCCGGGCTATGCCTCGCTATCAACCGAGCGGCTTTGTTGAACCTCTCTTTCTAAGTCCCTCCCGAGCCGTCTGCTTTCGCTGCGACCGGCGTCAGGCTGATGGAAGCTGTAAATGCGCCGCCGATCGAAGTCGCGGCTGCCACCGCGAGGCCGACTTCGAAGCCGGACGCGAAAGGCCCGACGCCGGCAGCCAGTGCCACTCCGGCAAGTTGTGCGATCCGGCTCGCCGCATTGTTGATGCCGGAGGCGAGTCCTTCGTCCGACGGGTCTACGCTCGACATGACGGACGCGGTTAGCGGTGCCACGAGCAGGGCGAAGGACATGCCGAGCAGCGTCATGGGTGCGATCACACCGAGCAACAAAGATTCTTCGTGACCGAGCGCCATCCAGAGATAGGCGAGTGCCGCACTTGCCGGTCCTGCGATGAGCATGGCGCGCGCGCCAATCTTGTCCGCCAAACCGCCAAAAACCTTCGAGAGAAGTCCGACGCCGAGCGTGAAGGGCAGGAATGCAAACCCGGCATCGGTCGACGACAGGCCGCGGCGATCGACGAGATCGAAGGGTAGCAAGAAGAACATGATCGCCAGCCCTATATAGATCATCAGGGTCGCGACGTTCAGCCCGAGGAAGGCGCGGTTTTCCACCAGACGCGGTGGGGTCATTGGGTGTTCGCTTCTGCGCTCCCATAACGCGTATACAGCGAGCCCGACGATGCCGAGTCCGCCGACAAACGGGAGCACCGCGTCCGTTTGGGCTGGAGCGTTCGCGGAGGCTTGAGCTTCACTGGGGCCGATCTGGCTGAGCGCCCAGGCGAGCGCCCCCAGCGACGAAGCGAGCATCGCGGCACCGATCACGTCGAACTTGCGCTCGACGCGGCGATCTTGGGGCGCGAAGATCAGCAGAATACCCACTACGGCAAGTGCGAGTGGCGGGTTGATCCAGAACACGGCCGGCCAGCCGAAGGTCTCGGTCAGCCAGCCGCCCAGCACGGGACCACCGGCGGTAGTGAGAGCCGACGCTGCTGCCCATATGCCGATCGCCCGGTTCCGTTCCTCGCGCGGATAGGTGGTCCCGATCAGGGCGAGGCTCGCGGGTGTGACAATCGCCGCGGCCGTTCCCTGCACGACACGCGCCGCGATTAGCCAAGCAGGCGATGGCGCCAGCGCGCAAGCCGTGGACGCCAAGCCGAACAGGACGCAACCGAGCGCGAGCATGCGCGACTTGCCATAAACATCCGCAAGCGCGCCGCCTATCAATGTCAGCGACGCAAGCGCCAGCACATATCCGTTAAGAACCCACTGGACGGCGGCGAGGTCTGCTCCGAAATCGGCGCGCAATCTCGGTAACGCGACGGTCAGCGCTGTCGCATCGATGAATACCATCGAGGACGCGAGCACGCAGGCCGCGAGCACCATGCTCCGACGCCGAGGCAGCGCTTCACGCTCAAGCTCTCGCGGGCAAGGTTCTGCATCAATGACGCCACGGCTGCACGGCTCTACAAACGTCTGCGTCATTCATAAACCTCCCGGCTCATTGGCGCGGTTCCTCAGCTCGTCGCGAGGAATTGACCTAGCGGACCACACCAGCACGTCGATCTCGACGCCGGCTACGCTCTGGATTCCAGAAAGCGTGTCCGCGCGTCCATTGATGCTCGACGCCGGTTTCATCGCAACAGCACCAGTGGCATAGCTTCGTAGATGACGACACACAGGAAGTGAACGATGAAGGCGATCGTCGTGACGGACCGGGCTGCGGGAACGGCCGGGATGAAGCTGGTGGAGCGGCCCGAGCCGCAGGCCGCTATAAACGATGTCATCGTTCAGGTTCATGCGTCGGGATTCACCTGGGATGAGCTGACGTGGCCCCCGACCTGGACCGATCGGCTCGATCGTGACCGGACGCCATCGATCCCTGGACACGAGCTTGCCGGAGTGGTCACCGCACTCGGCTATGGCACGACGGGACTCTCAATTGGACAGCGCGTGTTCGGCCTCACGGACTGGACGCGCGACGGCACTCTGGCGGAGTATGTAGCAGTCGAGGCGCGCAACCTCGCGCCGCTCCCAGGCGACGTCGATTTCACGGTCGGCGCGAGCCTGCCGATGCCGGGCCTGACGGCATGGCAGGGACTATTCGAGCACGGCCGCCTGCGGGCGGGGCAGAGCGTCCTCGCGCACGGCGCGGCCGGCGTCGTCGGTTCGATGGTAACCCAGCTCGCGCGCGAGGCCGGCGCCTACGTCATCGGCACCGGGCGCGCTGCCGACCATCAGGCGGTGCTCAACTTCGGCGCGCAAAAGTTCGTCGACCTCGAGAACGATGCTCTGGAAGATGTCGGCCCAGTCGATCTCGTATTCGATGTCTTCGGCGGCGACATCGGGAAGCGCTCGGCTGCTCTGGTTCGAGCCGGAGGAACGCTGGTGACCATAGCCGGCCCGGCCGAGGCGCGGCCTAACAACGGGTTGGCGGTCGATTTCGTCGTCGAGTCCGATCGTGCCCAACTGAGTGAGATCGTCGAGCGGGTGCGGGACGGACGATTGCATACGAACATCGGCATCGTCTCGACTCTCGACGATGCCGTCGCCGCCTTCAACCGGACCGAGCGACGTAAGGGCAAGACGATCGTCCGCGTTCGCCCGTGAGCGACGCGCGCCCATCCATACACATTTTACCAAATGACTGAGGAGACAATTCTCATGAAGGCGATCGTGGTGACGGATCAGGCCGCGGGAACGGCCGGGATGAAGCTGGTGAAGCGGCCCGAGCCGCAGGCAGCTATAAACGACGTCATCGTTCAAGTTCATGCGTCGGGATTCGTCGGGACTGAGTTGGCATGGCCCTCGACCTGGACCGATCGCCTCGACCGTGACCGAACACCGTCGATCCCTGGGCACGAGCTGGCTGGAGTGGTCACCGCTCTCGGCTATGGTACGACCGGATTGTCCGTGGGACAGCGTGTGTTCGGCCTCACGGACTGGCATCGCGACGGTACTCTGGCGGAGTATGTAGCTGTCGAAGCGCGCAACCTCGCGCCGCTCCCAGGCGACGTCGACTTCACGGTGGGTGCGAGCCTGCCGATCTCAGGCTTGACCGCGTGGCAGGGACTTTTCGAGCACGGTCGCCTTCAGGCGGGGCAGAGCGTCCTCGTGCACGGCGCGGCTGGCGCTGTCGGTTCGATGGCGACGCAGCTCGCACGATTGGCCGGCGCCCATGTCATCGGAACCGGACGGGCTGCCGACCGTAAGAAGGCGCTCGAGTTTGGCGCGCAAGAGTTCGTCGATCTCGAGAATGAGGCTCTGGAAGACGTCGGCCCAGTCGATCTGGTGTTCGATCTCATCGGCGGTGACATTGGGAAGCGGTCCGCAGGCCTCGTTCGAGCCGGAGGAACACTTGTGTCCATCGTTGGGCCAGCCGAGACGCGGCCGGCTGACGGCCTGACGATCGACTTCGTTGTCGAGTCCAATCGTGCCCAACTGAGTGAGATAGTCCAGCGAGTGCGTGACGGAGGACTACGGACGAACATCGGCACCGTCTCGACTCTCGACGATGCCGTCGCCGCCTTCAACTCGACCGAGCGCCGCCCGGGGAAGACGATCATTCGCGTTCGTTCGTGAGGGAAAGCGCGCTCATCGAGCGCATTTCCACCAATGAGACAAATCGCGACCTCGTCAATAAGGGCGTGAGATCATCGGCGCATCGCAGTTCAGCCAACACGAACAGGAGACACTTGATGTCCGAGTCCTTTCCACTCCCCACTGAACCCGAAGGCGTGATCCCGTCGCTGGTTGAGCGATTTAACTCCGGAAAGGTCAGCGCGATGATGGCTTTGCATGCGCCAGAGTCCGTGTTCATCGCGAATGACGGACGAACCATCACTGATCATGCGGAGATCGCTGCCCGACTCGAACGTGATCTCAAGCTCGGCCTGCCGCTGGTGGCTAAGGTGCGCCACATATTTGTAGCTGACGATGTCGCCCAGATCGTGGTGGACTGGTCAATTGACGGCACGGGTCCCGACGGCAAGCACGTGCACCTCGGAGGCTCGGCATGCGATATCGTGCGCCGCGGCTCGGATGGATACTGGCGATACATCATCGACAATAATCAAGGGACAGCGGTGCGACAGCCCGCCTGATATATGTGCGCGTCGCGACAAGTCGTCGAAATTGCGAAGAAGTGTGCCGGGGACGTATAGTTTCCCGTGTTTGGCTCGGCCTGCGGGCTGGCCCCGCCCGCTAGCTTCAAGGGGAAGGAAAGTGACACTCGATCATCCAATTTTTTTGCGCTGGCCGGCGCAGCATCCCGATCGGCTGCAACTCTTTTCCGCACCCACGCCCAATGGGGTGAAGATTGGCATCATGCTTGAGGAAACGAACCTCGCCTACGAGCCGCACCGGATCGACATCATGGCGGATGAAAGCCACGACCCGGCCTTTCTCGCACTCAACCCCAACGGTAAGATTCCGGCAATCTACGACCCTGCCGGGCCGAGCGGCAAGCCGCTAGCGCTGTTCGAATCGGGTGCGATCCTCCTCTATCTTGCCGACAAGACGGGCCAATTTATCTCGGCCGATCCGAGCACCCGCTACGAAACGATCCAGTGGCTGATGTGGCAGATGGGCGGAGTGGGGCCGATGTTCGGCCAGGTCGGCTTCTTCAACAAATTCGCAGGCAAGGCCTATGAGGACAAGCGTCCGCGCGACCGCTATGCAACCGAGTCAGCGCGGCTGCTCGGTGTCCTCGACGAACGGCTCGCGGGCCGCGACTGGGTAATGGGCGCCGACTACAGCATCGCCGATATTTCGCTGCTCGGCTGGGTGCGCAACCTGATCGGCTTTTACGAAGCGCGCGAACTCGTTGGCTTCGACCGTTTTCTTCGTGTGCAGGCATGGCTCGACCGCGGCCTCGCGCGCCCGGCGGTGCAGCGCGGGCTGCAAGTGACGGCGGCTTAGACAGGATCTGCTCGAAGCTGATTTTTCTGGTCTTCGTACAGTTAAAAAAGCCGGTATCAGGAAAATAAGATCGCCTCCATGAATTAGTTTTGGAAGGGAAATGTGAATAGCGCTACGGTGGAACACATTCCCTTCGCGATCTGTGGAGACGACATGCATGGCCGAGAAGACTTTATCGGACGCGCTTGAAGAGTGCGCAACGCGCTGTCAGAACATGGAAGCGCCGCTCTCCTTGCGTCTTCAGGCGTTCGCCGAGGACGTTCGTAGTCTCAGCCCTGATTTCGCAGATGTTGTTGACCGCATGGTTGCGCATCTGAAGTCCACCGGACTCGGTGATAACGCGCCAAAGCTGGGCGAACCGATGCCCGACTTTGTGATGCCTGACCAGGTGGGCCGGCTTCATAAACTATGTGAATTAATAAAGACGGGCCCCGTGGTGATTGCATTCCATCGCGGTCACTGGTGTCCATATTGCCGGATCAACGCCAGAGCGCTCGCGGCAATCCATGAAGATGTGCGTGACCTCGGTGCGCGGTTCGTCGCCATCACCCCCGAAACGGAGCGATTCAATGCCGAGCTTGGTTCGAAAAGCGGAGCGAGATTTCCGATCCTCTCCGACATGGACAACGGTTACGCGCTTATGGTGAACTTGGCTTACCTTGTCGATGATGAAAAGCGGCAAGCGATGATCGGCGCCGGCTGGGATATTTCTCCTTTTCAGGGAAATATGAATTGGACCCTTCCAGTCCCGGCGACATTCGTCATCGGACGCGACGGTCTCGTGAAGGCGCGGTTTATTGATCCTGACTACCGAAAGCGCATGGAGAGCAGCGAGATTCTTGATGTCCTTCGGTCGTTGCCTAATTAACGGCGTGGGCCGGGAGCGAATTGCCTTCTAGCAGTTGGCTCTCGATAATCCGCCAATCGCTCGCTCTCAGCATATTTATGAATGTGCCCGCTGCCCTCGAACGCTGGCGTCCGGCAACCCCATACGCATAGATCGTCCGTTCCATCGTTAGGCCCTCGAGATCAAGCTGCTTGGATCTCGTGCTAAGAACCGAGCTCCGCGGCGCAATTCCAATCCCGAAATTGCCCTCGATGAGGGCGGCCAGATCCTGTTCGGTCCCAACGGCGTGCTTCTTCTTCGGACGTACTCCGCGCTCGTCGAGAAACCGCAGGATTTCTTTCGAATTTTCGCAGTTGGTTGGGAAGAGAAATCTATCCGCCACAAGCTCGGAAGGAGAAATGACTCGCAAAGCGGGCGCGAGCCTGTGGTTACTTCCGACGATGAGTCTATATGGCTCCGTAAATAACAGCCAGGAATCGAGTCGCTCCCACGTACCTTCGAGCGGGCCAGCAATGCCGACCTCTACCTCTCCCTGCTTCAGGAATTCGGCAACCTCGTTGTTGGTGCCACGATAAAAGCGAAGTTCGAGGCCGGGAAAAGCTCGCACTAGCTCCGACAAAAACGAGATAAGCAACATCATGTTGACGGTTACGGATAGCGCGATGGCTAGCGGAGCAATGGCGCCGCTTTTCATCGACTGAGCCAGCGATTTCGCTGTGACTGCGCTGTCGTAGCACTGTTGGAGCACCGGCAGCACGCGGTGCCCGAGTTCTGTCAGATGTGAAAGATTGCGCTCACGCCGGAAAAGCTGACCGCCGAGTTCACTCTCTAGCTGCTTGATCGCGCGCGTTAAGGAAGGTTGTGCTACGTTGCAACTTTGTGCTGCTCGCGTGAAATTGAGTTGCCGTGTCACGGCCAGGAAGTACCGAACCTGATGCATCTCCATCGGGAACTGGTCCGAAGCTTTCGACTATCAGTGTCCTGAGCGCCTGCCCGGGCGATATCAGTCCGACCTCGACGTTTCGAAGCTTAGCCCAGACGATGTTTCTGGTCTAGCGCTTTCCCGTAGCTGCGTGCGAGTGAAGGCCATGCTTTGAAAGCGAACTTGAGCATATTTTTTCGCGCTGACTGAAGCCGGAAGAGATGGTTATTGCACCGTTATCACCGGCGCCTGAAACGGTGTCCGATATTTTTACGAAGGTCATGCTTAACGGCTTATCATTGCACTCTCATTGATCATCGCAACGCGGAGCCTATGGACCATCGGTGACGGCAGCTTTCGAATCTAATAATGTTGGATCGATCTCCAATTCTTTCTTTGTGCTGCCCTTCCTGATCGCATGAGCGCTATTTTCGATGCGATAGTCTGACGGGTCCGTGCCATAGACGGACCGAAATGCGCGGGAAAAGCTGCTACGGCTCGCATAGCCAACGAGGTTTGCTATCTGATCGACATGCAAGGCGCTTGCTGCAAGTAATCCGGCCGCTTCCCGCATGCGCAGCCGTTTTAACGCGGCAAGCGGTGAAAGACCGATCGCGCGTGTGAAACGCGCCATGAAGGCTGAACGGCTGAGTCCAGCCGTGCTCGACAGCGAATTCACGGTGTGCGCGGCAGTCGGGTCGGTGAGCATGGCGACTAACGCTCGAGCGATTTGAGGATCGCTCAAGATCGGAAATCTCTCTGTCCAAAGTTCTTGCGACCTTATAGAGCGCCGGAGAATCGCCACTAGCACTCTTTTTAAGAGAGCCGCCGTCATCGCGCGCATGCCGACTTCCTGCACGACGAGCTCCGTGATCGCCATTTTCAAATTTTTATCAAGTCCATTGGTTTCGTCGAAGCGCTCAACAATGGGCGTGGCGAGAGATTTGAATATATCGATGGAGTTTCCATATGTGGCCTGTATATAACCACATATGACCTTTACAGCGGGTTCGCCACTTCCGGCAAACTGCCGGGATATTTTTCCCATGCCGTCTGCAAACTGTTCGGTATATCTGATGTTTCCCGAACATTGCGACGGCGACGCCGAAATTTGGCACGACATCATTGCCGGAATTATTACCACGGTGTGTGGCGTCAAATTGATCGGCGATGAGTTGCCGACAAATAATTGACCCGTTCCAGATAGATTGTAGTGAATTGCGGAAGTGGCCTTTTTTGGGAATGCTAATGTCCATTCAGGGCTGACGCCACACTCCGAGAGCGTCACGATATCAACCTCTAGCTCAACCAATAGACGATCGAGATCGGCGGCAGGAAGAAGTTTCATAGGAATTCTCCTAGTTGCTCTCTTCAGTGTTAGCCGTCGCTATCTGGCGACTGTGTTTGGGAGAACCCTATTGAGAAGCGCAGCGACACTGAAATGCCGTTTAGCACTCAATTTGATAGACTCACGCTATGCCGCTCGATGCCGACTGACCGGCGGGCAAACCGCCTTCGGCGTCGCAACAGCGTCTGCGATAATTGGGAAAGCTGCTTGATTTGGCGGCAGGAATCGTTACGCACCCGAACTATTAATGCGTCGGCTGAGCAATTTCTTATTGCTGCGCGGTATCGATTCCGAAGTCGGTTCGAATCTTTGACGATGGTCGAGCATTAGGCTTCATGCGCGAGATCTGATCGCTCCGCAGGCCGCCAATCACACCACCAGCGATAGTAGTTATCTGCATCGCGCCGAGCGTGGCACGACATCCGGAATCTCGGTGCCTTGTGCGATGAGCGTCTGTCTGTGGCGAATTCGGGATGATCTTTTCCGACTTGTGATTTTTCTTCGCCACCGGCCGCTGATGAAAAAGGCCGACTGGAGCGGATCGACTTTATCCCGGTTCGGATCAGTCTCGAATAGGTCGCCGATCGTCCAAATCAATACGCGGCCTGCGGAGCAACTCTAGAACTCATGATATCGCATGCCCTATATGGCTTTTACATCGGCGGTTGAAGCCGAGGTATTTCCTTCCGTCCATCGTGATCATTTCTATGCGTAAGAGAGCGATGCATCCCCGGATAATGAATCCAATGCAGACTGGAGCTATTTGCTATGCGAGGCGCAACACCCGAGACATGGTTTGGAGAAAACAAAACAGATTGTGAGTATCCTGAAGGCGACGTCGAAATTTCTAAAGAGCAGGTTTTCGCCGAACTGGTGCGGACGGTTCGAGAGCGAGCCCAGCTGCGAGATCGGAAATATCCAATTGATAATCGGTGGAAGCGCATTGTTCCACGTACGTCGTATTTTCAAGCCGTGGCTAGCGAAGATAATGAGCAACGAAACGCCAGACATTCGGTTCGCGCAACCGGTCGCTGATCACGACCCTCGACTGTCGGCCAACGATGGAGCCGAATAGAGGAAAGCCGAACGATCAAGAGGCAATTTTCCAACCCGTCGCCGAGGCAGCAGGAACGCGTACGTAAGCTCGAGAACGCTGAGAAATCGAAGAATGCTGACCTAATGGATGTCGCGTGCCGCGTCAGGTGCTCGACGACAGACCAGACGAGTTTCTAGCGAAACGTGGGAACATGTAGGCTTGGAGGACTGCAGTTTCCAGCCACTTTAGGAAACCCCACGCCGAGGACGGCGTTTTCGAAGCAAGCTCGCGAGTTCATTGGTGGCCAATGTACCGAATATCCGATGCTATCAAGCTCGCAATATTTACACTGCAGTATGCCTGCGTTTTGATCGGTATCTTAATTGCTGTGCAGCTTGTAATCGTCGCTGCCGGTCCTGCGATTGCTCAGTCAGATCAATTACCAGCTGCATTCAAGAACCGTGAAACACGGTGGTCAAGCCACAGCAACGGATCAATGAAACGGCTTGAAAGCAGGTCCACGCGATCAAGACGATCAAGAAGCAAAGCGTGAGGTCTGTTTGCCCATCCCTGCGCCGCTCTCGGGTCCCTCACTGGGGAACCAAGGCGTCGGCACAGCGAAGGCGTGGCTCTTACCGTTTCCCCCTGCGTCAAACGTTATTGGGGCGGAGGAACGGCACGCGCATCAACGCATTCATCTCCATTCCAATAATGGAAAACGCCGCAATTGGCTGGACGAAAGCTCCAGCCATAGACGGCCGGACCCTTAGCCCGAACGGTGAGACGATCGCGGGGCGCAAGGTCATAGTGACCGTTACGGTAAACCTCAGCCGGGGCGTAGGCGTCATCGTCGCGCACGATCACTTCGGCTGCTTGAACGCCCGCTGCCGCGCAGCATAGCGTCAGCGCACTTACGACCAGAAAGAATTGCTTTCGCATCAATCAATCCTCTAACAACTGCAAGCTAAATTCAAAAACCCGGCCTCTGAAGAAAGTTCCCGAATTAGGGAAAGCTGTTCTGTGCAAGCAAACTCCAAAATAAAGGCCACCACTTTCCGCTTCGCTTCGTATCACTCGATGGTTCGAGGTAGTTTGGCTTGCGGATGAGGCTTGCGCGATTCCTTGCAATCCGAACTAATCCGCCAAAATTTGTGCAAAGGTGCATTGCTTAGGCGACTTGTCCGGGCGCCACCGAACGAATTTGGTACCGTGTCGAAAACGATGGCCGGTCACGTGATCGTATCGGACTTCAGCGACCAGTTCCGGTTTGAGCGGCTGCCATTCGGCCGATCGCGCGTTCGACCAGCGACTTGGTCCGCCTGGGGCGTCTCCCGTAAAGCCGGGTGGGGATATGAGCGTCTCCAGAACTTTCGTGAGCTTCGGCTTTTCCTGTCGTGATAGCGCGGATGTAAATCCGACGTGATGCAATTTGCCGGCTTCGTCGAAGAGGCCAAGAAGCAGCGATCCGACGACCTTCTTCGCCGCCTCGTAGCGAAATCCGCCGACCACACAGTCAGCCGTGCGGATGCGTTTGACCTTCAGCATGCTCCGTTCACCCGGCGAATACGGCGCATCGAGGCGTTTGGCAATGACGCCATCGATTCCCGGCAAGCCGCCATTCAGCCAGCGTAATGCAACGCGCCGGTCGGTCGTATACTGCGTAAGTTCTGTTCTTCCTTCGCCAGAGAACGCGGCTACCAGACTTTCTAGCGCGCGCCTCCGTTTCTCCAATTGCATATCGATGACCGAGCGACCGTTTTTGTCACGCAGGCAATCAAACGCCATAAACGTTGCTGGTGTTTCGCGAGAGAGCTTGTCAATTCGGCTTGCTGCCGGATGTAATCGCATCTGCAAGGCGTCAAACGATGGTTCGCCTTCGACTTCAATGATGAGTTCGCCGTCGAGCGTGAACCGCTTGAAGGATGTGCTTTCGATGGCGGTCACGATTTCGGGGAAGAACCGGGACAAAGACTTCCCCGATTTGGCCGTCAGCTTCACGTCTTTGCCATCCTTGTAGACAAGGCATCGAAAACCGTCCCACTTGGGCTCGAACTGCCAGCCTGCGCCGCTCGGGAGTTCATCCACCAGGCGCGCTTCCATCGTATCAAGTATCAATTCGGTGCTGGTCACGGCGCGACGGGCTGGTAAAGGATCAAAGCTTTGGACCGACATTTTCTGCTGCTGCGTCGGTCGTGTCTAAAAGAAAAGGATCGGCTGGAGGCGAACCTCCGTAGTCACGCGATTTTTCGCAATCCGGATCAACCACGCTCTTCATGATTTGTGGCGGGCGGCGCACCAAAAACCGTCTCCATTTCGGCATCTATCTCCGCCCCTAGAAGCACCACGATCATCGAAACCCAGATCCAAATCATGAAGCCGATTGCTGCCCCGAGCGAACCATAGGTTTTGTTGAAGCTGCCAAAGTTCGCGGCGTACCAGGAAAATAGCAGGGAAGCGATGATCCATAGTGCGGCGGCGCTCGCACTTCCCCAACTGATCCATTTCCATTTCGGATCGCGCCGGTTCGCTCCGAAGCGGTAGACGAATGCTAGAGCGATCACGACGACGGCGTAAAGCAGTGGCCATCGGCCAATCTTCAGTACCACTGAAAAAGGACCTGCAAGCCCAAGCCAATCTATAGCCATCGGAATAGCGACGATGGATGCGATTGCCAGTGCAAGAAGCACGATCGCGCTGATTGTAAATGCCAGAGCGATCGCATTGAGCCTCAAAAACCCTCTTTCTTCGGGCACCCTGTATACTTGGTTGAGAGAGTCGAAGAGGGCTTTGGCCGCTGAATTTGCGCCCCATAGTGCTACCAGGATGCCAACGACTAGCGCTAATCCCTGGGTGCCGTGATTTTGCGAGGTAATGCGCTTCAGTTCAGTACCGATGACGGACAATCCGCCCTCGGGTAGTAAGCCTTGTAGACTTGCAAGCTGCTCGTCGATGGCATTGGGATCCGCGAACAGCCCATAAATCGCGACAAGTGCAGCCATGGCCGGAAAGAGCGCGAGCAGCCCATAGTAGGTAGAAGCCGCCGCAAGTGAAAACACACGATCTTCCATGACGCGCGCGTAAATCTGGAGCAGCGATTCCTTCCAGGCAGATGCGGCGCTTACCTCGCCGCTCGAGCCGATGGTGCCCCTTCGCCTTGGAGGTAATATGCGATTACCGCGAGGCATGCGAGGATCCCCAGTGACGCGAAAGGGATAGGATGATCGGACGCGCTCCTGTTCGCGGCCTTCAGCGGAGTCGTGATCACAGTAAGGCCCTGCTTTATCTCACGTTTCGCGGAGTTGAACTTGCGGGCCGCTTCCTTTTCCTTCGCATCAATCACGAACTTCACTACACCAGCGGCGAGCATGAAGAAGCCTGAAAATAGAAAACAGGTAAGAACTGGGCCGATAAATTCGGCGGTCCAGACCATGATACCGACCAATGCGCATATCGCTGACACGGCGAGGCACCCGCCAAGAGCGATCGAAATCCCAAAGGATTCTTTCGCGGCCTCGAACGATTTTCTAAGCTTCTCGACAACGGGCACCGTCTTGACCCCTTCCAGTTCTTTGTCATTCAAAACAGTAGAATGCAAAGGCCGGTTCCCGCCGATCGCATTTCTTTGTGGCCGCTGCGCCTGGTTTGCAGAGAGTCGAATATGCGCGGCAACACTCGATTCTTTTATCTTGCCCATCCGGTCTCGATAAGCTGGCCAGTCGTATCGACTATCAGTCTTCCAGCAGGCAAGGATATTCACGCTTGGGCACAACGCGCGGCGCCACGGAGCCTTATGAGCTGTCCCCTCAGCGGAGCTTCGCGTCGTAGGCAGCTTGCAAAGTTGCCCCGATAGCTAAATCACAGCGGTGCCCCGGGTATCGGGCTCTTACTACTGCGCCTTTTCCTTCAGAGATCCGGCGAAGCTCAACCCCCTTCTTTCGTTTTGGACCACCTAGAAGAATTTGTAATGATTGCTACTCGCAACTCCAAACAACGCGTTTCATTGACTCTGCACTTGAAGGGCAGCCGAGCCTGTCCTTAAGGGCGGGAACCACTGAACATCGTACCGCCACAGCCAAAAAGGAAAATTCCAATGGCAGGCAACTTTAAAGAAGATCCGGCAAAAGCGTCTGAAGCCGGAAAAAAGGGCGGTCAACACTCGCATGGTGGTCAGCAGCACGAGCAAGGCGGCAGCCGTCGCGGCCAACAAGGCGGCAGCGGTTCGTCATCTGGCGAACGCGGCGGATCACACGAACAGCATGTCAAAGCGGGTAAGCAAAGCCATAAAAACAGCTAGGCTTCGCAAGAGGCGGTCCTTCGGGTCCGCCTTTCTTTAAATCCCAATGATCCGATCTGCCCGTAGTTTTGGTTGCTCCGCCGTGCAGGAGCGGCCTGCTAACGCCGGATTAGCCGTCGAACTGCAAGCCCCAGTTTTAGGTCAATTGGGCGATGATGGCTGTCGCTTCATCGTTTCGGCCGATGACAACCTCGCGATTATTCGCTCGGGAGAGAAGTTTCACCAAAGGCGGGAGAGAGCCGCACTTGGTTCGATGGTCAAGCGAGCGCTGAAGCCGTATGCAAGCGCAGCCTAGAATGTGAGACCGACCCGACTTTGTGTCAGAGTTGCTGGAATAGGCAACGGGCTAGTCCTAGGCTCAAGCCGGGATTCATGTCACCGAGGGCGGGGGCACGATACGACGCTTGAACTTCTGGAGGCGCTTGCCAAGGGGGCGTGTCGTTCGCGAGGTGTGCTAACGACGAGAACGGAAAGCCCCGCAGAGCTGGAAAGATCTTGGCACAAGGGTTGGGCCGCTTCACTTCCGCGATGCACCTTTCGTGTGGAAGGCGGCAGGTGCATAAAGTCAATCGAACCGCCGTGATTCATCAACGCAGGTTCGACCGCGCGATGGCTAACCCTGAAGACACTCCGACCAACATTGATCTCCTGCGATGCATGCAGGAGATAAGCCGGTATCTTTCGGCGCTGGAAGATCCGGATTTCTCGCCAGGCGAGATTCGTTCGGGTGAGAAGACGGACTCAGGTTCCATCGTCATGCCGTATGCGGTGCTCGGCGACATCGCCGAGGCGTTCATAGCGACCGCCTACGATGGTGGCTGGGTATTACCCGGCTTCGATTGGGTATCCTGGTGTCACTCAGACGACGCGCAAACGCTGTGCAACGATCCGTCTGCACTTGCGCGAGCGGAGCCAATGCAACTCTTGTACTTGATCACGGCGTTGATTCGACAGGATCGTTTTTCGGAGGGCACGTTACTCAGTGCATTCAAGTCGCGCCTCATCCTAGGCATTGTGCGCCGGGCAGCAGCTATCGTCGGCGATGAGAAACAGCAATCGCAAAGTTGAGCGATCAAAGAGGTAGGCACCAAGTTCGGCACATGGCTCGACCTCGCTTTCCTACAGTTCATTCTCGACAAGCAAACAGCCCGGATCAAACCAAGACGACGCGATGAGTTCTGTCGTATTCGGTCTTCTCATCGAGCACGTTTGCTTCGTCCAACGAAGCACTGATTGTGGCCACAAAAATTCCGAATTTGGTTTCAAGTCGTCCAGGATTTCCGGAACAGATGTTGAAGTAATATAAAGAATTGACTTGACGAATAAGGGTACGTAACCCGGCCATCATTGAAAGGCGGGACATCAGGTGATCCACGAACGCGCGGTTCTCGCGGGCGGCTGCTTCTCGGGAATGTACCCGAATGGTTATTCGTGCCATTTCGTCCGGCCTAATTGGAAGCTCGGTCCGAAGAAAGCCGAGTAACGAAAGCACGGTCGTTGCGCTGATCGACATCGTTGCTAGCGTCGAATTGATGGGCGGAAAGGAGGTAATTTGGAGCCGTCACCTGATACGCCGCTTGGGCGGTTACTGGATGGCCCGATGCGAAAAGGTCGGATAGTCTGGATCGGGTTACGTCCGGGCCGACAACAGTCTTTGCTTGAGGTGGAGTCTGCGACCCTTGTTGCCGAACACGGTATCGAGGGAGATCACTATGTTACGCGTCGAAATGGCCCGCGGCAGGTCACGCTAGTTGCGGCAGAGGACATAGAGGCAATCGCGTCGTTCCTTGGGCAAGAAGATATTGCACCCGCGCTCTTGAGGCGCAACATCGTCGCTCGTGGGATCAACCTCGTGGCTCTGAAGAACAGGCGCTTCCGCGTCGGGTCGGTGCTGCTCGAAGGCACCGGCGAATGTGCCCCATGCAGCCGAATGGAACTCAATCTTGGGCGAGGTGGATTCAACGCGATGCGTGGACATGGTGGAATCACGGCGCGAATTTTAGCGGGTGGCGAGATGAGGGTTGGCGACGCCATCGAGCGCGACGGCTAAACGCCGATTTTTTTTCGCTCTACATAAGACGAAGAATTTTCCCTGGAATATCTCAGGTCCCAATTTCCGCGGCTATCATCTCGTGCTCGACGAGCAAGGGGATCAAATCTGCGTTGGGCGCGCAACCTGATCGGCTTTTATGAAGCTCGCGAGATCGTCAGCTACGACCACTTTCTTCATGTGCAAGCGTGGCTCAATCGCGCCTCGCGTCCGGCGGTGCAGCACGAACCGGAAGTAAGAGCGGTCTAGGAAGGTCTGCTTTGAAGCTGATTTTCTAATCCTTCCGTGGAGCTAAATGCCCGTTATCAGGAAGATGAGATGGCCGGCACGAATAATCATGCCGGCCGAGGTTCTCACAGCCTGAAGTGACTCTTGGAGGAAGCGCCTTTAGGGCAGTGAGAATGCCGTGAAGGAGCCACCGAGGTTGGTATATTGTTTGAGGCCGGAGTAACCACCGACAGCACCCAGACCATCGTTCGGGTTGGTCAGGCCAGCAGCAAGGCCGATACCGGCCCAGCCACCGACGCCTGATAGAACGCCGACGTACTGCTTGCCGTCGTGCATCCAAGTCATAACGTCGCCGATGATGCCCGACGGCGTCTTGAACTTGTACAGTTCCTTGCCGGTCTTCTGGTCGACGGCTTTGAAGTAGCCTTCGAGTGTGCCGTAGAAGGCAACGCCGCCAGCTGTCGTCAAAGCACCCGACCAGACCGAGAACTGCTCCGGCTTGGACCAGACGATTTTACCTTTCGTGGCATCCCAGGCGATGAAGTTACCCATACCGCCGTGGCTGTCCGGAGCCGGGTACATGGAGAGCGTGGCGCCAACGTAGGGCTGACCAGCCGTATACGAGACCTTGAAGGGTTCGTAGTCCATGCAGACGTGGTTTGTAGGAACATAGAACAAGCCGGTCAGCTTCGAGAACGACGCAGGCTGCCTATCCTTCGAACCGAGAGCCGCAGGACAGATGCCTTTCGTGTTGGTGTCAGCACCCTTGCCATTCTGGAACGTCGAGTACTTGGCGACGCGGATCGGACGGCCGTAGTTCGGGCTCGCTTTGTCCATATCGACGCCGGACGCCCAATTAACCGCCGGATCAAATTTTTTGGCGACAAGAAGCTCACCGGTCTCGCGGTTGAGCGTATAGCCGAATCCATTGCGGTCGAAATGCACTAGAGCTGGCGTCTTCTTTCCATCAATGTCGAGGTCGGCAAGAATATTCTCGTTGACGCCGTCATAGTCCCATTCATCGAACGGCGTCATTTGATACGCCCACTTCGCGACGCCCGTATCAGGATTGCGAGCGATGATCGACATCGTCCACTTCTGATCGATCGGCTTGCCATCCGGTCCGGAACGTTGCGTGGGGTTCCATGTCGATGGATTAGCGGTGCCGTAGTAGAAGAGGTTCGCGTCGCGATCATACGAGAACCACCCCCACACCGTGCCGCCGCCGATCTTCCACTGATCACCGTTCCACGT
>Ga0182749_1001659_pt1 | contig 17201 bp, 16 predicted proteins | sample eDN3rd37CKraftMG_FD_128875 | JGI IMG/M metagenome (GOLD analysis project Ga0182749, IMG submission 128875) | Enriched Miracle-Growth compost microbial communities from Emeryville, California, USA - eDNA 3rd pass 37_C Kraft MG (version 2) (version 2) ...
CCAGGCGCTTGCCCGTGCGCAGGTAGAACGGCACGCCGGCCCAGCGGCGGGTGTCGATGTTGAGCTTCAGCGCCGCGTAGGTCTCCGTCGTGGACTGGGGGTTCATCCCCTTCTCCTCGAGGAAGCCCAGCACCTTCTCCCCGCCCTGCCAGCCGGAGCCGTACTGGCCGCGAGCGGTGGCGGTGGACAGGTCCTTGGGCAGCGAGACCGCGGCCAGCACCTTCTCCTTCTCGGCACGCAGATCGCGCGCGTCGAAGGAGATCGGCTCCTCCATCGCCGTGAGCGCCAGCAGCTGCAGCAGGTGGTTCTGGATGACGTCGCGTGCGGCGCCGATGCCGTCGTAGTAGCCCGCCCGGCCGGCCACGCCGATGTCCTCGGCCATGGTGATCTGCACGTGGTCCACGTAGCTGGCGTTCCAGATCGGCTCGAACAGCTCGTTCGCGAAGCGCAGCGCGAGGATGTTCTGCACCGTCTCCTTGCCGAGATAGTGGTCGATGCGGAACACCGCGTCCGAGGGGAACACCGTGGCGAGCACGTCGTTGAGCTCCCGGGCGGACTGCAGATCGCGGCCGAAGGGCTTCTCCACGACCACGCGACGCCACTGGCCGGGCTGCGGCTCCGACAGCCCGGAGGCCTTGAGCTGCTGGGTGACGATCGGGAAGGAGCCCGGCGGGATCGAGAAGTAGAAGGCGTGGTTGCCCATGGTGCCGCGCTCGCGGTCGAGCTCCTCGATCGTCTCGCGCAGCTTCTGGAACGCCTTGTCGTCATCGAAGGTGCCGGGCACGAAGCGGATGCCCTGCCGCAGCTGCTGCCACACCCCCTCGTCGAAGGGCGTGCGCGCGTGCTCGCGGACCGCGTCGTGGACCTCCTTCTCGAAGTCCTCGTGGGCCCACTCGCGGCGGGCGAAGCCCACCAGCGCGAAGCCGGGGGGCAGCAGGCCGCGATTCGCGAGGTCGTACACGGCGGGCATCAGCTTCTTGCGCGACAGGTCGCCGGTCACGCCGAAGATGATGAGGTCGCAGGGACCGGCGATGCGGTTCAGGCGGCGGTCGACGTCGACCCGAAGGGGATTCTGATTCGGGCCGATGAGAGCGGGCGTCATCTCGGCCATCAGCCGATCGCGGCCAGGAGCGCCTGGGCGGCCGAGTCCGAGTCGTCGATCTGGAGCGTCAGCACCGGACGGCTGTGCTCGGCGAGCACCTGGGCGTCGCCGCCGTACTGCGCGCGGATGAGCTGGCCGAAGGTGAACGGCCGGCCGGGGATGGCGATGTCGGCAGCGGGCGTGTCGACGATCTGGAGGAACACGCCGACGGGCGCGCCGCCCTTGTGGTACTGCCCGGTGGAGTGCAGGAAGCGCGGGCCCCAGCCGAAGGTCGTCGGGCGGTCGCAGCGGGCCGCGACCAGGTCGCGCAGAACGGCGAGGTCCACCCGCTCCAGCCGGTCCAGATACGCCTGCACGGCGACATAGCCGTCCGGGCCGAGGGCCCCGAAGAGCGCGTCGAGGGCGCCGGCGACGGTGCTCACGCCGCTGAGGTCCAGGCCGTGGGCGCTGACCGCGATGCCGTTCTCGCTGAACAGCGGCGGCTCGGGGGCCGGGGGCGCGTCGAGCAGGCCCCGTGCGGCGGCCTTGGCCGACTCGACGTCGGGCTGGTCGAAGGGGTTGATGCCCAGCAGCCGCCCGGCGATCGCGACGGCGTACTCCCAGAGGAGGAACTGGGCGCCGAGCGGGCCGCTGACGAACACGGCGTCCTCGTCGGCGTCGTCCGGCTCGTGGGACGCGTCGGCGACGATGCGGGCGAGCTGCAGGTCCGCCGGACGGTCCAGCAGCTCGGGGGCGAGCACGTCGAGCACAACGGGCAGGATGCCGGTGCCCTCCTTGCCGGTGGACTCGGCGATGAGCTGCTCGGCCCAGTCCGGAAGACCCACGATCGTCGTCGTGTCGGCCAGCAGGGCGAACTTGTCGCGCCGCGGCTGCGTCGCCGCGAGCGCCGCAGCGAGGGTGAGCGCCGGGTTGTCCTCGGAGTCGGACTCCAGCAGGGGGCGCGCTGCCGAGGCGTCCGCGAGCAGCTGCGCGATATCGACGCCGGCCAGGCCGCTGGGCACCAGGCCGAAGGCGGTCAGCGCGGAGTAGCGCCCGCCGACGTGCGGGTCGGCCGTGAACACGCGGTAGCCCGCCTCACGCGCCGAGGCCTCCAGCGGTGAGCCGGGGTCGGTGACGACGACGATCCGGCCGGCCGGGTCGATGCCCGCCGCACGGAAGCGCTCCTCGAACAGGCGGCGCTGGCTGTCCGTCTCCACAGTGGAGCCGGACTTGGACGAGACCACGACGGCGGTGCGCTCCAGCTCGGTGTCCACGGCCGCGGCGATCTGGTCGGGGTGCGTGGAGTCGAGCACGACAAGCGGCACATCCGCCGTCTGCGTGATCACCTCCGGGGCCAGCGAGGAGCCCCCCATCCCGCACAGGACGATGCGGTCCACGCCGGCGGCATTGAGCTCCTCGCGCAGGGCGACGATCTCGGGAACGAGCGGGGCGGACACCGTGTCCGCCTGCGTCCAGCCCAGGCGGATGCTCGCCTCGTGCTCGGCCTCAGGCCCCCAGAGGGTCGCGTCGCCCGCGGCGATGCTGGAGGCCACCTTGTCGGCGACGAGGATGGCGACCGTGGCCTCGGCGGCCGCGCGTGCTGCCCCGGTGGCGCGGACGGCCGGCCCGCTCATCGGGCCGACTCCATCATCGCGGTGACGGTGTCCAGCAGCTCGTTCCAGGAGGCGATGAACTTCTCGACGCCCTCCTTCTCGAGCAGCTCCACGACGTCCGTGTAGGAGATGCCCAGGCCGTCGAGCGCGTCGAGCACGCCGTTGGCGGCGGCGTAGCTGCCCGTGACCGTGTCGCCGGTGATCTCGGCGTGGTCGAAGGTCGCCTCGAGCGTCTTCTCCGGCATGGTGTTGACGGTCTGCGGCGCGACCAGGCCCGTCACGTACAGGGTGTCCGGGAAGGCCGGGTCCTTGACCCCGGTGGAGGCCCAGAGCGGGCGCTGCTTGTTCGCTCCCGCAGCCAGCAGGGCGGCGGCCCGGGCCGAGGCGAACTCCTGCTCGAAGACCTCGTAGGCCAGGCGCGCGTTCGCCAGGCCGGCCTGCCCCTTCAGCGCGCGGGCCTCGGGAGTGCCGATGGCCTCCAGGCGCTTGTCGACCTCCGTGTCCACGCGGGAGACGAAGAACGACGCGACCGAGTGGATGGTGGACAGGTCGATGCCGGCCTCCTTGGCCCGCTCCAGGCCGGTCAGGTAGGCGTTGATGACCTCGCGGTAGCGGCCGAGGCTGAAGATCAGGGTGACGTTCACGCTGATGCCCGCGGCGATGGTCTCGGTGATCGCCTCGAGCCCGGCGAGCGTCGCGGGGATCTTCACGAGCAGGTTCGGGCGCCCGACGGTGTTCCACAGCAGGGAGGCCTGCTGGATGGTGCCGGCGGTGTCGTGCGCCAGGCGCGGCTCCACCTCGATGGACACCCGGCCGTCGAAGCCGAGGGTCGCGTCGTAGATCGGCCGGAAGATGTCGCAGGCGTCCCGGACGTCGTCCGTGGTCACGGCCGTGACGACCTCCTCGAGGCTCTTGCCTGCGGCGACGAGCTCGGCGACCTGCTTGGCGTAGGACTCGCCGTGCGCGAGGGCGCCGGCGAAGATCGTCGGGTTGGTCGTCACACCCACCACGTTGCGCGTGTCGATGAGGTTCTGCAGGCCGCCGGAGCTGATCCGCTGGCGGGACAGGTCGTCGAGCCAGATGCTCACGCCCGCCGCGGACAGTGCGGCCGTCGGGGACTCGGTCATGGTCGTTGCACTCCGTTCAGTTGGGATGCGGCCTTCTCAGGAGGCCGCCGCCTGGATGCTCTCGTTCGCCGCCGCGACGACAGCCTCGGTGGTGAGGCCGAACTCGCGGTAGAGGGTCTTGTAGTCGGCGGAGGCGCCGTAGCGCTCGATGGACACGCTGCGGCCGGCGTCGCCGACGATCCCGTGCCAGAACATCGCCAAGCCCGCCTCCACGCTCACGCGCGCGCGGATCCCGGCAGGCAGGACCGAGGCGCGGTACTCCTCGCTCTGCTCCTGGAACCACTCCCAGCAGGGAGCCGACACGACCCGCGCCTGCACGCCCTGCTCCGCGAGCACCCGACGGGCGTCCACGGCGATCTGCACCTCGGAGCCGGTGGCGATGAGGATGACGTCGGGCTCGCCCTCGGGTGCGTCCACGAGCACGTAGGCGCCCTTGGCGACGTTCGACGCGTCCGCGAAGCCGTCCTCGCCGCGGGGGAAGACCGGCACGTTCTGCCGGGTCAGCACCAGGCCCGCAGGCCCGCCACGGCGGGAGAGGATCTCGTGCCACGCCCAGGCGGTCTCATTCGCGTCGGCCGGACGCACGACCGCGAGGTTCGGGATGGCGCGCAGCGCGGTGAGGTGCTCGATGGGCTGGTGCGTGGGCCCGTCCTCGCCGAGCGCGATGGAGTCGTGCGTCCACACGTAGATCGTGGGGATGTCCATCAGCGAGGCGAGCCGGACCGCCCCGCGCATGTAGTCGCTGAACTGCAGGAAGGTGCCGCCGAAGGCACGGGTGGGCCCGTGCAGCACGATGCCGCTGAGGATCGCTCCCATGGCGTGCTCGCGGATGCCGAAGTGCAGCACCCGGCCGTAGGGGCTTCCCGTCCACTCATGCGTGGAGTGCTCAGCGGGCAGGAAGGAGTCCACGCCCGGGATCGTCGTGTTGTTCGACTCGGCGAGGTCGGCGGAGCCGCCCCACAGCTCGGGCATGATCGGGCCGAGCGCCGCGAGCGTCTTGCCGCTGGCGGCCCGCGTGGAGCTCTCCGTGCCGGCCTCGAAGACCGGCAGCGCCTGCGCCAGCCCCTCGGGCAGCTCCCCGGCGAGCAGGCGATCCAGCAGGCCCTTGCGCTCCGGGTTCGCCTCGGCCCAGGCGTCGAAGGAGCGCTGCCAGTCGGCGTGCGTCTCGGCGCCGCGCTGCAGCAGCGAGCGGGTGTGCTCCAGGACCTCGGGGGCGACCGCGAAGCTCTCCTCCGGGTCGAAGCCGAGCACCTCCTTGAGCCCGGCGAGCTCCTCCGCGCCGAGGGCGGAGCCGTGGATCTTGCCGGTGTTCTGCTTGCGGGGGCTGGGCCAGCCGATGATGGTGCGCAGCACGATGAGGGAGGGGCGCTCCGTCTCGGCCTTCGCGGCCTCGATCGCGCGGTAGAGCTCCTCGACGTCCTCGACGTACTCGCCGGTCTTCTTCCAGTCCACGACCTGCACGTGCCAGTGGTAGGCCTCGTAGCGCGCGGCGGTGTCCTCGCTCAGGGCGACGTTCGTGTCGTCCTCGATGGAGATCTGGTTGGAGTCGTAGATGGCGATGAGGTTGCCGAGCCTCTGGTGGCCGGCGAGGCTGCTCGCCTCGGAGGTGATGCCTTCCTCGATGTCGCCGTCGCTGGCGATGACGTAGACGAAGTGGTCGAAGGGGCTCCGGCCGGGCTCAGCGTCGGGGTCGAACAGGCCCCGCTCGAAGCGGGCGGCGTAGGCGAAGCCGACGGCTGAGGACAGGCCCTGCCCGAGCGGGCCGGTGGTGATCTCCACGCCCCGGGTGTGCCGGTACTCCGGGTGGCCGGGGGTGAGCGAGCCCCAGGTGCGCAGCGCCTGCAGATCGGACAGCTCGAGCCCGTAGCCGCCGAGGTAGAGCTGGATGTACTGGGTGAGGGAGGAGTGACCGGCGGAGAGGATGAAGCGGTCTCGACCGAGCCAGGCGGTGTCGTTCGGGTCGGTGCGCATCACCTTCTGGAACAGCAGATGCGCCACCGGGGCGAGGGAGATCGCCGTCCCGGGATGGCCGTTGCCCACCTTCTCCACCGCGTCGCCGGCGAGCACACGAGCGGTGTCGACGGCCTTCTTGTCAAGCTCGGTCCAGGACAGAGAGGTCACGTGGGGGTCGTCCTTCCAGATGCTCTCCGGGAGGCGGAGCTCCCGGATGCCGAACGGTCCTTCGGCCGGGCTGCGCATGTCTCCGCAACCTCGTCTCAAGACGTTTTCCCAGCATAGCGAAGCAAGCGTGCACGGCATCAGACCGTGAGGGGTCCACCCGGTGAACGGAGCGCCTGCTCCGCGTCGCCGGGGCGGCGGGCGCCTCGGCCGGTGTCCGCTGCATCCCTTAGAATCGTCTGCGACATGGTCGCGACCGAGAGCTCGATCCCCGCGCCGACCGCCGCGCCGGGCGGTCGCGAGCGGGTCGCCTGGCGTCGCAAGCTCAGGGCCTACTTCCAGCTCACCAAGCCGCGGGTCATCGAGCTGCTGCTGGTGGCCACGGTCCCGACGATGATCCTCGCCCAGGGCGGCCTGCCGAGCCTGTGGCTCGTGCTGGCGACCCTGCTCGGAGGTGCGGCGAGCGCAGGCGCCGCGGGCGCCTTCAACTGCTACTTCGACCGCGACATGGACCGGCTGATGGGGCGGACCAAGAGCCGTCCGCTGGTGACCGGGGAGCTCAGCCCCCGCGAGGCCCTGGTGTTCGCCTGGGCGCTGGGCGCGGCGTCCATCGTGTGGCTGTGGCTGACGACGAACTGGCTGGCGGCGACGCTGTCGCTCGTCGCCATCCTCATCTACGTCCTGCTCTACACCCTGGTGCTCAAGCGCCGCACGCCGCAGAACATCGTGTGGGGCGGCATCGCCGGATGCATGCCGGTGCTGATCGGCTGGGCCGCGGTGACCGGCTCGCTGGACTGGGCGCCGTTCATCCTCTTCATGGTGATCTTCCTGTGGACGCCGCCGCACTACTGGCCGCTCTCCATGAAGTACCGCGAGGACTACGCCTCCGCCGGCGTGCCGATGCTCGCGGTGGTGCGCGGACGGGCGACGGTCGGGCTGCAGGTGATCCTGTACGCCTGGGCAACCGTCGTGTGCTCGCTGATCCTCATTCCCGTCGCGGGAATGGGTGTGGTGTACACGGCGATGGCGCTGCTGTCCGGCGGCTGGTTCATCTGGGAGACGCACCACCTCTACGGCCGGGCGATCCGCGGCGTGGAGGGGAGCCCGATGCGGGTGTTCCACGGCTCGATCATGTACTTGACGCTGCTGTTCGTCGGCGTCGCGATCGACCCGCTGCTCCCGTTCTGAGACGCGTGGCGCACGCGGCCGTGAGGCGTCGCGGCGAGGACGGCTGCGCTGCGCGGGGGGCCGCGGCTGAGCGCGCGCCCGTCAGGCCGCGCCGGCGGTCTCCCGCTCCGGCGCGGACGCGGAGACGACGCCGCCAGCGGGCCGCTTGAGCGAGAGCACGGTCACCGTCATCGTCGCGGACAGCAGAGCGGCGAGCACCATGTGCACGCCCACGAGAGCCGGCGGGAGGCCGTCGCGGGCCTGCACGATGCCGACGACGATCTGCACCGCGATGACGACGACCAGGGCCGTGAGCCAGCGGGCGGGCGGCAGCCGCAGCGCCCAGGCGGCGACAGTGAGCACGAGCACGAGCGCGGCGAGCAGATACGCGGGCAGGGAGTGGATGTGCGCGAGCACCGCCGCGTCGAAGCCCTGCCGCACCACCTCGGCATCGCCCGAGTGCGGCCCCGAGGCCGTGGTGAGCACGCCCATGATGACGACGACCGCGAGCACGAGCGTGGTGACATGCGTGAGGATCGCGAACCACCGGGGCACCGCGCGATCGCGCGGCCCGGGCACCGCACACAGGCGGGCGAGGAAGGCGGCCGCGACGCACACCAGCACGACCGAGGCGACATAGTGGAATCCGACGATCGCGGGATTCAGGCCGGTCCGCACGGTGAGCCCGCCCACGAGCGCCTCCGCGATGACCCCGCCGACGACGATCCAGGCGAGCACGAACAGCTCGCGCCGCTGCCGGCGCAGCCGCCACACGAGGATGAGCACCACGAGCGCGAGGATGCCCACGACGCCGGACATCATCCGGTTGCCGAACTCGATGAGGCTGTGGAAGCTGAGCTCCGCGGTGGGCACGAGGGAGTCCGCCGTGCACGTCGGCCAGGTGGGGCAGCCCAGCCCGGAGCCGGTGAGGCGCACGGCGCCGCCGGTGCCGACGATGACCACCTCCGCGATGAAGGACAGCCAGGCGAACACGCGCAGGCTCACCGCGCGGGGCGAGGAGGGCAGCCAGCGCGGGCCGGGAAGGACATCCGTGCGCGACGATCCGGTGTTCGGCGTGGCGTTCGGGACCTGGGTGCTCATCAGGGGGTTCTCCGCTCGATTCGAGGCCGGGCCTGCCGCCGTGGGCCGTCCGCCCTGTAGAATCGGAAGGTACGGATCCGAGCGTCCGCCGGTCGCGCCGAGCGCGATGTGTCCGGGGCTGGTCCTGCCGATCGATTGTAAGTACGCGCTCCTGTAGATCGCACATCGGCCGTGAAGACGCGGCAGGGGAATACCACCCCGAGCCAGTTCGTTGCCGCCTGTTGGGCCGCAGATCGCGAAGGAGAAGGAGGAGAAGGTGTCTGACATCCTCATCGACCGACCCGAGCTCGAAGGGCTCGGCGTCTACGAGTTCGGCTGGCACGACACCGACCAGGCGGGCCAGACCGCCCAGCGCGGTCTCACCGAAGAGGTGGTGCGCTCCATCTCCGCCTTGAAGAACGAGCCCGAGTGGATGCTGCAGCGCCGGCTGAAGGCGCTGGCGCTGTTCTCCCGCAAGCCGATGCCCGCCTGGGGCGCGGATCTCTCGGAGATCGACTTCGACAACATCAAGTACTTCGTGCGCTCCACCGAGAAGCAGGCCTCCAGCTGGGAGGAGCTGCCCGAGGAGATCCGCAACACCTACGAGCGCCTGGGCATCCCGGAGGCCGAGCGGCAGCGCCTGGTCGCCGGCGTCGCCGCGCAGTACGAGTCCGAGGTGGTGTACCACCAGATCCGCGAGGACCTGGAGAGCCAGGGCGTCATCTTCCTGGACACCGACACGGCGCTCAGGGAGCACCCGGAGATCTTCGAGGAGTACTTCGGCACGGTGATCCCCGCCGGCGACAACAAGTTCGCCGCGCTCAACACGGCCGTGTGGTCCGGCGGCTCCTTCGTGTACGTGCCGAAGGGCGTGCACGTGGAGATCCCGCTGCAGGCCTACTTCCGGATCAACACCGAGAACATGGGCCAGTTCGAGCGGACGCTGATCATCGCCGACGAGGGCAGCTACGTGCACTACATCGAGGGCTGCACGGCGCCGATCTACAAGAGCGACTCGCTGCACTCCGCGGTCGTGGAGATCATCGTCAAGAAGAACGCGCGCGTGCGCTACACGACGATCCAGAACTGGTCGACGAACGTCTACAACCTCGTGACCAAGCGCGCCGTCGCCCACGAGGGCGCGACGATGGAGTGGATCGACGGGAACATCGGCTCCAAGGTGACGATGAAGTACCCGTCGATTTATCTGATGGGGGAGCACGCCAAGGGCGAGACCCTGTCGGTCGCCTTCGCCGGGCCCGGCCAGCACCAGGACGCGGGCGCGAAGATGATCCACATGGCGCCGCACACGCAGTCGTCCATCGTGTCGAAGTCCATCGCCCGCGGCGGCGGGCGCGCGGGCTACCGCGGCGAGGTGCGCGTGGACGCGAACGCCCACCACTCGGCGAACACGGTGCGCTGCGACGCGCTGCTCGTCGACACGATCTCCCGCTCGGACACCTACCCCGCTATCGACATCCGCGTGGACGACGTGCAGCTGGGCCACGAGGCGACGGTCTCGCGGGTGAGCGAGGAGCAGCTGTTCTACCTCATGAGCCGGGGGCTGCCCGAGGACGAGGCCATGGCGATGATCGTGCGCGGCTTCATCGAGCCGATCGCGCGGGAGCTTCCCATGGAGTACGCGCTCGAGCTGAACAAGCTCATCGAGATGGGCATGGAAGGATCCGTCGGTTAGATGACGACTGCAGCACCCACCGAGACCGCCCAGGGAGGCGTCGCGCAGCACGGCGCGAAGGCGCACAGCGACGGAGGCTGGGGGCTCGTGCCCGTCCAGACCCGCTCGGAGCGCTTCCGCTCCACGGACGTCTCGGCGTTCCCCGCCGTCACCGGCCGTGAGGCCGAGTGGCGGTACACGCCTGTGGCGAGGCTCGCGGCACTGCTCGATGGCGCTCTGTCGCCTGCCGAGCCGGTGATCGAGTTCGACGCCGCCGAGGGCTACGCCGTGGAGCGGATCGCCCGCGAGGACGCGCTGATCGGCTCGGCGGGCACCCCGGAGGACCGCGCCTCGGCGAACGCCTGGGGAGCCTTCCAGCAGGCATTGAAGGTGACCGTGGCCGGCGAGGCGCCGGGCGCGCTCACCCTGCGCCGATCGGGCTTCGGCAGCGAGCCTGCCGCAGCGCACACGGTGGTCGAGGCCGTTGCCGGCAGCCGCGGGCTGGTCATCATCGACTCCTCCGGGCCGGCCAGGCTGGCCGAGAACGTGGAGATCCTCGTCCGCGAGGGCGCGCAGCTCACCGTGGTGTCGGTGCAGGAGTGGGACGACGACGCCATGCACCTGTCCAGCCATTTCGCCCGGGTGGAGAACGGCGCGGAGCTCAAGCACGTCGTCGTCACACTCGGCGGGGACATCGTGCGCCTGAACCCTGCCGTGCACCTGGCCGAGGAGGGCGCCGCGGTCGACGCGCTGGGCGTGTACTTCGCCGACTCGGGGCAGCACCTCGAGCAGCAGGTGTACGTCTTCCACGATGCGCCGCACTCGCGCAGCAGGGTCACCTACAAGGGCGCCCTGCAAGGCGCGAGCGCCCGCACGGTCTGGATCGGGGACGTGCTCATCGGCCGCCGGGCGACCGGCACGGACTCCTACGAGCAGAACCGGAACCTGGTGCTCACCGACGGCGCCCGCGCCGACTCGGTGCCGAACCTGGAGATCGAGACGGGCGACATCGTCGGTGCCGGTCACGCGAGCGCGACCGGGCGCTTCGACGACGAGCAGCTGTTCTACCTCATGGCGCGGGGCATCCCCGAGGACGAGGCCCGCCGTCTCGTGGTGCGTGGTTTCCTTGCGGAGATCGTGCAGCAGATCGGCGAGCCGGAGATCGAGCAGAGGCTGACCGCGGCCATCGAGGCGGAGCTTGCCGGCACCGCCGCGGCGGCCGCCGCCGCCCGGCCGACCACCGAGACGGGCGTGTGAGCGCGATGACGGCGGTTCGGGTGTGCGGGGTCGAGGATCTCGCACAGGACACGGCGCAGCGCTTCGTCGTCGACGGTGTGCCCATCGCGGTGGTCAAGGACGCGGCGGGGGAGATCCACGCCATCGGAGACACCTGCACCCATGGCGACATCAGCCTTTCCGAAGGCTTCGTGGAGGACGACACCCTGGAGTGCTGGGCCCATGGCTCCAAGTTCTCCCTGCGCACCGGCCGCCCGCTGAGCCTGCCGGCCTATGAGCCGGTTCCCGTCTACGTCGTCGACATCGTCGACGGGGACGTCTACATCGACCCTGCGAACACCAAGACCATCGAAGAAGAAGCGGCATCATGACCTCCACCCTCCAGATCAGCGACCTGCACGTCTCCGTGGAGACCGATCAGGGCGTCAAGCAGATCCTGCGCGGCGTCGACCTGACGATCCGCGAGGGCGAGACGCACGCCGTCATGGGCCCGAACGGCTCCGGCAAGTCGACGCTGGCGTACACCATCGCCGGCCATCCGAAGTACATCGTGGACAGCGGCTCGATCACGCTGGACGGCGAGGAGGTGCTCGACATGTCCGTGGACGAGCGCGCCCGTGCCGGCCTGTTCCTGGCGATGCAGTACCCCGTGGAGATCCCGGGTGTCACGGTGACGAACTTCCTGCGCACGGCGAAGACGGCGATCGACGGCGAGGCGCCCTCGATCCGCAGCTGGATCAAGGATGTGCGCTCCTCCATGGACGCGCTGCGTATGGACGCGGCCTTCGCCGAGCGCAACGTGAACGAGGGCTTCTCCGGCGGGGAGAAGAAGCGCCACGAGATCCTGCAGCTCGAGCTGCTCAAGCCGCGCTTCGCGGTGCTCGACGAGACCGACTCCGGTCTGGACGTGGACGCGCTGAAGATCGTCTCCGAGGGGGTCAACCGGGCGAAGCAGAACACCGGCCTGGGCATCCTGCTGATCACGCACTACACGCGCATCCTGCGCTACATCAAGCCGGACTTCGTGCACGTCTTCGTGGCGGGCAAGGTGGCGGAGCAGGGCGGCCCCGAGCTCGCGGAGCGGCTCGAGGAAGAGGGCTACGACCGGTACGTCGCAGCCGGCGCGAGGTGAGCACCATGGCCGTGAGCGAGCTTTCGGCGGAGAAGTACGACGAGGTCGTCGAGGCGCTGAAGAACGTCTCGGACCCGGAGCTCGGCGTGAACATCATCGACCTCGGCCTGGTGTACGACCTCGCCTGGGACGACGAGAACAACGCCCTGATCATCTCGATGACGCTGACTTCGGCGGGCTGCCCGCTGACCGACGTGATCGAGGACGACACCGCCATCGCGCTGGACGGCATCGTCGACGCGTTCCGGATCACCTGGGTGTGGATGCCGCCCTGGGGCCCGGAGCGCATCACCGACGACGGCCGCGACATGATGAGGGCATTGGGCTTCAGCATGTGACGGTCCAGTGGACCGTCACTGCCCAATGCCGCGCCGGCAGGCGCCTCGGCTTCAGCATGTGAGAGCCCGGTGGGCTCTCACAGCCGAGCGCTCCGCCGGCAGGCGGCTGGGCCAGCGTCAGGGCACTCGGCAGCTCGTCGGCGTCCACGCTCAGCGATTCGAATCGATCCTTAGCTTCGGCTCCCGCTGGCGCGTACTGGCCCGCGGAGCCTCCGGTCACGAAGAACTGCTTGTCGGCTTGGAGCAGCATCCCGTCAGCATGGGGGAGCGCAAAGGCCGGTGCGCGAGTCTCGGGCTTCCCGCTGAGGAGCGCCCGCGCGCCGTCCTTCGCCTGGCCGCGGTGCGGGGCGCAGAGCCGGGAGCGCGAGCGAGGCGGAATCAGGCGTCGCGCCCGGGGCGGCTTCCCGACAGCTCCGGGGACTCGTCGCGGCCGCGCAGGAGCCGCCAGGCCACGGGGAGCACCGCGGCGGCGATCGCCCACTTGATGACGCCGCCGATGATGAAGGGCAGCACGCCCAGCTCCATCAGGCTGACGAAGTCGTTCGGCAGGCCCACGCTCGGCAGGATCATCGCCATGTAGGGAACGCCGACGAGGAACGGGATGACCGAGCCGGCTGCAGCAGCAGTGAGGCTCTTCCAGAAGGAACGGTCCCAGCCGTGCTCAGCGGCCCATCCGATGACCGCAGCGGCGGCGACGAAGCCGATGATGAAGCCGAAGCTGGGCTTGAGCACCATCGCCGGCCCGCCGGTGAAGCCCGCGAAGATCGGCGCTCCGGCCACACCGGCGACGAGGTAGAGCCCGAGCGAGGTCGCGCCGCGCCAGGCGCCGAGGCTCGCGCCGACGAGCAGCACTCCGAGGGTCTGTCCGGTGACCGGCACCGGATAGAACGGGACGGTGACCTGCGCGAGGACGGCGACGAGGGCGGTTCCGGCGAGGATGAGCAGCGCGTCCGTCACCAGGCTGCGACGGCCCAGGAGGCGGTCCGCGAGCGTGGAGACCCGCACGGCGGGGACGGGGGCGGGCGTTGCGGGGATCGACATCGGGTCTCCTCGTACAATGAAGGGGCGGAACCGCGTTTCCGTTCATCCTACGGAGCGGTTCAACCGCCCCTTCTTGTACTCTTCCACGATCGATACCGGGATTACTTGTGCTTGCCGTCCAGGACCTTGCCATCGATGTCGGCGCGCGCCGGCTCATGTCCGAGGTGACGTTCCGCGTGCAGGACGGCGACAAGGTCGGCCTGGTCGGCCGCAACGGTGCAGGCAAGACGACGCTGACGAAGGTGCTCGCGGGGGACCTGTCGCCCACGGAGGGCAGCGTCCAGCGCAGCGGCGAGCTCGGCTACCTGCCGCAGGACCCGCGTGCCGGGGACCCGGAGATGCTGGCGCGCACGCGCATCCTCGACGCGCGGGGCCTGGGCAGCCTGCTGCTGGGCATCGAACAGGCGAGCCTGCAGATGGCCGATCCGGATCCGGCGGCGGCCGAGGCGGCGATGAAGCGCTACGCCCGCCTCAACGATCGCTTCGAGATGCTGGGCGGCTACTCCGCCGAGGCTGAGGCCGCGTCGATCGCGCACAACCTCAATCTGCCCAACCGCATCCTCGAGCAGCCGCTGAAGACGCTCTCCGGCGGGCAGCGCCGCCGGGTCGAGCTTGCGCGGATCCTGTTCTCGGACGCCACGACGATGATCCTGGACGAGCCCACCAACCACCTCGACGCCGACTCGGTGATCTGGCTGCGCGAGTTCCTCAAGGGCTATTCGGGCGGGCTCATCGTGATCAGCCACGACATCCAGCTCGTCGAGGAGACCGTGAACAAGGTCTTCTACCTGGACGCGAACCGCCAGGTCATCGACATCTACAACATGGGCTGGAAGGCGTATCTCAAGCAGCGCGAGGCTGACGAGGAACGGCGCCGACGCGAGCGTGCGAACGTCGAGAAGAAGGCGAGCGCGCTGCAGCTGCAGGCGGCGCGCTTCGGCGCGAAGGCGACGAAGGCGGCCGCAGCGCACCAGATGGTCGCGCGCGCCGAGAAGATGCTCTCTGGCCTGGAGGAGGTGCGCGCGGCCGACCGGGTGGCCAGGCTGCGCTTCCCGGAGCCTGCGCCCTGCGGGCGTACACCGCTGATGGCCTCCGGGCTGTCGAAGAGCTACGGCTCGCTGGAGGTGTTCGCCGGCGTCGATCTGGCCATCGACCGCGGCTCGAAGGTCGTCATCCTCGGACTGAACGGCGCGGGCAAGACCACCCTGCTGCGCATCCTCGCCGGCGTCGATCAGCCGGACACCGGGGCGCTGGAGCCGGGCCACGGCCTGAAGATCGGCTACTACGCGCAGGAGCACGAGACCCTGGACGTGGGTCGCAGTGTGCTGCAGAACATGGTCAGCGCCTCCCCGCACCTCACCGAGACGGAGGCGCGGCGGGTGCTGGGCTCCTTCCTGTTCAGCGGCGACGACGTGCACAAGCCGGCAGGGGTGCTCTCCGGCGGGGAGAAGACCCGCCTGGCGCTGGCGATGCTCGTCGTCTCCTCGGCGAACCTGCTGCTGCTGGACGAGCCGACGAACAATCTCGACCCCGCCAGCCGTGAGGAGATCCTCGACGCCCTGTCGGCCTACTCCGGGGCTGTCGTGCTCGTGAGCCACGACGCGGGCGCCGTCGAGGCCCTCAATCCGGAGCGCGTGCTCATCATGCCCGAGGGCACCGAGGACATCTGGAGCCCCGAGTACGCAGAGCTCATCGAGCTCGCCTGAGTCACGCGCGCCCGGCGCAGACCGCAAGCGGGGGAGCGCCGGAGAGGGAGCGCCGGAGGCAGCCCGGGCGCTAACGCTCTGCGGCGTCGAGGATCTCGTCCTCGATCTCCGCGTCGCTGCGGCGGCGGGAGGCGCGTGCCGGCGCGGGCGCGGGGCCGGGGGCGGCGCCCGCCCCGCCTGAGCTCGGCACGAGCTGCGGCGACTCGGCACCCGGCTCCGCCGCTTCCGCCGCCAGCGCGCTCTCAGCGCCCTCCTCGGCTTCGGCCTCGGCCTCCAGGCGCCGCCGGTGGTCCTGGCGCAGTCCGTAGGCGTACACGCCGAAGCCCATCAGGGCGAAGGCGTACCACTGCAGGGCGTAGGACAGGTGCGGCCCCTCGTCGAGATCCGGGGCGAGGTTGGGCAGCGGCATCGTGCTCACGGCCGGCGTCTCGCTGACCACCAGGCCGTAGGCGCCGGTGTAGCTGGGCTCGTCCAGCAGCTGCGCGATTCGAGCGAGCTGGATGCTCGCCACCTGCCCGGGGACGTCGCTGCGACCGGCGAGGTCCGGCTCGGATCCCTTCAGCCGTGCGACGACCGTGACGGAACCGGACGGCGGCGCGGGCACGACATCGGGGGAGTCCTGGCTGTTCCCGGTGGGCAGCCAGCCGCGGTCCACGATGAACACCGAGCCGTCGTCCAGTCGCAGGGGCGTGAGCACCTCGAAGCCGGGGTTGCCGTTGCGGGGCCGGTTGCGGGCCAGCAGCTGCTCATCCACGAGGTAGGTGCCGGTGAGCTGAACGGGCAGCCACTCCTGCGACAGCGCATAGGAGTCCAGCTGCGGCAGTGCCTGCGCGAGCGGCACCGGGGCGGCGTCGTAGTTCGCCTGCACGCGCGCGATCGAGGCGAGCGCCTCAGCGCGGCGCGCGAGCTGCCACCACGCCAGACCGCAGCACACCAGGGCGAAGGCGATCGCCGCGGCGAGGTAGGCGAGCCAGCGCGGGCTGCGCGCCAGCTTCCAGAGCGTCATGAACGGCCCTGCGCAGGCCGAGCTACGGCGCGCGCGCCGAGGAGCTCCACGCGCACCGGGAAGCCGCGAGCCGCGAGGTAGTCGTGCAGGAAGTCGTGGTGCTCGGAGCAGGCGAGCCACGTCTTCTCGCGCCCGTCACGATGGATGCGCGGATTGCTCCAGATCACGGCGTGCACGGCGGGCAGCCTGCAGCCGGCGCGTGAGCACACCAGCTCGTCGGTCACGGTCGCTGCTCCGGGTGCGCCTGCGCGGGCCGGTCCGGCTGGGCGGAGCGCTCATGCACGCCGGATGGCTCGGATGGCTCGGATGGCTCGGTGGGCTCGAGCAGGCGGGCAGCAGCCGGAAGCGCCGGCGGGGCGGGCCTCTCCATCTCGCCCGTCTCCCCGGGCGAGCCGACATTCGCGAGGACGACGGCGACGTAGGGCAGGAAGATCGCGCCGGCGGCGAAGACGAGCATCCACCAGTCCCGCACGAACAGGAGGGCGATCAGGCACGCCACCCGCACCCCCATCGCGATGAGGTAGTTGCGCATGCGGACGTTCCGCGCGTGCCCGGGGGACGGCGGCAGGTCGGTTGCTGAGTAGCTCTTGTCCATGGCTCCCGGCGGACACGGCCCTGGTCGAACGGCGGAGCCGAACCGTCGCGTCAAGCCTACGCCCCTAAGCTTGGACGGGCGCCTCGAGACGGGGCGCGGAGGGAGAGCGATGGCCACGCAGACCGAGCCGACCGCGCGCACCGTGCTGATCACCGGCGGGAACCGGGGCATCGGGCGGGCGATCGCCGAGGAGTTCATCGCCGCGGGTCACCGTGTCGCCGTCACCGCCCGCAACGGCGAGGGGCCCGAGGGCGCGCTGGCCGTGGCCGCGGACGTCACCGACGGC
>Ga0182749_1001661_pt1 | contig 17196 bp, 19 predicted proteins | sample eDN3rd37CKraftMG_FD_128875 | JGI IMG/M metagenome (GOLD analysis project Ga0182749, IMG submission 128875) | Enriched Miracle-Growth compost microbial communities from Emeryville, California, USA - eDNA 3rd pass 37_C Kraft MG (version 2) (version 2) ...
GTCGACGCCTCGGTCGGCTGGCTGATCGGCGTGCAGAACAGCCAGCAGAAGGTGACCCAGCTGCTCGAGAAGACGGCGGTCTCCGAGCTCTATCGCGATGGCGCGCCCCGCCTGGCCGGCGCCTCCGCCCCGACCATGAGGGCGGAGCGGGTGGACGGCGGCTACCGGATCACCGGCCGCAGCGGATACACCAGTGGATACGACCATGCCGACTACCTCGTCTCCGGCGCCTTCGTGGTGAAGGGCGGCGAGCAGCAGGTGGACGCCCATGGCCGACCGGAGAGCATCGTCTTCGTCGTCGAGAAGGAGCACGCCGTCCGAGCCAGCGACTGGGACGTGATCGGGCTGCGCGCGACCGCCAGCGTGGACTACGAGATCGCCGACGTCTTCGTGCCGGCCGATCACGCCTTCGCCTCCCAGGTGCCGATGGTGGCGAGCTGGGGCGGGGCCTCGGCGCGGGTCGGGTTCGCGGCGTGGACACTCGTCTGCCACACCGCGACCGAGATCGGGCTGGGGCGGCGTCTGCTCGACGAGCTGCTCGCCAAGTCCACCGAGGCCACCTCCCGGCGCAGCAGGCCTGCGGAGAGCGAGGTGTTCCGCGAGAACTTCGCCCGTGCTGAGGCCAAATACCGCAGCGCGAGGGCATGGGTGCGGGAGCTGTGGACGGCGATCGACGCCGACGTCGCCGCCGGCGGCACGCCGAGCAGGGAGCAGACCACCGACGCCCGCAACGCGATGCTGCACTTCAACCGGGTCAACAAGGAGATCGCGTCCTTCGTGTTCGAGGAGGCCGGCGGAGCCGCGCTCCGCGGCGGCCCGATCCAGCGCTTCCACCGGGACCACCTCGCCGCGAGCCAGCACATCCAGGTCGCGCGGCGCTTCTACCAGTCGATCGCCGCCGACTACCTCGGCGAGGCCGAGGGGATGATGTGGTCGGCGGTGGGCCTGGTCCCCGATCCGCTGATCCACGACCCGGCCGAGGCCGGCTGACGTAGCCTTGAGCGGTGACTGAAGGCCACCGTCTCACCTCGCGCATCCTCCTGTTCGACCGGGAGGATCGCATCCTGCTCTTCGACACCGTCGCCCCGGACAGCAGCCGCGCCTCGCGCTGGATCACCCCTGGCGGGGGAGTGGATGCGGGGGAGGACCACCATCAGGCGGCGATCCGCGAGCTGTTCGAGGAGACCGGCCTCGTCGTGGAGTCCCTCGGGTCGCCGGTCTGGGCCCACGACTTCGAGGTCCGGTGGGACGCCGCCGACCACTCGACCGGTCATGCCGAGTTCTACGCGCTGAGGGTCGACCACTTCGAGCCGAGCGACGCAAACTGGACGGACGACGAGCGGGTTGACGTCCTGGGGTACCGCTGGTGGACGCTGGCCGAGCTGCTCTCGACCGATCAGCCGTACGAGCCGGCGGAGCTCATCCACCTGATCCGGCGCAGTCTGCCCTCCTGCCTGGCGATGTGACCCGCCCGAAGCGCTCGACCGCGATCAGATCTCGCCGGTCTGCCTGAACCAGTCGACCGTGCGGGGGAGTCCCTCGGCGACGGTGACGCCGGGGTCGTCGAGGATGCGGATGGTCTCGCTGTCGTCGAAGGCCGGCACCGGCCTGATCGCCTCAGAGGTGTAGGCGAACGGACCGAACTCCTCGACCACCGACGGGTCCTCCGAGGGCTTCGGCGTGGCGGCGACGCGGTAGTCGACCCCCGCCAGCTCGCAGGCGAGGCTGAGGAAGGCCGGGAAGCCGTAGGCGTCGCGGTTGTCGCCCATCGCCAGGTAGCGGCCGCCCGGCGCACCACGGTCGATCGCGAGCAGCGCCCGGCGTGCGACCTGCTCGCCGAGCACCCAGCCGACGGCGATGTCGGGATAGCGGGGGAGCTCGCCGCGGATGGCGCGGAGGATCATCGCGTTCTGGCCCGCCTTCTCGACCGCCCGCTCCGGAACGGGGGAGGGACCGTAGATCGCCCCGGGGAACACCGACTGGACATGCTGCCCGGCCTCGGCGCGGCGGTCGAGCTCCTGCTGCGCCAGGCGCTTGGTGCGGGTGTACTGGCTCTCGGCCGGGTTGGGCTGGGAGTACGGCGTGTTCTCGGTCCACGGGTTCGTCTCGTCGGCGGCGAAGTAGGAGGTGGTCGCGATCGCGACCAGCTTCGCATCGCCGGCGGCAGCGGCGTCCAGCACATTGACCATGCCTCCGAGGTTCACCGCATCGTGCAGGGCGGGGTCGGTGCTGCCGTAGGTCCCGCCGAGCACAGCGGCGCAGTGCACGATGGCGTCGACGCCCTTCGCCGCTCTCGCCACGTCGGCGGACTCCGCCACGTCGCCTCGGACCACGCGCACGCCGAGCGCCTCGAGCCGTGATGCATCGCTGCCCTCCCGGACGAGCGCGACCACCTCGTCTCCGCTCTCGACGGCGATGCGGCAGACGTTGGCGCCGACCAGCCCTGTGCCTCCGGTGACCATGATCGTGCGGGACATGACACTCCATTCGCCCTTGAATAAGCGCTTCTTACTCTACTTAATCGATTTACTGATTGACCAGGAGGGAAGACGCGCGATCTGACATCCTGGAGTCATGGCGAGGGATGAAGCGGCGGATGTCGCGATGATCGAGGAGCAGGAGCGCCGGCTGGTGTTCGAGCGGTTCGACTACGAGGACGCCTGGATCCTGGGAAACATCCTGGTCAAACTCGGCACTGACCGGAGCCTGCCGATCGCCATCGACATCATGCGCGGGGAGCAGAAGATGTTCCACGCCGCCCTGCCCGGCTCCACGGCGAACAACGATCGCTGGATCGACCGCAAGGCGCGGGTGGTGCGGGAATACGGCGAGAGCTCGCTGCTGGTCGGCGCTCGCGGGCGGCTGAGGGGCAGGCCCTTCGAGGAGCAGCCGGCGAACGACCCGCGACTCCAGGTGGCCGCCGGGGGATGCTTCCCGGTTAACGTCGCCCGGTCGGGCACCATCGGCACCGTCGCCGTCTCCGGCCTGTCGCAGTACGACGATCACGCCCTCGTGGTCGAGGCGATCGAGCTGTTCCTCGCCGACTGACCCGAGGCATCCTCGCTGCTGTCCCTGCCGCCGTCTGCGCATGCTCCTGTTTGCGCATGCCCTGCCCCTGTCTGCGCATGCCCTGTCTGCGCATGCCCTGTCTGCGCATGCCCTGTCTGCGCATGTCGCCTCTGCGCATCGAGTTGCCGCACATCGACCTTCTGGCTCGCGGATAGGTCGATATGCGTCAGGTCGACGATCCGGGCCGACCGCAGAGAGGCCGCGGGCGGGACCCGACGGAGGCGAATCCGCCGACAGAGGTCCCGAGGATGGAGGCTCGAAGGGCGGAGACTCGAAAGCGGAGGCTCTGAGTGCTAAGACTCTGATTGCTAAGGCTCTGGTGCGAAGGCCGAGGGCGCACAACCCCGAATGATTATGTCAAGTAGCCGATGGGCGACGGGGATGATCAGCTACCGAAGACGCTCTCGCCGAGACCCGGCGTCAGCACCAGGACGCCGGCCACGACCGCGACGACCACCGTCAGCACGGCGATGACGGCCAGCAGCAGATTTCCGAGCACCGACACCACTTTGAAGAATCCAGTCATGCACCCAGTATTCCGTGTCGGCGGCGCCCGGAGCGACAGCACGGCTCGGGTTTCCGCCGTCGACGCGCCATGCCGCCCGGGAGGCCGTGAACGGCCCGGGCGCGAGCGATCCGACCCGCGGCTCCGGCAATAGAGACAAACCGATAATGCACATTATGTCAATAAGCTGAACCACAGAATCGCTGGGCCGCAGCATCACTGGGTGCAGCATCACTGGGGTGCAGGACGATGCACCGCGCAGCGGGACAGGGGCGATGCGTCTCCCCTGAGCTATGCCGTGATGTTCGCGCTGTCTCCGCCGGTGACGGCGAAACTGGTGCCGCTCACCATTCGGGCTTCCTCCGAGGCCAGGAAGACGACGAGAGGGGCGACGTCCTCCGGCTGGATCCACGGCACGTCGAGCGGGAGCTTCCTCCTCATCCCATCCGCCGCTGCCCGCTCATCATGCGCGAGGTCGCCTGAGGGCTCGTCGCCCGCGGCGCGGATCATCTGCGCGTAGCGATCCTCGTGCCGGGTCAGGGCCGTGTCGATCAGACCCGGGACGACGGCGTTGACCGTGATCCCGTGCCGTCCCAGTTCCAGCGCGGCCGATTTCATCAGCCCGATCAGACCCCACTTGGAGGCCGAGTAGGCGCTGCCGTCGAGGGTGCCGTGCTGTCCCTGAGTCGAGGAGGTGACGATGATGCGGCCGCCGCCGCGTTCCACGAGCACCGGAGCAGCGACCCGCAGGACGTTCGCGGTGCCGGTGAGATTGATGTCGATCTGGTCGTGCCAGAGCTGATCGCTCATGTCCAGCAGCGAGGCGAAGCCCTGGATGCCCGCATTGGCGAACACGACGTCGATGCCGCCGAAGCGCTCCACGACCGCCGCGAACCCGTCGCGAACGGCGGAGATGTCACGCTGGTCGAAGACCACCGGCATCCATCCTCCCCCCGCCGCCTCGACCAGGGCCCCGGTGCGCGCGAGGTCGGCGGGCGTGGCGGGCTCATAGTCCAGCGCCGAACTGACGGGCGCAGCGATGTCGGCACCGGCCACCTCGTAGCCCGCGCGCGCGAGGGCGACAGCGGTGGCCCGCCCGATCCCCCTCGCGGCACCCGTCACGACTGCTACTCGGCGATCACTCATCCGATGCCCCCTCGTGCTTCAGCTCTCCCGATGGTAACCGGACCCGACCAGGCCGGGCAGAAGCCGGTCGCGCGGCTCGCAGACCCGGCGCTACGCAATGCGGAGACGACGGCCGAGCTCCCCGATCCGCTGCGCGATGTCCTCGAAGGCGGCGTCGAAGGCGGCCTCGGTGCCGATCGGCACGGGATCGGGAACCGACCAGTGCAGGCCGCCGCCCATGGTCGGCAGCTCCTCGTGCGCGGTGTCGCAGACGGTGATCACGCAGTCCTCGTCCTCGATCACATCCTCCACGTGCCGGGGCGCGCGCGACGGAAGCACGAGCCCGTGGCGCCGCGCGGTCTCGATCGCTCCGGGCTCTATCGCCTCCGCGGGGCGGATCCCGGCGGAGGCGGCCGGGATGCTGAAGCTCCGGACGGCGTTCTGGGCGCCCGCCTTCTGGGCGTCGGTGTTCTGGGCGCCCGCCTTCTGGGCGTCGGTGTTCTGGGCGCCCGTCTTCTGGGCCTCCGGGGCCTGGGCCCAGGCGCTCTGCATCCAGATGGCCTCGGCGAGCTGGGAGCGGGCCGAGTTCGCCGTGCAGACGAACACGACCCGCCGAGGTGACGCTGCCGAGGTCGGCGCGAGCCCCTCGAGGCCGTGCGGCACGAGGCGAACATAGCTTCGGCGCCGATCGGCGTCCGAGCGCCGCCGGCCGACGATGCCCTCTCGCTCCAGGAGACCAAGATGATGCGCCAGCAGGTTCGAGGAGATCCCGAGCCGCTGCTGCAGTTCCGTGGGCGAGAGGTCCCCCAGCGTGAGCAGGTCGACGATCTCGAGCCGAGTGGGATCGCCCAGAGCCGCGTGCTTCGCTGCCCGCTCGCTGCGATCATTCTTCTCAATGTTCATTGACTCAATCTTGACTGAGGCATTGGATGCCGTCAAGATGGGCAGGCCATGGACCTCGACACAGCCGAAGCCCCTTCGCTGTGGCGCCGCGCCCTGGTGGAGCTGATCGGCACGGGCGCGCTGGTCGCGGTCGTCATCGGATCGGGTATCGCCGCCGCGCGCCTCTCCCCCGCCGACCCCGGCCTGCGGCTGCTCGAGAGCTCGGTGGCCACGGCGCTCGGCCTCACGGTGCTCATCATCGTGCTCGCCCCGGTGTCCGGGGCGCACTTCAACCCCGTGGTGTCGGTCGCGGACTGGTGGCTCGGCCGCCGTCGCGGCGGCCTCGCCGGGCTCCAGCTGGCCCCCTACGTGGGCGCGCAACTGCTCGGCGGGGTCGGCGGCGCGGTCCTGGCCAACGCCATGTTCGAGATCCCGACGACCCTGGCGACGACCGATCGCATCTCGGCGGGACACCTGCTCGGGGAGGTCGTGGCCACCGCGGGGCTGGTCCTGGTGATCTTCGCCTGCATCCGCAGCGGCCGGGGGCCTCTCGTGATCGGCCCCGCCGTGGGAGCCTATGTCGGCGCCGCGTACTGGTTCACCTCCTCGACGTCGTTCGCCAATCCGGCGGTCACGATCGGGAGGCTGTTCTCAGACACCTCGGCCGGCATCGCACCGTCCTCGGCACTGCAGTTCGCAGGAGCACAGCTCGTGGGCGGCGTGCTCGGCGTCCTGCTCGTATGGACGCTGTTCCCCTCGCGCCCCTTTCCCGATACCCGATCCGAAAGGTAACAGCCATGCACCTCCTCGCCATCGGCGGCAGCGACGCCGGGATCTCCGCCGCGCTGCGCGCTCGCGAGCTCGACCCGACAGTGGAGGTGACGGTGGTCGTCGCCGACGCCTACCCGAACTTCTCCATCTGCGGCATCCCCTACTACCTCTCCGGAGACGTCCATCCCTGGCAGGCGCTCGCGCACCGGACGATCGCCGACCTCGAGGCGACCGGGATGCGGCTGCGGCTGGACACCCTCGCCACCGGGATCGACGTCGCCGGGCGGCGCCTCACGGTCCGCGACGCTGCCGGCAGCGAGTCGCGGATCGCCTACGACGAGCTGATCGTCGGCACCGGGGCGGCGGCGTCCAGAGCCGGGATCGCCGGCCTCGACCGGCTCGGTCCGGCGGACGGCGTGCACGTGCTGCACTCCATGGGCGACGCCTTCGCACTGGAACGCGACCTGGACCGGCGCCGGCCTCGTACGGCCGTCATCGTCGGCGCGGGCTACGTCGGCCTGGAAATGGCCGAGGCGCTCACGGCCCGCGGCATCCAGGTCACCCAGCTGCAGCGAGGCCAGGAAGTGCTCTCCACCCTCGACGCCGAGCTGGGTGCGCTCGTCCACGATGAGCTCGCCCGGCACGGCGTCGAGGTGGTCACCCGGACCCGCGTCGACGCGATCGAGCGCGACGGCGCCGCGCTGACCGTCACGGGCGACCGGGACGGTCAGCCGTTCAGTCGCACCGCGGACCTCGTGCTCGCGGTCGTCGGCGTTCGGCCGAACACCGCCCTGCTCGAGCAGGCCGGCGCCGTTCTCGGCGCCGGCGGCGCCGTGGTCGTCGACGAGGCGATGCGGACGGGCCTGCCGCATGTGCACGCCGCCGGCGACGGAGTGGTGACCCACCATCGGCTGCTCGGCGTGACCTACCTTCCGCTGGGCACCACCGCCCACAAGCAGGGCCGCGTCGCCGGCGAGAACGCGATCGGCGGCGACGCCCGTTTCGCCGGCAGCCTCGGAACCCAGGTCGTCAAGGTCTTCGATCTCGTGGCCGCCCGCACCGGACTGCGCGAGCACGAGGCGATCGCCGCGGGCCACTCCCCCGCCACGGTCGCCGCGACCGTGGATGACCACAAGGCCTACTACCCGGGTGCGAAACCGATCGAGCTCAGGATCACCGGCGACGACGACGGAGCCCTGCTCGGCGCACAGCTGGTCGGGGCCTACGGAACGGAGACCGCCAAGCGCGTCGACACCTTCGCCACCGCCATCCATGCCGGCATGAGCATCGAGCAGCTCAGCGAGCTCGACCTCTCGTACACCCCGCCGCTCGGCTCGCCCTGGGACGCGGTGCAGGTCGCCGCCCAGGCCTGGTCACGGTGCCGACCCGACCGTTCAGGCCATCCGGGATGAAGACTCCCTGCCCTGGTTCATCGGAGAAGAGTAACGTTCGGCTCGGTCCTCCGGCCGGTCTCGACCGAAGCCGCCCGATGTCCATCCATTCGCATGGGAGACCCCCACATGTCACTCGCCACGATCTCGACCCTCCAGTCCGCAGGTCCGCTCCTGTTCGCCCCCGATGTCTCGCCCGACGGCGCCGTCGTGCTCTTCGTCGCCGATGTCGCCGCCGCGACCGTCTACGCCTTCGAACTCCCCGCGGAGGATGCTCCGGCGACCCCCGTCACGGAGGTTCGCGTCGACCGGCTCGGCGCGAAGCTGGCATCGCTCCTCGGCGTCGAACGCGACGACGTGCTCATCCGCGGGATCGCCGTGCATCCTCTCTCGAAAGCGGTGTATCTCTCGGTCGCTCGCGGACGCGGCCCCGAGGCCGGCCCCGCGCTCGTGCGTGCCGGCGCAGAGGGAGAGCTGAGCATCGTCGAGCTGGACGATCTGCCCTTCACCTCCTTCGCGCTCGATGATGCACCGGCTGACGATGACACCCGGACCGACGTCTGGCTCGACGGCGGCGACGAGAGCTCCCAGCCCCGCGAGATCAACGGCATCACACTGAACATCGCGCAGCTTCCGGCGCGACGTTCCGCGGTGACCGGCCTCGCCTGGGTCGATGGCACCCTCTTCGTCGCGGGCCTCAGCAACGAGGAGTTCACCTCGCGGCTGCGCCGTATCCCGTATCCGTTCGACGGCTCCGCGCAGGCGACATCGGTGGAGATCTTCCACGTCGATCACGGCAAATACGAGACGCAGGCTCCGATCCGCGCGCTCACCGCCTTCGACGGCGGAGCGGGCATCCTCGCGACCTATACCTGCACGCCCGTCGCGTATTTCCCGGTCGACGAGCTGCGCGGCGAGGGACTCGTGCGCGGACGCACCGTCGCCGAGCTCGGCCCGATGAACCAGCCCTTCAGCATCGTCTCCTACGAGCGAGATGGCGAGGAGTTCCTGCTCGTCTCCAATACGCGGCACCCGCTGCTGAAGATCCCGGCTGCGTCGATCGCCGGGCAGTCCCATCTCGACGTGCCGAGGTCCGAGGACGGCGCCTCGCTCGGCGTGCCGCGCGAAGGCCTCGACCACCCGGGGATCACCTGGATGGCCAACCTCGACCGCGGTCATGTCGTCGTCGTGCAGGACGAGGACGGCGACCTCAATCTGCGCACGCTCTCGGCGGACGTGCTCTGAGCAAGAACCGAACGGCAGGGAACCCGACGGACGGGATCCGCGCGGCCGACGATCGGGGCGGCGAGGTCCCCACGAGCGGCGTCCGGGCCGAGTGGGACGGCCGTGCCGTCGTCATCAGCGCCGCCGCTCTCCCCGAACTGCTGGCCGTCGTCCCGGTCGATGCGCTGCGCCTGGGCGGAGACCTCGTGCCGACCGCCGGATTCTGGGCGCGCGACGGCGGTGTCGCGCGGTTCACGCCGCGGTTCGCCGCGGTGGCCGGAACCGTCTACGCCGTCGTCGGACGACGGGATGCCCGTGACGGCTGGAGCGAACAGGCACGGGTCTCCGTGCCCGTCTCGCGGCTCGTGCCGAGCACCGTCGTCGAGGCGATCGACCCGGGATGCGAGCAGGTTCCCGCCAACCTGCTCCGCTTCTCGGTGTCCTTCTCCGCCGCGATGGAGGAGGGCAGTGCCGCGGGCCGGGTCCATCTGCGCGATGCGAACGGACCGGACCTGCCGGGAGCGCTGTTCGAGATGCCGCCCGAGCTCTGGGATCGAGACCGTCGCCGGCTGACGGTGCTTCTCGAGCCCGGCCGCATCAAGCGGGGGCTGCAGCCGAACCTGCAGGCCGGCCCTCCCCTGCGCAAAGGGATGACGGTGACGGTGGTCGTCGACCCGGGCATCCGCGACGCCGCCGGAGCCGAACTCGCTGCCGGGGCACGGCGCAGCTACAGCGTCGGCCCGGCGGTGCGGTCCCGCATCGACCCGGCGCACTGGGAGGTGCGCTGGCCCGAGGCACGGCACGATCCGCTCGTCGTGCGCTTCGGCCGACCGCTGGACCGGGCGCTCGTGCGGCGATGCCTTCGTCCCGTGGACCGACACGGGCATCCGGTGCCCGGTCGTGCGTCGCTCGACGCGGATTCGTCGGAATGGGTCTTCACCCCGGACGCCAGGGCCGTCGGCCATGGCGGATGGAGCCTCCGCATCGACACGCGTCTTGAGGATCTCGCCGGCAACTCGGTGCGGCGGATCTTCGACCGCGACCTCGACCGGTCGGACGACGGCGGCATCGACGCGCCGATGATCATCCTGACGCCGGACGGGCGCGTCCGGAACGGATAACGCCAGTCGGGGCGCCGAACCCCCGTTGGACCCCGCCGTTCCGGGCCATGCGACCCTGATTCCCATAGGCTTCGACCGTGACCTTCGTCAACGCGGAAACCCTGGGAAGCGCGCCGGGCAGGCGCGACGAGCTGGTCGCCCATCTCACCCGGCGCAGCGATGCACTGAGCCGGGCCGGGTGCCTCGTCTACGAGGTCGGAGTCGACGACGAGCAGCCGGACACCGTCTTCGTGGTCGAGCTCTGGACGGATGAGGAGGCGCACAGGGCGTCGCTCTCGCTGCCCGAGGTGCGGGCATCGATCGCGGACGCGCGGCCGCTGCTGTCGGGCGAGTTCGGCGGGTTCCGGTTCACCGCCGCGGGCTCACCCCTTCACGACTGACCTGCCGCCTCAGCCCCCGATCGATCGCAGGTAGTCCGCGATCCCCGCGTCGGGGTCGGCGCCGATGAAGCCGATGTAGCCGTCGGGGCGCACCACGACGACTCCCCCGTCGGCGAGCCCGGTCTCCCGTGCGAGCTCGCCCGCATCCTGCTCGGAGATCGCCAGCTCGTCGAAGCCGTCCGGGAGCGGCTGCGCGAATCGAGCGCTGGGCAGGAGGATCACGAGGTGGCCCGTCGTTCCGGCGAGGGCCGCCGCCACGTCGGCGTGGGGCAGGTAGAGGAACTCCCCCGGTCGCAGGGCCTTCCCGTCGCCGCCGACCACGGGACTGTCGAGGTAGCCCACCCGCTGCTGCTCGACGCTTCCGGCCATGCGATCCGCGATCCCGGCGATGTCCAGGCCGAGGTGCAGGATCGTGTTGCGGACGCGCCGGGCCACCGGATTGCTGAGCGTCCCGACGCGGGACAGCCGGGTGCTGAAGGCGATCACCGCGGCTCCGACCGGGTGCCGCTCGGAGTGGTAGCTGTCGAGCAGCGCCTCGGCGCCCTCCGAGGCGACGGCAGTGGCGAGCTTCCAGCCGAGATTCACCGCGTCGTGGATCCCGGTGTTCATCCCGAGTCCGCCGGCCGGACTGTGGATGTGGGCGGCATCCCCTGCGAGGAACACCCGGCCCGACCGGTATCGCGGCACCTGGCCGTGCTTGAGCTCGAAGCGGGCCAGCCAGCGCGCCCTGTTGATCCGCAGCGCGATCCCGCGATCGTCGAGCGCCTGCTGGAGCCAGTCGACGCTCACCTGACGATCCGGATCGGTCCCCGACGGCAGCTGGGCGAAGACGCGGACCCGATCACCGGGCAGGGGGAACAGCAGACCCGTGGTGTCGCCCGGCGAGAAGAAGGTGTGGAAGTGGGATCGCTCGTAGCCGTGATCGCCCTCGACGTCCCCGAGCAGGAAGTCCTCGCCCACGAAGGAGCCGTCCAGGCGCTCTCCGATCAGGTGCCGCACCGTGCTGGCCGCGCCGTCGGTGCCGACCAGATACCGGGCCCGGATGGTCAGCTCGACCCCGTCGGGACCGGTGACGGCGGCGGTCACCTCGTCGTCGCCCTCGGCGCAGCCGGTGAGCCTGGTCGAGCGCTCCACCTCGACTCCCAGTTCCGCAAGCCGGGCGGCGAGCACCGCCTCCGTGTCGGTCTGGAGCAGCGACACCGAGTAGGGATGCACCGCGGTGATCCCCTCGAAGGAGATCTGCGCGATGGTCCGCCCGTCCGAGTGGAACTCCATGGCCGTCGACACGATCGCGCGCGACATGATCGCGTCCAGCACGCCGAGCGCCTCGAGGTGGTCGAGCGTGCGCGAGTGCAGCACGATGGCCCGCGACTCGGTGGTCGGCGCGGCCAGCGCGTCGATGACGCGGACCGCCGTTCCGCGCCGGGCGAGGTCGATCGCCAGGGCGAGCCCGACCGGTCCGGCCCCGACGACGAGGACATCCGGACGGCTCTCGGCACCGGGTCCGGGCATCGAGCATCATCTCCTTCGACTGGGGCGAACTCTAGTGGAATACCGATGGCTCCAGGGATGGTTGGATCGGAGAAGACCCGGAAAGGCGGAGCCCGTGCAGTTCGGAATCTTCTCGGTCAGCGACATCACCCGCAACCCCGTGACCGGCTCCACGCCGAGCGAGGCCGAGCGCATCCACGACCTGGTGCGCCTGGCGCAGCGGGCCGACGAGGTGGGCCTCGACGTCTTCGCCGTGGGCGAGCACCACAACCCGCCGTTCATCTCCTCCTCGCCGACCACCCTTCTCGCGCACATCGCGGCGCTGACCAAGCGGATCGTCCTCAGCACCTCGGTCACGCTGATGACCACCAACGACCCGGTGAAGATCGCCGAGGACTATGCCATGCTGCAGCACCTGGCGCAGGGCAGGGTGGACCTGATGACCGGCCGAGGCAACACGGTGCCGGTCTACCCGTGGTTCGGCAAGGACATCAGGCAGGGCGTCGCGCTCGCGCTGGAGAACTACAACCTGCTGCATCGGCTGTGGCGAGAGGATGTCGTCGACTGGGAGGGTGCGTTCCGCACGCCGCTGCAGGGCTTCACCTCGATCCCCCGGCCGCTCGACGACGTGCCGCCCTTCGTCTGGCACGGCTCCATCCGCACCCCCGAGATCGCCGAGCAGGCCGCGTATTACGGCAACGGCTACTTCGCCAACCACATCCTCGCCCCCAACTTCCACTTCCTCCCGCTGGTCAACCTCTACCGGGAGCGCTTCGAGCACTACGGGCACGGCACCCGTGAGCAGGCGATCGTCGGCCTGGGCGGGCACGCCTTCATCGCGCGGCGCTCGCAGGACGCTCTCGACGCCTTCAGGCCGTACTTCGAGGGCTCCCCCATCTACGGCAGCAGCTACAGGCTGGAGGACTACATGCGCAAGACCCCGATGAGCGTCGGCAGCCCCCAGGAGGTGATCGACAAGACCCTCACCTTCCAGGAGGGCTTCGGCGACTATCAACGCCAGCTCTGGCTGGTCGACGGCATGGGTCTGCCGATCGAGCTGGCGCTGGAGCAGGTCGAACTGCTCGGCACCGAGGTCGTCCCCGTGCTGCGCAGGGAGATGGATGCGCGGCGCGCGCCCGGCGTCCCCGACGCGCCGACCCACTCGAGCCTGGTGAGGGCGAAATACGGCGACGCGGAGCCCCGGCAGCCGCGCCCCAACGCGAACCGCGGGGACAACCTCACCGGCACCTCCCCCTATCAAGACAGCGATCCGTCGGTCGAAGCGCACTTCCCGCTGGTCGGCTGAGCATGAGCGAGGAGTCTCCCGGACCCGAGAAGGACGAGACCGCGGCGTCCGTCGACCTGGTCGTGGTGAGCGCCGGGGTGAGCGATCCCTCCTCGACGCGGCTGCTCGCCGACCGCGCTGCCCAGAAGACCCTCGACCTGCTGCACGCCTCGGGGGTGGCCGCCACCGCCTCGGCGATCGACCTCGCGCCGCTCGCCGTCGACATCGCCCAGGCCCTGGTGTCCGGCTTTCCCGGTCAGCGGGTCCAGTCGGCGATCGAGCGCCTGGCCGCCGCCGACGCCGTGATCGCGTGCACCCCCGTCTACAAGGCGGGGATCAGCGGGCTGTTCACGTCCTTCGTCGACGTGCTCGACGACGATCTACTCATCGCCACGCCGGTCATCCTGGCGGCGACGGCGGGAACGGCGAGGCACGCCATGGTGGTCGACGATCAGCTCAGGCCGCTGTTCGCGTTCCTGCGCGCACTCCCGGTGCCGACCTCCCTGTTCGCCGCACCCGAGGACTGGGGCTCCCCGGCGCTGGGCGAGCGGATCGAGCGGGCGGCCACCGAGCTGAGCCTCCTGCTGCAGAGCGGCGTGGGCAGGTCGATCGCCGACACCGCCTGGCACGGCTACCAGCACGAGTTCGGCGGGAACGCCTCCCGTGCCGAGCACGCCGCGACCGACGTCGACTTCACGACCGATCTCATGCGGCTGGCCGCCGGAGGGACAGCGCTTCAGCCCGGGGACGACTCGGCATAGGTGCCGTGCCGGCGGTCAGCCGGCGCACTCCACGCAGGTCGGCGACCACGGCCTCGCCCGCAGCCGGGCCTCGGCGATCGGGCGGCCGCAGTTCAGGCAGAGACCGTAGCGTCCGCCGAGGAGCCGCCGGTCCGCCGCGTCGAGCTCGTCGAGCCGCGCGAGCAGCGAGCCGCGCATTCCCGCGATCCTCGACCAGTCTGAGCTGAGGGTCGATCCCTCGGGGTCGTGCTCGTCGTCGGCCGAGTCCCCGCGGGCGAGTCTGACCGCCGCGAGCTCGCCGTCCAGGTCCGCGAGCCGGGCCAGCAGCTCGGCCCGCGCATCGGCCAGCAATCGCCCGGTCTCCTCGGCATCCATCCTCCCAGTGTGCGCCGTCCCGCTCGGCCCGGGGACGAGTCAGTTTCGAAGAAGCGCCGGCTCACCGCGCTGCCTACGATGAACACGAGCGTTGGAGGGAAAGGAGCCCCATGGCCCAAGAAGGATTCTCCGCGGAGGAACGCGCCGCCATGAAGGAGCGCGCCCGCGAGCTGAAAGCGGCCAAGAGCAGGGAGGACGGAGAGAGGGACGTGCTCGCGAAGATCGCCGAGATGGAACGACCCGATCGCGATCTGGCCGAGAAGATCCACGGGGTGGTCACCGGCACCGCGCCATCGCTCGCACCGAAGACCTGGTACGGCATGCCCGCCTACGCGAGAGAGGGCAGGATCGTCTGCTTCTTCCAGCCCGCGCTCAAGTTCAGGACGCGATACGCGACCTTCGGCTTCAACGAGGACGCACGGCTCGACGACGGCGTCATGTGGCCGACCTCCTACGCGCTGACCGCGTGGAACGCCGAGGTCGAGCAGACGATCACGTCACTGGTGAGGAAGGCCATCGGCTGAGCCGCCGTCATGCCGAGGCATCACGAGCGAACCACGTCGTAGACCAGCCGGGCGAACTGCCCGTGCGCCGCTGCCGAGACCAGTCGCAGCCGGTCCGACTCGATCCGCCGCGGCAGCAGCGGCGCCCCGCCGTCCAGCGCGACCGGAGCCACCGAGAGGGCAAGCCGGTCCAGCGCACCGGCATCGAGGAACTGGCCCGCGAGATCGCCGCCCCCGACGACCCAGATGTCGCCGTCACCCGCTGCCTCGCGGATCGCGGGCAGCGCATCCGCCACCGGTCCGTGGACGAAGCGGATGTCGGCCCCCTCGGGAACCGGAAGCACGCGGCTGGTGAACACGAAGGTCGGCAGATCGCCGTGGAACTCCCGCCATTTCTCCGGGTGCGCCAGGATGTCCTCCTCGGCCAGGACCCACTCGTAGGTGGTCGAGCCCTCGACCATGACCGCGGCGTCGGCCGGGACGAGGGCCGCGTCCGGCTCCTGGCCGCCCTCGACCGCGAAGAGCCAGCTCAGCGAGTTGTCACGGTCGGCGATCCAGCCGTTGAGAGAGGTCGCGGTGTCGAAGACGATCTGGCCCATGGCGCCAGGCTAGGCCCAGCCGCCGACACCGGCACAGGCCGGCCGCGGGTCAGGGACGGTCAGGGGACGACGACGACCTTGGCCGCCACACCGGTCGTGGTCATCTCGATCGCCTGACGGGTCTGCTCGAGCGGGTACCGGTGGGTGACCATGTCGGAGAGGTTCAGCTCCCGGTGCAGCTTGGTGACGATCGTCAGCGCCTCGTGCCGGTGGCTCGCCCTGCCGAAGTAGCTGCCGATGATCTGGAGGTTCTTGTTGTTCAGCACCACCGGGTTGAACGGAACGGTCTTGTCTCCGGCGTAGAGGCCGACGATGACGTAGCGGCCGTGCTTCCCGATCATGTCGAGGCCCTCCTGGAAGGCGCCGATGATGCCCGTGGCCTCGATGACGATGTCCGCTCCCCGTCCGTCGGTGAGCTCGAGCACCCGAGCGACCCGCTCCTCGGCCGTCGTCACGGCGAGGTCGACAACGTCGGACGCGCCGAAGCGCGTGCTCCAGCCGAGGCGGTCGTCACCGGTCCCGAACACGATCACCCTGCTGGCGGGGCTCTGCGCGGCCAGCAGGGTCGCCGAGAGCCCCACCGGGCCGCTGCCCTGCACGACCACGGTCTGGCCGGGCATGATCCTGCCGAGCCGCTCCATCGCGGCCAGCGCGGTCGGCAGGGCGCAGCCGAGGGCGACGACCGCCTCATCCGGCGTCTCCTCATCCACTCTGTAGAAGGTGTCGCCGGCCAGGAGGGTCGCATAGTCCTGGAAGCCTGCACCGTTCGGGATGCGCGAGACGATCGGCCACCGGGCGCTCTCGCAGAGGTTCTCGTTCTGCAGGGTCACGCAGGCGTAGCAGCGATGGCAGCCGCCGCCGGGGAGGAAGGCGATGCGATCCCCCACCGCCACGGGAACGCCGGCGAAGTCCTTGCTGACGCCCTCCCCCACCGCGGCGATCACGCCGACCGACTCGTGACCGAGCGCGAGCGGCTCGTCCGGTCCGGCGACCTCCCCGGCCAGCCGATGCACGTCGGTGCCGCAGACCCCGGCCATGGTCACCCTCGCGATCACGGCCCCGGGCGGCGGCGGAGCGATCTCGGTCTCGACGAGGCTGAGCTCGCGATCGTAATAGGTGATCTGGCGACCGATCATCATTGATCCTCTTCACTGTCATCACGCGATAGTCGAGTTTCACTGTAGTACTGCGGTCTGCCGGGCCGGTACCCGGCTCCGATTCCGCCCTCAGCAGACAGACTCCGATTCCGCCCTCAGCAGACGATGTGCGGATGCCGCCATCACCGGGCCCGGGCGGCCCTAGGGTCGAGATAGCCCGTCACAGAGGAGTCGGATCATGCTGCTGCTACGCCACGCGCTCGGTCGCGTCCTGCGCCGTGCCCGTCTCGATCGCGGGCTCTCCCTCCGGCAGCTCGCCGAGCTGGCCAGGGTCTCGGTCCCCTACCTTTCCGAGATCGAGCGCGGCCGCAAGGAGGCCTCATCCGAGATCCTCGCCGCGCTGGCCCCGGTGCTCGACCTCACGCTGAGCGAGCTGCTGAACGGCGCCAGCCGCGAGCTGGAGTCCGTCACGATCCTGGGGTCGATCAGGATGCCGGACAGCGTCACGACGCCGGAGAGCGTGGCCTCGCTGCGGCCGCAGCGGTCGGACGGCCCGGTGCTGCTCGCGGCGTGAGCGCCCGCTAAGGTCGCTGCATGGCCGAGTACGTCCTCGCAATCGATCAGGGCACGACCAGCAC
>Ga0182749_1001664_pt1 | contig 17175 bp, 17 predicted proteins | sample eDN3rd37CKraftMG_FD_128875 | JGI IMG/M metagenome (GOLD analysis project Ga0182749, IMG submission 128875) | Enriched Miracle-Growth compost microbial communities from Emeryville, California, USA - eDNA 3rd pass 37_C Kraft MG (version 2) (version 2) ...
CACGCCATCGCCGATCTCGAGGATCGAGATGTCGAAGGTGCCGCCGCCAAGATCGTAGACGGCGATGGTCTTGCCTTCCTTCTTGTCGAGGCCATAGGCGAGCGCCGCCGCGGTCGGCTCGTTGATGATGCGCAGAACCTCGAGCCCGGCGATCTTGCCGGCATCCTTTGTGGCCTGGCGCTGGGCGTCGTTGAAATAGGCGGGAACGGTGATGACCGCTTTCTCAACCTTCTCGCCAAGATAGGCCTCGGCGGTCTCCTTCATCTTCTGAAGGATCATGGCCGAGATCTGGGAAGGGGAATATTGCTTGCCGTGGCCTTCGACCCAGGCGTCGCCATTGCCTGCCTTCACGATCTTGTAAGGGACAAGCTTCTTGTCCTTCTCGACCATCGGATCGTCGAAACGGCGACCGATAAGGCGCTTGATGGCGAAAAACGTATTTTCGGGATTGGTGACGGCCTGGCGCTTGGCAGGCTGGCCCACCAGACGCTCGTCCGAATCGGTGAAAGCGACGATCGACGGCGTGGTGCGCGCGCCCTCCGAATTTTCGATGACCTTCGCGTCTTTACCGTCCATCACGGCGACGCAGGAATTCGTTGTTCCGAGGTCGATACCGATAACTTTTGCCATTATTCTTCTCCGCTTAGCAGACTGTCAGGACCCATTCCGGCGTTCCAGGCAACAGCCCCTGTTCATTTGGATTTGTCGGGACGCGTCCGTCGGCAAAACGCGCTCCTCAACATGCGGCGTATATAAGAACCGTGATTTTTTCGTGCAAGGCAGCTTCTGCCCGTTGTTCACCGGTGTGATGCCCGGATCAAACGCTCTCCCAGCCTTCCTGCGCGGCGGCGCGGTAGATCGCGTCGATCACCTTCTGGTTCCTGAGCGAATCCTCAAGCGTGAAGACCTGCGCATCCTCGCCGGCAACGGCCCGGGCGAACGCTTCCGCCTGGAGCCGGTACTGGCGCGTGTCGCCAAAACGGAAAACCGTGGACTGGACGTGGTTAGCATTGTGCAGAATGACTCGGTCATCGCCATAGCTGCGTGAGTTGAAGGGGGTTTCGACCTCGATGAACCCCTTGTCGCCGTGGAAGACCATCAACTGGCGCGCGGCCATCTGGGTCGCCACGTAGAAGCTCATCTCGAAGCCTTCGAATTCGGCCTTCACGCTGGCATAGATATCGGTGCCGAAGGTGGGATCGCGCTCGACGGTGGCCTGCACGCGGGCGGGTTCCTTCCCGGTCACGAAGCGCGTGGTGACGGTCGGGTAGACGCCGATGTCCGGCAGCCCGCCACCACCCAATTCGAGACGGTTGCGCATGTTCGACGGGTCGACATTGTGATAGGTGAACGCGCCCTGCACATGACGCAGCCGGCCTATGGCACCCTCCGCGATCAGCTCCCGCACCTTACGCCACTGGGGATGGTAGGTGACCATGAAGGCTTCGCAGACGAGCACACCATTGCGGTCGCGCGCCTCGATCACCCGCTCGATGTCCTCGGCCTTGAGCGCGAGGGGCTTTTCCACCAGCACATGCTTGCCGGCGTCCGCCGCCTTCACCGCCCATTCCACGTGCTGGGCGGTGGGGAGCGGGATATAGACGCCATCCACCTCCGGCGAGGCGAGCAGGGCTTCGTAGGAAGAGAAGACATGCGGGATGCCGAAGCGCGCGGCGACTGCCCTGCCCCGCTCCTCGTCGCGGCTGGCGATGGCGGTTACGACGCCGTTCTCCGCATCCAGAAGCTGCGGAATGACATGATCACGGCCGATCTTGGCCGTGGACAGGATACCCCAGCGGAACATCTTCTCCTCCGTTGGCTCAGCTTCTCAGCACACCGCCAGTCTGCTTGCCGACATTGTCAACGATCCGGGCGGCGAGAGTCTCGAAATCCTCGTCCGTCAGCGTACGCTCGATAGGCTGGATCGTCACCTCGATGGCGATCGATTTCTTGTCCGGACCGAGGGCCGCGCCTTCGAACACGTCGAAGACGTTCACATCGGCGATCAGCTTCTTGTCGGCCGCCGCCGCAGCGCGCGTGAGCGTCGCCGCCTCGACCGTCCTGTCCACCACGAAGGCGAAGTCTCGCTTCACCGCCTGGAAGGGCGATAGGTCGAGCCGCGGCTTGGTGCGCGTGGCGCGCGCCTTGGGTTCGGGGATCGCGTCCAGAAATACCTCGAAGCCGCAGATGGGACCGGAGACATCCATCTCCTCCAGCGTCTTCGGGTGGAACTCGCCGAAGGAGCCGAGGATGTTCTTCGGCCCGAGCTTGATCGTGCCCGAGCGGCCGGGGTGATACCAGCTCGGCCCACCGGCCTCGATCTGCAGCTTGTCGACGGGGGCGCCGCAGGCTTCGAGCACCGCGAGCGCATCAGCCTTTGCCTCGAAGACATCGACCGGTGCGGCATTCCCCGACCAATGGCGGCCCTGTGCTTCCGGCCGTGCCGTACCGCGGCGTACGCCAGCGGCGACGCGGCGCTGATCCTCCGGCCGGTCGCCTTCATAGGCGCCGGACACTTCGAACAGCGCCACATCGGCAAAGCCGCGATCGGCATTGCGCTGCGCGGCGGCGAGGAGGCCGGGCAGCAGCGAGGGACGCATGGTGGACATATCGGCCGCGATGGGGTTGGCGAGCCTGATGAGCTTGCGGTTCTCGGCAAAGAGGCGCGCATGCTCTTGCGGAATGAACGACCAGGTGACGCCCTCCATCATGCCGCGCACGGAAAGCGCTCGTTTGGCCTGGCGGTTGCGAAGCTGGGCGATGGTGAGAATGCGGCCGCCCACGGTATCCTTCGAGACCATGACCTGCGGCTCGATCTTGTTGACGCCGTGGATGCGCATGACCTCCTCCACGAGATCCGCCTTGCCGTCGACATCGGGCCGCCAGGAGGGAACGGAGACGCTCACCACCTCGCCCAAGCCTTGCGGCTGGAAGCCGAGGCGGGAGAGGATGGAAAGGCTTTCGGCGGCCGGGACATCCAGGCCGGTGAGGCGTTTCACCTCGGCTGTCGGGAAGGTTACCATTTTGGGCGTGTGCCCCTTGTAGCCGACCACGCGCGCCTCCGAGGCTTCACCGCCGCAGAGATCAAGCACCATGCGCGTGGCAAGCTCCAGGCCCGGCACCATGAATTCGGGATCGACGCCGCGTTCGAAGCGGTAGCGCGCATCGGTGATGATGCCGAGGTCCCGGCCCGTGCGGGCGATGTTGAGCGGGTCCCAGAGAGCCGACTCAATGAGCACGTCGGTCGTGTTCTCGTCGCAGCCGGAATGCTCGCCGCCCATGATGCCGGCGATGGATTCCACGCCACTGTCATCGGCGATGACGCAGACTTCGGAATTAAGCTCATACTCGCGCCCGTCGAGCGCCAGCACCTTCTCGCCCGCCTCGGCGCGGCGGATGACGAGATTGCCCTTAACCTTGGCCGCGTCGAAGACGTGCAGCGGACGGCCACGGTCGAAGGTGATGTAATTGGTGATGTCCACCAAGACGTTGATGGGGCGCAGGCCAATGGCGATCAGCCTCTGCTGCAGCCATTTGGGCGACGGCCCGTTCTTCACGCCGCGAACCAGCCTCAGCGCGAAACCGGGGCAAAGCTCCGGCGCCACGATCTTTACGTCCACGGGGCAGGCGCCATGGCCGGCGACGGGTTCGATGGCTCCGTTCTTGAGCCTGCCAAGGCCGGCGGCGGCGAGGTCGCGCGCGATGCCGTAGACGCTCGTGCAGTCGGGCCGGTTGGGCGTGAGCCCGATCTCGATCACCGGATCATCGAGCTTGGCCCATTTGGCGAAGGATTCGCCCACCGGCGCATCCGCCGGCAGGTCGATGATGCCCGTATGCTCGTCGGAAAGCCGAAGTTCACGCTCCGAGCACATCATACCGTGGCTTTCCACGCCACGGATTTTCCCCACCGAAAGCGTGACGTCGATACCTGGAACGTAAGTGCCGGGCGCGGCGAAGGCGCCGATCAGCCCGGCGCGCGCATTGGGCGCCCCGCAGACGACCTGGATGGGCTTGCCATCCCCGGTGTCCACGGTGAGCACCTGGAGCTTGTCCGCGTCGGGATGCCTTTGCGCCGTCAGCACCTTGGCGATGACGAAAGGCTTCAGCCCTGCCTTGTCATCGACGGACTCGACCTCTAGCCCGATCATGGTGAGCGTCTCGACAATCTCGTCGAGCGTGGCCTCGGTCTCGAGGTGATCCTTGAGCCAGGAGAGTGTGAATTTCATTTTGGTTCAGCCTGCCTGGAGGAAATCAGTTGCTCAGCCCGCCGAACAACGTCGGCAGGTCGAGGGGGCGGAAGCCGTAGTGCTGAAGCCAGCGGACATCGGCGTCGAAGAAGGCGCGCAGGTCCGGCATGCCGTATTTCAGCATGGCGATGCGATCGATGCCCATGCCCCAGGCAAACCCCTGGTATTCGTCGGGATCGAGCCCGCCATAGCGCAGCACGTTGGGATGAACCATGCCGCAGCCCAGGATCTCCATCCAGTCGTTGCCCTCGCCAAAGCGCACCTCTCCGGGCCTGGAGCGGTCGCATTGGATATCGACCTCGAGGCTCGGCTCCGTGAAGGGGAAGAAGCTCGGCCGGAAACGCATATTGAGCGACGGCACCTCGAAATAGGCCTTGCAGAATTCGGTCAGGACCCACTTCATGTTGGCGATGTTCGCCGTCTTGTCGATCACCAGCCCTTCGAGCTGGTGGAACATGGGCGTGTGGGTAGCATCCGAATCCGCGCGGTAGGTCTTGCCGGGGATGACGATGCGGATCGGCGGCTTCTGCACCTCCATGGTGCGGATCTGCACCGGCGAAGTATGGGTGCGGAGCAGCTTGCGCTCGCCCTTCTCGTCCGGCTCGAAGAAGAAGGTGTCGTGCATCTCCCGGGCGGGGTGACCCTCGGGGAAGTTCAGCGCGGTGAAATTGTAATAGTCCGTTTCGATGTCCGGACCCTCGGCGATCGCGAAGCCGAGATCGCCGAAAATGGCGGCGATCTCGTCGATCACCTGCGTGATGGGGTGGATGCGGCCGCGCTCCGCCGGCGGGCGGTGAACGGGCAGCGTCACGTCCACCTTCTCGCGCTCCAGCCGGGCGGCGATCGCCGCATCTCGCAGTTCGGCGCGGCGGGCGGCGAGCGCCTCCGTCACGCGATTCTTGAGGCCGTTGATCGCCGGGCCCATGACCTGCCGCTCTTCGGGCGACATGGTTCCCAGCGTCTTCAGCTTTTCCGAGATCGTGCCCTTCTTGCCCAGGGCGGCGATGCGCACGGCTTCCACCGCCTGCTCATCGCCGGCGGCGGCGATCTCGTCCAGTATCGTTTTCTCAAGTTGGTCCAGGTCGTTCATGTCCGTTATTCAGCCCCTGTAGTGGCTGCCTCTGCATGAAAAAACCCGCGCCAGCCCTGCCAGCGCGGGTTCCCGAATTATGCTTCCTCTTGCTTCGGGAGCGCTGGGCTTAAGCGACAGCGCTCTCAAATGCGTTGGGAGTGGTGTTCTTGAGATATTCGAGCGAGGCCTTGGACTTGGCCACGAGCGCGGCGAAAGCCTGCGGCTCGTGCACGGCCATGTCGGCCAGCACCTTGCGGTCGATCTCGATCCCCGCCTTGTTCAGGCCATCGATGAAGCGGCCATAGGTCAGCCCGTGCTCGCGCGTGGCGGCATTGATGCGCTGGATCCACAGCGCGCGGAAATTGCGCTTGCGGTTCTTGCGGTCGCGGTAGGCGTATTGCAGCGACTTCTCGACCGCCTGCCTGGCGATGCGGATGGTGTTCTTGCGACGGCCGTAGAAGCCCTTGGCGGCTTTCAGGACCTTCTTGTGCTTGGCGTGGGCGGTAACGCCCCTCTTGACGCGTGCCATGGCATGATCTCCTTAACTGTGCTCGAAACCGCTATTAGAAGCTGTAGGGCATGAACTTCTTCACGATCTTCGTATCGGGATCGGAAAGAACCATCGTGCCCCGCGCTTTGCGGATGAACTTGGTGGAACGCTTGATCATGCCGTGGCGCTTGCCGGCGGCCTGCACTTTCACGCGGCCGGTGGCGGTTACCTTGAACCGCTTCTTGACCGCAGACTTGGTCTTCATCTTGGGCATTTTGCTTCTCCGAATTCTTGCGGCGCCAAGGCGCCTGTTTCTCACCGGGACATGCCCGGAAGCATTACGAACCGCCACGGCATGCCCTGCCGGGCGGCTCAAAAGGAACGGCGCCTCATATCAGCAAGTCGCCGCCCACGCAATAGTGCTAGGTCAGGTCAGTAGAGGTGGAACAGAACCGGGATCATCCCCAGGTCGCGCCCCTTCTCCACCAGCTCGAAAAACGGGATCGCGGCCAGGAAAACAAGGCCGTCGACCAGGGTGCGATTGAAGATCTGCGGCTTGAAGGTGACCCGCTCCTGATCCGCATAGAGCCAGGGATTGGGAAGGAACCGAGGCACCCGCGCGGCATAGGCGAGATAAGGTGCGCCGAGAGTGGCCTTCAGGTAGCGCTCCTCGCGCAACGCCACGAGATAGAAGGCGGAAGCGCAGAAAAGGCCCGCGAGCGCTGATATGACGAGGCTGCCGGTCTGCGCGCCTACGCCCGCCGCCGCAACGGTCGAGAAGAAGTAGAGCGGGTTTCGGGTGACGGAATATGGCCCGGACGAGACGAGTTCGGCGGATTTCCGCCCGCCGATATAAAGAATCGACCAGAGCCGGCCGCCGACCCCGATCAGAATGAGGGCGAGTCCATAGGCCTCGATCAGCTCGTGCATCATTGCAGTCTGCGACGAGGCGCCAAAGACAAGAAGCAGGCAGATGATGCCGATCAGAAATGCAAGTACATAGCGCCGCGACGACTGGAACGTCGCCATCGCCTTCGCAGTCTCGCCACTCATTCAGGAAACCCTTTCGCCGATACCGACCCGCATGGATCGAGCGACATCTTGGCTAGAGCGGAGTGCGCTCACATTCGCTCGCGCGTCCGCTCTATCTCTTTGCTTTGCCGCATTTGTGGCAACGGCAAAAATGCTCTATTTCGGGGCGAGCACCATCATCATCTGGCGGCCTTCGAGCTTCGGCTCGGCCTCGACCTTGGCGATGCCCTCGACGTCCTCCCGAACGCGGTTGAGCAATTTCATGCCGAGCTCCAGGTGGGCCATTTCCCGGCCACGGAAACGGAGGGTCAGCTTGACCTTGTCCCCTTCCTCGAAGAAGCGGCGCACCGAACGCATCTTCACCTCATAATCATGGGTGTCGATGTTCGGACGCATCTTGATTTCCTTGATCTCGATGGTCTTCTGCTTCTTACGCGCCTCGGCGGCCTTCTTCTGGCTCTGGTATTTGAGCTTGCCAAGGTCGGTGATCTTGCAGACGGGCGGATCGGCGTTCGGCGATACCTCTACGAGATCGAGTCCCGCCTCTTCAGCGATCCTCAAGGCCTCATCGATGGTAACAATGCCGCGATTGTTGCCGTCGTCATCGATAAGCTGGACCCGGGGAACCCGGATGTCCCGGTTGGAGCGCGGGCCTTCCTTTACGACAGGCGCGGCTTTGAATGGTCTGCGAATGGTCGTTATCTCCCAGTGATTAACGATACAGCTTATACCCAAAGGAACAAGCCGCCGGCTATGTGGGCTTGCAGGGCGAACTGTCAATAGCATAACCCGGCAGAGGAATCACGCCGGAAGAGCAATATCAGAGCGGGGAAGGCGGAAAAATTCGCCCGAAGGTTGAAGCACAGGAGACCACACAATGGATGAAGGCGAGCCCATCCGCATCGAAGTCGAGGGAAACGCGATCGCGGTGCGGCACCGGCCGGGCGACGCGCCGGGGCTCGTTTGGCTCGGCGGCTACCGCTCGGATATGAAAGGAACGAAGGCGCAGGCGCTCGACGCCTGGGCGGAGAAGCATGGCATCTCCTGCACGCGGCACGACTATTCGGGCCATGGCGAATCGGGCGGCGCTTTCGAGGAGGGAACCATCTCGCGCTGGCTCGACGAAAGCCTTTCCGTCTTCCGCCGGTTCACGAAAGGAAAGCAGGTCCTCGTCGGCTCCTCCATGGGGGCCTGGATCGCGCTCAGGATGGTCCAGGAACTGCAGAAGGCTGGGGAAGGCGGCCGCGTCGGCGGCATATTGCTGCTCGCGCCGGCGCCGGATTTCACCATGGAGCTGGTGGAGCCGAAGTTGAATGCGGCACAACGCGAAGCGCTGGAGAAGCAGGGCTATTTCGAAGAGCCGTCGGAGTATTCGCCGGAGCCCTACATCTATACGAAGGCTCTGATCGAGGACGGGCGGAAGAACCGTGTGCTCGAGGGGATCATCGACACGCATTGCCCGGTGCATACCCTGCAGGGGATGGCGGATCCGGACGTGCCCTACACGCATGCCCTGCGGCTCGTCGAGCACCTTCCCGCGGACGATGTGACCCTCTCTCTGGTCCGCGATGGAGACCACCGGCTCTCGCGCCCGCAGGACATCGATCTGATGCTCAAGGTGACCGAGGCGCTCCTGGAGCGGGCGCGATAACCACTCCAATTCGCTCGCCCATAGGGAAGTCCGTCGCCGGCGTCTCGCGATTTTTGGTTGTTCATACCTTGAAAGGGTCTCCAGACCTTCCCATGTCATAAAAAGCGGCCGCGCCCCCGACTTTAACCCTCGATGAGGAACTGGTGACGATGACCAATTCTGCCTTGATCCGCCCGGCTTGGACCCCGGCGACGATCGCCCTGATGGTGGTTGGCTTCATGGTGTTCTGGCCGCTCGGCCTGGCCATGCTCGCCTACATCCTGTGGGGTGACCGGCTCCCTGAATTCAAGCGTGGCGTCAACCGCAAGACCGACGGCTTCTTCTCCAATTGCCGTCGTGCCAACCGGAGCTATGCCATGACCGGCAACATCGCCTTCGACGAGTGGCGCCAGAAAGAGCTGGAGCGGCTCGAAGAGGAGCGTCGTAAGCTCGACGCCATGCGCGACGAGTTCGACGAGTATGTGCGCGAACTTCGCAGCGCCAAGGACCAGGAAGATTTCGACCGCTTCATGCGCGAACGCGACAACCGCGGACCGAATGCACCGACCGTAACGGACCTTGGCTGAGCGGCCTGAAAGCTTTCATTTCCGCGGCGCCCTGACGGGCGCCGTTTTCGTTTCCTAGTCGGAGAAATACGGGAGCGGGCTAGTTGCGCGCCCGATGCACCCTTTCCGTCCGAATCATCTATCCTGCCTCCATGTTGTCGTCCCTTCTCAAGCGCGTACCTTCCAGGCCCAGGCTTCCCACGGAGCGCATGCATCTCGTCGCCGGGCGCGAATTGCCGCTGAAGATCGTCGAGAACGACCGCGCCCGCCGGCTCACACTCCGCATCGCAGCGGGCGGGGAAGGCCTTCGCGTCACCGTCCCGACGGGGGTTTCGCTTCGCGAAGTAAACCGATTCCTGGAACGTCATCGCGGCTGGCTCGAAGAGAAGCTCAAGAAATTGCCGGACCAGCCTCTGGTGCGGCCGGGCATCAAGATCCCCCTGCGCGGCGTGCCGCATCTCATCGTGCATGAGCCGGGGATAAGGGGCACGGTGACCGTGACGGCGATCGATGGCCAGCCAGCGATCGTTATCAACGGGGATGCCAGGCACCTGCCCCGCCGGCTGGCGGATTTTCTGAAACGCGAGGCGAAGCGGGAGATCGAGCCGCTCGTCGCCAGGCATACGGCAAATGTCGGCCGGCGCGCCAAGGCCATCCGCTACAAGGATACATCCAGCCGCTGGGGATCGTGCACCTCCGACGGCACGCTTTCCTTCTCCTGGCGCATCATGATGGCCCCTCCCCCCATCATCAACTACCTCGTGGCGCACGAGGTGGCGCATCTGAAGGAAATGAACCACGGGCCACGCTTCTGGAAGCTTTGTGAGACGCTTTGCCCGGATACGGAACGCTGCAAGGCCTGGCTGAAGAGGAATGGAACGGCGCTGCAGGCGATACGGTTTCGGTAAGGCAATAGGGCAGTAGGGCAATAGGGCAGTATGTTGGTGCCCTTTTCTCACCTATTGCCCTACTCCCTTATTGCCCTACTGCCCTGTTTCGTGCCACTCCCACCCGCATGAAACTCGACATCAAGATCTGCGGATTGAAGACGGAGGACGCGATCGCCGCCGCCCTTGAGGGCGGGGCGAGCCATGTCGGCTTCATCTTCTTTCCCAAGAGCCCGCGGAACGTGGAGGTGGAGACCGCAGCGCGGCTGAGGCGCCTTGCAGGCGGGCGCGCGCAAGCCGTGGCCGTGACAGTGGACGCCGGGGATGAAATGATCGAGCAGATTGTCAAGGGAATGCGGCCGGACGCGCTGCAGCTTCACGGACATGAAGACGCCGCGCGCGTGGCGGAACTTAAGAGGCGTTACGGGCTTCCAGTGATGAAGGCGGTATCGGTACGCGAAGCGGGCGACCTCGAGGCGCTGGCCGCCTATCACGGGGTTGCCGACCGTTTCCTGCTCGATGCAAAGCCGCCCGTCGGCGCAGAGCTTCCCGGGGGCAACGGCGTTCCATTCGACTGGTCGCTGCTTGCTTCCCTTGACGGCGAAGTGGATTACATGCTTTCGGGTGGTCTCAACGCGGCCAATATCGGTGAAGCCCTGGCGATCGCCAGGCCGCGTGGCATCGACATTTCTTCCGGCGTGGAACGCGCGCCGGGCGAAAAGGACCCGGATTTGATACGCGCCTTCTTCACCGCCGTGCGGATTGCACGGGGCGAGCGCGAGTAACGGAGGCGGCATGAACAAGCCGGTTGAACCCAATTCCTTCCGCACCGGACCCGACGAGCAGGGCATGTTCGGCATTTTCGGCGGCCGCTTTGTCGCGGAAACGCTGATGCCGCTCATCCTCGATCTCGAGGACCACTGGAACGCGGCCAAGAACGATCCCGCCTTCAAGGCGGAGCTTGAACATCTCAACACGCATTATACGGGCCGGCCCTCCCCGCTCTATTTTGCGGAGCGGCTGACGGAGCATCTGGGCGGCGCCAAGATCTACTTCAAGCGCGACGAGCTCAACCATACCGGCAGCCACAAGATCAACAACTGCCTCGGCCAGATCCTGCTCGCCCGGCGGATGGGCAAGACGCGGATCATCGCCGAGACGGGCGCCGGCCAGCACGGGGTGGCCTCGGCCACCGTGGCGGCCCGTTTCGGGCTGCCCTGCGTCGTCTATATGGGTGCGACGGACGTGGAGCGGCAGGCGCCGAACGTCTTCCGCATGCGGCTTCTGGGCGCGGAAGTGAAGCCGGTGACCTCAGGCCACGGCACGCTCAAGGACGCCATGAACGAGGCGCTGCGCGACTGGGTCACGAATGTCGAGAACACCTATTACCTGATCGGCACGGCCGCGGGCCCGCATCCCTATCCGGAGCTCGTGCGCGAGTTCCAGTCCGTCATCGGCAAGGAAACCAAGGAGCAGATGCTTCAAGCCGAAGGCCGGCTGCCCGACCTGCTGGTGGCCGCCGTCGGCGGCGGCTCCAATGCGATCGGGCTTTTCCACCCGTTCCTGGACGACAAGGACGTGGCCATGGTGGGCGTGGAGGCCGGCGGCAAGGGGCTCGAAGGCGACGAGCACTGCGCTTCGCTGACCGCCGGCAGGCCCGGGGTGCTGCACGGCAACCGCACTTATCTGCTGCAGGACGGCGACGGGCAGATCAAGGAAGGCCATTCCATCTCGGCCGGCCTAGACTACCCCGGCATCGGCCCCGAGCACTCCTGGCTGAAGGAGGCCGGCCGGGTCGAGTATGTGCCCATCATGGACCATGAGGCACTGGAAGCATTCCAGCTCCTGACCCGCCTGGAAGGCATCATTCCGGCGCTGGAGCCTTCCCATGCGCTGGCCGAGGTGATCAAGCGCGCGCCGAAGATGGGCCGCGACCAGATCATCGTCATGAATCTTTCCGGACGCGGCGACAAGGACATCTTCGCCGTGGCGAAGCATCTTAAGATGGACGTCTGAGGCATGGCGCTTCGGTTCATCGACATCTGGGTGAACTGCCCCGACCGGGAAACGGCCGAGAAGATCGCGGATGCCTGCATCGCCGAAAAGCTGGCCGCCTGCGCCAACATCTTCCAGCCGATCGCGAGCCGGTATCGCTGGAAGGGCGCCGTCGAGACGGCGACCGAAGTGCCGCTGCTCCTGAAGACGCGAGCTGAGCATTTCGATGCCGTCTGCGAAACGGTTCGCTCGCTCCATTCCTACGAAGTCCCGTCGATCACGGCGACGGAGATCAGCCATATCCATCAGGCCTATGCCGACTGGCTGCGCGCGGAAACGAAAGAACCTGCATGACGACCACCCGTATCGACAGGCTTTTCGCCAACCTCAGGGCCGAGAACAGGCCGGCGCTTGTCACCTATCTCATGGGCGGCGATCCCGACTACGAGACGTCGCTCTCCATCATGAAGGCGTTGCCCAAGGCAGGCAGCGACCTCATCGAGCTCGGGATGCCCTTCTCCGACCCCATGGCCGACGGGCCGGCGGTCCAGGCAGCGGGCCTGCGCGCGCTTAAAGGCGGGCAGACACTTGCCAGGACCCTGCAGATGGCGAAGGAGTTCCGGCAGGAAAACGACCACACGCCCATAGTGATGATGGGCTATTACAATCCCATCTACATCTACGGCGTCGAACGGTTCCTTGACGACGCGAAGGCCTCGGGCATCGACGGCCTCATCATCGTCGACCTGCCGCCAGAGATGGACGAGGAATTGTGCGTGCCGGCGCTGAAGGCTGGCATCAACTTCATCAGGCTCGCCACTCCGACGACGGACGACAAGCGGCTGCCCAAGGTTCTCGAAAACACGTCCGGCTTCGTCTATTACGTGTCGATGACGGGCGTCACTGGTGCGGCCCTGCCTGATACCTCCAAGATATCGGCCGCCGTCTCCCGCATCAAAGGCCATACACAGCTGCCCATCTGTGTCGGCTTCGGCGTGAAGACTGCGAGCCAGGCGCGGGCGATCGGTGCGGCCGCGGACGGCGTGGTGGTCGGCACGGCGATCGTGAACGCAGTCGCCAATGTGCTCGGCGCTGACGGCAAAACGATCGCGGACCCGGCGGAAGCGGTGGCGACCCTGGTGCGCGGCCTCGCCGACGGGGTGCGCGAGGCCCGTGTTGCCGCGCCCGCCGAATAACGGACATTTTCTCCCGGTTATATCCGGAGAGGAAGGAGTATCTGTCATGAACTGGATCACCAATTACGTCCGGCCGAAGATCAACTCCATGCTCGGCCGTCGCGAGATGCCGGAGAATCTCTGGATCAAGGATCCCGAGACAGGCGAGATGGTCTTCCACAAGGATCTGGAGGAAAACCAGTGGGTGATCCCGGCCTCCGGCTACCACATGAAGATCTCGGCCAAGGAGCGGCTGAGGCACTTTTTCGACGACGGCGCCTACGAGACGATTGAGAATCCGAAGGCTGCGGTCGATCCGCTGAAGTTCCGCGACGAGCGGCGCTATATCGACCGGCTGCGGGACGCCAAGGCAAAGACAAGCCTCGATGACGCCGTGCTGAACGCGATCGGCCGCATCGAGGGCCTGGAGATCCTTGCAACCGTGCAGGACTTCGCCTTCATGGGCGGCTCTCTCGGCATGGCTGCCGGCGACGCCATCGTACGCGGCTTCGAGACCGCCGTGGAACGGCGCCTCCCGCTCGTCCTCTTTGCTGCCTCGGGCGGCGCGCGCATGCAGGAAGGCATCCTCTCGCTCATGCAGCTGCCGCGCACCACGGTGGGGGTGGACAGGCTGAAGGAGGCGGGCCTGCCTTACATCGTGGTCCTCACTAATCCGACGACGGGCGGCGTCACCGCCTCCTACGCGATGCTGGGGGACGTGCATATCGCCGAACCCGGAGCGCTCATCGGCTTCGCCGGGCCGCGGGTGATCGAGCAAACCATCCGCGAGAAATTGCCCGAGGGGTTCCAGCGCGCCGAATATCTCAGGGACCACGGCATGGTGGACATGGTCGTCTCGCGGCTCGAGATGAAGGCAACCATCGCCCGCCTTTTGAAAATCCTGCTGAAGAGGCCGCTCGAGGTGGAGGAGAACCTGAGATTGCCTTCTCCAGAAGCCGTTGCCCAGGCCGCCGAACAGGCCGCAGTCAATGCGTGATCCCGCCCGCGAGGTTTGAACGCCCTTCCATGAGTGCCGCCGAGCGCGCCATCGATCGCCTAATGGCGCTCCATCCCAAGGGGTTCGACCTGTCGCTGGAGCGCATCAGCCGGCTGCTCCAAAGGCTCGGCAATCCGCAGGAAAAGCTGCCGCCCGTGATTCACATCGCCGGCACGAACGGCAAGGGATCGGCCGCGGCTTTCTCGCGCGCGTTGCTGGAAGCATCGGGCAGGACGGTGCATGTCCACACCTCGCCTCACCTGGTGCGCTGGCACGAGCGCTTCCGCATCGGAAATCCGGACGGCGGCAAATTCGTCGAGGATGCCGTTCTCGCCGATGCCGTCGAGCGCGTAGGTGAGGCCAATCGCGGCGAGCAGATCACTGTCTTTGAAATCCTCACGGCCGTGATGTTCGTGCTCTTCTCGGAACATCCCGCCGACGCCTCAGTGGTGGAAGTGGGCCTTGGCGGCCGTTTCGATGCCACGAACGTCATCCGGCATCCGGCCGCAAGCCTGATCATGCCCATCTCCCTCGACCACGAGGCCTATCTGGGGGACCGAGTGGAACTGATCGCGGCGGAGAAGGCCGGGATCATCAAGCAGGGCGCGCCGACCGTGATCGGCCAGCAGGAATGGGATGCGGCGCGCGACGTGCTCATCGAGACAGCGGAGCGGCTGGAAACGCCACTTCTCGTCTACGGACAGGATTTCATCGCGGTCGAGGAAAACGGCCGCATGGTCTATCAGGACGAGGATGGCCTCATGGACCTGCCCCTGCCCCGCCTGGTCGGGCGGCACCAGCTTGCCAACGCGGCTGCGGCCATCGCGGCTGTGAAGGCGGCGGGATTTGCGATCAGCAACCGCGCGGCCGAGCAGGCCATGCTCAATGTCTCGTGGCCCGGCCGCATGCAGCGGCTCACCGAAGGCCGCCTGGTGGAGCTTGCGCCGGAAGGCGCGGAGATCTGGGTCGATGGCGGGCACAATCCGGGTGCGGGTGCGGTCATCGCCGAGGCCATGGCGGAAGCGGAGGAGAAGCGCCCACGGCCGCTGGTGCTGATCACGGGCATGATCAACACCAAGGACCAAAGGGGCTATTTCAGCGCCTTTGAAGGCATGGCCAGGCATGTCTACACGGTTCCGGTCAATATGAGCGAGGCCGGCGTGCCGAACAGCGAGCTTGCCGCGCGCGCCATCGCCGCAGGGCTTTCGGCCGAGCCGGTCAGCTCCGTCTCCAATGCACTGAAGCTCCTGCGCGACGGCTGGGACGATCCCATGCCTCCGCGCATCCTCATCAGCGGCTCGCTCTATCTCGCGGGCGAGGTGCTGGCCGAGAATGGCACGCCGCCGCAATGAGGCTTTGCCAAGCACGTGCGCGGCAAAATGTTCTAAAGGCTTGCAAGACCGGCAAAAAAGTCTCGAATTAGCAGCCTGATTCCACGCGTCGGCCAGAGGGCTGGCGGAGTTTCGTGACGAAAGGATTGGGCGCTGAGGCAGAAACTCATCACCTTGCTGGGCGGGAGCAAGCGCGGCGGCGGACGCACCCGGCTGCAAATCGATCTCAGCGGTACAATCGTCTATGCCGTGGGCGACGTTCACGGCTGCTTCGAAAAGCTGCAGGTGCTGGAGCAGAAAATCGTTGCCGATTCCGCCGGCTTCAACGGCCGCAAGCTCATTGTGATGTTGGGGGATTATGTGGACCGCGGACCGGAATCGGCGCAGGTCATCGAACATCTCATCCAACCGCCGCCGGATGGCTTCCAGCGCATCTGCCTCGCCGGAAACCATGAGGCGGCGTTTCTCGACTATCTGGACGGAAACCTTGCCCGCGATGCCTGGCTGGCCACCGGCGGCGGCAGCACGCTGCGCTCCTATGGCATCGATCTTTCCTACCTCTCCAGCCTTTATTCGGCCCAGGAGATCGACCAGATGGCACGCAGCAGCATCCCTCCCGCGCATGTGGACTTCCTGAGATCACTGCCGGTGATGGCCTATTCAAGCCAGGTGGTGTTCGTCCATGCGGGGATACGGCCAGGCACCCCGCTCCTGGAGCAGGATGAACGAGACCTCCTCTTCATCCGAAACGAATTCTTCGACCGGTCCAGCGAGCTGGACCGGTGGGTGATACACGGCCATACCCCGGTGCAGAAACCGGAATTGAGTGGACGCCGGCTCAATATCGACACCGGCGCCTATATGAGCGGCCGGCTCACGGCTGTGCAGATCGGCGCCGGGCGCGCGCGGTTCCTATCGTCGTAGCACGATCCTCGAGCGCTTCGGCAACCGCAGCACCCCGAAGGATGGTGCCTCTGGAACGGAGTAGACTCGCCGTCGCAAAATGCGGCTAAGATGGAGCAGACGCGCGGACGAATGTGCAGGTGATGCCGCTTGCCTGAAAAATGCTCTAAGCCGCCTTCTTCTCCGCTTCGGTATAATAGCTCACATATTCGCCGAGGTACTTCTCGGAGGTTCCGAACCCGCCGAAGCGCGACAGCGCCTTCATGTTCACCTTGTTGAGCACGACCCCCAGGATGCGCTCGGTGACCACCGGCTCGGAGCCCAGGACGGAGCGGACAAGCGCACGCGGCGTGCGGCCCCATTCTACGACGACAATCAGCCCGTCCGCCTGCGGCGCGAAGGTCTTCGCGTCGATGACCGGACCGAGCGGCGGCAGGTCGACAATGATGTAGTCGAAGCTGTTCCTCGCTTCCTGGAGGAAGCTGCGCATGCCGGCCGACGATAGCAGCTCGCTGGTATGCGAGAACTGCGCGCGCACCATGGCCGGCACGATGACGAGCCGGGTTTCGGGATCCATCTTGGCGACCGCGCGCCAGGACTGCCCGTGCATGACCGCCTCCAGCAGGCCTTGCTCGCTGCTCATGCCGAGCGAGCGGCTCAAGCCGGGGTTGCGCAGGTCAGCATCGATAAGGAGCGTCTTCTGCCCGTTGGCGGCAAGCAGATGAGCGAGATTTGCCGCAACAGTCGACTTGCCCTCCCCCGGCAGAGCGGAGACGATGCCGAGCACTTTGCTCGCCCTCTCCTGCAGCACCACGTCGGCGGCGTATTTGGCGCTGCGCAGCGTTTCGGC
>Ga0182749_1001667_pt1 | contig 17159 bp, 28 predicted proteins | sample eDN3rd37CKraftMG_FD_128875 | JGI IMG/M metagenome (GOLD analysis project Ga0182749, IMG submission 128875) | Enriched Miracle-Growth compost microbial communities from Emeryville, California, USA - eDNA 3rd pass 37_C Kraft MG (version 2) (version 2) ...
AGGACTTGCCGCAGAACCTTGCCCAGCCGCGCTTCACGTCGGCAGTGCGGGCCTGGAATGTCGCGCCGCAGTTCTTGCAAATGCGCTGAATCATGGCTGCCATGGCTTCCTCCTGGGAGGGAATTAGGAGCGAACGCCGGCGCTGCCCGGGTGCGTCAGGTCTGGCTGATCAAGCCCCTCGACTCGTTCGCTGTTCTGGTCACTCGGCGTACTCGATGAATTCGCCGTCGGCGCTCAGCTGATACCAAGTGTCCGGCTCGACGCCGTTCTCGCCGACCTTGCTGGCGCGGATGTGGATGAGGCGGCCTTCGTCGTCGCGATGGCAGAGGACGATGGCGCCACCTGCGGATGCGCGGGCGCGACCTTCGATGCCGAGGGAGGCGGCAACAGACTCCTGACCGCTCACCTCGGCTGCCGAGCAGTCGCCGGTGTTGCTGGCTGCCGAGCGGTAGCCGGTGTTGCTGGCTGCCGAGCGGTAGCCGGTGTTGCTGGCTGCCGACTGGTTGCCGGTGTTGCTGGCTGCCGACTGGTTGCCGGTGTTGCTGGCTGCCGAGCAGTCGCCGGTGTTGCTGGCTGCCGAGCGGTAGCCGGTGTTGCTGGCTGCCGACTGGTTGCCGGTGTTGCTGGCTGCCGAGCAGTCGCCGGTGTTGCTGGCTGCCGAGCAGTCGCCGGTGTTGCTGGCTGCCGACTGGTTGCCGGTGTTGCTGGCTGCCGAGCGGTAGCCGGTGTTGCTGGCTGCCGAGCAGTCGCCGGTGTTGCTGGCTGCCGAGCGGTAGCCGGTGTTGCTGGCTGCCGACTGGTTGCCGGTGTTGCTGGCTGCCGAGCGGTAGCCGGTGTTGCTGGCTGCCGACTGGTTGCCGGTGTTGCTGGCTGCCGAGCAGTCGCCGGTGTTGCTGGCTGCCGAGTAGTCGCCGGTGTTGCTGGCTGCCGAGCGGTAGCCGGTGTTGCTGGCTGCCGAGTAGTCGCCGGTGTTGCTGGCTGCCGAGTAGTCGCCGGTGTTGCTGGCTGCCGAGTAGTCGCCGGTGTTGCTGGCTGTGCCGTTTACCACGGTCTGTTCAATCGACTTATCCAGTCGACCCATGATCCAGTCGATGGCGCGCGAGATCATGGTCGGCATGCTGATCTCTGCCTCAACCACCAGGGTTGCGCTTGCTATCTTGCTGTCGTCATCGTGGCGGCTCAGTTGCCCTGATGCCTTCACGACCGCGAACCGGCTCTGGCCAGGCGCGTAGTAGCCGAACACGTCGAGCGGAAATTCACACGAGTGGAATCCAGAGGCGCAGGCCTCAACAGGCCCTTCGTGTTTGTAGGTGCCGCCGATCTCGAACTGGTAGCCGCGGCAGGTCAGATCCTGATTGAAGCCCTTAAATGAGGTAACGACCTCTTCTTTTGCAGGTGCGCGATTAGGCATTCTTGCCTCCAAATGCATGAATGTTTTTCTTGGCCTCTTGATATGCAGCTGAGGCTTGCTCAGGGGTGTCGAAATAACCCAGGAATCGTCGGCGTCCGTTTATCCCGATGCCTGCTTGCCATCGGCCTCGACGCTTATCGAATGCGGCACCGATAAAACCCGATCCGTCGCAGTGAGCCCTGACGTTCTGGCAGTTTTCTGCGTTTGTGCATTCGCGAAGATTGGAGAGCCTGTTGTCAGATCGATCCCCGTTGATATGGTCGATCTGGTCGTTGGGCCATCGTCCGTGTACGTACAGCCAAGCGAGGCGATGCAGAAGGTATGCGCGCCCATCAACTCGCGCTGTTAGGTATCCGCATCCATGTCGAGAAGTTGCTTCATGCCCAGCTCTCTTACCCTTAAGCCACGTAAACACCCCGCTTTCCGGTGAGTACTCCATCAGCGAGCGCAATCGCTCCGCTGTCAGTACGTTTTTACTGGTCATGATGCGTTCCTTTTGAGTGCGAATGCCCTTGGCCGAGGGCTGGTGCGCGCTTTCGGCTGCCGGCGATGCGTCGGCATGCGAAAGAGGGCGAAAGAGAAAGCCCGTGCGGTGTCACGGGCTTTCGGCGCGGTTGTGTGGATTGTTGGCGGGAAGCGATGCACCGGGTTGCACTAGCTCCCCGGTGATACATCGCCCGAACCAGTGCCTACGCATCGGCTTTCCGGTGGATCGGGTAGGCAATCCGTATTGCGCTGACTCCGGCGGCGCAAACGAAAGCAACACCCCGATCAGGATGACTAGAAGCATGTCGATTCCTTGGCGAAAAATGCCCGGACTTGCCGGGCTAATGAGGGGTAGGGTGGGGATGGCCGGTTGCTCAGCCGACGCGCAGTCGCAGGAGTATCATGGCCGTAGCAAGGCCCTGCGCATTCACCCCCATTGAAGGGTGGCGTCCTTGCCGGGGAGTCAGTCTTCGTCGACCGGAAGGATCATCGCGCACCAGCCGTTCTTGGCGTTTCGCTCAAGCCATGCGCTGGCGGCATCGGAGCTTTCGAAGACGCGGTTTTCCATGCCGTCTTCGTCTTGCAGGATGTTCCAGTCTTCCGGGTAGTTCGGGTCTGCATCCATGATGATCAGTGCGGGCATGCTCTCGCCTCCAGTGTGTGTATGCGCAAGGGCGCGTTAGGCGAATGACGCCTTGGTAAGTGCGGTTTTCTTCTTGTTCAGAGATTCCTGACGTTTATCAAGATCGGCTTCCTGCCTTTCGATTCGACGCCAGCCTTCTTCAATTGCTTTTTCCTTGCTGGGAAATATCTCGTCGAGTCGGTAGACCTTTTTCGAAGCTGTCTCGTCGCCGTAGTGGTCACTCCATGCTACGTATGGCTTAACCAGCTCGACCTCTTTCGGCTTGAAGCTCGGCTGAAGCACCCATGCTTTGTATGGGTAGGTACGTTGGTTCATCTTTTTCTCCTGATTGGCGGAGCCATGGGGGAGCGTCCTGCGGGGAGAATCGAACTCCCTGTGACCAGTACAGGCGGAACCGCCGGGCAAGGGTCGGCCCTTTATGGGGTACGCAGCGCTACGTCTAGCCCTACCTGATGCAACAAGACGCTCCCCTCCTGACTCCAAGGTTCGATGCCCGATCAGTCGTCGCTCTCTGGGTTCAATAGGGCGTTAAGCTGGTCCGGGTTCGGCTTGCTCCAGTTGGTGATCTGGCCGGTCTCGATGTTGATGTTCAGGATCAGGTAGTCGCCGTAGTGCTGGCCTGGGAAGAAGTCGGGCACGTAGCCTTCGTAGTCGCCTACCTTGTCGCCCTCGACGTCGAAGACATCGGCCTGGAATCTGTCGCAGACCTTGATGTGAAGTCGCACTTCGGTCACGTCGACCTGGACAGTCTTCTGCTGGTTGATCTTCATGGTGTCTCCTCGTTGTTGGTCACATCCCGCAGCCAGCTCTGGGGGACTGGCTGAAGTGATGCTTTCCCGCCGCGCTCAGCAATCTGGCGTCTTGCGCGGCGTATATCTCGGTTTGTTCCTCCGGCCACGGTCTCTCCCTGCCGGAAAACTCGTCTTGGCGCTTTACGCTGCACGCCCGGGAGAGTTGCCATCCCTCTGGACTGTTGAGGCCAGTCCATCGCTGCCTTGGGTAGAGCTAAAGAGCTTCCGGCTTCGCCGAGGCATCTCTGCCTTGCCAGCGCGGTGGATTGCGTGGCGTGAGCTAAATATCAACCAGTGGTTGTTTTATGTCAACAACCAGAAGTTGATATTTCGCATATCAGTTGATATCCGGTTGATTTTCTAAGGGAAAAATTTTCTACGCGGCCCGCTTGCAAAGAGCCTGAGAGAAGAAATACTGTATATGCATACAGCAACAGGAGGTTGATATGGCAAAGCAAGCGAAGAGGCAGGAACCCCGCGCACCGAGTAGCTACGAGGTCCTAGTGGCGAGGCTTCAGCGGCTGATCAGCTCGCCGCCAGTGCAGCGGGCGCGAGCGGTGACAATCCGCAAGCTGGAAGAGGAGGCGCAGGAAGACTGGGAGCGGCTGCTGGAAGAGATGCGCTCAAACGATGGGCTGGAGATCGAGGATGGGGAGGAGGGCGCTGTCACCATCCGGTGGCAGGTGGACGAGAGCGCCTGGTAGGGGACCAGAAACGAAAAGCCCCGCAGTGCGGGGCTTAGCTATCACATTTGAGCGGGTCGGTTTCCCAGCGCTTCGCCATCACCTCAAACTCTTGAAACAAGGTGTTTCGGTTGTTTTGGCGGCGAAGCTCCATGATAAACGGCCTCATGGCAGCCCAGTCTCTGACGACTTGGCTATAGACGGCACGCTTATAAATGGATTCGTCGAGGGCTCCTTCACGAATTCCGAGCGCAATGAATTCATAGTTATTGATGATGGCGAGGATGTGACTGCGATCCTGGTCCTGGGCCTTGTCTTTCGTCGCCAGGGAGGTGAAATCGCCACCATTGCTATGGATATTGCCAACCGCTTTTTTTGATTCGATCAGATTCTGATCAGTCCGCTGAGTCAGCAGAAGGTCAATTGTTGCCCTCTGTCTCGCAATCTTCTCGTTGTTTTCAATCGCCTGCCTGGACAGCTTGGCGTTATGATCGATTGACCGGCGAGACAGCAATCCATTGACGTAGATTGTGACGACGGCGGCTACTGCACCAAGCAGAATCACCGCCGTCTGAATCCAAAAGCCTATTGATTCGCCAAGAATCATGGCTCCTTCCTGAGCCGATGACGCCTCCATTCAGTAGTCTTCCCATCCATCGTTGAGAGTTCTTTTCATGGCACGATCCCTTGGTTGTTGATAGTTTTTTGACGCCACTGTCTCGTGGCTTGGTTGATTTATACCATATGGAGCAGAGGACTGTCGTGACAGGCGGGCGTGACGGATCTGCTATTCGTCGCCTACCTTGCCCTCTCCGCCTTAGCTTAGACAGCTTTTGGTGCGAGAAGATCACCCGATGAACCGCCGGTAGCTACAGATCCCCGCCGCGCCAAACAATCTGGCCCATCAGCGACATTGGCTCGTCATCCTCGTCCAGCCATTGGTCCGGGAATTCGCGCTTGTCGAGGTTGTCGCTGATCAGGCCCCACTGATTCACAGCGCTCGCATGCGAAAGGCGCTTGATGATCACGCCGTCGGCGCCGTTGAGGGCGAATATTTTGTTGTGGGCGGGCTCTTTCTGGGCCTTGTTCAGCAGTACCACGTCGCCGCTGTTGATCGTTGGGTACATGCTGTCGCCGTCTGCATAGAAGGCTTCCAGGTACTTTGCATTCAAGCCCCTAGCCTTGATCCAGGAGCGCTTGAACGCCAGATGCCCCTTTACTTCGACGTAGGGGTTCTCGTAGCCGCGGCCCATTGCCCCCTTAGCACTCTTCAGCGGGACGTGGACGTATTCGTCATCGGATGAGTCAGCCGAAGGTTCTGGCTCTGGCTTCGCCTGGTCCGACTCACGCATTTCGCCCAGGCCATATTCCAGCCATTCGACGCGAACACCCAGCCAGCGCGCTAGCAGTTCCATGTTGTCACGCTCTGGGATCGATGCGCCGGTCAACCATTTGTGAGTGGCCTGCTTCTTCGCTCTAGCCCCTAGCTTCTCCAGCGCGCCGTGCAAATCGACATTGCGGCCGCGCTCCCGCCTGATCTCAGGCATTTCGTCCAGCGCTCTATTCAGGCGCGCCGCGAAGGCGTCCCGTATCTCTTGAGTCTCAACCATTGGTTGATGCTTGCACAGAACTTGCGCAACAGTCAGTTGATCATTAATATCAACCGTAAGTTGATGAGCGAGGCTCAATATGGAAACTCCATTCACCTGCAGAGAAGGCTCTGTTGCAGAGGCTGTAGACCTCGCCGGGGGCGCAATTGCCGTTGCCAAAGCGTGCGGCAAGAGCCGCCAGGCGGTGGACAAATGGATCCGCAGCGACCAGCTCCCCCGCACCGAATACACCGGCGAAACGCGCTACGCCGAGGTGATTTCCGAACTGGCTCTGGCCCGCGGAAAGCACCTCGATCCGGTCGCGCTTCGCGCCAATGCATCCCCAAAAAAATCAGCCGCATAGGAGACCTCCATGGATACCCAGGAACTCAAGGTCCAGGTCTTGGCTGACCTCAGTGACTTCGAACAGAAGATCAGCCGAACCCTGGAGCGCCTACCGCTTGAGCTTCGCGACGAGTTCCTGGGCGGCCTTCAGCGCTTTCTCTTTGATAGCCGTCTGTGCCTCGTCCGAATCGATGAGCTCCTGGACGAGGGCGTCACGGGTGAAGGAAGCGCTGCATCCAGTGCAGGTGAAAAGCTCGTTTTCCGAGTCAGCTTCACCGGACTTGACGATCTGTGTGCTTCCGCACTGCGGGCAGCTGATGGTGAGGGTGCCTAACGGAGTTATGGACATCGGAACCTCCTGGTTCGCTGTGTTGTGTAGGAGCTTCAGAGCCTACCAGCGAGGTTCCGACCTTTACAGCGGCCCCGAGTGGGGCTGGAAGACGAAACCAATCGCATAGGAGACCTGTGCATGTACGACAACCCCAGCCACCTGAAGGACCGGGAGATCAAGCTGCGCGTCGACGAGACCACGTATGAGCTCATCGGTGCCCTGGCTCGGTTCCATCGCACCCAGAAAGCAGTGCTCGTCCGCGACCTGGTGGAAGCCGCCCTGGAACGCCTGGCAGAGAACGATAGCGAACAGCAGACCGTGGCCTGAAGGCCCTGAGAGGGGCCTATGGCACACATCAGCACGACGATCAGCCCAAAGGCCTACGAGGGCCTGGTGAGGCTGGCGAAAGAGAAAGGGCTTACCCCTGAAGAGGCCCTGGCGGAATTCCTGGAGCAGCAGCTCGCGAGGAAGACGAAGCCGAACAACACCAGGGGAACCGTCCAGCCATTTCGGCGCAGGGACTGAAGAGGGACTCATGAGAGCACGCCAACGCCTCACCGCTGAAGACTACGCCGCCATGGCGGTCGCTGCTGAAGAGCTGGCGGAACGGAGCGTTGGCGTTCGGAAGGAAATGAACAAGGCCCTGAGCGAGCGCTACAGGGCCTTGTCGGTGCGTGGCTCGGTGGTAGCCGAGAAACGCGTGGAAATGCAACTGACACAGGAAGCATAACCCATGAATTACGGGTTCATCTACTACGCGGGGGATTACCATGGCTAGAGCACGCAATATCAAGCCTGGATTCTTCGCGAACGAAAACCTTGCTGAGTGCGATCCGCTTGCTCGCCTTCTCTTCGCTGGGCTCTGGTGCCTTGCAGACAGAGAAGGAAGATTGGAAGACCGGCCAAAGCGCATTCGTGCAGAGATCCTTCCTTACGACTCCTGCGATGCAGAAGAGCTTCTGAACCAACTTTCCAGGCATGGGTTCATTACTCGCTATGAGGTTGAATCGCAGAAGCTGATTCAGGTGAACGGCTTCACCAAGCATCAGATGCCGCATCACAAAGAAGTCGCCAGCAGCTTTCCGCCTATCCCTGGAACCCCAGCCATCACTCGGCATGCCTATGACGTGCCGAAGGAACTGCGTGAAGCAGTATTTTGCCGCGACGGGAATCGTTGCCTGAAGTGCGGTTGCGAAGACGCGCTGACCATTGATCATATAGTTCCGCTCTCGAAAGGAGGAGATAACGCTGAGGACAATCTTCAAACCCTCTGCCACCGCTGCAATTCAGCCAAGGGCGATGCTTCAAAGAGTTATCGCAGCGGTCTCGTTGTTAAAGAGTCAGGCCGTTCTAACTACAAGGAAGGCTCAACTTTGGGCCAACGTAAGGCCAACGATGATGACTCTTTCCCGTCTGATTCTCTGATTCCGGATTCTCTGATTCCAGAGGAAGAGCATGTCGACGCTCCCGCCTCGACCCCAGTCGACCCAAAGCAAGCAGCAGAGCAAGAGCCGGACTCCGGCCAGACCGCCCAGCTGTTCCAGCTTGATCGCATCCCCTACGAGAAAATTCGCGACCTGTACAACCAGATCCTTGGTGGGAAGCTCAAGCGCTGCATGGGCATCACCGAGACGCACCGCAAGCACATCCGCGCTGCGTACAACCTGAAGCTCGACGGAGGATTCCCGGTCCGCGATGGCGGCCTGTCGTTTTGGGAAGGGCTGTTCAACGACGTTCTGGATTGCCCCTTCATGCTGGGCAACAACAACCGCGGGTGGCGCGCTGATTTCGAGTTCCTGACCACTGCCAGCAAGATCCAGCGCTTCATGGAGGGCAAGTACGATGCTGCATGATCGTCCCTTGATCGCCATGGAAGCGGAGCACGGCGTTCTCGGTGCCCTGATGAAGCGCCCCGATCTCTGCGAAATCGTCGGTGCCTTCCTGTCGCCGGCCGACTTCAGCGAAGCTGACAACGCCCTGCTGTACACGATGATCCTCGGCTGCCATTCGAAGAAAGTCGTCCCGGATCCGCTGTCCCTGGCTGAAGTTCGTGCAGAGCTGCCCAGCGGTGAGTACACGATGGTCTATGCCACCGAGATCTGGCAGAACATCGCCAGCGCCGCCAACGCCGAGAGCTATGCACGCGTCGTGGTCGAGCGCTCCAGGGCTCGGAGCCTCTATGCCGCCGGCGAGCGTCTGATGGAAATCGCCATGCAGCGCGGCAAGATTCCGGAGCAGATCGCCGAGGCACAGAGCATCGTTCTTGATCTCAACGCCCAGGACGAAACGCCTGACGTTGTGACACTGCGCGAGGCCATGCTGCCCGTCTTCGACGAGATGGAAACCCGCTGGAGAGGGACTCAGTCGGTTGGTCTGAAGTTCAACCTGCCCGACCTGGATGCGGTTGTTAAAGGACTACGCCCGGGGAACCTGGTGATCATCGCCGGTCGTCCCGGAACCGGTAAGACCGTTCTCGGTGTTGGCCTGGCCGATGAGATTGCCGTTCGTAACCAGGGAGCCGCGCTGATCTTCTCGCTGGAGATGCCACAGGCCGAATTGGCGAAACGCTCGCTTGCTGCGCTCTCGGGTGTCTCTCAGGCGGCTATCGATTCCGGTAAGGCTCTCGAGTGCGAAGACTCCATCACCCGTATGACGGCTGCCGTGAATCAGGTCGCCAATGGAGACGTCCGCATTTGCGACAAGGGCGCGCTGACATTCAGCCGCATTTGCTCCATTGCACGCTTCCAGCACCGCGCCAAGCCGCTCAGCCTGATCGTCATCGACTACCTGGGCCTGATTGCTCCTGAGCCGAACAGCCGGCACCAGAACCGCAACCAGGAGCTCGGAGCGATCAGTCGTGGACTGAAGGCTCTCGCCAAGGAACTTGGAATCCCGGTCGTGGCGCTGGCCCAGCTCAACCGCAGCATCGAAACGCGGGCCGATGCCAAGCCGAAGATGAGTGACCTGCGCGACTCCGGCGAGATTGAGCAGGACGCTGATGTAATCATCATGGCGCACCGCGACATGAACTCTCCGCAAGGCCAGAACGGAATCACCGAACTCGACGTTGTGAAGTGCCGCCACGCGAAACCAGGTTTCTGCCTGCTGCAGTTCCAGGGCGAATTCGCCCGGTTCGTCAGCTGCGCTCAGGCACGAGAAGAACAGCAGGAGCAGCAGGTACGTCCGCAACGGAAGTCCGCCCGCTCCATGGTCGCCGACTTCAAGCCGCGAGGTGCCCAGCAATGAAACGCTCCTGGAATGTCCTTATCCCCGGCCGCGCGCCCTTCGTGATGATCCTGATGGAAGACTGCGACCCGCTGGAAGTGGTGCGGAGTATCTGGCCGGAGGCGACTGTGCAATGAACAAGCGAGAACTGCAGATGCTGGAGAACGTGTTCTGGGCTGAAGTTCAAGACCGTCTCCCGTTCCAGACCAAGTCCAAGGTTGCCCACGACCTGGCTGAGCGCGGATATCTCCAGCACGGAACCCGCATGTTCGGTCGCGTGGAGGTCAGCGGCTACTACCTGACTCACGCCGGCCGGATCACCTATTGTGCGTCATGCCGTGACGTTGAGGAGGTGGACAATGGCTAACCCCCGCTTCCCCATCCGCAACGAAACCGACCGCCAGCGCGCCATCGCGATCCTGCAGCGCGTCGACCTGGCTGAAAGCAAGACCTGGAGCCTCTACGACGAGGCCCGCAGTGACGCTCAGAACAGGCGCATGTGGGCCATGTTGCGCGACATCAGCCAACAAGTGGAGTGGTACGGCCGAAAGCTGGACGACGAGAGCTGGAAGCACATCTTCAGCGCCGCGGTTCAGCAGCAGGATGCCGTCCCAGGCATCAACGGCGGGTTCGTGGTCCTGGGCGTCTCCACCCGGAAGCAATCCAAGAAGTGGTTCAACGAGATGTTCCTGGTGATGGAAGCCTTCGCCGCCGAGCGTGGCGTGAAGTTCACCACGCGGGATTATTGGGAGGGAGCGGCATGAAGATCGCCAGCAAGAGACTCCGCGACAGTGCTCACGGCCAGGACTGCACCGTGCGCATCCCCGGCGTCTGCAACTTCAACCCGGACACTACCGTCCTCGCGCACCTGCCATGCGGCCAGAAGGGTATCGGCATGAAGGGCTTCGACACCGTGGCTGTCTATGCCTGCAGCGCCTGCCATGACGTACTGGATGGACGCGCGAAGGGAGAGGTCGATTGGTCCGACATGCCGCGCGCCATCGCTGAAACGCATGAGGCCCTCATCAGGGCCGGGATTCTGACCATCAAGGGGGCCGCATGAGCAAAGCCGAGGACGAGCTGATCTTCCAGTGCCGGGCGTTCAACCTGTTCCCGGAGAGGGAACATCGCTTCCATCCCGAGCGGCGCTGGCGTTTCGATCTCGCCTTTCCTGACCTGAAGCTGGCCGTGGAAGTGGAGGGAGGCCTGTACGTTGGTGGTCGCCACAACCGCGGTGCCGGTTTCGAAGCGGACCTGGAGAAGTACGGCGAAGCCCAGAAGCTCGGCTGGACCGTCTACCGCTGCAGCCCGGGGATGGTGAAGAAGGGCGCGGCCATCGCAACGATTCGGGACCTGGTGAAGCTCAAGGCCGCTACTGAAAACTACAGGGGAGAGACGGCATGACCGGCGATGCGCTCCTGTACTCGATACTGATACCGCTTGCCATTGGCTATCTCTGGGGGAGTTGGAAGGCATGAAACTCAACAGCGCGCGAGAGGCTTGGCATTCGGCGTTCTACTCGCAGTCCGATGGGCAGTGGATCGCATTCGAGCAGCAGCACTACCTCGGGTGCATGGTGCAGATGAGCGAGCGGGACCGATCAACGCTTGTGGCCATGCACCAGGCGCTCGCCGGGCCAATCCAGGGCGCTATCGCTACGCTCCCGGTCCGCCTGCAGGCCTTCGGGCACCACATGTACGGCCCCGGCACCGAGGACGACATCCGTGAGGCTGCCGAATCCCTGGTGTTCGATGTGGTGTACGCGCAGATGCTCGCCCGCGGCGAGAAGTTCTACGCCAAGACCATGGCCCGGGCCCAGGCTATCGCCGCTGGTGTGCTCTACCGGTACCGCCGAATGCATCAGGGCGGCCAGAGCGCGATGCCTGATCCACTGCCTAAGCCTGAGGCCTTCCGGAAGTGGATTGAGGACGAGAAGGGCGTGAAGCTGGCCAGCGAGTCGTGGGGGCGCGAGTGGGAGCCGTTCGAGGCGGCCTGCTTCCTGGCGTGTGATGACCTGGACAAGGCAGCGCTGGTGCCGGTCTCGCAGATCCTCGCGGTGATGAAGGAGGCGGCGTGAAAACGAACCGTTATAACGTATTGACAGAAAATCTCGGTTGGTGAACAATCTTTCCCATCCTAGAAATTGTCACCTCAGAGCCCAGCCATCGTGCTGGGCTTTGTTGTTTTCGGAGCCAGGATGCCTCTCGAATACCGGATCAAGCGCTGGTACTACGAGGCGCAACGCCGCGGCATCACGATCGAGCGCATCCTCATCCACCCCAATGACTACGCAGAGGCCCGGAATCGTTTTCCGTTCCTGCCGATCAAGGTCATGGGCGACTGATCCTTTCTGCGCTCCACAGCGCACTCTGCCGGTGGACAAGGCCGGCGTTTTCTTCCTGGAGTCCCCAATGGAACCGACCACGACTGCCGCAGGCGCACTGCTGGCCAAGTACAGCGTGGCGATTGCCAGCTTCTGGGGCTCCATCGCTTCGCTGGCTTTCCTGCGCGGGCTCAGCCGCCGCCAGGCTGCAGTCGCCGTCCTCACTGGCTACCTGTTCTCGCGGTACATGACTGCGCCCTTTGCAGCATGGCTGTCCCCGAAGCTCGGTCTGCAGCTTGACGACACCACCCTCTGCAGCGCCGCTTTCCTGCTCGGCCTCACCGCAATGAACATCATCCCCGCCATCAAGGCGGCTGCGGAGCGCTTCAGCCCTTCGCAAGGAGCCTGAACATGAACAGCTTCCTGATGGTGACTGACGCGGTGCTATGCGGGTTGGTGATCCTTGCTGCGCTGGACCTGCTCCGCGCCGTGCATGTGTTCGAGCACCCGGTTCTCTGCGTCGCCTTCAACCTGGTGGCGCTGGGCGCCTTCGGCATCCTGTTCGAAATTGCCCGAGGGGTTCAGCCAACTTCCGGGTCGGTCCTTTTCCACCTGGGCGTCGTGCTCTACGCATGGGCCCGCCGCCGGCACATCTTCCGGGATGACTGGTCGTGGGATGGGATTGACCGGAGGAAGCACGGATGACTGAGAAGCAGGCGCCTGACTGGGAGCGCATCGAGCAGCTCTACCGTGCCGGCGTGCTTTCGGTTCGTGAGATCGGTGCGGCCTGCGGTGTTTCCCACACGGCCATCAACAAGCGCGCCAAGGCCAACAGTTGGGATCGCGACCTTCAGGCCAAGATCAAAGCCAAGGCCGATGCGCTGGTTTCCAAGGCTGAGGTTTCCAAGCAGGTTTCCACGGAAACAGTGGCAACCGAGCGCGCCATCGTTGATGCCAACGCCAAGGTCATCGCAGACATCCGCATCGCGCACCGGACTGACATCGGTCGGTCGCGGGAGCTGGCGAACAAGCTGCTGGATGAGTTGGAAGATCTCACCGAGGAGCGCGGTACCCTTCGCGAGCTGATTGCTCAGCTGAAAGAAAACGAGGACGTCGACACGGCGATGCTTGAGCTCGCCACCAAGATGTCCTCGCTGCCGACGCGCACCAAGACAATGAAAGAACTGGCCGAGACGCTGAAGCATTTGATCCTGCTCGAGCGCCAGGCCTACGGAATGGACCAGGCGCCAGAAGAGGAAGATAAGGTCCCCTCGGGCCTGGGGCATTTCTATGGAGAACCGTCCAACGCTTAACCCGGCGCTTCGGGAGTTCTGGACGGCGCGGGAAGACAAGGACGGTAACCCGATCCGCAACCGCGTCCTGTACGGCGGCCGGATGTCGTCGAAGTCGTGGGACGCTGCAGGGTTTGCCACCTACCTCGCGAACACCTACAAGCTCCGCTTCCTGTGCGCTCGCCAGTTCCAGAACAAGATCGAAGAGTCGGTCTACTCCCTGCTGAAGGGGCAGATCGAGCGTTTCGGCCTAAACAGCCGGTTCCGCATCCTCGACACGAAGATCCTCAATCGCCGGACCGGCAGCGAGTTTCTGTTCTACGGCCTCTGGCGGCACATCGACGAGATCAAGTCGCTCGAGGGGATCGACGTTCTCTGGATCGAAGAGGCCCACAACCTCACCAAGGAACAATGGGAGGTCCTGGAGCCGACGATCCGAAAGGCCCATTCCCAGGTCTGGATAACCTTCAACCCGAAGCTGGCGACGGACTTCGTCTTCAAGCGATTCGTGGTGAACCCGCCGCCCGGGACCATCGTTCGGAAGATCAACTTCGACGAGAACGGCTTCCTCAGTGACACCGCCCTGGCGATCATCGAGGCCGCGCGGCTGGATGATGAGGATGACTTCGGGCACATCTATCTTGGCATCCCCAGGGATGATGACGATTCGACGATCATCAAGCGCTCTTGGCTCCTTGCCGCGCTCGATGCGCACAAGGCGCTCGGCATCACCCCATCAGGATCGAAGCGACTCGGCTTCGACGTGGCCGACAGCGGTTCGGATGAATGCGCCCTGATCTTCGCGCATGGATCGCTGGCTACCTGGTCGGACAAGTGGAAAGCCAGAGAAGACGAGCTTCTCAAGTCAGCCACTCGGGTTTGGGATGAGGCCAGGAAGCGCGATGCGCTGGTTACCTACGACTCCATCGGCGTAGGTGCTGGGTGTGGGGCCAAGTTCAACGAACTCAACGCCGCGCGCAAGGATGGGGCCTCGGTGCTCCATTCGAAGTTCAACGCCGGTGGGGCGGTCTGGAAGCCCGAGGCGATCTATTCGCACGGCACCAAGAACAAGGACATGTTCGCCAACATCAAGGCCCAAGCCTGGTGGTTGGTGGCTGACCGCCTGAAGAACACCTTCAACGCCGTGAAGAACGGCCACCAGTTCGATGCGGACGAGATGATCTTCATCGACAGTGCCATGCCGAATCTCGACCAGCTGATCGACGAATTGGCCACGCCAAAGCGCGACTACGACAACCTTGGTCGCGTGAAGGTTGAGAGCAAGAAGGACTTGGCCAATCCCAAGCGAGAGGGAGGGCCTATCCCGTCCCCCAACCTGGCGGACGCCTTCATCATGGCATTCGCGCCCGGCCAGCAGCCGATGCGCATCAACCCGGACCTATTGAAACGAGCATGAGCATCTTCGACTTCTTCAAGCGCCGCGCTGAGCCTATCGCCACGCCGGCGGAGAGGGAGCGGATGCGGATCAGTTCGATGGTCCTGGCCAAGGCCATGGAAACCACCAACCCGTCACTCAAGCGCATCGACCTGGTTCCGTATGAGCCGCCGGCTGGTGTAGTACCGGCTGCGAAGCTGAAGGCCGTCATGGCGATGGACTCAACGCCCTACGACTACCTGAACCTCACCGGCTTCAGTGGAGGCTTCCCGGGATATCCCTACCTCGCCGATCTCTCCCAGCGTGCCGAGTACCGCAAGATGGTCTCGCGCCTGGCTGAGGAAATGACCCGGAAGTGGATCGAGATCAAGACCGTAGGCGACGACGACAAGTCGGAAAAGGTCGCACAGCTCAACGACGCCCTGAAGCGCTACAAGGTTCGTGAGTTGTTCCGGCAAGCAGCCGAGGACGACGGCTACTTCGGCCGCGGGCAGATCTACATCGAGGTGAAGGCGCCGCGCGGCACTATCGCTTCGGATGATCCGGCTGAGCTTGCATCGCCGTTGTTCCTGGCCAAGGAGAAGATCGCCAAGGGCTCTCTGGTCGCTCTGCGCAAAGTTGAGGCCGTCTGGACCTACCCGGGCGTCTATCAGAGTACCAACCCCCTGAAGGACGATTACTACAAGCCTCAGGAATGGTTCGTCATGGGCCAATCCGTCCACCACTCTCGCATGCTGATGTTCGTCAGCCGTGAGGTGCCGGACATGCTGAAGGCGGCCTACAACTTCGGTGGCCTCTCGCTGAGCCAGATCGCCGAGCCCTATGTGAATAACTGGCTGCGCACGCGTAACAGCGTGGGCGACCTGGTACACAGCTTCAGCCTGACAATCTTGGCAACAGACATGCAGGCAGCCTTGTCTGGAGCAGACACGAACACGATTTTCGACCGCGCAGACCTATTCAACCGAGTCCGCGACAACCGCGGAATGATGCTGGTCAACAAGGACACCGAAGAAATCGACCAGATCAACACCCCGCTGTCGGGCGTTCACGAACTCCAGGCTCAGGCTCAAGAGCAGATGGCCTCGGTGTCGAGCATCCCGTTGGTGGTGCTGCTTGGTATTACTCCGAGTGGCCTTAACGCCTCCAGCGATGGCGAAATCCGCGTCTTCTACGACTACGTGAAGGGGCAGCAGGAGTCGATCTACCAAGACAACCTGAAGAAGGTCCTGGACATTCTTCAGCTTTCCGAGTTTGGGGAAATCGATCCGGACATCACCTTCGAGTTCGTCCCGCTGTACGAGATGAGCAAGAAGGAGTTGGCTGAAATCCGCAAGGCTGATGCCGACACTGATGCCGTCTACATCGACCACGGCGTACTTGGCCCCGAGGACGTGCGAGAGCGATTGGCCTCTGACCCGGACAGCCCCTACCACGCCCTGGAGCTGAGCGATGACTTCGACGCGGATGACGAGCCGGACGAAGGCGCCGAGGACGATCCGACAGATTCGACCTAACGCCGGCATCCGCGCCTGGTACCAGAAACAGCTGGATGACGCGATCGACGACATGCAGAACTCGGTCATGTACTGGCTGAAGGCTGGATACCGCGACACGCCATTCGCCCAGGACGCCAACCCGGCGACGGTGATGCGCGATGCGATGCGCCGCCTGACCCAGCGCTGGGAGCGGTACTTCGATGTGATGGCCGAGAAGATGGCCAAGCGCTTCGCAGACAAGTCGCTGAGCGCTTCGGACGTCTCGCTGCGCTCTGCGCTGAGCGACATGGGCTTCACCGTCGAGTTCAAGATGACGGAGCCCATGCGCACGGCCTATCAGGGCGTGATCAACGAGAACGTCAACCTGATCCGCAGCATCCCCGAGCAGTACCTGACCCAGGTCGAGACGATGGTGATGCAGTCGGTGCAGCGCGGGCGTGACCTGGCGACCCTGACGCAAGACCTGCAGTCACGCTACGGCGTCACGAAGCGTCGCGCTGCGCTCATTGCCAGGGACCAGAACAACAAGGCCACGTCAGTGATGACCTCGGCCCGCCAGCAGGCCCTGGGGATCACCTACGGCATCTGGCGCCACTCGCACGCCGGCGCCGAGCCGCGCAAGTCGCACGTCGCCGCCGACGGCAAGCAGTTCGAGCTCGCCAAGGGCATGTACATCGATGGCGAATGGATCATGCCCGGCGAGGCGATCAATTGCCGCTGCACCTGGTCGCCGGTGATTCCTGGATTCGATTAAACTGTTTTTGGGCGAATGTGGAGGCTGATCCACCCGCTTGTGGAGTTAGGGGAATGCCTAGTCCCCCTTGTGCCGGAGATCAGCACCGGCCGCCCAAACCCAAACCCGCTTCGGCGGGTTTTTTATTGCCCGGAGAAAAGTGATGCCCCTCAAGAAAGGCAGTTCCGAGGCTGACATCTCGGCCAACATCGCGGAGCTGATCCGGGCAGGCCATCCGCGTGAGCAGGCTGCAGCCATCGCTTATCGCGTGGCTGGTGTTGATGAAGACAGCCCGATGCGCCCGGCCTATGCCGCCGACATGAGCGACGAGGACTGGAGCAATCTGGTCGATCTCTTCGCCAAGTGGGTGGGCGAGGAGCGCAAAGAGCCAGAACACGCCCAGGACCTGCTG
>Ga0182749_1001668_pt1 | contig 17151 bp, 15 predicted proteins | sample eDN3rd37CKraftMG_FD_128875 | JGI IMG/M metagenome (GOLD analysis project Ga0182749, IMG submission 128875) | Enriched Miracle-Growth compost microbial communities from Emeryville, California, USA - eDNA 3rd pass 37_C Kraft MG (version 2) (version 2) ...
CCGGCCGGCTCGCAACGGGTGGTATCGCTGGCGGCCTTCGCTCCGGGTGCGGCCTCGCCGGTGGTCCACGTGGTCAGCCGCGGCGGGCTGATCGTCGCCAACCTGCAGCAGACGGTGGTGCGCACGCTGCGTCCCGGCGGCGCGGACATCGTCTCGGTGACCTCGGCGCCCGCCGAGCGCTCGGTCATCCCCGGCGTCGTGATCGCCGACGCGGAGGGGATCGCGACGACCGCGGCCTCGCCGGGCTTCGAGGACGTGGTGCCGGTGCTGCGGCTCTACGCCCCGGGCGGCGAGGCGGTGGATGCCCGGATCCAGGCGATCCCGGAGGACGGGAAGTCGACCGGCTCCTCCGCCACCGTCAGCGTCCCGGCGGGCGAGGTCGCCGAGTTCTCGCTGAGCGCCTTCGCCGACGGGGACTACAGCCTGGTGGTGACCGGGGACGCCCCCCTGGTCGGGGCGGTGCGACTGCCGTCGCTCGGGGCCTCCGGACAGGTTGACCTGGCGTGGATTCCGGCGGCTCGGACGCTCGACGACCACGCCATGATCGTCGCGGCCCCGGGCCCGGCGGCCGAGCTGCACCTCGTCAACCCCGGCGCTGCAGCGGTCGAGGCGACCCTCACCCCGGCGGACGGCTCCGCCGCCGGCAGGAAGCTCTCGCTTCCGGCCGGTACCGCCGTCGCCGTCCCCCTCGGCGCGGCCTCCGGCTACCGGCTCACGGGCGGGGCGGGGCTGCTCGGCTCGGTGGTCTACACCGGTGACGGCGAGATCGCCGGGTTCCCGGTCGCCCCTCCGGCACAGGTCTCGCGGCCGATCAGGGTCTATCCGGGCTGACGGCCCGGCAGCCCGCCGCCGTCGGGGCTCGGGCCGGCTCGTTCCGGAGTCGGCGCTCAGAGGTGGCGGAAGCGCTCCGGCGCGAGATCCCACGGATCCTTGCCGAGCAGCTCGGCCACCGCGCGGAACACGCAGCTCTCGATCAGCATCCGCCGGTGCAGCTCGTCGTGCCGGTGCAGCCGCGCCAGCCGCTCGATCGGCAGCCGGTACAGGATGACCCTCCGCTCCGGCACGATCACCCGCCAGCGGTCCACCCCATCCGGTCCCACCGTGGAGGGGAGCCCGGCCACCTCGAAGCTCACCGAGGCCAGCTCGTCGGGCCAGATGTCGCGCAGGTACTCCGCGGTCGAGGCGACGGTCATGTCGAACAGGTCGATGCGGCTGAGCAGCGGCGGGAGATGCGGCCCGCTGACCGCCGAGCGCATGCCTCTGCCGTGACGATCCCGCCGGCCGGCCCTCGCCGACGGTCGGGAGCTGCGGGCTCGGGCCATGCCCCGATTCTACCGCGCGGCAGGCGGCGAGGCTCCGGTCGGCGTGGTCCCGGCTGGCTAGGATCTGACTCGATGGACAGGCTCTGCAGCAAGGTGGCGTGCTCGGAGGAGGCGACCTCGACGCTCACCTACGTCTACGCCGACTCCATGGCCGTGCTAGGCCCGCTCAGCCGCTCCTCGGAGCCGCACAGCTACGACCTCTGCGCCCGGCATGCCGAGCGTCTGTCCGCGCCGAGGGGCTGGCAGATCGTGCGGCACGTCACCCTGGGGGGATGAGCACCCGGACTCTCGGTGAGGGGCCGGTCTCCCGCTAACCTGGAGCGGTGACCCGTGCCATCGACCTGACCCCGTTCATCAAGGCCTACGACGTGCGCGGCCTGGTCGGCAGCCAGCTCACGCCGGAGGTCGTGACGGCGCTGGGCGCGGCATTCGTGGACGAGGTGGATGCCGCGGGCTCCGACGTCATCGTCGGTCACGACATGCGCGACTCGTCCCCTGGCTTCGCCGACGCCTTCGCCGCCGGTGCCGTCGCCCGCGGCGGAAACGTGGTCGCGATCGGCCTGTGCTCCACCGATGAGACCTACTTCGCCTCCGGTCACCTCGCCGCCCCGGCCGCGATGTTCACCGCCAGCCACAACCCGGCGACCTACAACGGCATCAAGTTCAGCCGCGCGGGTGCGCAGGGCATCAGCTTCGACACCGGGCTCCGCTCGATCCGGGACCGGGCCCAGGCCTACCTCGAGAGCGGGGTGCCGGAGGTCGCGCAGCCCGGCTCCGTGCGCGAGCTCGACGTGCTCGCCGAGTACGCGAGGTATCTGCGCTCCCTGGTCGACCTCAGCGGCATCCGCCCGATCCGGGTCGTGGTGGATGCCGGCAACGGCATGGGCGGCATGACGGTGCCGGCGGTGCTCGGCACCGCCGCCGGACTGCCCGCGCTGCCGATCGAGGTCATCCCGATGTACTTCGAGCTCGACGGCACCTTCCCCAACCACGAGGCGAACCCGCTGGAGCCGGCGAACATCGTCGACCTGCAGAAGGCGGTGGTCGAGCACGGCGCCGACCTGGGCCTCGCCTTCGACGGCGACGCCGACCGCTGCTTCGTCGTGGACGAGAAGGGGGCGCCGGTCACCCCGTCCGCCGTGGCCGCGGTGGTGGCCCTGCGCGAGATCACCCGGGTGCGCGCTTCGCAGCCCGAGGGCGACATCCACGTCATCCACAACCTGATCACCTCGCGCATCGTGCCGGAGACGATCGAGGCCGCCGGGGCGATCCCGGTGCGCACCAGGGTCGGTCACTCGTACATCAAGGACCTGATGGCCTCGACCGGCGCGATCTTCGGCGGGGAGCACTCGGCGCACTACTACTTCCGCGACTTCTGGGGCGCCGACAACGGGATGCTGGCCGCGATGCACTTCATGGCCGAGTTCGGCTCGCAGGCCGGGCCGCTCTCCGCGATCTCGGCCAGGTACACGCCGTACGCGCTGAGCGGCGAGATCAACTCGGTGGTGACCGACGTGCCCGCCGCCTACTCGCGCATCGTCGAGGCCTTCTCGGACGGCGCGACCATCGACGAGCTCGACGGCCTGACCGTGACCGGCTCCACGGGCGGCGACGAGCCGTTCTGGTGGTTCAACGTGCGCCCGAGCAACACCGAGCCGCTGCTCAGGCTCAACGTCGAGGCGGGGGACCGGCCGACCATGGAGCGGGTGCGCGACGCAGCGCTCGCCATCATCACCGCCTGAGCCGCGGGCTCCTGCTCCCGCGCGCTCCCGAGCCGCGGGCTCCTGCTCCCGAGCCGCGCGGCGACGGGTCGGCGGCTCTGCGAGAATGGACGACATGTCCACTCCCGTGACCACCGGTCTGCCGTTCAAGGTCGCCGACCTCTCCCTCGCCGCCGCCGGGCGGCATCAGATCAGGCTCGCCGAGAACGAGATGCCGGGCCTGATGGCCCTCCGCGCCGAGTTCGGTGACAGCAGGCCGCTCGCCGGAGCGCGCATCGCCGGCTCGCTGCACATGACGGTGCAGACCGCCGTGCTGATCGAGACCCTGGTCGCCCTCGGGGCGCGGGTGCGCTGGGCCAGCTGCAACATCTTCTCCACGCAGGACGAGGCGGCGGCGGCGATCGCCGTCGGCCCCGCCGGCACCCCGGAGGCACCGGCCGGAGTCCCGGTCTTCGCCTGGAAGGGCGAGAGCCTCGAGGAGTACTGGTGGTGCACCAGCCAGATCTTCGACTGGTCGGCCGAGGGCGCCGACGGCCCGAACATGATCCTCGACGACGGCGGGGACGCGACCCTGCTGGTGCACAAGGGGCGCGAGTTCGAGCTCGCCGGAGCCGTGCCGGATGCGGAGCCGGGCGACAGCCACGAGTGGACCGTGATCCTGGACACCCTCCGCGCCTCGCTCGCCGTGAACCCCCATCGCTGGACCGGCATCGCCGCCGGCATCAAGGGCGTCACCGAGGAGACCACCACCGGAGTGCACCGGCTGTACGAGCTCGCCAGGAGCGGCGAGCTGCTGTTCCCGGCGATCAATGTCAACGACTCGGTGACCAAGTCGAAGTTCGACAACAGGTACGGCATCCGCCACTCCCTGCCGGATGGCATCAACCGGGCCACCGACGTGCTGATCGGCGGCAAGGTCGCCTTCGTCGCCGGCTACGGGGACGTGGGCAAGGGCGCGGCGGATGCGCTGCGCGGCCAGGGCGCCAGGGTGATCGTGAGCGAGGTCGACCCGATCAACGCCCTCCAGGCGGCGATGGACGGCTTCCAGGTCACCACCATCGAGGACGCCCTGCCCGAGGCCGACATCTTCATCACCGGAACCGGCAACGAGAACGTCATCACCGTCGACCACCTGCTCGGCATGAAGCACCTCGCGATCGTGGCGAACGTCGGCCACTTCGACAATGAGATCGACATGGCCTCGCTCGAGGCGCTGCCCGGAGCGGAGCGGATCGAGATCAAGCCGCAGGTGCACGAGTGGCGGCTGCCGTCGGGACGCAGCGTGCTGGTGCTCTCCGAGGGCAGGCTGATGAACCTCGGCAATGCGACCGGTCATCCCTCTTTCGTGATGAGCAACTCCTTCACCAACCAGGTGCTCGCCCAGATCGAGCTCTTCGCCGGCGACTACCCGACCGCGGTGCACGTGCTGCCGAAGATCCTGGACGAGAAGGTGGCGAGGCTCCACCTCGACGCCCTCGGCGTGAGGCTCACCACGCTCACTCCCGCTCAGGCCGCCTACCTGGGAGTGGATCCGGGCGGCCCCTACAAGGCGGACCACTACCGTTACTGAGCCGGTCTCCCGCCTTCGAGTCGGGAGTCGCGGCGACCTTTCCGGGTGCCGGACCCGCCACGAGCCCCGACTCGGCGCCGGGGGGCCGCTCAACCCCGATCGGGGAAGCGACGGGGGAGGGCGTGGAGAGCCGGGAGCCGCTCGAGGCGCTCGCGCTGGAGCATGAGCGCGCGGTACTCGCGATCCCGGCGCAGCACCGAGACGGCGGCGAGCAGGTCCTCGGCGCCGGCCTCCGGCAGCGGGGAGACGTAGCGCGCGGCCTCCACCGCCAGCTGGGCGCTGACGCCGCTCCGCGCCTGGGGGGTGAGCGTGCCGCGGTCGGCGAGGAACCTGGCGATCCTGCGCGCCAGGCCGTCGGGCATCCGCGCCACGTCCGCCGTGGTCGCCCAGGCGGCGAGGGCGGGCGGCATGACGGTCTGCGGAGGCAGGATCCGTGCCACCCGCTCGTGCTGGCTGTAGGTGCCGGCGAGCAGGTCGCCGAGCCGCTTCGACTTCGGATGGAGCAGGGCGACGATGGCGGCCATGCCGAGCGCGGCATACAACTCGAGCGCCCCGGTGAGGGCGCGGATGAAGGCGTGCCTGAAGCCGATGGCCCCGCCGTCGTCGCGCACGATCCTGGCGCCGATGGCCAGCCGGCCGAGCGAGCGGCCGCGGGTGGCGGTCTCGACGGCGGCCGGGACGATCACGACGCAGAACACCAGGGCGGAGATCGACAGGGCGGCCGAGGTGGCCTCGTCGAGCCTCGCGCCGAGCGGCGAGCCGAGCGCCAGGACGATGAGCACGAAGAGGACGACCGAGACCAGCATGTCGATGATGGTGCCCACGGCGCGCAGCACGAACGGGGTCGGGCGCAGGTCGAGGCCGACCGCCTCGCCGGTGATCAGCTCGTCGTCGGCCGAGACGACAGCGACGGGGGCTGACGGCACGGCCATGCGTAGTATTCAAGCAGATGGATCTCGACGCGTACTCGGCCGCCAACGGCGAAGACTGGGCGGAGCTCGCCCGGCTCGGGCGCACGCGGCGGCTCACCGGCGCCGAGGCCGACGAGCTGATCGCGCGCTACCAGTCCGGCGCGGCTCAGCTCTCGGCCATCAGATCGAGCTCGGGTGCGTCGGTGCAGGGCGATCGGCTCTCGCTCTGGCTCTCCCGCGCCCGGCTGCGCTTCACCGGCGCCGGTCAGAACGTGCTCTCGCGCATCCCCGGCTTCTTCGTCGTACAGCTCCCGGCCGCCCTGTACCGGATCCGCTGGCTGTGCCTGGCCGTCGCCGCAGGGACCGCGCTGATCGGCGCCCTCTACGCGTGGTGGGCGCTGGGCACCCCCGGCGTGCTCGCGGGCTTCGGCACCGAGGAGTTCCGGCGCCAGTTCGTCGAGGAGGACTTCGTCGGCTACTACTCCGAGCATCCGCCGTCCGCCTTCACCGGCCAGGTCTGGACCAACAACGCGTGGCTCGCGGCGCAGTGCATCGCCTTCGGCATCGTCGGGGTCTACGCGCCGTACCTGCTGTTCTCGAACGCCCAGAACCTGGGGCTCTCCGCCGCGCTGATGGCCTCGCACGACAGGCTCGACATCTTCTTCCTCTACATCGCGCCGCACGGCCAGCTCGAGCTCTACTCGATCTTCACGGCCGGCGCGGCGGGGCTGGCCATCTTCTGGTCGTGGGTGGCGCCGGGCGGCATGCGCCGGAGGGACTCGCTGGCGCGGGCCGGCCGCTCGCTGTTCACGGTGGCGATCGGGCTGACCATCGCCCTCCTGGTCTCCGGCGTGATCGAGGGCTTCGTCACCCGCCAGCCGTGGCCGTGGCCGATCAAGATCGGGATCGGCACCGTGGCGCTCGCGGCCTTCCTCGTCTACCAGTGGGTGCTCGGCCGGCGGGCGTACCGCGCGGGCCGGACCGGCGACCTGGACGAGTTCGAGGCCGGCGCCACCAGGATCGTCGCGAGCTGATCGCGCCCGGTGGCACCGGCCTCGTGGTCGGTCTCGCCGCTACTTCGCCGTGGAGTCCCCGGCGAGGTCGAGCGGCTCGAGGTACGACTCGTTGGGCCTGCGGTCGAGCAGCGCCTTGAAGGTGAAGCCGGCGATGAGGCCGCCGACGATCGGCGCGACGATGAACACCCACAGCTGGGCCAGCGGCCAGCCGCCGCCCCAGATGGCCGTGGCGATCGAGCGCGCCGGGTTGACCGAGGCGTTGCTGACCGGGATGGCGATCAGGTGGATGACGGTCAGCGTCAGTCCGATCGCGATCGGCGCGAAGCCCGCCGCGGCCCGCAGATGCGTCACCGAGAGGATCACGTAGACGAACAGCGCGGTCAGCACCAGCTCGGTGATGATCACGCCCCACACGTTGATCCCGAGGGCCGAGTGCTCGCCGAATCCGTTGGACGCGAATCCGCTCTTCACGATGCCGTCGATGAAGCCCTTCTTGCCGGTGGCGGCGATCAGGGCGAGCAGGCTCGATGCGGCGATTCCGCCGACGAGCTGCGCGACGATGTAGGGCAGCACGTCCCGCCACGGCAGTTTGCCCGCCGCGGCGACGCCCAGGGTGACCGCCGGGTTGAAGTGACCGCCGGAGACCGGTCCGAAGGCGTACGCGCCGATCAGCACGGCCAGGCCGATGGCCAGGGCCACGGCCAGCGGCCCGTTGTACGGGGCGGTGAAGAGTGCCGTGCCGATGACGCCGATCACGAGCAAGAAGGTACCGATCACCTCGGCGATGAGGCGAGCGACCAGGGAGTGCTGCGGGGAATCTGAGGTTGTTGCCATGAGTCCATCCGGTTTCGTAGCTGGGAATTGCCTGCGACTTGCAGGATAGACCCTGGGTGCCGGACGACCCCAGAGGCCGCGCGCAATACGACGTACCGTTGCGGCGTCGCGGTCAGAGCCGCCCGGCGGCCTTGAGGTCGAGATAGCGGTCGGCGACGGCCGGCGGCAGCCCGGCCGGAGTCCCGGTGACCACCTCGGCGCCGCACTGCCGTAGAGCTGCCGAGACCCGGGAGGCGTCGAGCAGCGCCCGCTCGGCGGCGGCCGCGCGATAGATCGCGGCGCGATCCCCGCGCTCGGCCGCGACGCGCAGCACCTCGGGGTCGGTGACGGAGGCCACCATGACGGTGTGGCTGCGGGTCAGCCGGGGCAGGATGGCGAGCAGCCCGCTGGCGGAGGCCGGGGAGTCCGCCGTGGTCAGCAGCACCACCAGCGCGTGCTGCGAGGTCGCCGAGCGCACCAGGCCGGGCACCGCCGCCCAGTCCGGCTCGAGGAGCTCGGGCTCGATCGGCGCCATCGCGTCGACCATCCTGGCGAGCAGCTCGGGTCCGGTCGCGCCGTGCACTCTTGCGCGAACCCGCCGGTCGTAGACCAGCAGGTCGACCCGGTCCCCGGCTCTGGTGGCGAGGGCCGCCAGCAGCAGGGCCGACTCGAAGGCGGTGTCGATGCGCGGCTCGCTCCCCTCATTGTCGCCGTTCCGGTCCGACGTCGCCGTTCCAGGAACGACATCCGACCGGAACGGCGACAACGAGGAGCTGATGCGGGCGGCGGAGCTGCGGCCGCTGTCCACCACGATCACGATCCGGCGGTCCCGCTCCGGCCGCCAGGTGCGCACGACCAGCTGGGGGCCGAGCCCGGTTGCCGGGTCGCTGCGCCGCGCGGTGGCCCTCCAGTCGATCGAGCGCACGTCGTCGCCGCGGACGTACTCGCGCAGGCTGTCGAACTCGGTGCCGTGGCCGCGCAGCATCACGCTGGTGCGGCCGTCGAGCTCGCGCAGCCTGGCGAGCCGGGACGGGAGGTGGCGGCGGGAGGAGAAGCGGGGCAGCACGCGGATGGCGCCCGGCGCCTCGAGCGTGGCCTGGCGGGCGAGCAGGCGCAGCGGTCCGTACGAGCGGACGGTGACCTGCGCGGTCCTGCGCTCGCCGCGGCGGAACGGGGTGAGCGTGGTGGTCACCGCTCTGCGCTCCCCCGGCGGCAGGTCGATCCTGGCCCTGGTCGGCGCCGCGCCGGCCGACGGCTGCCAGCCGTCGCGGACGATGCCGCGCACCCGGCGCCGGCCCGTGTTGCTCAGGAACAGGGTCGAGGTGCCGCTCTCGCCCAGCCGCAGCCGCTCCGGCAGCTCGCGGGCGGGAAGCAGCCGGCGCGGACTGCCGGCCAGAGCGAGGTCGACGGCTCCGAGCACGAGCACGATCACGATCCAGCCGGGCAGCCAGAGCGGCTCGTCGAAGGCCACGATCGGCACAGCGCCGAGCGCGACCAGCAGCACGAACCATCCGGAGACCGCCATCGCTTAGAGCGGCACCTGGACCTGGCTGACGATGGAGCGCAGGATCGTGTCGGAGGAGACCCCCTCGAGCTCGGCCTCGGGGCGCAGCTGCACGCGGTGACGCCAGACCGGGAGCACCATCGCCTGGACGTGATCGGGCGTGATCGCGTCGAAGGCGTTCAGCCAGGCCCAGGCCTTGGCCGCACCGAGCAGCGCCGTGGTCCCGCGGGGGCTCACTCCGAGCCGCACCGACGGGCTCTGCCTGGTGGCCCTGGCGAGGTCGACGACGTAGCCGATCACGTCGGCGCTCGCCCCCACCCGCGCGACGTCCGCCCGGGCCGCGGCGATCCCGGCCGCGTCGAGCACGGGCGACACCCCGGCCGAGCCGAGGTCGCGCGGGTCGAAGCCGGCGGCGCTGCGGGTCAGCACCTCGACCTCGTCGCCCCGCTCCGGGACCTCGAGCACCAGCTTGAGCAGGAACCTGTCGAGCTGGGCCTCCGGCAGCGCGTAGGTGCCCTCGTACTCGATCGGGTTCTGGGTCGCGGCGACCAGGAAGGGGCCGGGCAGCGGCCGGGTAACCCCGTCGACGCTGACCTGGCGCTCCTCCATCGCCTCCAGCAGAGCGGACTGGGTCTTCGGCGGGGTGCGGTTGATCTCGTCGGCGAGCAGGATGTTGGTGAACACCGGACCGGCGCGGAACTCGAAGTCGCCGGCCTTCGCGTCGTACACCAGCGAACCGGTCACATCGCCCGGCATCAGGTCCGGGGTGAACTGCAGCCGATGGGTCTCGAGGCTGAGGCTGCGGCTCAGGCTGCGCACGAGCAGGGTCTTCGCCACCCCGGGAACCCCCTCGAGCAGCACGTGGCCGTCCGCGAGCAGCGCGATCATGAGGCCGGTCACCGCGCCGTCCTGGGCGACGACCGCCTTGCCGACCTCGGAGCGGACCGCGGCGAAGGCGGCCCTCAGCTCGTCGCCGGATGCGGTGGGGCTCGTGGGTTCTGGCGTCATCTCCTCATTCTCCCTGCGGCTCGCGTCGGTCACTGACGGGTCGCCGCGGCGACCGCGCGCTCCAGGTCGAGCAGCTCGTCCGACAGCCTGACCAGGTCGCGGTCGGTGACCGGCTCCTCCGCGAGCAGCACGCGTCTCACGTCGGCCGGGTCGCGGCCGGTGACCTCGCTCGCGCTCGCGATCACCTCGTCGACGGTGGCGAGGCCCGGCAGCCCGCAGTGACCGGCGATCCGGTCGACCGTCCCGATCCGCAGCGCGTCCAGCGCCCGGAGCCTGGCCGAGGCCTTCGCGTAGAGCCGCGCCCTGCCCTCCATGGTCTCGGTCGGGCGCACCAGCACCGGGAGGCTCTCCACCACGAGCGGGCCGAGTCGGCGGCCGCGCCAGACACCGGCGACGGCGACGACCAGGAAGGCGAGCACCGCGACGCTCGGCACCCAGAGCGGGGTGAGCGCGGCGATGTCGCCGCCGGCCGCGGTGTCGTCGATGGTGGGCAGGTACCAGACCAGCCGCTGGTGCTGGCCGAGGACGCCGAGCACGAGGGCGGCGTCGCCGCGGTCGAGCACGTGCTCGTTGGTCATGGCGGCGGTGGTCCCGAGCAGCACGGTGTCGTCGCTCGCGACAACCGAGTACGCCTCGTCCCCGCTGCCGAAGCAGAGCTCGGCATCGGCCTGCTCGGCGACCCGGTAGGCGACGCCGGCGCCGTCGACCGAGCCGGCCCGATCCGCTGGGCCGTAGGAGCATCCGGCGTCGAGCACCCGGTCGTCGACCTCTCCGGCGACAGCCGCTTCCGGCAGCACGGCCTGGAGCTGCTGGTCGCTCGGGGCGACGAGCACCAGGGTGCCCGCGCGCCGCGCGATCGCGGTGAGCCGCTTCGCATCGAGGTAGCCCGCCGGGTCGTCGACCAGCAGGGTGGAATCGGCCGACGAGCCGAGAGCCGACCTGGCGGCGTCGAAGCCGGCGGGAACGCTCACCTCGACCCCGGCATCCCTCAGCACCTGGGCCACCGCCTTCGAGCCCGAGGGGCCGGGGCTCTCCGGCGAGCGGGGGACGCCCTCGTCCTGGCCGCCGGAGAGCAGCAGGCTGCCCACCCCGACCAGCAGGGCGATCAGGGCGATCACGATCCAGAACAGCCAGCGGCGCAGCCCGCCGCGGAGCGTCGGCGTGCTGACGGTCACGGTCATGCCGGCACCGGGAGCAGGGCGGACGCCGGGCGCTCCGAGCGCAGCGCCGCCTCCAGCTCCGCCACCGCACGGTACGACTCGGCCGAGCCGGTGCCGCCGAGGTAGCGCACTCCGTCGAAGGATGCGGCGGCGGCGTGCAGCTGTGCGGCGCGGTCGGGGAAGAGGGCCGACGCCCTGGCGGCGAAGCCGAGCGCGGTGGTCCCGGGACTGGTGCTGAGCACCGTCCGCTCGGCGAGGCCGCGGGCGATCGCGCGGTAGCTCTCCTCGATCGCGACCGGCCAGTCGGAGCGGGAGGCGGCATCCGCGGCGGCCCGCCTCATCTGCTCGGCGGTGCGGGCGTCGTCAGTCCCGAACAGGGGCGCGGATGCCGCGCCGCGCCGGTTCAGCCTCGGCCGGCCGAAGACCAGGAAGGCGGTGACCAGCGCGGCGACCACGACAGCCGCGACCACGGCGATCACCACCCACTGCAGCGGTCCGTCCCCGCCGATGCGCAGCGACTCGAACCAGTCCCGCACCGCGGCCGAGAGCTGGTCGAACCAGGTCGGCCTCGCCGCCTCGTACTCCGGCTTCGACAGCTCCTCGACCACCCGGCGGCGGGCCTCTCCGGCATCGGGGTCGACCGGAACCTCTCCGCTCAGCACCGCCAGGAGCGGTCCAGCCTGCTGCACCTCAGGCCGCCGCCGGCCCGGGGAAGGGGTCCGCCACCGAGCCGTCGCCGGAGTGGAGCGCCTCGGTGTAGCGGATGAGCTCGAGGTCCAGCGCCTCCTTGCGGATGCGCAGGTCGAGGTAGATGAGCGCGGTCGAACCGGACTGCACGACGACGGTGACGGCCCCGACCACGAGAGTGACCGCGAGCGTGATCACCGTGATCCCGATCAGCACCGCGGAGGTGGTTGCCGTGTCCTGGCCGTTCGGGTCGAGGAGCACTCCGGTGAGGCCGCTGACCAGGCCCAGCGGGAGGGAGATGACCTGGGTGGCGATGTTGATCATCACCAGCACGAGCAGCTCGATGCCCAGGGTCCTCCAGAACGAGCGGGCGGTCAGCGACCACGATCGGCGTGCAGCGGCGACGATGCCGAGCCGTTCGATGCTGACGATGCTCGGCGCCAGCGACAGCTTGGTGCCGAGCCAGGCGAAGAGCACCAGCAGCCCGAGGCCGCCCACGATGCCGAGCAGCACCGCGAGCACGATGCCCGCCACGCCGAGCGTGAGCACGAGCAGCGCGATCAGGCCGGCCAGGACAGCGATGGCCAGCACGACGGCGAGGCCGACCAGCACCGACCATGCCACCAGGGCGCCGATCCTGCCCTTGACCCGGGCCCAGAGCCGGCGGAAGGTCGACTTCTCGCCGAGGGTCTGCCGGGTGATCTCGACCGAGACGATGCCCTGCAGCATGGCGCTGGCGACCACGCTGATGGCGACGCTGACCAGGACGCCGAGCACGATGAGTCCGGTGTTTCCGGCGTTGATCAGGTCGAGGTCGGCCTCGCTGCTCGAGCTCGTCCTCGCGACCGCGAAGAAGGTCACCGCGCCGATGATGGCGACGGTCAGCACGGTGCTGATGGTCTGGATCAGCAGCGCGGCGCCGAAGGTCGGCTTGGGATTGCGCCGCAGCAGGAGGAAGGATGCGCCGAGCAGCGTCCCGAAGTCGATCGGTCGCAGCGGGATCAGCCCGGGCTTGGGCACCGGGGCCCATCCCGCTGCGCCCGAGCCGGAGGGAACGGAGCCCGGCGGGACGGGCGGCGGTGCGGAGCCCGGCGAGGGCGGCGGCGCTGCCGGGCTCTCGGGCGCCTGCCACTGCTGGTCGTCGCTCACGGGTCCCCCTTCGGCCGGACGCGCCCGTCGGGCAGGCGGTCTCACCATGCTTTCACAGACTCCGGTTCGGTGACACTCGGCTACTCTGGTGCCAAGCCGACCGCCCGCGAACGGCGGGCTCAGCATCCGAGGGAGGAGACGATGGCCGCCACGATCCTGGTCGTCGACGACGACCCGGCCCTCTCCGAGATGATCGGCATCGTGCTCACCTCCGAGGGCTTCGAGCCGGTGTTCTGCGCCGACGGCGCGATCGCGGTCCAGGCCTTCGCCGAGCACAAGCCGGACCTGGTGCTGCTCGACCTCATGCTGCCCGGAAAGGACGGCATCGAGGTCTGCTCCGAGATCCGCGAGGAGTCCGGTGTGCCCATCATCATGCTCACCGCCAAGTCGGACACCACCGACGTCGTCCGCGGGCTCGAGAGCGGCGCCGACGACTACATGGTCAAGCCCTTCAACCCCAAGGAGCTGGTGGCGCGCATCCGCACCAGGCTCCGGCCGGTCGCCAGCCAGAGCACCGACGTGCTGCAGATCGGCGACCTCAGGGTCGATGTCGCCGGTCACGAGGTGCGCCGCGGCACGACCAAGATCAACCTCACCCCGCTGGAGTTCGAGCTGCTGCTGGCGCTCGCCATGAAGCCGCAGCAGGTGTTCACCAGGGAGATGCTTCTCGAGCAGGTCTGGGGATACCACTACAAGGCCGACACCAGGCTGGTGAACGTCCACGTGCAGCGCCTGCGCGCGAAGGTCGAGGAGGACCCGGACAACCCGCGCATCGTCACCACCGTCCGCGGTGTCGGCTACCGCGCGGGTTCGAGCTGACCGGGACCATGAGATTCGACTGGCGGACCTGGCCCGCCCGGGTCCTCAGGCAGTGGCGCGTCTCGCTGCAGTTCCGCACGGTGTCCACCACGGTGCTGCTCTCCGCCTTCGCGGTGCTGGTGACGGGGACCTTCATCCTGGTGAGCATCAGCAACAACCTCTTCGACTCGCGCAGCAGGCAGGTGCAGGACGAGGCGCGCAGCGCCCACAACCTGGCGCAGGAGATCCTCGACGCCTCGGTCACCGGCGATCCGGACGAGGCCGTCGAGATCGACAGCCTGCCCGGGACGGTGCGCGACAAGGTCCTCCCCTCCACCTCCACCGCCGGGGGGACCTCCTTCGCCCTCCTGCGCAGTCCCGGCCAGTCCACCGCGCAGGTGATGCAGTCGACCCGGTCGACCAACTTCCCCGACGTGCTCAGCGAGGCGCTGAGAAAGGCCGTGCGCGCCGACGCGGAGCACGTGCACTACCAGTCGGTCACCCTGCCCAGCGGGGCGCCCGCGCTCGTGGTGGGCTCCGAGGTCACGGTCCCGTCGGCCGGCGACTACGAGCTGTACCTGGTCTACGACCTCGCGCAGGCGCAGCAGACGCTGAGCTTCGTGCAGCAGACCCTCGTGCTCGGCGGATTCGCCCTGGTCGTGCTGATCGGAGCGATCACCTACACGATCGTGCGCCTCGTGGTCGGGCCGATCAGGCTGGCGGCGGAGACCAGCGAGAAACTGGCCGCCGGTCAGCTCGAGGAGCGCATCCCCGAGCGGGGGGACGACGTGATCGCCACCCTCGCCCGCTCGTTCAACGGGATGGCGGACAGCCTCCAGGAGCAGATCATGAAGCTGGCCGAGCTCTCCCAGGTGCAGCAGCGCTTCGTCTCCGACGTCTCGCACGAGCTGCGCACCCCGCTGACCACGATCCGGCTCGCCGGCGACGTGCTCTACGACCAGCGGGACGGCTTCGAGCCCTCGACCGCGCGTGCGGCGGAGCTGCTGCACGCCCAGGTGCAGCGCTTCGAGGTGCTGCTCGCCGACCTGCTCGAGGTGAGCCGCTACGACGCCGGGGCGGTCCAGCTCGAGCTCGAGCCGACCAATCTGGTGCGCCTGGTCGAGGACGCGATCGACGCCATCCGCCCGCTCGCCGACGAACGCGGATCCGAGCTGCTCCTGGTCGCGCCAGGCGGCTACTTCGAGGCGGAGGTGGATGCCCGCCGCATCCGCCGCATCCTGCGCAACCTCCTGGGCAATGCGGTTGAGCACGGGGAGGGCAAGCCGATCGTGGTGATGGTGGACAGCAACGAGAGCGCGATCGCGCTCACCGTCCGCGACCACGGCATCGGCATGCGGCCGGACGAGGTCGCCCAGGTCTTCGAGCGGTTCTGGCGGGCCGACCCCTCCCGCCAGCGCACCATCGGCGGCACCGGGCTGGGGCTGGCGATCTCGCTCGAGGACGCCACCCTGCACCAGGGCATGCTGGAGGTGTGGTCGGAGTTCGGCACGGGCACCTGCTTCAGGCTCACCCTGCCGCGCGAGCGGGGCGAGCCGATCCTGTCCTCCCCGCTGGAGCTCCCGCCGGATGAGACCGCGATCGAGGAGGTGGTCGCCGGTGCGTAGCCGTCAGCGGATCGCGATCGCCGTGTCCGCGCTCCTCACGCTGCTGCTCGCCGGCTGCGTCGCCATCCCCGGCTCCAGCGGGGTGAACGAGGGGCTGTCCATCGCCCAGGACTCCGGGGTCGCCGCCTTCGAGTTCAGCCCGGAGGGTCCGGAGAAGGGCGCGAACCAGCAGGAGATCCTCAAGGGCTTCATCGCCTCCTTCACCTCGTCCACGGGGGGCTATGCGATCTCGAAGCAGTTCCTCACCCCCGAGCTCGCCCAGAAGTGGAACCCGCGCTCCAGCGTCCAGGTGCGCTCCGGGGCGCCCCGCTTCTCCCAGATCGACGGCGAACGCATGCAGTACTCCTTCACCGCCGCGGCGACGGTGGATGCGGCTGGCGCGCTCCGCGAGGCCACCCAGCAGTCCGCGCTGCAGTTCGGCTTCGCCCAGGTCGACGGCCAGTGGCGGATCAGCGCCGCGCCGGACGGCATCGTGCTCGCCCAGCAGACCTTCCAGCGCATCTTCGGCAAGCACTCGCTCTACTTCCTCGACCAGACCAGCAGCCACCTGGTGCCCGACCTGCGCTGGTTCGCCAGCGGAACGGCGCCGACCCGCATCGTCTCGGCCCTGCTCGACGGGCCGCAGGCCTGGCTGGAGGGGGCGGTGACCACCGCCTTCCCCGACGGCACGAAGCTCAGCGACAGCGGCAGCCTGGTCAGCGTCGTGTCGGGGGTCGCCGAGGTCGACCTCACGCGGGAGGCGCTGGCGGCGAAGGAGGGCGACCGGCAGCTGATGCTGCTCCAGCTCACCGAGAGCCTGCGGTCGGTGCCCAACATCTCCAGCGTGAGCATCTCGGTCGAGGGCACCCCGCTCACCATCGACGACCTCGGTCCCGACGCTCCGCAGGCGAACCCCAAGGTGGACAGCCAGGCCCTCGTGCTGCGCAAGGGCGTCTTCGGCTTCTACGCGAACGACAAGGTGGCCCAGCTCGGCCAGCTCAGCGCCCGGGTCGTGGACCTGGCCCCGACCGCGGTCACCCTCGCCACCGACGGCGCCTCGGCCGCCGTGCTCGGGGACGGCGGGGCGTGGCTGGTGCACAGGTCGGGGTCGTCGCTGCACGCGGACGATCGCCCGGGCCTGGCCGCGCCATCGCTCGACGAGTACGGCTACCTGTGGTCGGTGCAGCGGGGAGATCCGAACACGATGCTGGCCGTCGACCCGGGCGGGGAGCGGCACGCCGTCGCGCCCGGCCTGCCGGACGGGGAGCTGGACTCCTTCGAGATCTCCCGCGACGGCGCGCGGGTCGCGGTGCTGCTGTCGACCCCGACCGGCCCGCGGCTGATCGTCGCCGCGATCCTGCGCAACCAGAAGCAGGTGCCGGTCGGCTTCGGCCCGGCGGTGCTCGACGTCCCCCTCGACGAGGGAGCCGGGGTCGACGTGACCTGGGTCGACCAGATCTCGGTGGCGGTCCTGGTCGAGGCCGACGGCGCCTCGACGGTGCAGCAGTTCACGATCGGCGGACAGCACGACTCGCTCGGCTCTACGGTCCCCGCCCGCGAGCTGGTCGGGGGCAACGGCCTCGACGGGCTCCGCCTCCTCTCCGAGGACGGGGTGATCTCCACCTATCGGGGCGGCAGCTGGCAGGCCACCGGGGTGACCGTCGACTTCATCGCCACCCAGCGCTAGCCGATTCGGAATCCACAGCCGCGTCGTCCGCGCCGCCACGGCCCGACGGCGGATGCGATCCTCGCGGAATGGTCGACCGCCTCCCGCTGCGCGACGCGATGCTCGACGCGCTCGCCGTGCTCTTCCCGGTGGACTGCGCGGGATGCGGCGCGGCCGACCGCGCGCTCTGCGCGTCCTGCCGGGCCGCCCTGGCCGGGCCGA
>Ga0182749_1001676_pt1 | contig 17108 bp, 20 predicted proteins | sample eDN3rd37CKraftMG_FD_128875 | JGI IMG/M metagenome (GOLD analysis project Ga0182749, IMG submission 128875) | Enriched Miracle-Growth compost microbial communities from Emeryville, California, USA - eDNA 3rd pass 37_C Kraft MG (version 2) (version 2) ...
GGATGCGGAGCTCAACTACCGCAGATTCTTCGCCGTGAACACGCTGGCCGGCATCCGCGTCGAGGTCCCATGGGTGTTCGAGGAGTCGCACCGCGAGATCCGGCGCTGGATCCACGAGGGCCTCGCCGACGGACTGCGGGTGGACCATCCCGACGGGCTGGCCGACCCCGGCGGCTATCTCGACTCGCTCGCCGCGGCGACCGACGGCGCATACGTCCTGGTCGAGAAGATCCTCGAGGGCGACGAGCAGCTGCCGACCGCATGGGCGACCGCGGGGACCACCGGCTATGACGCCCTCGCGGACGTCGACCGGGTCCTGGTCGACCCTGCCGGCCGCGACGCTCTCGACGACCTCGACCGCCGCCTGCGCGGAACCGAGCTGCCCGTCTCCTGGCCGCAGCTCATCCACGACACGAAACGTGCGATCGCGGACGGCATCCTCCGCTCGGAGGTGCTGAGGCTGGAACGGGACCTCGGAGAGTCGGTGACCTCGGTCGAGGCCCAGGAGGGCGCGGAGATCTCGCCGGTCGCCGACGCCCTGGCCGAGCTGCTCGCCTGCTTCCCGGTGTACCGGTCCTACCTTCCACTGGGACTCGAGCACCTGGAGGAGGCGGCCCGGTCGGCGAAGCGTCACCGTGCCGAGCTCTCCGACACCGTCGATGCGCTGCTGCCGGCGTTGAGCGATCCCGCTCACCCGGCGGCCGTGCGGTTCCAGCAGACCTCGGGCATGGTGATGGCGAAGGGCGTCGAGGACACCGCCTTCTACCGCTACACCCGCCTCGGCTCGCTCACCGAGGTCGGCGCCGACCCGAGCGAGTTCTCGATCGGACCGGCCGAGTTCCACCGTCGCCAGCAGCAGCGCCAGGCCGCCTTCCCCTTCTCGCTCACCACCCTCTCCACCCACGACACCAAGCGCGGCGAGGACGTTCGCGCCCGCATCTCCGTGCTCGCCGAGATGCCCGGGGAGTGGGAGGCCGCGCTGAACCGGCTGCGTGAGCTGGTGCCGCTCGGCGACGGCCCGCTCGAGGCCCTGCTCTGGGAGGCGATCGTCGGCGCATGGCCGGCCTCGCGCGAGCGCCTGCACGCCTACGCGGAGAAGGCGGCCCGTGAGGCGGGGAACTCGACCGGATGGAGCGAGCCGAGAGAGGACTTCGAGCGACGGATGCACGGCCTCGTCGATTCCGCCTTCGACCACCCGGGCGTGGTCGCCGTGCTCGAGGGGCTGCTCGAGACGGTGCGGATGCCGGGCTGGTCCAACTCGCTCTCGGCCAAGCTGATCCAGCTCACCGCGCCCGGCGTGCCCGACGTCTACCAGGGCAGCGAGCTATGGGAGACCTCGCTCGTCGACCCGGACAACCGGCGTCCGGTCGACTTCGACGAGCGCCGCCTCTACCTCGCCGCGATCGACGCCGGCGCCCGCCCGCCGATCGACGAGACCGGTGCCGCGAAGCTCCTCGTCACCAGCCGCGCCCTGCGACTTCGGCGGGACCATCCCGAGCTGTTCATGCGCTACGCCCCGGTCGAGGCCTACGGACCTGCGGCCCGGCATCTGGTCGGCTTCGACAGCGGAGAGGCCGTCACCCTGGCCACTCGGCTGCCCCTGGGCCTCGCCGCGCGCGGAGGGTGGGGCGACACGAGCATCGTGCTCGCCGGACGCCCGGTCACGGATCTGATCGCCGACCGGGACTACCAGGGCGGGACGCTGGAGCTCGGCACGCTGCTCGAACGCTATCCGGTCGCGCTGCTCGCGCCGACCGAGGCGGTGCGCGCATGAGCTTCGAGGTGTGGGCCCCGAACGCCCAGCGCGTCACGCTGCTGCTGGACGAGTCGCGGCATCCGCTCACCGCCGTCGGGGACGGGTGGTGGGCCGCGCCGGACGGGCTCACCGGCAGCGACTACGGCTATCTGCTCGACGACGACCCGCATCCGCTGCCCGATCCGCGCAGCAGGCGCCAGCCGATCTCGGTGCACGACCTCTCGCGCACCTTCGACCCCACGGCGTTCTCCTGGACCGATCAGCGCTGGACCGGCCGGCAGCTCGCCGGCGCCGTGATCTACGAGCTGCACCTCGGGACCTTCACCTCGGCGGGGACCCTGGACGCCGCGATCGAGCGCCTGCCGCACCTCGTCTCGCTCGGCGTGGGCTTCGTCGAGCTGCTGCCGGTCAACGCCTTCAACGGGGACCGCAACTGGGGCTACGACGGAGTGCTCTGGTACGCGGTCGACGAGAGCTACGGCGGGCCGGCCGCGTACCAGCGCTTCGTCGACGCCTGCCATGGCGCCGGACTCGGCGTGATCCAGGACGTCGTCTACAACCACCTCGGCCCGAGCGGCAACTACCTGCCGCGCTTCGGCCCGTACCTGCGCAGCGACGATCGGAACACCTGGGGCGACTCGGTCAACCTCGACGAGCCGGCGGTGCGGCGCTTCATCGTCGACAACGCGCTGATGTGGTTGCGCGACCATCACGTCGACGGGCTCCGGCTCGACGCCGTGCACGCGCTCGTCGACCGCTCCCCCGTGCACATCCTGGAGGAGCTGGCCGAGGAGGTGGACGCCCTCAGCGCCTTCCTCGGCCGTCCGCTGACCCTGATCGCCGAGTCCGATCTCAACGACCCGACCCTGATCACCCCGCGCGAGGCGGGCGGTCACGGTCTCGCTGCGCAGTGGAGCGACGACTTCCACCACGCGCTGCACGTCGCGCTCACCGGGGAGACCACCGGGTACTACGCCGACTTCGAGCGTCTCGAGGCGCTGGCGAAGGTCCTGACCCGGGGTTTCTATCACGATGGCACCTATTCGTCGTTCCGGGGACGGATGCACGGACGGCCGATCGACACCGAGCGCATGCCGGCCTGGCGCCTGGTCGTCGCCGACCAGAACCACGACCAGATCGGCAACCGCGCGGTGGGCGACCGGCTCAGCGCCCGGCTCGACGCCGGCCAGCTGGCGATCGCCGCGGTGCTGACCCTGGCCGGGCCGTTCACGCCGATGCTGTTCATGGGCGAGGAGTGGGGAGCCACCACTCCGTGGCAGTTCTTCACCGGCCACCCCGAGCCGGAGCTGGGCCGCGCGACGGCGGAGGGTCGCATCGCCGAGTTCGCCCGCATGGGCTGGGATCCCTCGGTGGTTCCCGACCCGCAGGACCCCGCGACCTTCGCCGCCTCGAAGCTCGACTGGTCGGAGCTCTCATCGCCCGACCACGCCCGGCTGCTCGGCCTCTACCGCGACCTCGCCGCCCTCCGCCGGAGCGTGCCCGACCTCACCGACCCCCGCTTCACCCGGACGAGCTGCAGCTTCGACGAGGAGGCGCGGTGGTTCGCGCTCGACCGCGGCTCGACGCGCATCGTCGTGAACTTCGCCTCGGAGGCCCGGACCGTCCCCATCGGCGGTGCTCCCCTTCTGCTCACCGACGAATCGGCGATGCCCACGGCCGATTCGGTCGCGCTGCCCGGGCACTCGGCCGCGATCCTGCGCGTCTGGCCGGTGTGACGTCGTCCGTCGCGCTCGCGCCGAGCCCTAGTCGTACTCGATGCGGTGCGCGTTCGATGCGTCGCCGCGCGGGGCACGGGCGCCCAGCAGGGCCGCCGGGCCGAGTGCGCCGCGTCCGAACCGGGCGGTGACGGCATCCATCGTGTCCTCGGCCTCCCGCCAGGACTCGTCGTCGTCCCAGAGCGCCGACTGCCTGCTCTCACCCGGCATGAGCTGCTCCATCCGCACCCCGATCAGCCTGACCGGGCCGTGATCGCCGAGGCCCTCACGGATCGAGCGCACCTCCTCGTAGATGCGCCGGCCGAGGTCGGTGGGCTCGGCGAGGGTGCGCGATCGGGTGATGGTGCTGAAGTCGGCATGCCGCAGCTTGAGCACGACGGTGCGGCCGACGTAGCCCGCGCTCCTCAGCCGAGCCGCAACCGCGTTCGACTGCCGCAGCAGCTCCCGGTTGAGCGCATCGGCATCCGTCGTGTCCACCTCGAAGGTGACCTCGTGCCCGATGCTCTTCTCCTCGGCCCTGGTGGTGACCTGTCGGGGGTCTATGCCGTTGGCCAGGGCGTGGAGCCTGGTTCCCGACGCCTCCCCCACGGCGCGCTGCAGTGCCTCGACCGGGGTCGCCGCGATGTCGCCGACCGTGCGCAGGCCACGCCGGGTGAGCGCCTCCTCGGTGGCGGCGCCGACGCCCCAGAGGGCGGAGATCGGCAGCGGATGCAGGAAGGCGAGGGTCTGGTCGGCCGGGATCACGAGCAGACCGTCGGGCTTCGCTCGACCCGATGCGAGCTTCGCGACGAACTTGGTGGATGCCGCCCCCACCGAGCAGGCGAGCCCGGTCTCGTCGCGCACCCGTCGCCTGATCAACCGGGCCACCTCGGCCGGCGGGCCGAACACCGCGCGCGCCCCGCCGACGTCGAGGAAGGCCTCGTCGATGCCCAGCCTCTCGACCAGGGGCGTCACATCGTCGAAGATCGACATCACCACCCGCGAGTAGTGCCGGTACTTCTCGAAGTGCGGCTCGAGCACTATCGCGTTCGGGCACAGTCGCAGCGCCCGGCTCAGCGGGATCGCCGACCGCACCCCGTACCTGCGCGCCGGATAGTTCGCCGCCGTGACCACGGACCGCAGCGACTTGCCAGCGACGACCACGGGCAGGTGCGCGATCTCCGGCCGGTCGAGCAGCTCGACCGATGCGAAGAAGGCGTCGAGGTCGACGTGCAGGATCGGCGCGGTCGAGCTGTCGACCGAGGCGGCGCTCACCTGCCGGGTGCTGCCGTCCTGCCTGCCCATGGCCCGAATCTACCGCCGACCGGCGACGATCGGGCCGACGGCGGCCAGCGGATGTCGCGGCTCAGGCCGCCGGGCCGCCGAACCTGGCCAGCACGCTGTCCCGCTTCTGCCTCAGGACGTGGATGGGCTTGAGCATCGGGTAGATCGCGAGGAAGACCAGCATCGGCGCCCGCAGCACCGGCGCATGGATGCCGTGGCGGGCGTAGGTGCGGTCGAAGCGCATCGCGTAGTACCCGTAGTCCCTCGGCGAGTCCTCCAGCCGCCTGGCGGACATCCCGCTCACCATCGCCGACACGTAGGCGATCCGGTGATCGCGCCGGGTGAGGTGCACCGAGATGTCGATGTCCTCGTGCAGCTCGTCGTCCTCGTCCCGGCACACCTCGGAGCGGATGTCCGCCCACGCCGTGGCGCGGATCGCCATGTTGCTGCCGAACAGGAAGTGGTACTCGCTGGTGAGCCGCAGGATCGCCTGGCGGATGCGGTCGTCGGCCCTCAGCCCGAGCCGACGCAGCGGCATGTCGTAGTAGAGCACCGGACCGGTAGCGGCATCCACCTGGCCGTCGGCGAAGGTGCGGGAGACCACCTCCACCCAGTCCGGATCGATGATCGAGTCGGCGTCGATGCGGCCGAGCACGTCGCCCGTCGCCCGGTCCAGCCCGAGGTTGCGGGTCGGGATCAGCCCCTGCTCCTCGTCCTGGCGCAGGTAGACGATCGGGGCGTCCGGGTACTCCGCCTGGAGCTCGCGCACCACCTCGGCGGTGCGGTCGGTGGACCGGTTGTCGATCACCAGGATCTCGGCGGCCGGCACGGTCTGCAGCACCGCGGCGACCAGGCAGGGACCGATGGTGTCCTCCTCGTTGAACGCCGGGATGACGATCGAGACAGAGGGGGCGGCCGCCATGAGAGCAACCTAGCAAGCCGGGGTGGCGTTGTCCCGGGCCTGGGAACGTACGACAGCATGGGTTTCGTGACCCCGAGCCAGAACCTTCCCCTCCGCCGCCGGCCGATCGACATCGTCTTCGCCGTGTTCTTCACGATCTTCATCGTGACCTCGTGCATCGCGGACATGCTGCCGACCGTCGGCATCGACTTCAGTCGGCCGGACGGCACCTTCCTGGTCGACTCGAACTACTGGTACGCGCACGACGCGGACCCGCTGTTCATGCACCCGCCGGTGTGGATGCGCTTCGTCACCGGCCTCAGCGCCTTCGTCTATCTGGCCTTCTACCTGGTGCTCGTGCCCTCGCTGATCAGGGGCTGGAACTGGATCCAGCTGCCCGCGGTGATCTACGCCACCATGATCGCCGGCGTCACCGGCATCATCGTCTTCGGCGTCGAGTTCTTCGGCGAGCCGGAGTTCCAGACCCAGAACCCGCTCAAGTTCCTCGCCTTCAACCTGCCCTACGTGCTCGTGCCGATCCTGCTGCTGATCCGGATGCGCAAGCCGCTGCCGTTCACGCGACGGTTCTGAGCGTCGCGATCGCACCGAGTTGCGCCCATCCGCCCTCGGACGCCGCAATGAAGGACGATCCGGCGCAAGTCACGCGGGAGGCGGCGCATCACGCGCGAGTACCGTGCAGCCCATCACGCAGCGCGACGCCGCGCTTCGGATGGAGGAGGACGATCATGAGCAATCACACCTACAGGGTCACCGAGATCGTGGGGACCTCGCCCGATGGCCTCGAGCAGGCCATCCGCAACGGCCTGGGCAGAGCCGCCGAGACCATCCGTCACCTCGACTGGTTCGAGGTCGTCTCGGTGAGGGGCGCCGTTCTCGACGGCATCCCGACGGACTTCCAGGCGACGCTCAAGGTCGGCTTCCGGCTCGAAGAGGCGTAGTCGGGACTCGGGCCTGCGCGAGTCCCGCTTGATCGACCTGCGAGGCGCCAGCGAAGGACGCTGGGACGCGATCCGAGGCAGGGCGGGGGCGGCTATCCCAGCTTCGAGTGCAGCCACGCCCAGCCGTCGACGGCCGAGCTGCCGCCGAGCAGGACCTCGAAGTGGAGATGCGGGGCGGTCGCGACGCCCGTCTGGCCGACCAGTCCGACGAACTGGCCGGGGTGGACCACGTCGCCGACGTGCACGGCGAGCGAGCCCTCCCGCATGTGGGCGTAGCGGGTGACCACGACCTGGCCGTCGATCACGTGCTCGATTGTCGCGTGGATGCCCAGCGCGCTGTAGCCGGGGCTGTCGGTCTCGATCACCCGGCCGGCGGCGATCACGTGGATCTCGGACCCTGCCGGCGCCCCGAGATCGACACCCATGTGCATGGTCGAGCATGCCGCGCAGGCCTGGGCCCGCGCGCCGAAGCCGCTGATCACCCGGGTGGAGGGGTCGACCGGCCAGACCAGCGGCGGCGGCACCGTCACCTGGTAGCCGTCGCGCTCGGCGATCGGCGCGGCTGCCGCCTTCTCCGAGACGGTCATCGACTGCAGCTGGACGGGCGCGGGAGCCGTCGCGGCCTCGACCGCGTGCGCGGTGGCGGGAACGCCGTAGCCCGCGGCGAGGGCGAGGACGAAGGTTCCGGCCGCGAGGGCCACGTTCCACCTCACCGCGCGGATCATCTGGATGCGGGTGAGGGCCCGCACCGAGCGGCCGTTGAGAGCGGGAAGCCCGGTCTGGCTCGGCTTCGCGTGATCGGGGACCTGCTCGACGCGGACGGTGGGGCGCGGATGTCTCATTGCACGCAGAAGCGCGCGGGGGTAAGCGAGGTGCACGTGGTAGATCTCCCGGGTTGCAGGACACCAGGACGAGGACACTGGGCCAGGCGATGGATCGCGTTCGGACGGGTCACGGCCCCCGACCGCGCCGCTTCGGAGGGCGCTGCGGGGAACTGAGGACGGTGGGGGTTCCATAACTGGCGGGAAGCTCACACCAGCGGACGCTTTCGCGACGTCACTCGGCCAACCACCCTGAACGACCAACCTCCGCATTCCCTGTGAAGGACAGGAGGTCCGCTCATTCCCGGAGCAGCGCCAGCACCTTCTCCACGGTGTTCTGGTTACGCGCGGTCAGCGTGCCCGTGAACTGCGTCCAGAACGATCTCGGCACCCTCGTCCGCATGTTCCCCTCGGGCATCCACTGGTACACGGCCCGGTCTCCGAGGGCGATCAGTTCGGGTGCCAACGGCGCCGGATCGGGCAGCCGGATGCCGGAGACCGGGTCGTCGGCGAAGGTCACGAAGCCCTTCGAGCCGTCGGCGATCGAGTCGAGGAGCGGGTTCGCCATGGCGATCTCGGCGAACTCCGCCCCGCTCAGCACGATCACCGCCGACCGCACGCCCGTCCTCCCGAGCACGGCCTCCTCGATGTCCTCCCCCAGCGGCCTGGCGGCCGAGGAGAACACCGCGCTTCCGCTGCGGAGGATCGCGGCGACGTCCCGGAAGCCCATTCCCTCCAGCGCCAGCCTCAGCTCGGCCATGGCGAGCGGCTTGCCCCTCCCGACGTTGATCCCGCGGAACAGGGCGACGTACCTGACGACACCGGTCATGCACCAGACGGTACCCGGCCGGGCGTACCCTAGCCGCCATGGAGTTCAGATATCTCGGCGACAGCGGTCTCAAGGTTTCGGCCCTCACCTACGGCAACTGGCTCACGCACGGTTCTCAGGTCGAGAACGAGACGGCGGCGGAGTGCGTCGCGGCGGCCATCGAGTCCGGGATCACGAGCTTCGACACCGCTGACGTCTACGCGAACACCGCGGCCGAGAAGGTGCTCGGCAAGGCGCTCAAGCACGAGCGGCGCGAGTCGATCGAGATCTTCACCAAGGTCTACTGGCCCACCGGCCCGAGGGGCCACAACGACTCCGGCCTCAGCCGCAAGCACATCCTCGAGTCGATCGACGGCTCGCTGCGCCGGCTCAAGACCGATTACGTCGACCTGTACCAGGCCCACCGCTTCGACGTGGAGACCCCGCTCGAGGAGACCATGCAGGCCTTCGCCGACGTCGTCCGCCAGGGCAAGGCCCTCTACATCGGCGTCTCGGAGTGGAATGCCGAGCAGCTGCGGGCCGGACACGCGCTGGCGAAGGAGCTGGGCATCCAGCTGATCTCCAACCAGCCGCAGTACTCGATGCTCTGGCGGGTGATCGAGGATGAAGTGGTTCCGGCCTCGGCCGAGCTCGGCATCTCGCAGATCGTCTGGTCCCCGGTGGCGCAGGGCGTGCTCACCGGCAAGTACCTGCCCGGGGCACCCCTGCCCGAGGGCTCCCGTGCGACGGACAAGAAGGGCGGGGAGGACACGATCAAGCGCTTCCTGCGCGACGACGTGCTCGGCGCGGTGCAGGAGCTGAAGCCGGTGGCCGACGAGGCCGGGCTCGACCTCGCCCAGCTCGCGGTCGCCTGGGTGCTGCAGAACCCGAACGTGGCCTCGGCGATCATCGGCGCCTCCCGTCCGGAACAGGTGCGCGGCAACGTCAAGGCCGCGGGAGTCGTGCTGCCGCCGGAGTCGCTGAGCGCGATCGACCGGATCATCGGCGGGCTGGCCGAGCGCGACGCGGCCAAGACGGTGTCCCCATCCACCCGTCCGTCCTGAAGCATTTCGTCATCCGTCGGCGCAACCGGGAATGGATGACGCGTCAACAGGATTAGATGCTCACATGACCAACTCCATTGACACCCGTCCCGACTACATCGTCGGCACGTGGAAACTTGACCCCTCCCACTCCGAGCTCTCCTTCAGCGTCAGGCACCTCGCGATCAGCAAGGTGAAGGGGACCTTCGAGACCTTCGATGTGACCGTCATCACGCCGGAGGACCCGACCCAGATCAGCGTCGAGGCGACCATCGACGTGGCCTCGGTCAACACCAAGCAGGAGCAGCGCGACGCGCACCTTCGCACCAGCGACTTCTTCCTCGTCGACGAGCACCCCACCATCACCTTCAAGTCCACCTCCTTCGAGGCGAAGGGCGACGACTTCACGCTCAACGGCGACCTCACCCTGCGCGGGGTGACCCAGCCGGTCACCCTCAAGGGCGAGTTCGGCGGTGTGATCACCGACGACTACGGCCGCACCAAGGCCGGCGCGAGCGCCACCACCACGATCAACCGCCAGGACTTCGGCGTGAGCTGGAACGCGGCCCTCGAGGCCGGCGGCTTCACGCTCGGCGACGACGTGACCATCACCATCGACCTGCAGGTGGACCTGCAGAAGTAACAGCGTCCGTCAGGGCCCCGGCTTTCGAGCCGGGGCCCTTCTGCGTGGGACCGGGCGGCTCAGCGGTGCTGATGATCCTCGTGGTCCGCGTGCTCGGCCGGTTCCAGCTGGAAGGTGGAGTGCGCGACGTCGAAGTGATCGGAGAGGCACCCGGTCAGCTCGTCCAGCAGCCGGTCCGCGTTGCCGGAGTCGAAGACGCCCGGCTCGACCACGACATGGGCGGAGAACACGTTCGAGCCGGGGCTGATCGACCAGACATGGACGTCGTGGACGGCGACCACCCCCTCGGTCTCCAGCACGTGCGTGCGGATGAGGGCGACATCTGTTCCCCTCGGGGCGGCCTGGCTGAGCACCCGGGCGACATCCCGCAGCAGCGAGAAGGCCCTGGGCAGGATGAGCGCGGCGATCGCGAGCGAGGCGATCGCGTCGGCCGGGGCGAATCCGGTGAGCAGGATGACGAGCCCCGCGACGAGCACCGCCACCGAGCCGATCAGGTCGCCGAGCACCTCGAGGTAGGCCCCGCGCATGTTGATCGAGTCCTTCGCGCCGCCGCGCAGCACCAGCATCGCGGCGACGTTGGCGACGCCGCCGATCGCGGCCACGACGAGCATGATCGGCGCCTGCACCTCAACAGCCTCGGGGGCCAGAAGCTTGTGCACTGCCTCGATCACCACGAACACCACCACCGCCAGCAGGATGGCCCCGTTCAGCCCCGCGGCGAAGACCTCGGCCCGGCGATGGCCGAAGGTCTGCACGTCGGTGGCCGGGCGTGCGGCGATGATCGTCGCCACCAGGGCGACGATCAGCCCGGTGAGGTCGGAGAGCATGTGCCCGGCATCCGCGAACAGGGCCAGCGATCCGGAGAGCAGGCCGCCGGCGACCTCGATCACCAGCACGACCGCCACGATCGCGATCGCGATCAGCAGACGGCGGCGATTGGCGGAACCGGCATGGTCGTGCGCGTGCCCGTGCTGCACCGATCCGCTCATCAGGCAAGCCTAAGTTCGCGGCAGTGCCGGGGCGAGGGAATCGCCCAGTCGGGAATGAGGACCATTCTCACCGGGGCGCATCCCGGGACCCGCGCCTCACGGCCCGGGCGCGCGTGCCCTCGATCGAGTTGACCCGAATCGACCTTCCCGGCGGCGGGAAGGTCGATTCGGGTCAACTCGATGAGCACGAGCATCCTCGTCCGGTCGCACGGCGAGCGCAACGCGGGAATGCGGTCGGATGCGGAGGATGTTGGCTGAGGCAGACGAATCACGACGAGCCGGACAGGGGAACCATGCACGACTGGCGACAACTGCAGAAGGTGGCGCATCGCGAGTTCGCCACCCGGCTGGCCACGGTCACCGACTGGGAGGCGCCGACCCCGGACACGGAGTGGAACGTGCGCGACCTGGTGCGGCACGTGATCGAGGAGCAGCAGTGGGTGCCGCAGCTGCTCGCCGGGAGGACCATCGCCCAGGCCAGGCGGGAGCTCGCACCGCTCGGAGAGGACCTGGTGGCCGAGTGGGGCCTCTACTCCTTCGCCGCGACCGAGGCCTGGGCGGCCGCTGACCCCGATGCCCTGGTGAGCCTGTCCTACGACCGCGTGCCGGTCGCCGCCTACCTGCGCGAGCAGGTGAGCGACGTCGCCATCCACTCCTGGGATCTGGCGCGCGCCATCGGCGCCCCTGAGCGGCTCGACCCCGCCCTGGTCGAGGCGGTGTGGACGGTCTTCGAACCGCAGCGCGAGACCCTGGCGGCGAGCGGCCTGTACGCGCCTCCGGTGCCGCTGCCCGAGGATGCGCCGCTGCAGTCCCGACTGCTCGCGATCACCGGCCGGGACGACCGGGTCGCCGCCTGACGGAGGTCGCCCCTAGCATCGAGCCATGGTCGCCGCGAAGGACAAGCCGCTGCTCGAGTTCGACCGGGCACAGGAGTGGGAGGCCTGGCTGGAGCTGAACGCCGACGACCCGGTGGGGGTAAGGCTGCGGATGGGCAAGAAGAACGCGCCGAACCCGGGGCTGCGCTATCCCGAGGCCCTCGACATCGCCCTGTGCTTCGGCTGGATCGACGGCCAATCCGGCTCGATCGACGAGACGCACTACTTCGTCTCCTTCGGCCCGCGGCGGGCGAGGAGCATCTGGTCGCAGATCAACCGGGAGCACAGCGAGCGGCTGATCGCCGCCGGGCGGATGCGGGAGGCGGGCCAGGCGCAGATCGATGCGGCCAAGTCCGACGGCCGCTGGGACGCCGCATACCGGCAGAAGGACGCGGCGATCCCCGACGACCTGCGCGCGGCCCTCGACGCGAACCGGAGGGCCGCCGAGTTCTTCGAGACCATCAGCTCGCAGAACCGCTTCGCCATCCTGTTCCGCATCGGCAACGTGAAGCGGGCGGAGACCCGGGCGAAGAAGATCGCGACCTTCGTGGAGATGCTCGCCGAGGGCAGAACGCTGCACTGACCGTGACGGTGCCCGTTCCGCCTCGTCGCGCCCGCTGGAGCGGGCGCATCGAGCCGGAGCTGTCACGACGGGCCCGGTGAGAGTCAAGGCCTCGGGCAATCGGGTCGACCGGGGTATCGTGCGCAGCATGAAAGCCAACAAAGCCCTCGCCGACAGCCTGCAGGCCGTCCTGGTCGACCTGATCGAGCTGCACATCCAGGGAAAGCAGGCCCACTGGAACGTGGTCGGGACGAATTTCCGCGACACGCACCTGCAGCTGGACGAGATCATCGATGCCGCCCGCCTCCTCTCCGACGAGGTGGCCGAGCGGATGCGCGCACTGCACGTGCTGCCGGACGGCCGCTCCGAGACGGTCACCAAGAACACCTCGCTGCCGAAGTTCCCCGGCGACCAGGTCGACACCACCGAGGTGGTGAAGCTCATCACCGAGCGACTGGACGCCGCGGCGAAGACCGCGCGCGACGTGCACGACACCGTGGACGAGGCGGACCCGACCAGCGCGGACATCCTGCACAAGGTGATCGAGACGCTGGAGCAGTTCGCCTGGATGGTGAGCGCGGAGCACATGAAGCCGCGCAAGCGCAGCGAGGAGCCCAGCGGAACCTAGGGGCCCCTTCGGCCCATCGCCGCTCTCGTCATCCACGGTCGCCTCCGAACGCGGCCCTGGTCGACGACATCGACTGCGGTGGCCGGAGCCGGCGGCGGCATACAGCCGGTGGCGGGCTAGACGGGCGCGGCGAGCAGCGCGACGGTGATGCTGCCGCCCTTGGTCCGCTGCTGCCCCACCCGGCGGAAGCCCAGCCGTTCGTGGAAGCGCAGGGAGCCCGGGTTCGGCGGGTCGAGGTTGACCTCGCAGGTCACCTCGGCCCTGCCCTGCTCCCTGGCGAGGGCGAAGACCGCGTCGTAGAGGAGCCGGCCGATCCGCTGCCCCCGCAGCCCCTCGTCCACGACGATCCGGTCGAGGTAGAGGGAGTCGACGCCCCTCTCCTCGAAGAATCGGTAGTTCTCGCTGCCGTAGTCGGCTCCGGGCAGCATCCCGATCACGAAGCCGACCAGTCGCCCGGATTCGTCGACCGCGGCGAAGGTGTAGCCCGCGATGCGCAGGAGGGCAGTCATCTCCTCGGCGGAGAGGATCGTCACCGCGGGGTGCGCGGCGTCGTTGAGCTCCAGGATGCGGGGCAGGTCGGCGGGCTCGAGGTCGCGCAGGGTGATCGACGGCACCGGACCATACTGCTCGCTCAGCTCGAGACCGTGCCGCCGCCGATCGGAGCCTTCGCCGAGGGGATGAGGATCCACAGCACGACGTAGAGGACCACCTGGGGACCGGGCAGGAGCACCGAGATGATGAACAGGAAGCGCACGAGCGTCGGGCTGAGGTCGAAGCGGGCGGCGAGCGCCGCGCAGACGCCGCCGATCACGCGACCGGTGGCGGGGCGGGAGAGTGTCTGAGCCATGGATCCACCCTCCTCCCGGATCGGCGGCTCGGCCAGGGGGTTAGCCCCCGAATGCGCGGCCAGGTGATTCAATCGGCACATGCACCGCCACCACAGCGCCATCAGGCTCGTCGCGATGGTCGTGGTCGGGATCGCCGCCGCCGTGGTCACCGGTCTCCTGGGACGCTGGCCATACGGCGTGACGGTCGGCTGGTGCGCCGCCGCCCTCACCTACTCGATCTGGGTCTGGGCGGTGGTCGGCCGCTACGACGCGGAGCAGACGAAGAGCCACGCGAGCATCGAGGAGCCGGCCCGCGGGATCGTGGACACCCTGGTCGTCGTCCTGAGCCTCGCCAGCCTGGGCTCGGTGGTCGTCCTCCTCATCGGCGCGTCCACCCTCTCCGGCTCGGAGCGGGTGCTCACCGCGGCGACGGCCCTGGGCAGCGTCGCCATGAGCTGGCTGCTCCTGCACACCCTGTTCACCCTCCGCTACGCCAGGGCGTACTACCAGGGCGGCGGCGGGGTCGACTTCAACCAGGACGAGCCGCCCCGCTACTCGGACTTCGCCTACCTGGCGTTCACCCTCGGCATGACCTATCAGGTCTCGGACACCAACATCGGCAGCCACCGGATGCGGATGGCTGCGCTGCAGCATGCGCTGCTGTCATTCGTGTTCGGCTCGGTGATCCTGGCGACCACCATCAACCTGGTGGCCGGGCTCAGCTCGTAGCCGTCGCTACCGCGGCTCCGTCACGAAGTCGATGAGCTGCTCCACCCGTCCGAGCAGGGCGGGCTCCAGGTCGGCGAAGGTGCGGACCGTGGCGAGGATCCGCTGCCAGGCGGCTGCGACGTCCGCCTGATCCCGGTGCGGCCAGCCGAGCGCCGCGAGGGTGCCGTGCTTCCAGTCCGTGCCGCGGGGGATGTCCGGCCACGATCTGAGCCCGAGCCGGGCCGGCTTCACCCCCTGCCAGACGTCGATGAACGGATGCCCAACCACGAGCACGTGCGCCCGGTGCGGTCCGCGGGTCACGGCATCCGCGATGCGGCTCTCCTTCGAGCCGGGGACCAGATGATCGACGAGGACGCCGACCCGGCGCTCGCGGGATGGGCCGAACTCGGCGAGCACGGCCTCGAGGTTGTCGACTCCCTCGAGATACTCGACCACGACTCCCTCGACCCTCAGGTCGGCGCCCCAGACCTTCTCGACCAGCTCGGCATCGTGCCGGCCCTCGACGAAGATGCGGGAGGGCAACGCGACCCTCGCCCGCTGCTCGGCGACGGCGAAGGAACCGGAGGCGGTGCGCGCCCGGCCCCTCGGGGCGGCGGACGGCGCGACCAGGATCACCGGTTCCCCCTCGAGCAGGAAGCCGCTTCCGAGCGGGAACAGCCGCACCGTGCCGCCGTAGTCCTCGAGCCGCACGAGCTTGCCCTCGAGACCGAGCACGGCGCCGCAGAAGCCGGTCCCGGTCTCCTCGATCACGAGGTCCGGAGTCGCCTCCACCCGACGGAGCTCGCGCCTGGCCGGCGCACGCCGCGCGTCGGCCAGCACGTCGGAGCTGTAGCGGTCGGGGCCGAACCTGTCGTCAGTCACCCGACGAGGTTAGAGCCCGATTCCGCCGAAGGCGTCGAGGCACGCGTGGAGTCTCCGACACGGATGAAGGCCCCAACCCTGGGACGGCTCAAGCCCAGTTCGGAGATTCGGGACGTGGGCCCGATGAGTCCGGCGAGCTGCCGCGGGCGTCCCTAGCGATCGCCGGAGCGGAGGAAGTGGAACGGGATCGCGAGGGCGACGGCGATCGCGATGATGCCGCCGAGGAAGACCGGGTATCCGGCGACACCGGGGTGGAAGGCGTAGCCGAACAGGAACATCCCGCCCAGGAACAGGATCAGGGCGATGACAAAGGCGACGATCTTCACGGGTCCTCCGAAGTGGCTTGGCTCACCCCCATCCTAGAGAGTGGCGGCGACGCTCTGCCGCTCAGCCCTGGGCGGCCACTGAGACGTCGTTCCACTTCTCCCACTCGGCGAGCCGCGACTCGTAGGCCGCGCGGATGAGCGGCAGCGGCCGGGTGCCCAGCAGCAGACGCAGGGGCGGCTCGTCGGCGTCGACGACGGCGAGGACAGCAGCGCTGGTCGCCCTCGGGTCGCCCGCCGGCACCGGCGGATTCGCCCAGCGCTCCTCCGCCGCCGCGCGGAGGTCGTCGTACTCGGGCAGCGGCGCGGAGTGCTTGGACGACGGGCCGGACCAGTCGGTGCCGAAGGCGCCGGGCTCGATCAGGGTGACCTTGACGCCCCACTGCGCGGTCTCGCTGGCCGTCGCCTCCGAGAGGGCCTCCACCGCCCACTTCGAGGCGTGGTAGACGCCGAGAGCCTGGCCCGAGGCGATGTGCCCGCCGAGCGACGAGACCTGCACCAGATGGCCGCCGCCCTGCCTGCGGAAGATCGGGAGGGCGGCCTGGGTCACCCAGAGCAGGCCGAAGACGTTGGCGTCGAACTGGGCGCGCGCGTCCTCCTCGCTGAGCTCCTCGATGAAGCCGTAGTGGCCATAGCCGGCATTGTTCACCACCACGTCCAGCCGGCCGAAGTGGTCGGCCGCCGCGTTCACCGCCGCGATGTCCGCCGCACGATCGGTGACGTCGAGCTGTTGCGGGAGCACCGCGTCGCCGAAGGCCGTCACCAGGTCGTCGAGATCGGAGACCCGGCGCGCGGTGGCCGCCACCCTGTCCCCGCGCTCCAGGGCCGCGGTGGCCCATTCGCGTCCGAAACCGCGCGATGCGCCGGTGATGAACCAGACCTTCTCAGCCACGACGAGCTCCTTCCGGGCGTCTCCGGCGACGCCGCCGGATCGAGCCTAGCGAGCGGTCAGGCCGCCGCGACGACCGAGAGCACGTTGCCCGCCGGGTCGAGGAACCAGGCGATGTCCGGCCCGTTGCCGCGCATGATCCCCTTCTCGTCCACCGGAAGGAGCCCCGACCTGTTGTAGATCGTGGTCGCCACGCCCCGGGAGTTGAGGTCGTCGACCGCGGCCTCCACGTCATCCACCGGGAAGTTGAGGATGGTGAACGTGGCCGGCTGATGGTCGGGCTTGGGGTAGGCGATGACCGTTCCGCCGCTCGCGAGATGCAGGGTGAGGATCCCCATGGGGTTCGTGCTGACGGTGAGGCCGAGGGTCTCGCCGTAGAACCTCCTTGCCGCCTCGACGTCGTCCACCGAGAACCCGCCGAATGCGCCGTCGCTGCTGAACATGCGATGCTCCTTACCTCGTGCCGCTCAGGGTACGCCGCGGCTCACTCGAGCA
>Ga0182749_1001680_pt1 | contig 17084 bp, 15 predicted proteins | sample eDN3rd37CKraftMG_FD_128875 | JGI IMG/M metagenome (GOLD analysis project Ga0182749, IMG submission 128875) | Enriched Miracle-Growth compost microbial communities from Emeryville, California, USA - eDNA 3rd pass 37_C Kraft MG (version 2) (version 2) ...
AGAGATCGTGTGCTGACCCAGCGTCCCGGCCGGAGCTGCAGTGTCCGGACCCTGCTGGCCTGCCGTCTCGTCGACCGCGAGCGTCACGCCCCCGTTCAGCGACAGCGAAGCCGACGGACCATCATCCTTGATGGTAATGAGCGCCCCAACGTCGACCGTGCCGGTCGTCCCATTATTGGTCGCTGTCAGCGTAACAAGGCCCGTGGGGAGCGAAATTGAATCGTCCGGCGTGTTGCTCGCGCCGTCTTCGTGAACGCCTCGCAAATCCGTCAGCGTCACATGGCCAGATGAATCCACGACCAGTGTGAATACGGTATGGCCCTGGCCGTCTTTAGCATCGATCTCCTGCGCACCGTTCTGAAACAGAGTGACCGGCGTGCCCGTGAGCGTGTCGATCAACCCGGTGTTGGCGCTAGTGAAGCTCAGCCCATAGGTTGTAACGCCAACCGGATTGCTGAAGCTGAACGCAACGGAAAAATCCTCCGCAGCGACGTTGGAACCGCTGGGCGCCTGCTGGGAGCCGCTGCCGGGAATGAAGCTTTCATCAACAAGCAGGGGAAGCGCCGTAAACACGGAGACCGTCGTCGGCACAGTCGTAGTGATGGCTCCTTCCGGATTGTGGAATTCAATCGGCGGCAACTCTTCCGGCGGCAGGAGCGGCAACGGATTGAGCAATGGCAGCGGGTCGACGCTGAAGCCATGGAAGTCGGCGCCCGAGGCGATGTTGCCCACGGCACCGGGGCCGGCCGCCGGCAGCACCGATTGGTCTTCGGTGATCGGAAATTGCGAGGCGAACTGCGCGCCGTTGAGATCCTGACCTGGCGCCACTTCGATCATCAAATTCGACAGCACGCCCATCGAGTCAAAGAACGGCTCGATAATCGCCTGGCTGCCATCCGTGAAAATGATGTGCAGAGTCTGATCGGTCTGATCGTGATAAAGCGTGATCCGCTCGCTGGCGATCGCCGTGAAATCGATTTTCACGGTGCCCGTGAAGCTCGCGTGAAACACCTCGGTGTGGCCGGCTTCCGGCTTGACCACCTTGATGATCTGGATCGGCGCGCCCTTGGACGGCGTCGTGTTCGAGCCAGCCTGCGCAACATCGAGCGAACCAGCCATGACTACCATCCCTGCCGTCGGCGACGGCTGTTTTGCGGCGCGGGCTTGAATTTGCCCCCCATTTGACGACAACCGTACTCAGGTTGTTAGCAAAGGGTCAAGGATATCTAAGGGTATATTAAGGTTAAAATACCCGTTTGTTCGCAGGTGGTTAAAACCAAAAACCAGCACCCGCCCGTGTGGAAAAAAATAATCATTTTGTCGTGGATCAATGCTGTCCGCGCGGCTTGCTTGGCCTCTTCGCATGCAGTAGGTTTTTCGAGCTAATACAGGGGGTCCTCTATGCGCATGCGGCGCTTTGCAACGATTGGATTGCTGACCGCCGGCCTGACAGGCTTAAGCGGGTCCGCCCAGGCCGCGGATGTCGAGGGCATGGCCCCGGCAAGGCCCGCCGGCATGGTCCTCGCCTGTCAAAACGGGGCAAATTACCCCATTCAGCCGATCGCTGTCTCGCGCGAGGGCGACCTCGTCACCGGCTACATGCTGCGGACCGGGACCGGTCACGCCATTCGGCTGCGGCTGGTGCCGATGGGGAACGGTTATCGCTACGAGGGTGGCGGCATCTGGTTCGATGGCGTCCGTAACCGCGCCGTTCTGAACTGGGACCGGCCCAATGCGGTGCCCTGTGAGGTTGTTCACGAGCCCTGAACCTGCGCGCCTCGGACTGGGCGCGCCACGCCTGAAAAGGGCCGAGCCTATGGCCTGCCCAATTCTCGTTCCTATCCGGCCTTGCACATCCAGCAGTGACAGCCGCGGACCGCCATGACGGTCACTGCACCGAAATTGCGCCGGATGCGTCCCCGTCCGCCAAGCACCGGGCAGTTACGCCGCCTCGAGCAAGAAATCAGCCGATTCATACGCCAGCACTCGGTGCCGTCATTGCGCCTGCAGGCGGTCAGCCGATGGACTGATGACCTACTAACCCGGTTGCGGGCGCGGTGGATACTCCTGCGGGCCGCAACCGCTGGCGCGCGCCAGCACCTGGCTTTAACGGCGCACGCGCTGCGCCGGACATTGAACCCTCGGCCTCAGCCGCACCCGCGCCCCATCAAACCTCAGCCGAAGCTGCCGCAGCCACGACCTCCCGGTGCACCCGGACCGGCGGCATCTGAGACGGTACCGATCGCCACGAGAGCGACGGCGCCGAGCCGCCGCGACCGTCTGGAGAGCGTGGTCGTATGGCTCTGCTGCATCCTCATCGCTGTCGGCGGAGTCCTGCTTTTCGCGGTTGGTCGGGAGCTGCATAAGCTCGGCGACGACGTCGTTAACTCACATGCGCAGGTCCGTCTTCTGCAAGACCGCATTGCCAAGCTCGAGAAGGAGGCGCAGACGCTGCGCGTTGCAACTTCGGCCGCTGCAGCGCCTGTCGCGACAATGAGCGCACTGTCTCTAACGCAGGACGAAGTGAATGTTGTTCGTCAATTCATCAAGGTCCTGCCATCACAATCGGCAGGACGGATGACGATCGAGCCTGGCCAGCCCCTGGGAAGGATAAACACTGCACCGCTCCCGGAGGCCATCATCGAACAGATTCCGAGGCTGGCGGGCGGCCGCTTTTCAATCGACTCGAGCGGCGCGATTATTATCACTGCCGCAGGCAGCAATCGCGTGGACGCAGTCGTAACCTCCGCACACTAGCAGGCATTGGCCTCAAGGGCTCTGATCGGCGCTCAGTTTCCGAATATCCAGCCGCTCCACGCGTACCTATGGCGGCCGTAATACGGGATCGGGTCGCAATAATTATACCAAGAATAAGTCTGCTCGACGAAGCGCAGACAGTACTGGTCGGCGACAACGGGCTGCGGTGTCGTAGCGACGGTCTCTTTCTTGGGCAGCGCGAGATCCGCCGCAAACACCTGCGACCCAACGAGCGTCGCGAAGACAAGAATTGCGGTCGCGGCAACCACACGCATGTTAATCCCCCGAAATGGGCTCATATCGAATAACAATCATAATAGATTATCTTGGGAGTTCAACGGCAATCTGGCCTTCGACGGCGGCCCATGCCACGATGGAAAAAACGAGCTAGACTAGGGTCTATACCTGTTTTTTAGACCAAGAATTCGGGTTGGCGCGCGATGAGCCCGCCTGGAATGCCTCCGACCGACGTCGTCTCCATCCAATGCCATCGGCTATGCGGAGGATCGCGAGAGCCTGTTGCTCGCTTTCAAGTCCAAGTACACGGCGGAGCGTAATTATTCCGTCCCCATCGAGTGCATGAAGACATTGATTGTCGACCTGCAGCGGCTTGGCTCCGACCCAAATGCCACGGCGCCTGCCCCGATCATCCTCCGGACCCGAAAGCCTTCCCAGTCCCGTCAGCACCCCGGCCAAGGGGGGCAACGGCCACGCCGCCGGTGAAAAAAAGACCCGGAGCCCACATCACAAATAACCGCTCGCACGCCGCGCCGGGATATGCTGGGCACGGACCTGCCGCAGCACCCGGCCGTGCTTTTGGCTTTCGATCCGCAGACGCAGGACCAGGCCGCCTACGTTTTAGCCGAGGACGCCGCTCGGAAGATGTCAACGGCCCTGCTGCAGCAGGCCGACCGCCTCGCACAACATCGATCTGGTTCGGCGCCAACGAGTGTCAGCCACGTCGACAAAAAATCGATTGCTCGTCCGCTGTAATGCTGCCTCAAATGCCCTGGCGCTTACCTGCCGGTGTAATCACAACCGTAATATGTTGAAGCTCGGACTTGCCATTCGCGCCAACCACCTCGAGCGTGAAGGTGTCCTGCCCGACAAAATCCGAGTTGGCGCGGTAAAAAGCCACAAATGCGGGCAAATCTGTTGCAAGGCACTGTCGCAGGTTGGTCGCCCGTACATGCCCCTGTTTGACGGTAAGCTGGCCGTGAACCGGCGGCGTTGCCAAACGAATCGTCGGCGGCGGACCTGCGGTGCAGTTCTTGCGGATGGACGCGAAAACGCCGACGTTGATGTCGGTCAGCGGCGTACCTTTGTATTGTCGGCTGGCCGTCCGCACCTGACCAGCGGCCCCCTGTGGAAACGTCGGCAAAAGCGCGATCGCGAACACCAATAAGGCGAAGCGCGCTTTCCACACCCACTTTGCGGTGTTTGCGACCATAAGTTCCCCATTCGCGCGCGCTGGTTATAAAGCCAATATTATTGGCATTGAAAGCAAATCGCCGCCATGATGAATTCCGCAAATGATCGGTAACCATTCTGCGTACTAAATGCGAATCGGCTTGGCGGCGGTCATGGGCGCCGCTGTAGTCGAATGGGGAGCTTGTTTTTGCTGGGACTAAAATCGACCGCGATTCTTATCGCCACTCTCGCCGTGACGGTTTCGGCCAGCGCCCAGCCGCACCGGGCGGTGAAGCCGCCTGGACTTGCAGAGGGCGACATCATCGGGGCCAAGGACTATCCTTGGTCGGCCATTGGCAAATTGAACAATGGTGTCGGCGGCTCCTGCACCGCGGTGTTGATCTCCGAAAAATACGCGCTGACAGCGGCTCACTGTCTGGTATTTCGCAACTCCGGTCGGTATTTGCCCGCAGAGTCACTGCACTTGGTACTTGGCTATGAAAAACAGGAGTTTCGCGAGCACTACCGCATAGCAGCATATTACGTACCGCCGGCCTATCATCCCGAAAAACCGTACGAGACGCTGGCAAGCGATTGGGCCCTGCTCTCGCTGTCAGCGACGGGCCCGGCCCGGCCCCGGCCGCTCGACATCGCTGCCGAGGACAACATCCATGATCGGAACCTGATGACTGCGGGTTATTCGCACCGGATTCCGTACGCAATGACGGCCGATCAAAAGTGCACGCTCGTTGGCGAGTCTCACGACCATAATTTCGTGTTCGACACGTGCAAAGCTCCTTCAGGCTATTCGGGATCGCCTGTAATCGTTGCCAATCCAAATAAGCGGGGTTTCGCCGTCGCCGCCATGCACGTCGCCAATCAGTTGTGGCAGACGAACACCATCGCGGTGGCCATACCGATGCGGACGATTTGGCCCAAGATCCGCAGCTGTATGGAAGGCGGGAAGTGCGGGTTCCAGGTGATCGCCCATGGGCAGGATCCGACGGCCGCGGAACTGCTTTCTGGCCGCGCGAAAAGCTATCAGGAAGTAAGACCGTCCGCGTCGGCCGAATGCGTGGCGGGCGGGGACGCATGCCTGATGTCACTCACGGGCCAACCCTGAGGCCGACACTTCGTCTCGAAACGCATTCAACGTTTTGTGCATGACGTTCCTTCTGATTGAGCGGACGCTCGAGATCGGCCGCAAGGGAATGGAGCAGGCGAGCGGCTAGTCGCTCCGGAGGTGTTGACCTGCTCACGGCTGTTTGGGCTCCGCGCCTTCACTTCCGGCGAGAAGACCGGTCCATTCCAGAATCTCGCTTTCGACCTCCCGCGCCAGACACATGTATGCAAACGCCAACGATTTGTACTTCGTACGGATATCCAAATTCGGCTCTTCGTTCGCCCTCTCACAAAGCCTAATGGCTTTATTCCTGTAGATGTCGGATGCACTCATCTCGACTCTCCTCGGCAGCACCCATCTCATCTGCTGACTGACCAATATTCGATAATACTGTCTCCTAAGTTTCTTTATATGCTGCTCTTTCCGAGACCCGTTTAGCGATTTGGTTATCGAATCTGGTAGGATCTCCTGGTCTGTTTCATTCGCCTCTCCCTGACTTGAAACGAGGGGCCGAGTCATGAGATGATGTGCACTTGCGCTCGTTGGCGACTCGAAATCGTGCCAATTTCTGATAAATAGGTTGTGCTCATCCGATGCACGCTTACGGCGCCGGGTGGGAAGTGGCGGTCGGAGTGCGTCAGCCCCCGACTGGTGGGCCTACTTCGCGCATATTCGCTGCCCGGTGTCAGGCGATACAAAGAGCCACCCACAAGCTTTAATTGAATCCGCTCCGCCGATATGCTGCGACCGTGTGTGGGGCAGATCCAGCCAAGGGTGACGAACATGCCGACTAGGAAACTGGGCGCCGACGCGGTTGATCTTCACGTCGGCTTGCGAGTGAGATCGCGCCGAACGCAGTTGGGAATAAGCCAGACTGGCTTGGCAGACGCACTGGGTATAACGTTCCAGCAAATTCAGAAATACGAAAAAGGCAAAAACCGCATCAGCTCAAGCCGATTGCACGACATTGCAAAAGTTTTGAAAGTCACGCCGCCCTATTTCTTCGAAGATCCATTGGCGGGCGTGGTTACCAATCACAGTAAGTCTGACGCATCTGCGTTTGACGACTTTTGTGCCAGCCGGGACGGTGTTGCGCTGATGCAGGCGTTTCTAAAGATTGAAAAAGCGACACAGCACAAGATCGCCAAGTTGGTCGAGGAATTGGCCGACTGACACTTCTGCTTCGTGGAGCGGCTTGCCATGAGGAAACTCGAACGGATTAAACCGCCCGATGTCGTACACAGCGAAACTAGGGGCGTAGAAACGCCTGCGACGGCTCAGAGGAGGCTTCGGCAGAGTGTCGGCGCGCTGGGAGCATCGCGCGTTCCGAAGAAGGATCTACGCGAGGCTAAAGCTGCTCGCGCTCGGGGGCGTCGGTGGCTTCGCTTTCGTGATGGTCCTGCACTTGACCCCTTGGGGCATCACAGCCCTCAAGCTTGGACTCCCGCGTGAATTTCCGTCGCCCCATGACCCACCTCCGGTCCCATTGTCACACCAAACCTGGGGTCTTCGGGACCGGGTGCAGGCCAGATCGACTACCCTAAGCCATCGAAGGCATATCCATTACTATGGATCGTCGTGCTCGGCTTCGTTCGCATCGGACCAAAAGCTTTTCGACCTTCGCGGGAACGATATCGAGGGGCTGGCGCTTCCGTCTGGGGGCCCAGTAGTGGCGACCTAAACGAACCGCACACCGATGCGCCTTGCTGAGCGCCATGCGACTCGGCAGTTTCGTTTCACAAATTCGGGCTTGATTAGCAGCGTGAACTCGTCGGGGAGTCCGGACCGGGCGGTGACTTTGAGGGGGCGCCCTGTCTCGGACATGTTGCGGATTATGCAATCGATCGATGCGGCGGCCCCAAAGATGACGGAACCGCCCTAGAAGGTCCGCATGCGTGGTGCACGTCGCTTGTCCATGCCATGAACTGTAGCTTTCACGACCTGCGCGTCCGTAAAACCCACCCCTGACTAAAAGGTAAAATCCGGTTCAGTTTAGTCCCAACAAACGCCGAGCGGCCACCGCCCGAGCAGGTACATGTGACCTTATTGTGCCGGCTTAAGCGACCCGTACTACGCGCCGGATAGGCCGGACGTGCTGCCGCCCCGGTCGCAACGGGCAATCATTGTCCGCAGGTCCGGGGCCCTAGGTGCCGCCCGCACTTGTCGCAGGCCGAGTGCGACCATAGGCAGAGCGAACTGCGGCTAGGCTAACCGAGCCGCTGGACATCTGTTTAGTATTCGGCCAACTGGTCGTGAAAAGCTTTGAAATGCGCCAACACGTACATACGAATGGCACTCGATAGATTCGAGCAGGCGCGTTCGGAGTCGATCTGTGCCACCAGTTCCCCGAGGGGGCACCCCCGCTCGAGCGCTATTTCCCATAGGCCTAACCAAAATGGTTCCTCAAGGGTGACACTGGTTTTGTGGCCTCTGATAACGATTGACCGCTTAACGACCGGCGATTCCAACAAACGTTTATCCATTGTCCCCCCCCCGGAGGCGCCCGACAAGGCCGAACCCAATAGCAAGCCTGGAAATTACCCATACAAATTGCAACTCGCAATAATATAATACGGGTCCATTTCGTGGAATTTGGTTGCCAGGGTGGCAAGCTTAGCGAGTTGGGAGTGCAACATATGTCCAAACTTGCCCTTGCGGCAATCGCTGCGTTCGGGGTGGCTACCGGCGGCGTAGCCGCCGGATTCGCGATTCCTGAATATCGGCGGCGGCATGGCCTGGGACAAGCCGACGAGCCTCACAACGGCGACGGCTATGTCGGCAACAACATCACGCCGCTGCATTTCAACTCGATCAAATTCTATGGCCTCGTCACGTCCATAAGCGGCACATCACTTAGGGCGATCACAGCCTAGAACTCACCACAGCCTAGAACTCACCACAGCCCGACTCCGCGCTGCCGGAGTTGAGCGGGGCGGCCGCGAATTGGACGAATGGAGCAGATCGAACAATCGAACGACTATTGCCTCGGACCAGCCGACACCGTGTTCAGCAATATATGCTCAGCAATGTAAGTGCCTGTGCATTAGGAAGTCCAAATCCCAAGACGGTATCTCCGAAATGAAAATGAAGGATCACCATGTGTAGCCTGGGCCGATTTCAAATCCTGACGGCATGGCCGTTAGGGTACGGTTCCGATGGATAAAGCGGGGTTTGCCGCTTAGTTCATATGCTTTTTGGACCGCACCGAGGATAATGGGAGCGATTTGAGACGCCTCTCGCGTCGAACTCGACACAGTGCCCAAGGTGCTTTCCGTTCTTCACCAACGACATATTCAACGTTCCCGCAGTTGACCTCCGCGTTGAAGCTGCCGAGAACGAGTGGTCCGGCGGTCATTTTTGTCCTCCCGATGAGCGGGCGATTATGGCCGTGCCGGAATTGGTTCTTTGCCCCCCTGAATACCGCTTGCCCCAGGGCCGTGAATAGGCCGGCCGGAGGCGCGTCCAACGCCTTCGACCGACTTCCAGCCAGCCACGTATTGTAGGGTCGTCTGGCGGTCCAAACAACGGTCTCACTGCAATTGACGTTGCCGGATCTGACAAGTCTGCGTGCTTCCCGAACCACTCTTGGACATCGCCATATCACCGCGCGGGATCGGCGACGGGTAATCGTAGTCGCTGCTTACCTCGGAGTCGTGCCACGCATCGGGATAATGCGACAATGATATAGGTTTGCTGTTAACCGGCGTCCCTGTGCCTGTGTAGTCCGGCACTAATGCCGCGTGGCGGATTCGAGCTCGAGGAGCCACTGCTTCCTCTCAATGGCCTCGGCGACCGACATGCAGGCCCGTGACAGGTCAAACAACCTCTGCTTAATGTCCGCGTTGCTCGTTCGCCTAGCTAGGTTTTCAAAGTCGGTCGCGCGTGTCCGATACGAAATTATGATGCTGCGCACGGGCTACCCCAGTCGTCATCTCATTTGCGGCGTAGAGAATATAGAACGCGAACTGGAGACACATCTGGAATTCGCCGCTAAACTTAATCCCGGTTCCAACGTCAGCTGGCGCCCATTGGGAGTCCTCAAGAAGTAATCTTAATTTGGCCTTCGAGTAGCCCGGCGTCAAGACGGCGCTATGCTGTCGATCGCCGATCCCCATCGGCACGGCCTGCGGACTTCCAACCCGGCGCCACCCGACGGTAAGAGGACGTGTCCCCGCACGGCCTCATATATTTTGAGGCGATCCCCAACAGATCCAGAAACCGATCAACCCTAGCAGCTTAGGTTAATTTGATCCCAGTCTGGCTTCGTGGCACGGGCCTCGTTTGGAAGCAAAGTAAGAGGCGACCCAAGTGCGAAGATGCTGGGCGTTGACCTTTTGGGGCTGTCGATGCAACTTGGCTCAGCATTGAGGGCGGTAGCGTGTCGGACCTGTTCACCAATCTTGCAATGGAGTTTGCCGTCATCTTCGGCGGCCTAACTGTTACGACGCTCGCCGCCATAACGGCGCTTTGGTTGAACGGAGCGATCGGAATCTGACTAGTGGCTCGCAGAAAAGAGCGCGAACCTGCAACCCGGCAATCGGCTGCTAATGGGCGTCCTCGCCATCGAGGCCGTTGCGCTCGCCAATCTTTTCGCAGAAACTTTTGACGTGCTCCTACATCGAAATCGAGTGGCGCAATCATGGCTTCGCTGGGGGCAACCTTGCCTACCTCTTTGCCGCTTGCGGCCTCTTCTATGACGCCCATCGCGCTGCCGACGACTGCCATGCCGTGCTGGAGATCCTCGCCAAGGCGCTGCCCGGCTCGCCGATGGGCCGGCCTGGCGGCGCTGCTTGCCCACGTGCGAAAACCGTCTTTCAGGGTCTGGGCCGAGCAGTCGCCGTTCGATCTGAAAGACGTTCTGAAACGGCGTGGCTATCGGTGGACGGATCGCCGCATTCCTTGTACGTCGATGTTGGCGAGGAGGAGCACCCGGCAGAGATCGCGTTTTTGCGAACAGAAATATATCAGCGCGAAGTGGACGTCCGCTCGCTATCCGTCACCGCTCTGGAGCGGTTTCAGCTCGCGTTTGACGAGCTTTGACTCTCAGACGGTGCGCTTTTCGCTGGCTCACCGGGATGTATTTCGTCGACATCGGGCAGCTTGTCGGCGACGTTGGACGTGCTAATCTGGAGCGTCTTCTAGCTCCCGTCGGAGACCTGTCCGTATACGCAGCCGCGTTGGACAGACACGCACCGGTCCGCCGCGAAGATTCGTCCGCTCCGGCTTGCTCTCTGGCTTCAGGCGAGCACCGGCATGACCGACGGAGAGACCGAAGTTGCGCGACGTCAGGCTAGAGAGACTACAGAGAATAAGTGAGTCTGACGTCGTGTCGAAACTCCCGCAGGTCAGGCGCCGACGCGGACACGAGGGCGTCGCCGGCGCGCAAAAGGGGGCTCCTGCCTGGCTTCGATCCAAGGCAGCAGCTGGATGGGCCTGGGCTGCAGATGTGCGGTCAGGATCGGCAGCTTGTTCAAGGTGTCGAGAGCGCGTTTCGCACTCAATGCATCAGCGTACCGGGCACTGGTTTCGGACTTACCCTCGTGGCCCATCAGATCCTGCCGATATTCCTCCGGGACCCCTGCCTCCTTCAGCCTCGTGTCGAAGCCATGACGGATACTGTGGAGGTCATGGTCGGTGCTGAGCTCGTGTTCTTCGCAGGCCCACGTCAGCAGGCGCCTGAATTCCTTGTAGAGGCGCGCACCCATCGAAGTTCGCGGGCTCGGTGAGCACAAGTCCGGAAAGATGCAGCGATAGCCGAGCTCCTTGATGCGCGCCACGTATTCAAGAAATCCGAGGCGGATCAACTCGTCGTGGATGGGCACAAGCCGATCTGACGAAGGGTTCTTGATGCGCCGGAACTCGTTATCCCGAAAATGGAGCTGCGGGATCGGATCGAGGATGACATCTTCCACCGCAAGTCCGGCCGCCTCCTCGAGCCGGCATCCGGTATATTCAAGAATCATCGGAGCAAAGTAGAGCGCGCGGTGATAGGTGAATGGGCCGGGTTTGTACGGCCTGTCCCAAGCTTCGCAGCCGACAAAGGGAGCGTAGCGAAAGACCTTCACACTCGCGTTCAGCGGCAGCTTCAGCCGCTGGTCGCGCTTGCGCTTCTTCTTCTTGCCGATCTGCGCCCGGAGCTCGGAAACGTCGATGTCGCGCGCTATCGGAACACCGCGATTGCGCGCATAAGCAAGCAACTGCGAGAGGCCGGTGAGGTGGCGGTTCAATGTCGTCCCCTCTAGACCGATGAGCCGATCGCGCTCCTGCGAGTGACGGCGAGTTCCGCGGGTAGAAACAGGTGGAGCGGCTTTCTCATTCGAGGCCCTTTTGACCATTGCCTCCTTTTGTTTGTCTTTTCCCTGCCGACGCAATTGCGCGATCGACAGATCGCCGTCTTTTTCGCTCTTGCCGTAGTACCTATAAATTTCGTTGCTCAAGAAGTCTGTGAATGCAGCGATGTGCTCCTGCTTCAGGCCGGCGAGCCCGGTAGCCGGCGTTTCTTCCGAGACGAAGCGAGCGAACAATGCGTAAGTCTGGCGGTTCTGTCGCTGCAGCTTATCGTCCCAGTTCTCGTCACGGGCTTTCTGAGCGATCAATTTCTCCCCGAGAGCGACGATATCGTCCGTGGTCCACCGGGGCGGCGGTTCGAGCACGGCTGCATTCGATACCATCTGTACTGGGGCAGCTTTCGGAACCGTCTGGGGCGAAGCGTCAAAGGCGACCGCCCGCACGATCGCTTCGGCGGCGGCTTCATCGGCGATCGGTCCTTCCCGCTGCACACGCGCACTGATGGCGGAAGCCTGCGACATCGCCCGAAAATAACTCTGTTGCGCCACCGCGATATTCACCTCGGTCGGATCGGCGCCGGCGGCGGCAAGCAAGATCTCCAGCTTGCCGCGGGGCGTCGGGACCATTTTCCGGCGACGCAGCACTTCAAGCCGAAATGCGATCTCGAAGATGTCTTCTTCAGATAACCCCGCCGATCGCATGGTCGAGGCGGCCTTGTCGTCGACTTCGGCTGCGCAACCGCGCGCGGCCAGCCAGCGCCAGGTCCAATGCCAGCGCATATCTTCGCGGATGCTCTGTTCGACATCGAATGAGGGATCCGACTTTTCGGCGGCAACGACGGCGTCGATCTTGGCGATCTGCCGGAGCAACGCTTGGCGAAACATCACGTCGACCTGCTCTCTCGTCATCATGAAAAGTTGCTCCGCGTGTCTTTCCGCCAGAACGTTCAACTCGGCGGCCAGGAGCCTCGCGCGCGCCAGGATCGGCGTACGCAGACTGATGGCGATATGTGTTCGGCGGCCGACGCCGCGCGCACTCGGAATTCGGCGCCGCCAGTGGTAGATTGCCCCACGGCGTAGCAAACCGGAAAACTTGGCCATCCACACCCCCGGGAAAACCTGCGGTCGGTGTGCGCAGTCGTGTGTGACAGCGCTGGGATCACCGCCGCAGCCGCCGAAGAAATCCTAAATTTGTCAGATGATTAGCCAACGTTGGCTGGGGCGCCTGGATTCGAACCAGGGAATGGCGGAATCAAAATCCGCTGCCTTACCACTTGGCTACGCCCCAACACGGCACGGGAGTGCGCCGCAGGACCCGGAGGGCGGCGCGGCGGGCGGACCATAGCGGCGGCCTCCGGCCCGATCAACGGTCGCGGGCTGCGCCGCACACCATAGATAGAGAGAACGGGCGCCGCGACGCCTGAGATAGAGAGAACCGGCGCCACCGCGCCGGCGAAGAGAGAGGCGCGGGCCATCGCGCGCGGGGCGGTCGGCGCCCGGCCGGGGACCGGCCTCCGCCTGCGGCCGGCCGAGCCGGAACACCGCGCGGCGATCGCGGGGGCCCCCACTCTTTCTCTATAGATTTCTCTATAGATAATGAGAGAGCCGCGAATGCTCTCCGCACAGAGCGCTCCCGACCTGCCGCGCCGGCCCCCTCCGTCTGTGCCGCCGCGGAACCCGGCGCCCGCCGCCGCTTTGACCGGGCCCGGACCGCGGCTAGATTGGCGGCATGACCTATCGCGCCCCCGTTTCCGACATCGCCTTCGCCCTCAAACACACCGCCGGCCTGAAAGAGGCGCTCGCCGAAGGCCTCTACGGCGAGATGGACGAGGACACCATCGACGCCGTGCTCGAAGAGGCCGGCAGGTTCGCCACCGACGTCATCGGCCCGCTCAACCGGGTCGGCGACACGTTCGGCACGCCGTTCAAGGACGGCGAGGTCACCACCCCGCCCGGCTGGAAGGACGCCTACACCGCCTGGGCCGCCGCCGGCTGGAACGGCCTCGCCGGACCGTCCGATTTCGGCGGCCAGGACCTGCCGCACGCGGTCAATGCCGCCTGCATCGAGATGTGGAACGCCGCCTCGATGGCCTTCGGCATCGGCCCGGTGCTGACCATGGCCGCGGTCGACGCGCTGCATGCCTACGGCTCGGACGCGCTCAAGGCGCAGTACCTCGAGAAGCTCGTCACCGGCGAATGGATGGGCACGATGCAGCTGACCGAGCCGCAGGCCGGCTCCGACGTCGGCGCCCTGCGCACCAGGGCGGAGCGCGCCGGCGACGGCACCTATCGCCTCACCGGCTCGAAGATCTTCATCACCTATGGCGAGCACGACCTGACCGCCAACATCATCCACTTCGTGCTCGCGCGCCTGCCCGACGCCCCGCCCGGCACCAAGGGCATCTCGCTCTTCCTCGTGCCGAAGTTTCTGCCCGACGGCACGCGCAACGACGTGCGCGCGCATTCGGTGGAGCACAAGATGGGCATCCACGCCTCGCCGACCTGCACCATGGTCTACGGCGACCACGGCGGCGCGGTAGGCCACCTCATCGGCGAGGAGCACAAGGGCATGGCCTGCATGTTCACGATGATGAACCGCGCCCGCCTTGCCGTCGGCCTGCAGGGCGTCGCCATCGCCGAGCGCGCGAGCCAGCAGGCGCTCGACTATGCGCGCGAGCGCAAGCAGGGCGCCGGCGACGCGATCGTGCATTACCCCGACGTCAAGCGCATGCTGCTGACCATGCGCGCGCTCACCGGCGCGGCGCGCGCCATCTGCTACGCCACTGGCGTCGCGCTCGACCGTTCGCTGCGCGGCAAGGACGAGGCGACGCGCAAGGCCGCGCACGAACGCTGCTCGCTGCTCACGCCGGTCGCCAAGGCCTTCGCCACCGACATCGGCATCGAAGTGGCCTCGCTCGGCGTGCAGGTGCACGGCGGCATGGGCTTCATCGAGGAGACGGGCGCGGCGCAGCACTACCGCGACGCGCGCATCGCCGCGATCTACGAGGGCACCAACGGCATCCAGGCGCTCGACCTCGTCGCGCGCAAGCTCCCGCTCGAAGGCGGTGCGACGGTCGCGGCGTTCATCGACGAGTTGCGGCGGACCGTCGCCAATGTGAGGGCGAGCAACGCGCCGGCCTTCGGCGAGACCGCAGCGCGGCTCGCCGACGCGATCGACAGCCTCGAACGTGCGACGCGCTGGCTGCTGGCGCAGAAGGCTTCGCAAGCCGCGCTCGCCGGCGCCGCGCCCTATCTGCGCCTGTTTGGCAACGCCGCCGGCGGCTGCATGCTGGCCGAGCAGGCGCTCGCCGCGCTGCGCGAGAGCGGCGATGCTGCCGCGCGCGTCGCGCTGGCGCGCTTCTTCGCCGAGAACGTCGCGGTCGCGGCGAACGGGCTCGAGCGCAGCGTCACCGAGGGCGCCGACAGCGTCATGCAGGCGGAAGCGGCGCTGGCGTAATTCTCTGTCATGGCCGGGCTTGTCCCGGCCATCCCCCTTAGGCTGGCACTGTGCCCTGATAAGCGGGGTCACCGGGACAAGCCCGGTGACGACAAAACACCGAGGCAATGCCATGTCCCTCAAGAACAAGACCCTGTTCATCACCGGCGGCTCGCGCGGCATCGGGCTCGCGATTGCGCTGAAGGCCGCGGCCGACGGCGCCAATGTCGCGATCGCCGCCAAGACCGTCGAGCCGCATCCCAAGCTCGAGGGCACCATCCATACCGCGGCGGCCGAGATCGAGAAGGCCGGCGGCCGCGCGCTGGCGCTGCAGGTCGACGTGCGCGAGGACCAGCAGGTGAAGGCGGCGCTGGAGCAGACGGCGGAAACCTTCGGCGGCATCGACATCGTCGTCAACAATGCGAGCGCGATCCAGTTGAAGCCGGTCGCCGAGACCAACATGACCCGCTTCGATCTGATGCACGCGATCAATGCGCGCGGCACCTTCATGGTGTCGAAGTTCGCGCTGCCGTATCTCCTGAAGGCCGAGCGGCCGCACATCCTGATGCTGTCGCCGCCGCTCGACATGCAGGAGAAGTGGTTCGCGCCGCACACCGCCTACTCGATGGCCAAGTTCGGCATGAGCCTCGTCGTGCTCGGCCTCGCGGGCGAGATGCGCGGGCGCGTCGCGGTCAACGCGCTGTGGCCGCGCACGACGATCGCGACGGCGGCGATCAGGAATCTGCTCGGCGGCGACACGATGATGCGCATGTCGCGCACGCCGGAGATCCTCGCCGATGCGGCGCATCGCATCTTCGGCAAGCCGGTCGGCTTCACGGGCAATTTCCTGATCGACGACACCTTCCTCGCCGGCGAAGGCGTCACCGACTTCGACCGGTACCGCGTCGATGCCAGCCAGCCGCTGCAGCCGGACTTCTTCGTGCCCGACACCATGCCGCCGCCGCAGGGCGTGAGTTTCAAAGCGCAGCGCAACTAACCGTCATCCCGGCCAAGCGAGCGATTGCGCGCGCGAGCCGGGATCCAGTACACCGTGACATCTCGATGGGCTGCGGCGTACTGGATCGCCCGCTGTCGCGGGCGATGACAGGCGGAGAGAACGGCGCTAGAAAATACCATGACCACGCTCCTCATCGGCCACTCCGCCTGTCTCGACCACCTGACGCCGTCCGGTCATCCGGAACGGCCGGACCGGCTGCGCGCCATCGAGCGCGCGCTCGAGGACGAGCGCTTCCAGACGCTGGCGCGCGAACAGGCGCCGCTCGGCGAATGGGATACGATCGCGCTCTGCCATCCGACCGACTACATCGAGGCGATCAAGGACGCGTCGCCCGATCAGGGCCTCGTGCGGCTCGACGCCGACACGTCGATGTCGCCCGGCAGCTACGAGGCGGCGCTGCGCTGCGTCGGCGGCGGCGTGCTGGCGGTCGACGAGGTGATGACCGGCAAGGCGAAGAATGCCTTCGTCACCGTGCGCCCGCCCGGCCATCACGCCGAGACGGCGCGGCCGATGGGATTCTGCCTGTTCAACAGCGCGGCCATCGTCACCCGCTACGCGCAGAAGAAGCACGGCGCCGAGCGCGCGGCGCTGGTCGACTTCGACGTGCACCACGGCAACGGCTCGCAGGACATCTTCTGGTCGGACCGGAGCGTCCTGTACTGCTCGACGCACGAGATGCCGCTCTATCCCGGCACCGGCGCGATGACCGAGCGCGGCGAATTCAACACCATCGTCAACGCGCCCTTGCGCGCCGGCGACGGCGGCGACCAGTTCCGCGAGGCGTTCGAGACGGCGATCCTGCCGCGGCTGCGCGACTTCAAGCCAGACGTGCTCATCATCTCCGCCGGCTTCGATGCGCACACGCGCGATCCGCTGGCGAATTTGAATCTCGTCGAGGCCGACTACACCTGGGTGACGCAGAAGTTGATGCAGGTCGCCGACGAATGCTGCGGCGGCCGCATCGTGTCGATGCTCGAAGGCGGCTACGACCTGCAGGGCCTGTCGCGCTCGGTCGCCGCGCATGTCACGGCGCTGATGCGGGGGTAGAAGCGG
>Ga0182749_1001687_pt1 | contig 17048 bp, 17 predicted proteins | sample eDN3rd37CKraftMG_FD_128875 | JGI IMG/M metagenome (GOLD analysis project Ga0182749, IMG submission 128875) | Enriched Miracle-Growth compost microbial communities from Emeryville, California, USA - eDNA 3rd pass 37_C Kraft MG (version 2) (version 2) ...
CCGGAGATGGGGCCGGATCAGGTCGATCCGCGACGGCGCGACCACGCCGCGCAGCAGCGTCGGCACGCTGACATCCGCCTCTCCCTCCGGCACGATCGCGATCAGCGTCCCGTCCTTCTGCCGCACCCGGACGTTGCGCGCGGCCAGGACCGCGGGGCGCGAGAATCCCTCCCAGCGCAGCGCGAGGCTGCCGATTTCGACGGTGGCGCCGCGGTCGGAGATCGCCTGCGCGACATAGGGGGCGAGGAAATCGATCACCAGCGGTCCGGAGGAGAGGCGCCAGGCGAGCACGACGACGGCGAGGGCGAAGCCGGCGACCGCCAGCCCGACGATCTCGGCCAGGATCTTCAGCGCCCTCATCCCGAACGATTCACCCTCGCTTGACCCGCCCCCGCGGGGACCCGATGCTGCGCCCGCACCTTAGGCAGTTGGGCAGCGAGATGCCACGTTCCGAAGCCACTTGGGCCGAAGCCGTCTGGCCCCACGCGGGCGATCCCGACCGTGCCCGGCGCGGACTCGAACGGTGGCTTGAACACGCGAGCGCGCCATCCGATCCCGCGCTCGGCGAATTCATGGCGGCGCTGCCGGATGATCCGGCAGGCCGCGGCCTGCTGGAGGCCGTGTTCGGCGGCAGCCCCTATCTCACCGAGCTCGCCCTGAAGACCCCGGCGACGGTGCGGCGCTTCCTGACCGACGGCCCGGACGCCGCGGTCGCCGCCGAGCTGGCCGCGCTGCGCGCCGACAGCGGGACCGAAACCGACACCGCCCGGCTGATGCGGTCGTTCCGGCAAGCCAAGCGGCGCGTCGCCCTGCTGATCGCCCTCGCCGATATCGGCGGGCTGTGGCCGCTGGAGCGGGTGACCGGCGCCCTGTCCGACCTCGCCGAGACCACCCTCGACCTCGCCGTCGCCCATCTCCTGGCCCGCGCCGCCGGTCGTGGCCTGCTGAGGCCGGAAGCGGTGGCGGCGCCGGACGCCTCGGGCCTGATCGTGCTCGGCATGGGCAAGCTCGGCGCGCGCGAGCTGAACTATTCCAGCGACGTCGACCTGATCATCCTCTACGACGCCGACAAGGTGCCGACCGACCGGCCGGACGATCTGGGCCAGACCTTCAGCCGGATGACCCGCGACCTGGTGCGGATCATGGAAGAGCGGACGGTCGACGGCTATGTCTTCCGCACCGACCTGCGGCTGCGGCCGGACCCCGGGGCGACGCCGCCGGCGGTGTCTCTGGCCGCCGCCGAGACCTACTACACCAGCCTGGCGCAGAGCTGGGAACGCGCGGCCATGATCAAGGCCCGGCCGGTGGCGGGCGACCGTGCCGCCGGCGACGGTTTCCTCGATTTCCTGACGCCCTTCGTCTGGCGCCGCAGCCTGGACTTCGCGGCGATCCAGGACATCCACGCGATCAAGCGCCAGATCCACCACCATCACGGCCACGGCACCGTCGCCGTCGAGGGGCACGACCTGAAGCTGGGACGCGGCGGCATCCGCGAGATCGAGTTCTTCGTGCAGATGCAGCAGCTGATCTTCGGCGGGCGGGAGCCGAAGCTGCGGGTGCGTGGCACGGTGGCCGGCCTCGCGACGCTGGCCGAGGCCGGGCATGTCGACCGCGGCACCGCTGCCAGCCTGGCCGAATGCTACCGCTTCCTGCGCCGGGTCGAGCATCGCATCCAGATGCTGGAGGACCACCAGACCCATGCGCTGCCTCAGGATCCGCGCGAGGTCGACGCGCTGGGCCGTTTCCTGGGCTTCCCCGACCCGGCCTCGTTCCGCACCACGCTGACCGACACGCTGCGGCTGGTCGAAGGCCGCTACGCCGAGCTGTTCCAGGAGGACCGGCCGCCCGAAGGCAGCGTCACCCTGGTCTTCGCCGGGGTCGACGACCATCCGGGCACGGTCGAGACGCTGCAGCGGCTGGGCTTCGCCCGGCCGTCGGAGGCGATCGGCATCGTGCGCGGTTGGCTGCACGGCCGCTACCGCGCCCTGCGCAGCGAACGGGCGCGCAGCCTGATCACCGGGCTGGTGCCGCGGCTGCTGGCGATCGTCGGCGGCACCGCCGACCCGGACGCGACGCTGCACCGGCTGGACGGCTTCCTGGCCAAGCTGCCGGCCGGCGTACAGCTCTTCTCTTTGTTTAACGTCAATCCAGAACTCCTTGATCTGCTTATTGATATACTCGGTTTTGGCGGCCGGATCGCGGATTATCTGACGGGGCATGCCGGCCAGCTCGAAGCGGTGCTGGCGCCGGACTTCTTCACCGCCCTGCCGGGGCGCGAGGCGCTGGCGGAGCGGCTGGACGCCGAGCTGGCAACGGCGCGCGACTTCGAGGACATGCTCGACGTGCTGCGGCGCTGGACCAACGACCAGCGCTTCCGCGCCGCCGTCCACATCCTGCGGCGCCTGTCCGAGACGCCGGCCTGCGCCGCCTTCCTGTCCGATGTCACCGAGCTGGCGCTGCAGGCGCTGGTGCCGCGGGTGGAGGCGGAGTTCGCGCGGCGCCACGGCCGCTTCCCCCAGGGCGGGCTGGCCCTGCTCGCCATGGGCAAGCTCGGCGGCCGGGAGATGACCATCCGCTCCGATCTCGACCTGATCATGATCCACGACGCCGGCGCCGATCAGTTGTCCGACGGCGAGAAGCCGATCCCGCCGATGGTCTACTACACGCGGCTGATCCAGCGCCTGGTCTCGGCGATCACGGCGCCGACGGCGCAGGGCGCGCTGTTCGAGGTCGACATGCGCCTCCGCCCTTCCGGCAATGCCGGGCCGCTGGCGACCAGCCTCGATGCCTTCACCACCTATCAGCGCAGCGATGCCTGGACCTGGGAGCACATGGCCCTGACCCGGGCCCGAGTGATCCACGCCTCCGGCCCGCTGCGCGACGACATCGACGCCGAGATCCGGTCCGTGCTGTGCCTGCGTCGCGACCCGGACAAGCTGCGGCGCGACATCGCCGACATGCGCGGCCGGATGGCGCGCCAGCGCGATACCTCCGACATCTGGAACATCAAGCACTTCCGCGGCGGGCTCGTCGATATCGAGTTCATCGCCCAGTACCTGCAGCTGCGGCATGCGGCCGACCATCCGGAGATCCTGCACCAGGCCACGGCCGAGGTGCTGGGCCGTGCCGCCGAGGCCGGCCTCCTGCCCCCGGCGGAGGCGGAGGCGCTGCTGCGGGCGCTGGCGACCTGGCAGCGGGTGCAGGCCTTTCTGCGCTTCGCCGTCGAGGACAAATTCGATCCGGCCGAGGCCTCCGAGGCCATGATCCGCGGGCTGCTCCGCGCCGTCGCCGATGACGCCGCCGACGAGCTGCCGGAGGATCTCGATGCCGCGGCCGCCGGGATGCGCCGGCAGGCGGCAGAGGTCATGGCCGTCTTCGACCGCCTGATCGGCCCGCCCCTTGCCGCCGAGCCCGCAGCGTCCTAGGCAGAGCGCAACGAACCGCATCGGAGATTCCGGAATGACCGTCGAAATCGGCAAGCCCGCCCCGGACTTCACCCTGCCCAAGGCCGGCGGCGGGACGGTCACGCTCTCGGCCCTGCGCGGCCGGAAGGTGATCGTCTATTTCTACCCGAAGGCCGACACCTCGGGCTGCACCAAGGAGGCCTGCGGCTTCAACGACGCGTTGCCGGAGTTCCAGGGCATCGATGCCGAGGTCATCGGCATCTCCAAGGACCCGGTGCCGGCGCTGAACAAGTTCGCCGCGAAATACGGCCTGACCTTCACCCTGGCCTCGGCCAAGGACGACGACACGGTCGAGCGCTACGGCGCTTGGGTCGAGAAGTCGATGTACGGCCGCAAATACATGGGCATCGACCGGTCCACGGTGCTGGTCGACGAGCAGGGCATCGTCCGCGGCCTGTGGCGCGGCGTGAGGGTGGCCGGCCATGTCGAGGCGGTGCTGGCCGCGGCGCAAGGCAAGGCAGCCTAACCGGCCCCTCCCGCCAGGAAGTCGATGACGGCGCGGACGGCGGGAAGCTGCCCACGCCGGTAGGGCGTCAGCAGCGTCGTCGTCACCGTGCCGGCCTCCCAGTCCGGCAGCACCGGCAGAAGCGTTCCCTCCTCCCGGGCTGCGGATGTCATGCTGTCCGGCAGGCAGGCGATCCCCAGCCCGGCCGCGGCGGCCTTCAGCAGCACGACCGACTCATCGGCCGCGAAGGCGGATTGCGGCTCGACCGCCGCCTCGCGCCCGTCGCGGTGGCGCAGCCGCCAGATCGTGACGGCGGGGCCGGGCGGCAGCCCGTCATGCTCCGCCAGCTCCTCCGGCCGCTGCGGCACGCCCCGGCGCGCCAGATAATCCGGCGCCGCCACGAGGGTGATCCGCTCCGTGCTCATGCGCCGCTGCACCAAGTCCGAATCCGGCAGCGGCGTGAAATGGCTGCGCACCGCGATGTCGAAACCCTCCTGCACCAGGTCGACGAAGCGGTCGGTGACATGGAGCTGCAGCTTGACCTTCGGATAGGCCCGGGCCAGCGCCGGCAGGCGATCGGCCAGGCGAGCCTGCGCCGCAGGCACCGAGGCCGTGATCCGGACCGTGCCGCTCGGCTCGGCCTGGCGGCGGCGCACCACGCCCTCGGCCGCCTCGGCCTCGATCGTCGCCGCGCGGGCGTGGTCGTAGACGTCGCGGCCGGTCTCGGTCAGGGCGAAGCTCCGCGAGGTGCGGTGGATCAGGCGGACGCCGAGTTGGGCCTCGAGCTCGGCCACCCGCTTGCTGACGGTCGATTTCGGCACGCCGAGCCGGCGCCCGGCCGCGGCGAAGCCGCCGCTCTCCACAGCCCGGACGAAGAAGAGGAGATCGTTCAGGTTCAGCATCATCCAGCGTCCACAGCTGTGGACCTCCGGTCCACAGGCAGCAGTCTACAGCACCGAAGTCCACATCAACATATTGCCGGAGTGCCCTGAACCAAGGAACCCACTCATGGACCAGATCCTCTTCTACGGCGTCCCGTCGGGATGCTCCTTCGGCTCGATCGTGGCGCTGGAATGGCTGGGCGAGCCGTATCGCCTGTGCCGGATCGAGATGCCGGGAATGGTGCAGAGCGAGGCCTATCGCCGCCTGAACCCGGTCGGCGAGACGCCGACGCTGATGACGGCCGACGGGCGGCTGGTCAGCGAGAGCATGGCGATCCTGAACCATCTCGGCCCCCGCGGGATCGAGAAAGGCCTGTCCTTCGCCCAGGGCACACCGGGCTTCGACCGGTTGAACCAGGCCCTGGCCTTCCTGAACACCAGCTTCTTCAATGCCTTCAGCCCCCTCTGGTACGCGATGGAGCACGGCGTCGACGGCCCCGAACGCGACACGCTGCGGGCCTACGGCGCCGCAAAGGTCAGGAAGGCGCATGCCAACCTGGAGGCGATGCTCGGGGCCGGGGACTGGCTGCTGGGAGACCGGCGGACCCTGGCCGACGCCTACTTCATCGGCATCGCGCGCTGGACCCAGTATCACGACGTGGTCGACCGCAGGGACTATCCCGGTCTGCAGCGCCTGTTCGAGCGGCTGGAGGCCGACCCGGCGGTGCAGTTCGCCCATGCGATCGAACACGGCGAGCCGGCCCGCAGCACCGGCGCCTTCCGGGGCGAGATCGGCCTGGAGGAGGCTCTGGGGCTGGTGAAACTGGCGGCGTGACGGCCGCCCGCTTCAGAACGCGTAGGCGTCCATCGCCAGCGCGCCCATGGTGACGCTGGCGTGCAGCCGGCGGCCGGGAAGGTCGCCGGCGCCGAGGGCGATGAAGAACGGCAGGAAGTGCTCGTCCGCCGGATGGTTCCTCACCGCCTCCGGCGCCAGCCGGCGGTAGTTCAGGAGGTCCTCGGTGCGGCCTTCGGCCACGGCCGCGGCCACCCAGTCGATGAATGTCCGGGCCCAATCGGAGACGGGCGCATCCGGGCCGCCGCGCCAGTCCAGCGCCCGCAGATTGTGGGTCAGCGAGCCCGAGGCCAGGATCATCACGCCCTCGTCGCGCAGGCCGCGCAGCGCCCGGCCGACCGCATGGTGATGCGCCGGGTCGCGCTGCGGCTGAACCGACAGGGTCGCGACCGGGATGTCGGCCGCCGGATACATCCGGCGCAACGGCACCCACGCGCCGTGGTCCAGGCCGCGTTTGTCGTCGATCTGGACCGGCAGCCCGGCCGCGGCGATCCGCTTCGCGGCGAGCCGCGCCAGGCCGGGTGCGCCGGCGGCCGGATAGCGGATCCGGTACAGCGGTTCGGGGAAGCCGTAGAAATCGTGGATCGTCTCCGGCTACTGCGCGGCGCCGAGCGTCGGCACCTCGGTCTCGAAATGGGCGGAGGCCAGCAGGATCGCGTCCGGGCGCGGCAGCGACGGGCCGAGCGAGTCGAAGAACCGCCCGGTGGGCTCGTCCGACAGCGCCAGCATCGGCGAGCCGTGGGAGACGAACAGGGCGGGCATCGTGGTCATGGCGGATCTCCGGAACCGGCCGGCGCGGGGACGCTGAAGCGGTGATGGCAATATTGCCACGAACGCCGCCTTTGATAATCCGGCGTGACAGAACGAGATTGTTGATCCAACTTTGACAATCATGGATCGCCTCACCACGCTGGACCTGTTCGTGCGGATCGTGGAATCCGGCAGTTTCGCGGCGGGGGCGGAGCAGCTCGGCCTGTCCCGCGCCCTGGCCAGCCGGGCGATCCTGGACCTCGAGGCCCGGTTGGGCACCCGCCTGCTGAACCGCACCACCCGCCGGCTGAGCCTGACCGAGGCCGGCGCCGCCTTCTACCGCCGGGCGCAGCGCATCACCGCCGATGTCGCCGAGGCGGAAGAGGAAGCGGCCGCCCTGCACGCCCGGCCGCGCGGGCTGCTGCGGGTCAATGCGCCGATGAGCTTCGGCGTGCTGCACGTCGCTCCCGCCCTCGCCGTCTATCTCGACCGCTACCCCGAGGTCTCCGTCGACCTGACGCTGAACGACCGGGTCGTCGACCTGCTGGAGGATGGCTATGACCTCGCCATCCGCATCGGCCGCCTGGCCGATTCCTCGCTGATCGCGCGCCGCCTCGCCCCCTGCCGCATCCTGCTCTGCGCCGCCCCCTTCTATCTCGCGACCCACGGCACTCCGGAGCATCCCTCCGATCTGGCCCGGCACCGCTGCATCGCCTATGCATACGGCGCCAACCGCGACGAATGGGTGCTGACCGGGCCGGAGGGCGAGGTGCGGGTCCGCGTCAGCGCCCGGCTGCAGATCAACAACGGCGACGCCATCCAGGCGGCGATCCGTGAAGGCTACGGCATCGCCCGGCAGCCGGACTTCATCGCCGCGCCGGAGCTCGCCGCCGGACGGCTGGTGCAGGTCCTGCCGGATTGGCGGCTGCCGGAGCTCGGCATTCACGCCGTCTATCCGCCGGCCCGCACCCTGTCGGCCAAGGTGCGAAGCTTCGTCGATTTCCTGGCCGAGCGCTTCGCCCGCCCGTCCTGGAGCCTCGACAGCCGTGGCTGAAGCCGGCAGTCTGCCGCCGTTCCCGGAGGGGCCCGCATGAGCAAGACCGCCGCCGACATTGTCGATTTCGCCGCCGCCCGGTCGGAGGACGCGACCTACCGTCCCGATCCCGCCAAGGTGGTCGCCGGAGACCCGCTGCAGACGGTGCGCAACTTCTACAGCGACCCGAGCGGCCGGTTCTCGGCCGGGATCTGGGAGGGCGCCGTCGGCGCCTGGCGCGTCGGCTACACCGAGGAGGAGTTCTGTCATCTCCTCTCCGGCACCGTCGTGCTGACCGACCAGGCCGGCGCCGCCCGCCGCTTCGAGGCCGGGGCCAGCTTCGTCATCCCGGCCGGCTTCGCCGGGACCTGGGAAAACCTGTCGCCCGCCCGCAAGCTGTACGTGATCTACGAAGCGAAGAGCTGATCCACTACTCCGCCAGCGGCTCGTAGAAGGCGGCGGCGAAGCCGGCGAGGTCGCGGGCCGGCACGTTGAAGGGCCGCTTCAGCTTGGCCCGGAAGTAGCGCCGCACCAGCTCGTGATAGGTCGGGATCGGCGGCACGCCCCGGCGGCCGCACTCCCACTCGAACCAGCGCCGGCCGGCGGCGACATGGCCGATCTCGTCGGTGTAGATCCGATGCAGGATGCGGGCGCTGCCGGCGTCGCCGGCCTTCTCCAGCCGCTCCACCGTGTCCGGTGTCACATCCAGGCCCCGCGCCTCCAGCACCAGCGGCACGATGGCGAGGCGGCCGGGCAGGTCTTCCGCCGTCTCCTCCGCCGCATGCCAGAGCCCGTCATGTGCCGGCAGCGCACCGTAGGAGGAGCCGAGTTCCTCCAGCCGGCGCGACAGCAGGCCGTGATGCGTCGCCTCCTCGTCGGCGACCTTGACCCAGTCGTCGAAGAATTCGCCCGGCGTCTCCGCCGTGGCGAAGCGGGCGATCAGGTCCCAGCTCAGGTCGATCGCGTTCAGCTCGATATGGGCGAGCGCGTGCAGCAGTGCGATCCGGCCCGCCTCCCCGCCGAGGCGGCGCTTCGGCATGTCGCCCGGCCGGCGGAGTTCCGGCCGCTCCGGCCGGGCGGGCCGCAGCGGCGGCCGGCGCGAGCCGAGGGCCGGGATCGACCGCTCCCGCCAGGCCTCAGCGGCCCGGTGGGTCAGCCCGATCTTGCTCTGCGGGTCCGCCGTCTCCAGCACGCAGACGGCGAAATCGGTCAAGGTTTCCAAGGAACGGCGGTCCGAACGTGATGGGCTTCCCGTCTTACACCAGGTCACGCCGGCCAGGAATGTTCGCCTCGCCAGCATCGGGATGCCGATCGGCAAAATTGATGCTACTTTCCAGTTCGTCCCGGCAGCGCGGTGTGGAGCCAGCCGGATCGCGGAAGACTGCCGAGATCTCGTGTTTCGATCCTGCCCCGATTGTCCCTGTTCACCCCGCCCATTCCGGCGTCCGATCCACGGCCGGCGGGCCGGGGGGGCGGGGGCGTTCGGACCGCGCCGGACTGGGAATGCTGTCCGCGTTCTGGCGGCTGGAATAGCCGTCGCCTTGTCGGCGCTGGCGGGATCGGTCCGGGCGCAGACTCCGGCTCCGGGAACCACCGGTGACAGCGCGCGGGCGGTGCAGCAGGTGGTGATGGGCATCGTCAGCTACAGCCGCTGGCCCGTGGACCTGCCTCAACTGCGACTCTGCGTCATCGGCCCGACCGACTATGCCGACGAGCTGCTGGCCGGGGCCGGCCAGGCCTCGGGCCGCACGATCACGGCCCGGCGCCTGCCGCCGGGCGGATCGCCCGGCGAAGGCTGCGATATCGTCTATCTCGGCCGAATCGGCGATGCCGAGCGACGGCAGCTCTTCTCCCACCTGGCCGGCCATCCCGTGCTCAGCATCAGCGAGCAGGACGAGACCTGCTCCGTCGGCAGCATGTTCTGCCTCGATGTCCACGGCACCCAGGTCTCGTTCCAGATCAATCTCGATTCGGTGGCGCGCAGCGGCGTGCGGGTGTCTCCCAAGGTGCTGCAGCTCGGCCGCCGCAAGGAGGCGGCGCCGTGAGCCGCCCGCCCCGCGGCCGGGAGCAGCGGCCGACGCTGCGGCGCCTGCTGTCGCGGGCGCATCTCGGCGTCACGCTTCTGGCGGTGACCCTGGCGGGGCTGACCGTGACGGTCGCCGGCTTCGCCGCGCTGCGCGCCTATGCCGGCAGCAACCTGCAGCTGATCGCAACCGCGATGAGCTATACCGTCGAGGCCGCCGTCGTGTTCCGGGACCAGGCGGCTGCCGAGGAAGGTCTGGATCTGATCGCCGCCACCGAGGACGGCGTGTCCGAAGCGACCGTCTTCGACGCCCGCGGCGCCGTCTTCGCCCGCTGGCACCGGCCGGTCGCGGAATCGCCGGTGGAGCGGTTCCTGTCCGGGCTGGCCTTCGGCTCACCGGTGCAACAGCCGATTGCGCATGACGGTGCCGAGATCGGCCGGATCGAGCTGCGCGGCAACGCCGGGGGGCTTCTGCGGTTTCTCGTCGTCGGCGCCGCCGTGGTCCTGGTCTGCCTCGCCTTGAGTGCGCTGGGCGCGCTGCTGCTCTCGCGCTATCTCCTGGCCGGCATCCTCGGCCCGCTGCAGACGCTGACCACCGTCGCCCACCGGGTCCGCAACGAGCGGACCTTCGACCGGCGGGTGCCGCCGGCGGCGATCGCCGAGCTGAACGACCTGGCCGACGACTTCAACGCCCTGCTGGGCGAACTCGACGCATGGCAGATGCGGCTGCGGCGCGAGAACGAATCGCTGGCTCACCAGGCGAGCCACGACAGTCTCACCGGCCTTCCCAACCGGGCGGCGTTCGAGGCCGGGCTCAATGCCGCCCTGATCGCGGCCGAGCGGGCCGGCCACCGCGTCGCGGTACTGTTCCTGGACAGCGACAATTTCAAGCGGACCAACGACGATCTCGGCCACGCCGCCGGCGATGCGGTCCTGGCTGCGGTCGCCGCCCGGGTGCAGGCTCAGCTGCGCGAAGCCGACATGGTGGCGCGGCTGGGCGGCGACGAATTCGCGGTGCTGCTCGCGCCGATCGGCGAGATCGCCGACGCGCTGCAGGTCGCGGACCGCATCCTGGCCAGCCTGAGGCAGCCGGTCCCGCTGCCGGCCGGGGGCAGCACCGCCGCCTCGATGAGCATCGGCATCGCCGTGTTCCCGGACCATGCCGCGGATGCGCCGACGCTGCTGCAGCGCGCCGACGCCGCCATGTACCTCGCCAAACGCCTGAGGCCCGGCGGACGCGAGATTGCCGCCGGGCCGACCTCCTTCGAAGAACGGGAACGAAACGTTGCGACTCGCTTCTAGATTCACCGTTATCCGCCTCGCTTTCGCCGCCCTGGTCGCGGCGCTCGCCTTGGCGGGCTGCCAATCGGGGCTGACCCCGGCCCAGATCGCCATGCTGAAGCAGCAAGGGTTCGAGCTGACCAGCAACGGCTGGGAGTTCGGGATGTCGAGCAAGCTGCTGTTCGGCACCAACGAGGCGACCCTCGCCGCAGGCCAGCGCGAATCGATCGGCAAGCTGGCGCAGGCGTTGCTGTCCGTCGACATCCACCGGCTGCGGGTCGAGGGCCACACCGACGATTACGGCACCGCGGAGTACAACCAGGCCTTGTCCGAGCGCCGGGCCAAGGCGGTGGCCGAGGCCCTTGTCGCCGCCGGCATGCCGGCCCAGGACATGCAGGTGGTCGGCATGGGCATGAGCGCGCCGGTCGAGGACAACAAGTCCTCCGCCGGCCGGCGGGAGAACCGCCGCGTCGCGATCATCGTCTCGAACCAGCAGTAGCCGGATCAGTCCTGGAGCCGTCACTGCGAGGAGGCGAGGCCGACGAAGCAATCCAGGGGCTGGTGCCGCTGGATCGCTTCGCTGCGCTCGCGATGACGGCGAAGTGAGCGGGCGTCGAAACCGGCCTCGCGGGCTCAACTCGTCCCGGTCATCACCGTGGCGAACTGCTCCATCGCCCAGTCGACCTGGTCGCGGGTGATCACCAAGGGCGGCGCGATGCGGATCGTGTCGCCATGGGTGTCCTTGGCCAGCACGCCGCGCTTCTGCAGCGCCTCGCAGTAGCGGCGGGCGCCGCCGGCCTCCGGGTGCAGCTCGACCGCCAGCATCAGGCCGCGGCCCCGCACCTCGCGGATCAGGTTGCTGCGCAGCCCGGCCAGCTGGGCCTGGAAATAGGCGCCCTGGCGCTCGGCGTTCTCGATCATGCCCTCCTCGACCAGCACCTTCAGCGCGGTGCGGGCGACGGCGCAGGCCAGCGGGTTGCCGCCGAAGGTGCTGCCGTGCTGGCCGGGCTTGAGCACGCCCAGCACCTCGGAGTTCGAGAGCACGGCCGAGACCGGATAGAAGCCGCCGGACAGCGCCTTGCCGACCAGGGTGACGTCGGCCTCGATGCCTTCATGCGCCTCGGCCAGCAGCTTGCCCGTGCGGCCGAGCCCGGTCTGGATCTCGTCCAGGATCAGGGTGACGTTGTGCCGGGTGCACAGCTCGCGCACGGTCTTGAAATAGCCGGGCGGCGGGATGATGACGCCGGCCTCGCCCTGGATCGGCTCGACCAGGAAGGCCACGGTGTTCGGGGTGATCGCGGCCTCGAATGCGGCGGCGTCGCCGAAGGGGACGATCCTGAAGCCCGGGGCGAAGGGTCCGAAACCGCCGCGTGCGTCCGGGTCGGTCGAGAAGCCGACGATGCCGAGCGTGCGGCCGTGGAAGTTGTTCTCGCAGACGATGATCTCGGCCTTGTCGGCCGGCACGCCCTTGACCTCGTAGCCCCATTTCCGCACCGCCTTGACCGCGGACTCCACCGCCTCGGCGCCGCTGTTCATCGGCAGCACCTTGTGCGAGCCGGTCAGCGCCGCGATCTCGTCGTAGAACAGCGCCAGCTGGTCGTTGCGGAAGGCGCGCGAGGTCAGGGTCAGCTTCTGCGCCTGCTCGACCATCGCCGCCAGGATCTTCGGGTGGCAATGGCCCTGATTGACCGCGGAATAGGCGGACAGGCAGTCGAGATAGCGATTGCCGTCGACATCCCAGACCCAGACGCCCTCGCCGCGCGACAGCACGACGTCGAGCGGCTTGTAGTTGTGGGCGCCGAGGCGGGCTTCGGTCTCGATGAGGCGGCTTGCCGTGGTGGCCATGATCCTGCTCCTGTCCCGTGCTCTCACTGCGCGCCCGAGGCGGCGCGCTCGACCGCCCCGACCGGCTCGATGATCTGCCGCCCGAACAGGCTGGAGACCAGGTCGACCAGCAGCAGGGCGCTCTTGCCGCGGTCGTCGAGGAAGGGGTTCAGCTCGACCACGTCGAGCGATCGCACCAGACCGCTGTCGTACAGCATCTCCATGATCAGATGCGCCTCGCGGTAGGTCGCCCCGCCCGGCACGGTGGTGCCGACGCCGGGCGCGATCGACGGGTCGAGGAAGTCGACGTCGAGGCTGACATGCAGCGCGCCGCCGCTAGACGCGACCTTGTCGAGGATCCGTCGCATCAGCACCGAGACGCCGTATTCGTCGACCAGGCGCATGTCGAACACCTCGACGCCGCGGCGGCGCAGCAGCGCCCGCTCCTCGCGGTCGATCGAGCGGGCGCCGAGGATGGTCAGGTTCTTCGGGTCCAGCCGCTCGCGCGGCTCGCTGCCGAAGACGTCGTCGAGGCCGGGCTCGCCGCACAGCAGCGCGGCCGACATGCCGTGCATGTTGCCCGACGGCGTGGTCGCCGGAGTGTTGAAATCGGTGTGGGCATCGAGCCACAGCACGAACAGCTCGCGCCCGGCCTCGCGGCAATGGCGCAGCACGCCGTTGACAGAGCCCATCGACAGGCTGTGGTCGCCGCCGAGGAAGATCGGCAGCACGCCCTGCCGCATCAGCGCATAGGCGCGGTCGCTGAGCACCCGGGCCCAGCCCGCGATCTCCGGCAGGAAGCGCATCTGCGGCGTCTCGGCGACCGCCGGCAGCGGTCGCGCCGGGGCCAGGTCGCCCGTGTCCTCGACCTCGAAGCCGAGGCCCTGCAGGCTCGGCAGCAGGCCTGCGGTGCGCAGCCCGGCCGGGCCCATGACGGCACCGCGATGCCCTGCCCCGGCTTCGACGGGAGCGCCCACCAGGGCGATGCGCGAGGGCCGCTGCGGCGTGCGATCGGTTCCGTCCATGTCCTGCCATCCCTGTCGGCGAGGGTCCGTGAGCCGATTATCCGCCCGCGGGGAGGTGACATAAAGCCGGCATCTTGGCTATTTTGCTCAGTGGATCGAGCAGACTGGCAAGGCGCGCTGATCAGAATGGACGATCTCGACCACAAGCTGCTGTCGCTGCTGCGGGCCGATGCCCGCACCCCGATCTCGACCTTGGCGACGGTGATGGGCGTCTCCCGCGCCACGGTGCGGGCGCGGATCGACCGACTGGTCGACACCGGCGTGATCCAGGGCTTCACCATCGTGCTCAAGGCCGGCAGCGAGCCGAACCCGATCCGCGCCATCACCATGATCGAGGTCGAAGGCCAGGCGGCCGACCGGGTGATGCAGCGGCTGCGCGGCTTCCCGGAGGTGCGGGCGCTGCATTCGACCAATGGCCGCTGGGACATCGTCGCCGAGATCGAGACGGCGACGCTGGAGGCTTTCGACCAGACCCTGCGCCGGATCCGGCAGGTCCAGGGCATCTCGCTGACCGAGACCAGCCTGATGCTATCCTCGATCCGGACGCGGAGCGAAGCGGCGTAGCGCCCGAAAATTCGCCAAGATTCACGACGAAACATCTTCACGCGAGCGGCGTTGAACAAGCCGGCCCACTCGGCTAGTCCTTCCATCAACCACCGCATCGAGGAAGACGGACGATGAGAATCAGCCCGCGCGTGCAGAAGATCCTGTCGAACTACGACAGCGAGAACCCGGCCGTGAAGGCCAAGCTCGCGCAGCTCCTGATGAACGGGCGCCTCGGCGGCACCGGCAAGATGATCATCCTGCCGGTCGACCAGGGGATCGAGCACGGCCCCGCCCGCAGCTTCGCCGTCAACCCCGGCGGCTACGATCCGCTCTACCACCACCAGCTCGCGATCGATGCCGGGCTGAACGCCTATGCCGCGCCGCTCGGCCAGCTCGAGGTCTCGAGCGGCAAGCTGTACGGCCAGATCCCGACCATCCTGAAGCTGAACCACTCGAACAGCCTCTCCCGCGCCAAGGAGGACGCCGACCAGGCGATCTACGCCTCGGTCGAGGACGCCCTGCGCCTGGGCTGCACCGCGATCGGCTTCACCATCTACCCGGGCTCGGACCGCGCGCTCGACCAGATGGAGGAGATCGGCGAGCTGATCCGCGAGGCCAAGTCGGTCGGCCTGCCGACCGTGCTGTGGTCCTATCCGCGCGGCGGCGCCATCAGCAAGGAGGGCGAGACCGCGATCGACGTGGTGGCCTATGCCGCCCACCTCGCCTGCCAGCTCGGCGCCCATGTCATCAAGGTCAAGCTGCCGACCGACTTCATCGAGCAGAAGGAGGCGAAGAAGGAGTTCGACGGCGCGAAGATCGCGATCGGCACCCAGGCCGAGCGCGTGGCGGAGGTCATGCGCTCCTGCTTCAACGGCCGCCGCATCGTGGTGTTCTCCGGCGGCGCCGCCAAGGACACGGAGTCGGTGCTGGCCGATGCCCGCGCCATCCGCGACGGCGGCGGCAACGGCTCGATCATCGGCCGCAACTGCTTCCGCCGGCCGCGGGAAGAGGCGCTGCAGCTGCTGGACACGCTGGTCCGCATCTTCCAGGGCAAGGAATAGGCCCTGAGCGACTCCCGACTCTACATCGCGATCCCGCCGGAGCTCGATCCGGCGGTGTTCGCGGCCGCCCTCGGCGCCGGCGACGTCGCCTGCGTCGAGATGGCGGTGCCGGCCGACCCGGCCGCAGCGAAGGCCGCGGTCGAGCGGCTGCGCGACATCGCGCAGGAGCGCGGCGTCGCCTTCCTGCTGCGCGGCGACGCCGCCCTCGCCGCCCGGACGGGCTGCGACGGCGTGGTGGTCGAGGCCGGCGGCTATGCCGCGGCGCGCAAGGCCGTGGGCGGCCAGGCGATCGTCGGCGTGCTGGCCGGGACCAGCCGGCACGAGGCGATGGAGGCCGGCGAGGCCGGCGCCGACTTCATCGGCTTCGATCCCGATTCCGAGATCGTGTCCTGGTGGACCGAGATGATGGAGGTGCCCTGCGTCGCCGCCGTGCCCGAGGCCGATTTCCGGCGCGTGTCGGCCGAGGGCTGGACCGACCCGCAGACTGCCGCCACAGCCATTCGGAGCCTGTGATGATGCGCGCCCCCGTCCGTTCCGTCCCCCTGCTGTCCGTTCTCGCGCTGCTGGCCGCGGCGCCCGCGGCGGCGCAGACCGGCCCCAGCTTCGACTGCGCCAAGGCCGGCACCGCCGTGGAGAAGGCGATCTGCGCCGATGCCGACCTGTCCTGGCTGGACCGCACCATGGGCCGGCTTTATGCCGCGCTGCAGCCCGGCGACAAGTCGCTGCGCGACAGCCAGCGCGCCTGGCTATCGGCGCGCAACAAATGCCCGGCCAACGGCCTGCGCGATTGCCTCGCCGGCCAGTACGCGACGCGGTTCGCGGCGCTTTCGGCCGGCTACGACAAGGCGCATGTCACCGGCACCTACGACTACGGCGACGGCACGGGCGGGATGACCGCGGTGGCGTTCCCGGACGGCACGGTGTCGGCCCGGATCGGCACGGTCGGCCCGGCGCCGTCCCAGCCGGTCTGCGACATCGACTTCGACGCGCCGGCGAGCCGCGACCGCCTGCGCTGGACCGACCCGGACTCGCCGCTCGGCGACGACCAGCACTGCTCGATCGACATCCGCTTCGGCGCAGACGGGGCCGAGGTCACGGACCATGGCTGCCAGACCGCCTATTGCGGCATGAACGGCGCCTTCGCCGGCCGCTACCGGCGGAACTGAGCGGGGCCGCCGGCCCCGCCCGATCGGCCTACTTCACGACCTTCAGCGCCCGGCCGGTGCGGCCCCGCCGCGCCGGCGCCGCCGCGGGCTTGGCCGGCGCCGCTTCGACGAAGACGCCGCGCATCTGCTCGAGCCGCAGCCTGACCTCGCCGGCGACCGGCCCGGCGGCCGACACCACGCCCTCGATCACGGCGAAGGCACGGCTGCGGGTCTCGGCGTCCTCCGGCAGCAGCCCGGGCAGCGCCGCCAGCGCTTCCGCCGGCAGCCAGCGCAGGACCAGGTACTGGTCGCGCAGCGCCGCCTTGAACTCGGACAGCGAGGCCCAGAGCCCCGGCAGGTGGTCGGCATAGAGCTGCCGCAGCGTGGCGAAGCCGCGCTCGTCCACCGACCGCATCGGCCAGATGACGTAGAGGATGGCGCGCAGCAGCGCGGCCCGGATGTCGCCCTCGGCAACCTTGGCGCGCGCGGCCTCCCGCTCCTCCTCCGGCTCGCGGCGCCGCGGCGGGCGGCGCTCGGCCAGGGTCTCGTCGCCGATGCCCAGCATCGCCTGCAGCACCGGGTTGCCGTAGAGGCCGTAGAAGCTGCTCTCGATCCAGCGGTCGCGCCAGTCGCGCCAGCCGTCCAGCGCGGCGACGATCTGGCTCGACACCAGGTCCTGGAAGGCCAGGAACGGGTTGTCCGGCGCCGCCGGACGGC
>Ga0182749_1001691_pt1 | contig 16992 bp, 19 predicted proteins | sample eDN3rd37CKraftMG_FD_128875 | JGI IMG/M metagenome (GOLD analysis project Ga0182749, IMG submission 128875) | Enriched Miracle-Growth compost microbial communities from Emeryville, California, USA - eDNA 3rd pass 37_C Kraft MG (version 2) (version 2) ...
ACAAAGGGAGAGCTGATGCTGTTCGCATCAGGCGAAGACAACGATGCGGTCAATATGTGGGACAACGGACAGCGCCGCTGGAACACGCTTGGCGGACGCACGGCTGGCCCTCTCTCGGCATTTACCTATGCCGACGGCACCGCGGGCCTGTTCGCGCGCGATACGCTGGGCGGATTATGGGTCAACAGCCAGCAGGCCAGCGGAGACTGGAAAGGCTGGCAGGCTATTGCCGGCGCGCGCTTTGCGCGCGTCCCCGCAGTGACGCCGCAAGGACCCGCAGCCGCCGTCGCCATGGGCTATGACGGACGATACTACTGGACCATCCCATCAGGCATGGACAATGCCTGGGCGGCCTGGAAGCCCTTGCCAGATCTTCCCAATGCACTGGGCAATGCAACAATCGCCATGCAGGCTGACGGTACGCTGATTGTGTTCGCCAGCGACAGCACAGGCCAGCTCTTCACAACCTGGCAACGAGACGAAACCGGCGAGCACTGGCAGCCATGGTCTCGCATTGCGGCGCCCGCCACCGATTCGGGCATGGCGGCCATACGCAATGCGAGCGGCCTGATCGAACTGTATCTGCGCAGACGCGACAACGGCCATCTGCTGCGCATCACCCAGACCGACGCCGGCGATACGGCATCACTGCACTGGTCTGATGCCGCAGACCTGGGCATAGCCTATGTCGGCGAGCCTGCGATCGGGCGGGACGAAGCGGGCCAGGTGGCCGTCGCCGTATTGGAGCGATCGGACGGCCCGCTCTGGCTGCTGGAAAATGCGCAGGCGACGCGCATAGCCGATCACATTGCTTCACTTCCGGCGCTGCGGTTTCGCAAAGACACGCTTTACGTCGTTGCACGGGGAGCAGGCAAGCTGCAAGCCTACCATGTGCTGGCGCGCACCAACGGCATCTGGAACACCGCATCCGTCGCGGGGGTGCCGGACGATGGTGGAGGCCCGTTTGCCGGGCTCACCGGGCTGGCCAGCCAACAAAAGATGGATACGCTCGTTGCGGCGCAGGCCCCTGTGCCATCGGGCGAACAGCGACCCTAGCCGGGCCTGCGCTCCGCTGCGCAGCGCGCGCCCGCACACCGTATGCCCGTCTACGACGGGACATCGACAGGCAAGTGCCGCTCGCCTGCGCCTGCCTCCCCTCGGGCAGGCTCGCAACCGCCATTTTTGCAATCAAACCGACATTATTTGATACCAAGACGTTTCAGAAGCGTCGCTGCGGACGAAGCATTTTTCAGTCCGCTACAAAACCGGAAATTGCGCTTGCGGCCGTCCCCGGCCAGACCTACGCTTCACGCCAATGCATTTGAACAGGAGCATGACATGAACGTACGGCACAACCTCGGGCGCATTGCCTTGATCGGCCTGCTTGCAGCCTCTCTGGCGGGGTGCGCCGGCTACCAGAGCCGCAAGACCAACAACACCCTGATCGGCGCCGGCCTGGGCGGCGCGGCCGGTGCGGTGCTTTCAGGCGGCGATCCACTTACCACTGTGGGCGGTGCGGCGGCTGGCGGGCTGCTTGGCAATATCATGACCGATGACGACAACGGACGCGGTCGCGGGCGGGGCCACCGGGGCCATCGCGGCCATCGCCGCTAGACAAACCTTTGGCATCCCTCCGGCGGACGCGAGTCCGCCGCTGCAAGGGCTTGCTGCGGCCGGCTCGCGGCCAGATCTTACTATTTCATTTAGGAATATATGAAGCGAAAATCTTCACTATTCAGGAATAGAATCACTCACTACACTGCATTTCATAGCATCGCTCCATGAGATTGCAGTGTTGCCCCGCTTACCCTGTGCCGGAATTTCGAGCGCTTCGTGGCTGCGATGAAGCAATGCGCCGAAAACATCCGCATTGACTACCCCGAGGCCAGTGTAAAGTTAGCCTATAACCAGAAAGACATGCCCTGAACAGCGGCAAACAAGGAGGTAGCAATGACAACAACAGCATCCACATCATCCGTAGTTGAAGGCAAGGCGACGCCGCGAGGCAAGTTCCCTCATGTCCGCCGCGCCGGCGATTTTCTCTTCATATCCGGCACTAGCTCCCGCAGGCCGGACAACACATTCGAGGGCGTCGAAGTCGACGAAATGGGCACCACCGCGCTCGACATCCGCGCCCAGACCAGGGCCGTCATCGAGAACATCGAAGACATTCTGCGCAGCGTGGGGGCGGGCCTGGAAGACCTCGTGGAAATCACCGCCTTTCTCGTGGACATGAACGATTTCGGCGGCTACAACGCCGTGTATGCCGAATACTTCGACTATGACGGCCCCACACGCACCACAGTCGCCGTGCATCAGCTGCCCCACCCGCATTTGCGCATCGAGATCAAGGCCGTCGCCTATCGGCCTGTGCAGGAGTGACATGCCATGGACAACACCTCTCTTCAATACGGGCTCCCGTTCAACTTTTCCCGGTGGATCGATGATCATGCGCATTTGCTCAAGCCGCCCGTAGGCAACCAGCAGGTCTGGCAGGATACAGACTTCATGATCACCGTGGTCGGCGGACCTAACCGCAGGACGGACTACCACGATGATCCGCTTGAGGAATTTTTCTACCAGATGCGCGGCGATGCCTATCTCAACCTATGGATAGATGGGCGTTGCGAACGTGTGGACCTGAAGGAAGGCGATATCTTCCTGCTGCCTCCCCACGTGCGGCACTCGCCGCAACGCCCCCAGGCCGGCAGCGCGTGTCTCGTCATAGAGCGCCAGCGTCCCCAAGGCCTGATGGATGGCTTCGAGTGGTATTGCGACGGCGAAGGCGGCTGCGGGCAGCTTGTCCATCGCGTCGAGGTACAGCTGCAGAATATCGTCAAGGACCTGCCGCCGCTTTTCGACGCCTTCTACAACAGCGAAGCGAACCGCCGCTGCCCGAGTTGCGGCACAATCCACCCCGGCAAGGGTGCCTGAAACTCACCGATACTGATCAGCCATGATGAAAAAAATAGACATGCACGCCCACCTCTTTCCCCCCATCTCTCAAGAGGAGGCTGCCCGGCTCGATGCGGAGAACGCCCCATGGCTGGCCATTGATGCAGATGGCCAGCATGGCCAGATCATGACGGGGAACCGTAAATTCCGCCCCGTATATCGGGCGCTGTGGGATCCCGAGCTGCGCATCGAGGAAATGGACCGCCATGGCCTCGATACGCAAATTGTCTGTGCCACCCCCATCATGTTCGGTTATCGCTATCCGGCAAAGGACGCCTATGCCTGGACGCGGCGCATGAATGACCTGGCAATCGAGCATTGTGCCTACCGCCCCGAACGCCTCAAGGCCATGGCCCAGGTTCCACTGCAAGACCTTGACCTTGCCTGTCGCGAAGCCACGCGCGCAAGAGACACAGGCCACGTTGGCGTTCAGATCGGCAACCACCTGGGCGAGCGAGACCTGGATGACGCCCATCTGGTTGATTTCCTCGTGCACTGCGCCAAGGACAATATTCCCGTGCTTGTGCACCCGTGGGACATGATGACTGACGGGCGCATGAAGAAATGGATGCTCCCCTGGCTGGTTTCCATGCCTGCCGAAACACAATTGGGCATTCTTTCCCTGATTCTTTCCGGCGCCTTCGAGCGCATACCGGAAAGCCTCAAGCTCTGCTTTGCCCATGGCGGAGGTGGTTTTGCCTTTCTGCTTGGCCGCGCCGAAAACGCCTGGCATTGCCGCGATATCGTCCGGCAGGACTGCCCGCACCCTCCGTCACATTACCTGAAGCGCTTCTTCGTCGACAGCGCGGTGTTCGACGATCGCTCGCTGCGGCTTCTGGTCGAGGTGATGGGCGAGGATCGGATCATGCTGGGATCCGACTACCCCTTCCCGCTCGGGGAGCAACAGATTGGCAAGCTTGTGTCCGACGCCCAATGGCTGGCGAAAGATGGACGCGCGCGCATACTGGCGGGGAATGCGGAAGCATTCTTTGGTTTGCGATAACACAGGTCGACTTTTGCCTTGTGCCAAGCAAGGATAAGACCTTAGAGTGTGATCAGTTGTTAATGTCACCTTGAAGTTGCTGCAAATCCTGTTCAATTTCCTCTACTGTTGGCATGGAACCCTTGAGGTTGTCCGGCAGTGTTTCCACCAGCGTGTATTCACTGACTCCCATGGGCTTATTCATGTCTCGAAGGGCAAACTCTACTTCAATGTTGTTTTTGTCCCGGCACAGCAGCAGGCCAATGGTCGGATTGTCGTCGTTGAGTTTGAGCAAGCTGTCAACAGCGGACAGATAAAAGTTTAGTTTGCCTGCATATTCAGGAGTGAAACGGCGGTTCTTTAGCTCCACGACGACGTAGCACTTCAGAACGACATGGTAGAACAAGAGGTCAATGTAATAGTCGTTTCCGGCAACACTAAGTGGATATTGCCTGCCGACGAAAGCAAACCCTTTCCCCAGTTCCAGCAAGAATTGGGTCATGTGTTGCGTTAGCTGGCGCTCGACATCGCGTTCGTTATATGGCTCGGTGAGAGACATGAAATCGAAGGTATAGGGGTCTTTTAGCGTTTGCTGTACCAGATCTGATTGCAGGGCAGGTAAGGTGCTTGAAAAATTGTTTACGGCTTTACCTGCGCGTTCGTGCAAGCGCGATTTTAATTGCAGGGCCAGAACGTCGCGGCTCCACCCTTGCTCCAGGGTTTTAGCGATGTAGAAACGAGCTTCGTCCAATGTCTGGCATTTAGTGAAAATCTGTATGTTGTGCCCCCATGGCAGATCCCTGATTTGTCTGGCTAGTTCTGGGTCAACTCCTACCCAGGGGGTGTCTTGCAATTTGGCAACGGCCTGTTGCCAAATTGTGGCATCACTGTAAAAGCGGAAAAAAGCACGGCAATAGCGCAGGTTTTTTGATGAAAACCCCTTCATCTCAGGGAAGGCGTGCTTAAGATCTCGACTGAACGCATCTATAAATCCACTTCCCCATTTCGAGTGAACTTCGCGGTCTACGATTTGCGCACCCAACTCATAATACAGAGCGATCAATTCGCTATTGGCTGCCAACGCCGCGCGCGTGCGCGTTGACGCGACACGCTGCTTTATCTGGGTCAGCCAGTTCTGGTAGTCGGTCAGTGAGGACAGTGAGATGTTCATGCTGCACTCTCTTGAGCGATAGTTGTCTGCATCAACGTCATTTTCCCTATGTCAGAGTTGCTTTTGTATTGGTCGCGTGGCTACCGTGAAGAGCATTCAATTGGTCTTGGAGGTCGTTGATGGGCTGTGAATCTGTTAACACGCCCTAGCGCCATTCGTCACGGTAAACGAATTTGGGCATCTGCCAGTCGAATCGGATCGCTAGGATGCGCATTGCAAGGCCCAGCCCCATTGCCACGAACATGGCAATGTTGGGGTTGACCTCCAGCGCCCTGGCGCCCACAAACAAGATGCCCGTCACCACCGATACGCTCGCATAGAGCTCCTTGCGCAGCAAGAGCGGGATGTCGTTGCACAGCACATCCCGCAACACCCCACCCGCGCAGCCGGTGATCATGCCGCTGATCAACACCACAGTCGTGGGCAGATCCATCTGCAGCGCCACTTGGCAGCCAATGACAGTAAAGACAACCAGCCCCAGCGCATCAAGCAGCAGGAAAAGGCTGTGCAGGCGTTTCATCGCCGGTGCCACAAGCGCTGTCAGCATGGCAGCCCCGGCGGTGATCCACAGATATTCCGGATGCAGCACCCAGGTCAGCGGATAATGGCCCAGCAGCACATCGCGCACCGACCCGCCACCAAGCGCGGTCACGCAGGCAATGATGCACACCCCGACCCAATCCATGTCGCGGCGCCCAGCCGCCAGCGCAGCCGTCATCGCTTCGGCGGTAATCGCAACCAGGTAAAGTACAAGCAGCACCATCGCAGTTCCATTGAAAGCCGTCCGCTCGACCGCCGTCTTTCAAAACGAAGGATCGATGCATGGCGTATCTGTCTTGCGATGGAATTTTACAGGCTCCGCCCGTCAGCCGCACCGAAGAAGGCCGCTCTCAGGTAAAACCAGCGAAACGTCCGTATTACAGCCAACCACTCTAAATCGTCGGCGACCCAATGAAACAAAGCCTCATTGGATTACGCCCATTTCACGCAAACCCTGAAGCGTCTTGCGCGTGCAGCCCAGCGCGCTTCGCAGCACACTGTCAGTATGCTCCCCGAGGCGAGGTGGCGCGGTTGGCTCAAGCGGAGGCGTTCCACGCAAATGCAAAGGGGAACGCATAAGCCGCAAGAAACCATGATGCGCGTCTGGTGTCAGACCGACCATGCCACGCGCAGCCACTTCAGGAGCCTCCAACGCTTCTGGCACGCTGCGCACAGAGCCGACAGGTATCCCCGCCGCTTTTATTCTATCCTGCCAATAAGCGCGGTCATGCCTGGCTAGCACCTCTTCGATGAGAACGATAAGGTTGTCCCGATTCAGCGCCCTTGCACGACTAGTACGATACCGTTCATCCTCAGCCAACCCTGGCATTTCCAGGACTTCACACAGCGCGCTGAACTGCTTGTCATTACCTACCGCAAGCGCGAACTTCTCGTCGGAAGCCGAAACAATCTGGTAAGGAACCACGGTAGGATGTGCATTCCCGTAACGCTCGGGCGGCACACCCGCAGCCAGATATCCCGAAGCCACATTTGCCAATACACTGACGGCCCCATCAAGCAGGGCCAGATCTATCAACTGTCCGCATCCTGTACGCTCTCGAACAAAGAGTGCCGCCAGAATAGCCTGCGCAGCATTCATGCCCGTCACAATATCAGTGATGGCCACACCAAGCTTCATGGGTTCGCCATCCCGCTCCCCCGTAATCGACATGAGGCCGCTTTCAGCCTGAATCACGAAATCGTAGCCAGGCTCCGCCGCCCGTGGCCCTGTTCGGCCATATCCCGATATCGAGCAGTAAACAAGACGGGGGTTGATCAATCGCATGCTTTCATAATCCAGCCCATACTTGTCCAGCCCATTCAGCTTGAAGTTCTCCACCAGAACGTCCGCCTGCGCAGCCAGGCCGCGAATCAACTCCTGGCCTTCCTCCATGGCGATATTGATGGCGATCGAGCGTTTGGAGCGGTTCGCACACATGAAATAGGTGGAGTCGCCATCCAACTCAGGTGGCAGCCAGCTACGCGTGTCATCTCCGCAGCCAGGCATTTCCACTTTCCAGACTTCCGCGCCCAGATCCGCCAACGTTTGTGTGCACCACGGTCCGGCCAGCACACGACTTAGATCCAGCACCTTAATACCATCCAACGCCACGTGGCGAGACTGCTCCTGAGCGGGTTTCATCGAATCAGTCGAGCGTTGCTTCATTTGGTGCAACTCAAGATATAGTCCAGTGCCGTGCCTCGCGTTTCAGATATGACATCTTGCCCCAGGTAGCATGCCCACCATGTCTCCGTGCCGCTGGCGCGGCGCCACTCACGCAAGCGCCGTGTATAAAGCTGCAAGTCATATTCTTCGGTAATGCCGATTGCCCCGTGCAACGCATGAGCGCTGTCTGCGACCGTTACCGCAGCCTCACTGCATCGCGCCTTTGCAATCGCTGCAAGACGGCCAGATGGCACATTATTCGCGGCATTGCATACAAGCTGAGCAGCCATGCGCATGGCCCAGACACGTTCAGCCATCACACTCAGCTGAGCCTGCACCGACTGAAATTGCATAATCGCCCGCCCGAACTGCTTGCGCTGTGCCGTATGCGTCAGTGTCATGTCCAGCACCTGACGAGCGGCCCCCGCCAACAACGGAGCCAGGGCCGCAGCAGCCAATTGTGCTGGAGCACATGTAACAACCTCTGGCTTTTCCATAACCATTGCAGTCTTGGGGATGGATGTCCAGCACAGATCAACCATCTGGCTGCCACGTGATTCACCCTTTTCTTTCACAGCCGCATCGCAAGGCAGCATCATCCATGCATCATCAAATTCCCCCAACACCCAATCCGCCACCGCACCATAGGCTACCCCAGGAGCCTGAAGACCGCCCGTATCCGAACAATGCGCCTCGGGGCCTGCAATGGCAATTGCCCCTTGAGGCACTGCTTGACCATGAGCACGAAGCCAGCCCCTGGCCATGACAGTCTGAACAAAAGGAATTGGCAAGGCATACTTGCCAGCAAGCATGAACAGGGGAAATGCCTCACCCAGGGTCAGATCCGCGCCACCGTCATTTTCAGGAAGCAGAACATCCATGTAGCCGCTGGCTGTAATATCCGACCATAGCTCCGCAGAACTTCCACCGCCTTCAATGTGGCGGATTACCGCCGTCGTCGCGCGTTCCTGGAAAATCCGCTCCAACGCCTCTGTAAACATATCCATATGGTGATCCCTATCGCAGATTCAGGCCGCGAGCGATAATGCCGCGCATGATCTCGCGTGTGCCGCCACGCAAGGAAAATGAAGGAGCCAACTGTTCGAGGTACGCGACGACACGGCGTAATTCAGCACTCGCCACAATCCGCGGTTCCGCGCCAATCACATCCGCAATCAGTCGGGGGATCGCCTGCTCAATCTCTGTAGCCATATCCTTGACAAGTGAGGCTTCGATCGCAGGACTTTCGCCGCGCGCCAGTTTCGCGGTCACGGCTATGGACAGAGATCTCAAGACCGTCAGCCAAGAAATGATGTTGCCCATCGCTTCCAGACGCGCACTCCCCGGCGACGGGTTCTTGCGGCAATGTGCAAGCCAGCTCTCCACAAGCACCATGCTCGAATACAGGCGTTCGGGTCCGCTGCGCTCAAACGCCAGTTCCGCATTCACCTGTGCCCACCCATTACCCTCTTCGCCTATCAACGCATCCACCGGGCATAGGACATTGTCGAAGAACACCTCTGAGAAATGGGCATCGCCCGACATGTCCGCAATGGGCCGCACAGTCACGCCGGGCAAGCTCAGGTCAATGATTAACTGTGACAGACCCTGGTATCTATCCTTCGGCTCCCCCGAAGTGCGAACCAACGCAATCATGTAGTGAGAATGTTGCGCATTGGTAGTCCATATCTTGCTGCCGTTGAGCAGCCAACCGCTGGCATTTCTGACCGCACGGGTACGAATACTGGCTAGATCTGAACCTGACCCAGGCTCGCTCATGCCGATACAGAAAAACGCCTCGGCCTTGCTGATGCGCGGCAAATAGAATTGTTTTTGCGCCTCTGTTCCGTACTTGAGAATAAGCGGCCCACTCTGGCGATCCGCGATCCAGTGTGCCGACACCGGCGCGCCCGCCGCAAGCAACTCTTCCGATACAACGAAGCGGGCAAATGGCCCCCGCTCCGCGCCTCCATACTTTTTCGGCAATGTCAGACCCAGCCAGCCACGATCGGCAAGCTTGCGGCTGAAATCGGCGTCGAATCCCATCCACGAGCGGGCCCGCAGGTTTGCGGGCAGGCCGGACACCTCGTCCCGCAGAAATGCGCGAACGGGTCCGCGCAAAGCCTCATCCTGTTCTGGAATGAATGCCAGATCGAGCGTATCTATCGTCATTTCTCGAAATTCATTAACAATGAGGTCTGTACTATCTCCCTGATGCCCATGCCTGTCCAATATTATTATCTTCGTTATCAATACATTTTTAGTATCAGATAATCTTTCGATTATTACCTGGCCCTATACAAAAACAGTATCAGCTGGCATATAAATAATATTTGTCTCGCGCCCGGCGCCATCCTATGCTGCATGCATAGGCAACGATATGAGGAAGACATGAGCGAGATTCTGAAGTTTGAACAAGATAGCCACGGTGTGGTCGTGCTGACCATGAATTACGCGCCTACGCGTAATGCGCTGACGGGCAGCGGGCTGGTCGATGCATTCCTGTCCGCATTTCATCGGATACAGACGGAACATACAGCCAGAGCAATCATTATCACGGGAACAGATACTGTCTTTTCTTCCGGCGGCAGCATTGATGAAATGCAAAGGCAACTGCGTCCCGAATTCAGCAGCGGCGACCTTAGGCATGAATACCGAGAGGGCATACAACGGTTGCCGCTGGCTCTTTATCAACTGGAAGTACCTGTCATTGCCGCAATCAATGGCCATGCCATAGGCGCCGGTCTGGATTTGGCATGTATGTGCGATATACGTATCGCCGCGGAGAACGCGAAGATGGCGGAAAGCTTTGTGAAACTGGGAATCGTCCCAGGCGATGGCGGCGCATGGTTCCTGCCACGACTCGTAGGCCTTTCCCGCGCAGCCGAGCTCGCCTTCACAGGCGACACATTCAGCGCCGCCGAAGCATTGCAATGGGGGTTGGTGTCTCGTGTCGTACCCCTGGATTCATTGCTGGACGAAGCCCGTTCGCTTGCCCGGCGCATTGCGGCCAATCCGCCCGAAAGCGTGCGTATGGCCAAGCGCCTGATGCGTGAAGGCCAGCATACACGCTTGGACACCCATCTCGAGCTTTGCGCCGCCTTCCAGGCCATTGCGCACAAATCACCTCAGCATGCGCAAGCCGTCGAAGCATTCATGTCAACAAAACGAGCACGCAACACAACAAAAGACAAAACTTGAGACCTCAATGCCAAGCGGCGGGACATTCCCGCCGCTTTTTTACATCCGCCCATGGCCTCACGCGATAGGCACACCACAACGATGATTGCTATTGCTGAGGGATGTTGGCTGCCTTGGCGGCAGCGCCCCAGCGTTCGATTTCGCTGCGCTGAAAATCTCGCAGCTCCTGCGATCCTCCGGGAAATGCAAGCCAGCTGGTGCGATCCAGAAAACTCTGGGCGTCCGGGTCACGATAGATCGAAACAAAGTGCTGGGCCAGCGTCTCTACTATGTCCTTTGGCGTTCCAGCCGGTGCAAACGCAGCCGTAAAATTGATCATGTAATAATCTTTGAGGCCTCGTTCCTGCAAGGTCGGCACTTCCGGTGCCGATTTCACACGCTCATTGCCGGTGACAGCGAGGATGCGCATCGCGCCAGACTGTAGAAATGGCACGACGGCACCGAGATCGGCAAATACGAAATCCACATGCCCACCACCGAGATCAGTAAGCGCCGGCGCCGCCCCCTTGTAGGGAATATATTCCGCCTTGATGCCTGCCTCAGTAAGAAACAGCTCCGTCGCAATACGATAAGACGCACTGCCTGCGCCATAGTTCAGCGCATCTGGTTTCTGCTTCGCATACTCAATCAGGTCCTCCACAGACTTGAAAGATGAATCCGCCTTCACCGCCAGCGCCATGGGTCCGTATGCCAGCTTGGCAATCGGAGCCAACTGCGTCACAGGATCGTAGGGCAGCTTCTTGAACATTACTACATTCGTCGTTACGGGCGAGTTACTGGCAAGCAATAACGTATACCCGTCAGGCTTCGCATTCACCACTGCCTCAGCAGCGATGAAGCTGTTAGCCCCCGGACGATTCTCCACGATCACCGGCACGCCAATCCGCTCCTGGAGTTTCTGGGCGGCATATCTCGCATTTGTATCAGTGCCACTTCCCGGAGGGAAAGACACAATCATCTTGATCGGATGCTCTGGATAGGCCGCGTATGTTGGTGTCACAGCCATAAGGCCCCAGACCATCCCCACTACCGCAGCGACACCGGCCCCACGCCAGATCAGTCTTCTCATTTGCTCCTCCTGATACGAATATTGAATATGTTCTGATAGCCCCCTTTGCGGACAGCACCGCCGCTGCAGGCTTCCTACAGTGTTTACGATATAACCATAAGCGTCTAATATTATTTATTTCAACAGTGATACTGTTTTTATATTGGATGGGATGCATGGACTTTCGCCATCTGCGGCAATTCGTGACACTTGCCGAGACACTGAACTTTCGCAAAGCAGCGGAAAAACTCCATATGTCTCAGCCACCGTTATCGGTTTCCATCAGGAAACTTGAGACGGAATTGGGTGTGGATCTTTTCCAACGTGGAAAAGACGGGGTGCAGCTGACAAAAAATGGAGAAGCCGCGCTGGAGCAGGCTAAACGCGCCCTTTTCTTTGCCGATGAATTCGTACACACCGCCCGTGCAACCTCCAATGGCGAACGAGGCGTGCTGCGTATTGGATTTGTAGGATCCTCGACTCGCAGCATTCTTCCGGCGATTCTTTCGATGTTCCGCCAGTATTACCCCGGAGTGCAACTGGTCTTGCGAGAATCGAGATCCACCCAGATTGTGGAGGCACTGGAGGATGGGACGCTCGATATCGGCATTGTGCGCATTCCTGTGCCGGCCAGCGGGTATCTCAAGATGCAGACGCTTCAGACGGAACGCCTGACTCTCGCGATACCGCACAATCACCGTTTCGCTGCTCGCAGTGTTATCCGAATGGCAGACCTGATCGATGAGGATTTCATTTTCTATACTGAAGATGCGCCGGGGCTGCGGATGGCTGCGCTACACGCATGCGAGGCTCATGGATTCACACCTCGCATTGCCCAGGAAGCTGTGCAGGTGGCTACCGTCATGAGCCTTGTCGAAGCCGGGCTAGGCATTGCGCTGCTGCCTTCCGCAAACAGCGGCATTCCCAGCGACCGCATGATATGCAAAGCCGTGGTCGATTTTCCCGACAGCGCATCGATCGGAATTTCCGTGGCGTGGTGCCAGGAAAACGAAACCGCGACTATCCGAAATTTTTATAGATTGGCAAAAGAGGTGTTCCCCGAAGGGGAAAAACTTGCCCCCCTGAAGTGACGGCAGCCCCCATCGCGTCAACCACTATGAGCCGGGATCCCGCTTATGGATAAAATATAACCATTATCATTACGTTTTATTGAATCCCGCCCCACCATGCCCCTTGCGATTCATCGACACATATGCCTGGCTTCGTGGCTTTCGTGCTGACACTGGCGGGCGCCAGCAGCGTCTATCTCGGTTCGCGTCACCAGCGGTGGCTGCGCGCGCCACTCTCATACAAGCTGGCGTTTCCACTGGGCGCATTGCTGCTGCTTGCGGGCCTGGCCTGCTGGACCTTTGCGGCGCAGCCTCTCACAGGCATCTTCATTTTCCTGGTGCAACTGATGCTGCTTTGGGTGCTGTTCCCATTTATCGGCATCTTCACCCGCAGCCGCCAATGAAAGCGACACGCCAGACAGACGCCGGGAGGCACACCGCCGCACCTCCTCGAGAAAGATCCCGGCCAGCGCGAAAAGAACAGGAATATGACCTGACCAAGGGATGGGCCGGCAAGACACTGGCCGGCGTACTCTGCGGGCTGGCCATTGCCCTGATCGCCAGCGGCCTGTTCATGCTGCCCAACGCAAAAGAGAACATGGTCTACGACAAGTATCAGATCGCCATGTGGATCGTGCCGCCGATCTGGCTGGCTGTCCTGTCGTGCTGCTACCTGTTCCGCGACGCACTGCGCGCCTGGCTGTGGCTGGGCGGAATCACCGTGGCCGGCTTTGCGCTGTTCAAGGGGCTGGCGGGATGAAGATCCGGGCAGACATACTGCGTATCTATAAAGACGTTCACACCTGGACAGGCATCATAGCCGGGCTGGCGCTATTCGTCGCGTTTTATGCCGGCGCGCTTACCGTATTCAAGCATGACCTGGCTGCGTGGGTGGCGGCGCCGACGCCGGAGACTCGCGCGGTCGATATCGGCCAGGCAGGCCATCTCATCGAACAGACACTGCAGGCGCGGCCCGAAGCGGCGCGTAAGCTCATCCTGACCCTGCGCGCCACTGACGCGCAGCCTGGGGTTTTGTCCTGGAAAAACCCCGAAGGCACGCGCCAATACCTGTCGACTTTCGATTCATCAGGCAAGTTGCGGATTACCGAGCGCGAACCGACCGCGGTGGCCGATCTGATCGACAACCTGCACCGCACAGCTGGCTTTGTCCCCGGCGACCTGGAACTCGGGGTGCTCGTCATCGGCGTGATCGCCATGCTGTATGGCCTGGCCCTGGTATCGGGCCTGATCATCCTGCTGCCCACCCTGGTCAAGGATATGTTTGCGCTGCGGCTGGGCAAGAACCTCAAGCTCATGTGGAAAGACGCCCACAATGCCATCGGGCTGTTCAGCCTGCCCTTCCATATTGTCATCGCCCTGACCACGGTCGTCTTTGCCTTTCACGACCAGATCTACGATATCCAGGATGCCCTGATCTACGAAGGGCGCATGATCGAGCAATGGACCATGCCCGCTCCGCCGATAGCCGCGCCCAGTCTGGCCGCGAAGCAGCCCGAGCCCCGCGCCGACGCGACGACCCGCCGGATCGTTGCCCCTTCCGCCATCCTGGCCGACCTGCGCACCCTGTCGCCCGGTTTCAAGCCGGACTATATGCAGTACTACGACCTGGGCGGCAAGCGCCCGCGCGTATGGGTACACGGCACGGATGCCAATTACATGATGCGCTATGACGGGTTCGCCATTCTCGACCCCTACACGGGCGAGATCATCAACGGCAGCTACCTGCCCGGCCATACCCATGGCTGGACAAGCTGGCTGGCTGTTTTCTTCGCCCTGCATTTTGCCACCTTCGGCGGGGCAACCGTGCAATGGATCTATTTCCTGCTCGCAATTGCGGGCGCGTTCCTTTTCTACTCCGGCAATTTGCTGTGGATAGAGTCGCGACGACGCCGTGCAATCAAGCATGGCATTCCCGAGCAGAAAACCTCGGTGCGGGTCATGTCTGCCTTGACGGTAGGCGTCTGTCTGGGATGTATCGCAGGCGTATCGGCCAGTCTCGCAGCCGGCAAGTGGCTGCATGGCCTGGTCGACAACCTGAACACCTGGCATGTCGCGGTGTACTACGCTGTATTCTTCCTGAGCATAGCCTGGGCCTTCAAGCGCGGCGCGGCGCGCGCCGCCGTGGAGTTGCTGTGGGCATGCGCGGCGGCCACCGCCGCCATCCCGCTTACCAGCCTGCTTGGCCTGCTGCTGCCCTTCACTGGCCTGTGGGCCAATATGTCGCCTTCAAGTATCGGGGTCGATATTGGGGCGCTCGTCGGCGCCGCATGCCTGTCATGGATGGCCATCGCGACCAGCCGGCGCCAGCGGCATGGGCAAGCTGACAGTGTCTGGGCGCTGGCACGAGCCTAAGGCCAGTGCCCAACGGTGCTAGCGAGGTCGCGAGCAAGCACCAGAGATCCCCGGCCAGGGGATGCGGTACGCGGCAAAGAAAGCATTTGGAGATCCCGCGCGATCCGGCCTCACACCGCAAGCGAGCAGCAGCTTGACGGCAGATGCGGATTCGCGGCCTGGGTATCACACCGCCATGATCCATGTGAACTCTTGTTCAATCCGCTTGCAACTTTATTTCACTGGGTTTCACCGGCGGCCCCATATTTCCGCCAGCTGTTTCGGACGGTTTCCGCAGCCAACATTGAGGCCGGATGAGGCATTAGGATGAGGACGTAATCAGTCCTTCTGCACAGGCAGAATGGGAGATAGACATGCCCCTCAAATTCCTGAACGCGGCCACACGACTGGGCCGTATGCTCCGCTCCTCATGGGCGCGCACTGCAATGGTGATAGGCCTGGTCTTCACCGTGACGGCCTGCGCGTACGACGCCCCTTACTACAACTCATATGGCGGCTACAGCAGTAGCTATCGCCAGGGCTATTACGATGGCAATCACTACCGCGGCAGCCCCCATTATCGCCACTATGACCGCAGCCATTACCACCACAGCCACGCGCCAAAGCGTCCCGACTGGCGCGCGCAGGCCCGCCACCGCGAAGCCCAACGCAGGCATCGCATCGAAGCCCAACGCCAGAGACAGCATTCACAGGCGCACCAGGCAGAACGCCGCCGCATGCAGGAAGCCCGCAGGCAGCATGGCGCAGACCACAGGAAGCCACATGCCCACCAGCCGCAACGCAGGGCTGCGGACGCGCGCGCACATCGGGTGCACAGATGGAACAGGTAATTTCGGGCTCGCCCGAGCCCGAAAGGCCGAAATCTCAGCGCCTGCTGTATTTCTCTTTTGACATCCTCACCGGCCTGGGAAGGCTAGGACGGGGATCAAGACAAGCATAAATAAAAAATCGCGCCCTTGAAGCAACGAGGGCGCGATTCTGTATGGGTCTGAAAGAGTCTGACCCATGGACGGGCTGGCAGCCCGTGAAGAGACGATCATTCGTAGGCGTGTGCGCCTTTCATACGGCCCTTTGCCAGGGCGGTCAGATAAGAGGCCAAGGAACGATCAAAGCGTCCCAGGGATGCCAGGGTGTTTTTAACGAGCTTTGCCATGATTTGCGCCTTTCTTGCGGGGTTGGTGAGCAGATGTATTCATTATAGGGAAAACCCTAATCCAATGCAAGGGTTTTCCCTAATAGCGTTTTTTCTTATGCTTATATGCCACAAACCCGCCAGTCAGCGCTCAACAAAAGGGCTTGTGAGTAAAAATGATGTCATATACGCTACCACTCCGGCGCATGGGGAATTGGTTTGGAATGAATTGCGGGTGCTGACGCCCGCGCAATGTTTGGAGAATCTGCCATGAGCACGCTGACAATTCGCTTGCCCGACGATACCGCGCTGCGGCTCAAAGCCCTGGCCCGGTCGCATGGCCTGAGCGTCAACAAGCTCGTCGAGGAAATGAGCAACCAGGCCATCGCGGCATTTGACGTGGAGGTGCGCTTCAAGGCGCTCGCGGCTGGCGCCGACCGCAAGAAAGCGCTTGCCCTGCTCGACCGCCTGGACGATTCCTGAAGAGAAAAGTGTGGGATGGGGCGCGGGCTGGTTTGTTATAAGGGTTAACCCGCAGTAAACTCCAGGATTCGTCAGCGATATCCGCCAGCGACATCAGATCCCCAGGGCCAGGCCCTGGTTCATGGGCGCTTCTCACGCCAAAAAGCTTCTCGCGCCAAAAACATAGGGTTGTTCAATGCAATTGAAAGGGTCGCCCTTCGCATGGGTGAGTTTTGCCATGATAGTGGGCGTGATGGGCACGGCGCTCATCAGCCCGCTGTATCCGCTTTACCAGGAAGCATGGCAACTGGAAACAAGCGATATTTCGCTCATCTACGTCGTGTATATGGCAGGCGCATTGAGCGGCCTGCTGTTTCTGGGGCGCCTGCCCG
>Ga0182749_1001693_pt1 | contig 16967 bp, 15 predicted proteins | sample eDN3rd37CKraftMG_FD_128875 | JGI IMG/M metagenome (GOLD analysis project Ga0182749, IMG submission 128875) | Enriched Miracle-Growth compost microbial communities from Emeryville, California, USA - eDNA 3rd pass 37_C Kraft MG (version 2) (version 2) ...
ACCGCCCAGATCGCGCTGGACGCCGCCGACCGCGACTGGATCGACGTCAAGCGCAGCTGGCGGCTCAACGAGCGCCACTACGGCTCGCTGCAGGGACTGGACAAGGCTGAGACGCTCGCGAAGTACGGGCCCGAGCAGTTCCAGACCTGGCGTCGCAGCTTCGACGTGCCGCCGCCGCCGCTGCCCGATGACAGCGAGTTCTCACAGGTGAACGACCCGCGCTACGCCGGGCTCGGCGACGAGCTTCCCCGCACCGAGTCGCTCAAGCTCGTGATCGATCGGATGCTGCCCTACTGGGAGTCCGACATCAAGAAGGACCTCGCCGCGGGAAGGACAGTGCTGGTCACCGCGCACGGCAACTCCCTCCGGGCCCTGGTGAAGCATCTCGACGGCATCTCCGACGCGGACATCGCCGAGCTCAACATCCCGACCGGCATCCCGCTCAAGTACGAGCTGGGCGATGACTTCCTGCCGGTCGCCCCCGCCGAGTACCTCGATCCGGAGGCCGCCGCAGCCGGTGCCGCCGCCGTGGCGGCCCAGGGCACGAAGTAGCAGCCGGCGGAACCGGGCGAGTCGCGCGGACCGGGCGAGTCGCCGGACAGGGCGAGTCGCGTGAACCGGGCGAGTCGCGCGGACCGGGCGAGTCGCGCGGACCGGGCGAGTTGAGCGGATCCGGGCGCTTCCGCTCGCCCGGATCCGCCGAACCCGCCCGGATCGTTATGGGCGAGCCGGTGAGGGCGAGAGGCGAACCCGCGGGGAGCGAGCCCGCGAGAGGCGGGAGCGAGCCGACGAGAGGCGGGGAGCGAGCCGGCGAGAGGCGTCTAGCTGCCGCTGACCTCGGCCGCCACCCAGTCCCCGGTCGCCAGGTACTGCACCTTCTTCGCGATCGAGACCGCGTGATCGGCGAAGCGCTCGTGGTAGCGGGAGGCGAGGGTGGCGTCGACGGTGTCGACTGTCGCGCCCTTCCAGGTCTCCCCGAGCACCTTGTCGAACACGCTCACGTGCAGTTCGTCGATCTGGTCGTCGTCGTTGCGGATCTCCTCGGCGAGGCGCACGTCCTCGGTGCGCAGCAGCTCGGTGAGCTTTTTGGCGATCTGAACGTCGAGGCGGCCGAGCTCGGAGAAGGTGCCGCGCAGGGACTTCGGCACCACCTTGTCGGGGAAGCGGTAGCGGGAGAGCTGGGCGATGTGCTCGGCCATGTCGCCCATCCGCTCCAGCGAGGCGCTGATCCGCAGGGCGCTCACCACGATCCGCAGATCGCGCGCCACCGGCTGCTGGCGGGCGAGGATGTTGATGGCCAGCTCGTCGAGGGCGACAGCCGCGGTGTCGATCTGGTGGTCGTCCGCGATCACCGTCTCGGCCAGGGAGACGTTCGACTCGTTGAAGGCGCGGGTGGCGTTCTCGATGGACACCTCGACCAGGCCGGAGATCTCGACAAGGCGCTCTTGGACCTCGTGCAGTTCCTGCTGGAAAACTTCGCGCATCGTGGATGTCCCTTTCGCGGCGGGCGCAGTCGCCCGCACAGTCCAGGCCACACTGACTCGCTCAGGTTAACGAGGGATGATGAGCGCCTGAACAGTGTTCAAAGTACCCGTTGATCAGTGGCTTTCCATCGAGGCTGGCCGGGATGACTAACTAGTCTATTCGCTATGGACTCCGCCCTCCTGGTGCCCCTGGCCTTGGGCTTCGGGGCGATCGTCGGCGGAGGCATCGTCGCGCTGCTGGTGCTGGCGGTGCGTCGGGGCCGACGCGCCGCCGAGGTGATCAGCACCGCGGTCCCGGACGGCGTCGACCAGGTCATCGACGCACTCGAGTCGGCGGGCGTGGTGATCGACCCGTCGAACAACGTGGTGAAGGCCTCGCCGGGCGCCCTCGCCTTCGGCCTGGTCTGGAACCAGTCGCTGGTGCATCCGGAGCTGGTGGAGCTGGTGGACCGGGTCCGCCGCAGCGGTGCGCCGATCACCCAGGAGCTCGAGCTGGCCAGGGGGCCGTTCGGCGATGCCAATATCGTCCTCTTCGTGCGGGTCGCGCGGCTCGGCGCCCGCTACGTGCTCCTGCTCGCGGAGGACCACACGGAGTCCTACCGGCTGGACGCGGTCCGTCGCGACTTCGTGGCCAACATCAGCCACGAGCTGAAGACCCCGATCGGCGCGGTGAGCCTGCTGGCCGAGGCGCTGCAGGCGGCATCGGCCGAGCCCGAGCAGGTCAAGCGCTTCGCCAAGCGGCTCACGAAGGAGTCGGAGCGGCTCGCCAAGATCACCCAGGAGATCATCGAGCTGTCCCGGCTGCAGGCCGCCGATGCCCTGGCGAAGCCCGAGATCGTGGAGATCGACCACGTGCTCGCCGCCGCCATCGACCAGAACCGGGTGGCCGCGGACTCGCACCGGATCGACCTGGTCAGCGGCAGGCGCAGCGGGGCCGAGGTGTACGGGGACGAGCCGCTGCTCACCGTCGCGGTGCACAACCTCATCGCCAACGCCATCCAGTACTCGCCGGAGGGCTCGAGGGTCGGCATCGGCGTCTCCCGCGACGACGGCGTGATCGAGATCGCCGTCACCGATCAGGGGATCGGGATTCCGGACGAGGACCTCGACCGGGTGTTCGAGCGCTTCTACCGCATCGACCAGGCGCGCTCGCGGCACACCGGGGGCAGCGGCCTTGGCCTCAGCATCGTCAAGCACGTCGTGCAGAATCACGGCGGCGACGTGCGCGTCTGGTCGCAGCCGGGACGCGGCTCGACGTTCACCATCCGACTGCCCGAGGCGGCCCCGATCGCCGTGGCATCACCGAAGGAGGCCTAGGAGTTCATGAAACCCCAGACGGAGGTCACGGCGTGACGCACATCCTGATCGTCGAAGACGAGGCCTCGCTCAGCGAGCCGCTCGCCTTCCTGCTGGGCCGGGAGGGGTACGAGACCACCATCGCGGCCGACGGCCCGACGGCGCTGGCCGAGTTCGACCGGGTATCGCCCGATCTCGTGCTGCTCGACCTGATGCTGCCCGGCATCCCCGGCACCGAGGTCTGCCGCGAGATCCGCACCAGGTCCCAGGCGCCGATCATCATGCTCAGCGCGAAGGACAGCGAGGTGGACATCGTGGTCGGTCTGGAGCTGGGGGCCGACGACTACGTGACCAAGCCGTATTCGACCCGCGAGCTGCTCGCCCGCATCCGCGCCGTCCTCCGCCGGCGCACCGAGGCGCCGGACGAGGGGATCGCGGTGATCGAGGCCGGCGACGTGCGGATGGACGTGGAGCGGCACACCGTGACGGTCCGCGGAGCCGAGACGGCGATGCCGCTCAAGGAGTTCGAGCTGCTCGAGCTGCTGCTGCGCAACTCCGGTCGCGTGCTCACCAGGGGGCAGCTGATCGACCGGGTGTGGGGAGCCGACTACTTCGGCGACACCAAGACGCTGGATGTCCACATCAAGCGGATCCGGTCCAAGATCGAGCGCACCCCGGGCGAGCCGACGATGCTGGTGACCGTTCGCGGGCTCGGCTACCGCTTCGAGGGCTGAGCGCCCGCGGCTACTTCGAGGCCGGAGGGGCGCTGGGAGTCGGGCTCAGCGACGCAGTGGGTGTCGGGGTCGGGCCCAGATCCGAGTACTCGAGCAGGGAACGGTCGAGCACCGGGACGAGCAGCTGCTTGCCGGTCTTCTCTCCGTACTGGAACCAGACCGGGAACAGGTCGCCCGGCTTGGCATCGATGCCCCTGAACACCAGCTGCTGCTCGTGCTTGGCGCCGAAGCTGACCACGTCGCCCGCCGGCACGCGGACCGTGGTGTCGACCTTGCCGCCCTCGCCCTGGTACTGCACGAGCAGGCTCACGCCGCTGTCGCCGGTGTTGACCAGGTTGATCAAGAGACTCGCCTCGCCGTCCTCGTCGCCGGTGACCAGCAGGGCGTTGCGCACGTCGACGTCGCCGACGGAGGTGCCGACGCCGTCGCTGGGGTCGTAGTGCTTGAGCGTCGCCTGCGGGGCGAAGAAGGTGCACCCTGCGGTACCGAGCATGAGCGCTGCAGCCAGAACGACGGATGCCGCGATACGTGCCTTCACAAAACCCTCCAGTGACCGGAACCGGCAGAATTCCCGGGACCGGACACCACGGGACGGTAGTGAGTTTAGCGCACCGCGCGCGGGCCTCGATGGCGCTCCCGCCCTTCGGCCCGTTACCCCGCCGTGATAAACTGGAGGCTCACTGAACGAAAGTGGTGGCATGATTTTCGAGGTCGGAGAAACGGTCGTATATCCCCACCACGGAGCCGCAGAGATCATCGAGGTGAAGACTCGCACCATCAAGGGCGAGGACAAGCTCTACCTCAAACTCCGCATCGCCCAGGGCGACCTGACCATCGAGGTGCCGGCCGAGAACGTCGACCTGGTCGGCGTCAGGGATGTCATCGGCAAGGAGGGCGTCGAGCGCGTCTTCGACGTGCTGCGCAGCCCCTTCGTCGAGGAGCCGTCCAACTGGTCGCGGCGCTACAAGGCGAACATGGAGAAGCTGGCCTCGGGCGACGTGATCAAGGTCTCCGAGGTGGTGCGCGACCTGTGGCGCCGTGACCAGGACCGCGGCCTGTCGGCCGGAGAGAAGCGGATGCTCGCCAAGGCCCGCCAGATCCTCGTCTCCGAGCTGGCCCTCGCCGAGAAGACCGACGAGGAGCAGGCCTCCAGCGTGCTCGACGAGGTGCTCGCCTCGTAGCTCGCCTACGCTCGGATCATGCAGTCACCGAGCGTCGCCGTGATCGTCGTTGCCGCCGGCAGCGGAACGCGCCTGGGGCATGAGCGCCCGAAGGCGATGGTGGATGTCGCGGGCGTCCCCGTGCTGGTGCGCGCCCTGCGCGGGGTGCGCGGCTCGGCCGAGCCCGCCCAGGTGATCGTCGTCGCCGGAGCCGACTGGCTGGACCAGGCGGTCGCCCTCTCCGGCGATGCCGCCGTGGTCGCCGGAGGAAGGACGCGGCAGGCCTCCGTCGCCGCGGGGCTGGCGGCGGTGGACCCGGGGGTGGAGGTCGTGCTGGTGCATGACGCCGCGCGCGCGCTCACCCCGGCCTCCCTCTTCGACGCCGTGATCGCGCGGGTGCGCGCCACGGGCGGCGGGGTGGTTCCCGGTGTGCCGGTCGCCGACACGATCAAGCGGGTCGAGTCGGGCGACGTCACGGGAACCGTCGACCGTTCCGAGCTCTCAGCCGTCCAGACCCCGCAGGGCTTTCCGAGGGAGGCGCTCGTCGCGGCGTATGCGAGCGCCGCCGAGGACCACACCGACGATGCCGCCCTGTTCGCGGCGGCGGGGCATCCGGTCACCGTCGTCGACGGGGACCCGCTGGCGTTCAAGATCACCACGCCCTGGGATCTGCGGCGGGCCGAGGCGCTGCTCGCCGCGCGGGGCGCCGGTGGTGTCCAGCGCATCGGCATCGGGGTGGACGTCCACGCCTACGACGCCGATTCGCCGCTCTGGCTGGGGGCCGTGCACTGGCCGGACGAGATCGGGCTCGCCGGCCACAGCGACGGCGATGCGATCAGTCATGCGATCTGCGACGCGCTGCTCTCGGCCTCGGGCCTCGGCGACATGGGCTCGCGCTTCGGCACCAGCGACCCCCGGTACGCGGGGGCCTCCGGCGAGCTGTTCCTGCGGGAGACCATCGAGATCCTCTCCGGCGAGGGCTGGTCGGTCGGGAACGTCGCGGTGCAGGTGATCGGTCAGCGCCCCAGGATCGGACCGAGGCGGGCGGAGATCGAGGCGCGGCTGAGCGGCATCCTCGGCGCTCCGGTCAGCGTCTCGGCGACGACCTCGGACGGGCTCGGCTTCACCGGCCGCGCCGAGGGGGTCGCGGCGATCGCGACGGCGCTGCTCACCCGCTGAATCGACGAGGTCCCCGCCGTTAGGCTGGTGCAGTGACCGTGCGCCTCTACGACTCCCGCATCCAGGGACTCGCCGATCTCGTTCCCCTCGTCGACGGCGAGATCGGGATGTACGTCTGCGGCCCGACCGTGCAGTCGTCCCCGCACGTCGGGCACCTCCGTTCCGCGCTGGTCTACGACCAGTGGCGGCGCTGGCTGAGCTACCGCGGCTACGCCGTCACCCTGGTGCGCAACGTCACCGACATCGACGACAAGATCCTGATCAACGCCGCCGGCGGCACGGAGCCGTGGTGGGCGCTGGCCTATCGGTACGAGCTCGAGTTCACCGCCGGCTACAACCGGCTCGGCATCCTTCCCCCCACCTACGAGCCGAGGGCGACCGCGAGCATCCCGCAGATGCAGCAGCTCATCGCCGAGCTCATCGATCGCGGTCATGCCTACGTGGCCGACGACGACAGCGGCGACGTCTACTTCGATGTCGCCTCGTGGCCGAGCTACGGCGCGCTGACCAACCAGGACCCCGCCGACATGACGGCGTCGGCGGATGCCGAGACCCGCGGCAAGCGGGACTCGCGCGACTTCGCCCTGTGGAAGGGCCACAAGCCCGACGAGCCGGAGTCGGCCTCCTTCCCCTCCCCGTGGGGAGCCGGCCGCCCCGGCTGGCACATCGAGTGCTCCGCCATGTCGTCGCGGTACCTCGGCAGCCGGTTCGACATCCACGGCGGCGGTCTCGACCTGCGCTTCCCGCACCACGAGAACGAGCTGGCCCAGTCGACGGCGGCCGGTCACGCCTTCGCCAACCACTGGGTGCACAACGGCCTGGTGAACGTGAACGGGCAGAAGATGTCCAAGTCGCTCGGCAACTCGATCTTCGCCGCCGAGTTCCTCGACCTGGCCCGCCCGCTCGTGGTGCGCTACTTCCTCGGCTCCGCCCACTACCGCTCGACGATCGACTATCACGACGGAGCGCTGGAGGAGGCCGAGGCAGCCCTCGAGCGCATCGAGGGCTTCCTCGGGCGGGTGGCGCGCCGCCTCGCCGGCACCCGGTTCGCCGGGACCGGGGTCGAGCTGGTGCCCGACGACTTCGCGGCGGCGATGGACGACGACCTCGGAGTCCCGCAGGCGCTCGGCGTGCTGCACGACCGGGTGCGCGCGGGCAACGCGGCGCTCGATGCGGAGGATCTGGCCGAGGCGGCGGTCGTCCAGGCCCAGGTGATCGCGATGACCGAGGTCCTCGGCATCAACCCCGCCGCCCCGCAATGGCAGCAGGGAACCGATGACGCGGCCACGGCCGCGCTCGGCACCCTGATCTCCCGGCTGCTCGAGGACCGTGAGGCCGCGCGCGCCGCCAAGGACTTCGCGGCGGCCGACCGGATCAGGGACGGGCTCGCATCCGCGGGCATCGTCATCGAGGACACCCCGTCCGGATCGCATTGGAGCCTGGACTGATGAAGAGCAGCGGAGCGAACAAGCCGAGGGCCGGCGCGGTGCGCAAGAGCCGCAAGGGGCCGCAGGTCGGATCGGGCGGCCAGGGCAGGCAGGCCCTCGAGGGCAGGAAGCCGACGCCCAAGGCCGAGGACCGGCCCTACCATCCGGCGGGCAAGCGCAAGGCTGCGCAGGAGCGCTTCGTCGCGGCCGGCGGCAAGCAGCGCAGCACCTCGGCCGACCGGCCGCCGCAGCAGCGCCAGTCGCGCGCCAAGTCGTCGGACGAGACCGAGGTCGTCACCGGCCGCAACTCGGTGCTCGAGGCGCTGCGGGCGAAGATCCCGGTGACGGCGCTCTACGTCGCCACCCGGATCGAGTACGACGACCGGGTCAAGGAGATCATGCAGCTCGCGACCAAGCGGGGCCTGCCGATCCTCGAGGTGATGCGGCCCGAGCTCGACCGGCTCGGCGGCTTCGACTCGGTGCACCAGGGCGTGGCGCTCAAGGTGCCGCCCTACGAGTACGCGCACCCCGACGACCTGCTGGAGCGGGTCCTGTCCCGCGGCCAGGTGCCCCTGCTGGTGGCGCTTGACGGCGTGACCGATCCGCGGAACCTGGGGGCGGTCATCCGCTCGGTCGCGGCCTTCGGCGGGCAGGGCGTGATCGTGCCGCAGCGCCGATCGGTGGGCCTCACCGCCGCCGCCTGGAAGACCTCGGCCGGCGCCGCCGCGCGCACCCCCGTGGCGATGGCGGGCAACCTGACCCAGACCATCAAGTCGTACAAGGCGCGCGGCGTCTTCGTGCTCGGCCTCGACGGCGGAGGGGATGTCTCGCTGCCCGAGCTGAAGCTCGCGAAGGAGCCGGTGCTGCTGGTGGTCGGCAGCGAGGGCAAGGGCCTGTCCCGGCTGGTCACCGAGAACTGCGACGCCGTGGTCTCGATCCCGATCAGCGCGTCGACCGAATCGCTGAACGCGGGTATCGCCGCGAGCGTCGCCCTCTACGAGATCGCCACGCAGCGATCCCGCGGATAGTTCGTCTCCGCCCGCCGTCATCCGGGCGTTTTCGGCGAAAGGGGGCGAATCGTGGCGCCCGGGTTCGCCGAGATCGCCCGGGTTCGCCGCGGCGGGCGGGGTGGGCGGGGTGCGCGGGGCGGCCGGGTCAGACGCGGTGGCGCCAGTCGTCAGGGTCGAGCATCGAGAGCGGCAGGGTGATCGCCTCGGTCGGCGGGTCGATCACCGTCGCCTCGTCGCGCCGATGGCGCAGCACGGTCTCCACGTAGGAGCTCACCGCCTCGGCCAGCGGCACGTCCCTGCCCTCGTTCTGCGACAGGTACCAGCGGTGGTCGAGCAGCTGGTGGAACATCTCCGCGGGCTCCAGCCTGCCCTTGAGCTCGCGGGGGATGGCGCGGATGACCGGCTCGAACACCTTGGCCAGCCACTCGTGCGCCACCATCTCCTCGTCGGTCCCCGGCTCCTTGAAGGTCGCGGCGTAGGAGTCGAGGTCGTTGAGCAGCCGCCTGGCCTGGTTCTCCTGGGAGTCGAGGCCGGTCAGGCGAAGTAACCGTCTCTGGTGGTGTCCGGCATCCACCACCTTGGGCTGGATGCGCACCCTGCTCCCGGCGTCGTCGGTGTGGATGGCCAGCTCCTCGATGTCGAAGCCGAGCTCGTTGAGCCGTTCCACCCGTTCGTTGATCCGCCACCGCTCGGAGGACGAGAAGGACTCGGAGCCGGTGAGCTCCTGCCACAGGCTGCGGTACGAGGCGACGATGCGGCTGCTCACCTCGACCGGGTCGGTCTCGGCGTCCAGTCGCCCGCCGGCGGCGAGATCCAGCAGCTCGCCGGCGATGTTCACCCGCGCGATCTCCAGGTCGTTCTCGCGCTGCCCGTCGGAGAGACCGTCGTAGAGCCGTGCGGTCTCCGCGTCGACCAGATAGGCGGCGAATGCCCCGGCGTCCCTGCGGAACAGGGTGTTGGAGAGCGAGACATCGCCCCAGAACAGGCCGATGATGTGCAGCCGGGCCAGCAGCACGGCCAGCGCGTCCACGAGCCGGGTCGCGGTGTCCGGCCTGAGCGTCTGCGAGTACAGCGCGCGATAGGGGAGCGAGAACTTGAGGTGCCGGGTGACCAGCACGGAGTCGAGCTCGCCGCCGTCGGCATCGACGCGATGGGTGATGACCGCGAGCGGCTCGACGCACGGCACGTCGAGCCGCTGCAGGGTGCGGAGCATCTCGTACTCGCGCCGGGCCAGCTCCGCCGAGGTCTCCTTGATCGCGATCACGGTTCCGCTGAGGTGCACGAAGCGCACGACGTGGCGCGAGATTCCCTTGGGCAGCGCGGCGATGACCGACTCCGGCCAGTCCTCGAGCGGCACCGCCCACGGCAGGTCGAGCAGCGCGGCGTCGGCCGTCGCCGAGGTGATGCTCAGGGAGTCGGTCATCTCGCCGTCAGGCGGCGAGGGCCCTGTTGAGACGCTCGCCCGACTCGATGTCGAAGGCGTGCACGTGCTCGGCGATCGGGGTGATGACGACGGTCTCGCCCGCGCTCGGGTGCGAGCGGCCGTCCACGCGGGCGACGATGTCGACCCGCTCCCCGTCGACGTCGCTGTGACCGTAGAGGTAGCCGTCGGCCCCCAGCTCCTCGACCACGTCGACCGAGACCTTGAGGCCCTCGCCGGAGTGGGAGACGCGGATGTCCTCAGGGCGGACCCCGATGGTCACCTTCTTCCCCGCGGCGGCCAGCGACGCCCGGTCGACTCTGGCGACGGCGGTGCCGAAGCTGAGACCGTCCTCGCGCACCGAGGTCGGGAACAGGTTCATCGCGGGTGAGCCGATGAATCCGGCCACGAAGACGTTCACCGGGTTCGCGTACAGCTCGCGCGGGGTTCCCACCTGCTGCAGGATGCCGTCCTTGAGCACCGCGATCCTGTCGCCCATGGTGAGCGCCTCGGTCTGGTCGTGGGTCACGTAGACCGTGGTCACGCCCAGCCTGCGCTGCAGGGTGGCGATCTGGGTTCGGGTCTGCACCCGCAGCTTCGCGTCGAGGTTGGACAGCGGCTCGTCCATCAGGAAGACCTGGGGCTGGCGCACGATCGCGCGGCCCATGGCGACGCGCTGACGCTGGCCGCCGGAGAGGGCCTTCGGGGTGCGGCCGAGGTACTCCTCCAGATCGAGCAGCCTGGCGGCCTCGAGCACCCGGGCCGCGCGCTCCTCCTTGTGCACCCCCGCGATCTTGAGCGCGAAGCCCATGTTCTCGGCCACCGTCATGTGCGGGTACAGGGCGTAGTTCTGGAAGACCATCGCGATGTCGCGATCCTTGGGCGCCACGTTGGTGACGTCGTGATCGCCGATCAGGATGCGGCCGCCATCAACCTCCTCCAGGCCGGCGAGCATGCGCAGCGAGGTGGACTTGCCGCAGCCGGATGGACCGACCAGGACAAGGAACTCGCCATCGGCGATGCTGAGGTCGAGGGCGTCGACGGCGGGGCGGGTGGAACCGGGATAGAGGCGGGTCGCCTCGTCGAAGGTCACGGAGGACACGGGTATCTTCAACTCCTTCACCGGCAGGTACGTGCCGGACGATCCGTTGTGAATAGAGGGGGAACTGCCCGACTATTATCTCCCCGGCACCTGAGAGCCGGCGACGGCCTCCTGATCAGTCGATAGGCTGTGCGGCGGCGATGGGGAATCTCCCAGTGAGCGCACCTACGCTGCACAAGGCCGTCAGAGCGACCCCGAACGCCGACAGGCCCACCAGAGCATGAGTGAGGATCGATGACCAACGGCGGAGCCGACAGAGGCCTGAGCAAGAATCAGCGGCGCGAGGCCGCTCGTGAGAAGGCTCGGCAGCTGCGCGAGGAGCAGAAGAAGAAGGATCGCCGCAACAAGCTGCTGCTGCAGGGCGGGCTCATCGTGGTCGCGCTGGCCATCGTGGCCGGGATCGCCGTGGTGATCTTCACCTCGATCCGCCCGCCGGCACCCGGACCGGCGAACATGCTCAGCGACGGGATCAAGATCGGCCAGGACTACAAGGCGGTCACCACGGCGGGGCTGAAGCCCGACCAGACCCCGGTCCCGTCGGAGACCAACGATCCCGACGTCATCGACATCCAGATCTACCTCGACTACCAGTGCCCATATTGCGGCCAGTTCGAGGCGGCCAACGCCGAGCAGATCGCCACCTGGGTGAAGGCTGGCGCGGCCACCGTCGAGTACCACCCGATCTCCATCCTCGACCGGGGATCCCTGGGCACCAAGTACTCGACCCGTTCGGCCAACGCCGCGGCCTGCGTGGCCAACTACTCGCCGGACAGCTTCTTCGACTACAACGCGCTGCTGTTCACCAACCAGCCGGAGGAGAACACCACAGGCCTCCCCGACGAGAAGCTGATCGACTTCGCCAAACAGGTGGATGTCAAGAAGCTCTCCTCGATCACCAGCTGCATCAAGGACCAGAGCTTCAAGTCGTGGGTGAGCGCGGCAACCAACCGGGCCACGACGGGCCCCATCCCAGGAGCCGATGTGGAGAACGTCTCGAGCACTCCCACGGTTCTGATCAATGGCAAGAAATACACCGGGGCTGTGGGTGATGCTGCGGCCTTCGCGGCAGCCGTCGCCAGCGCCGCCGGACAGAGCTTCACGCAGGAGTCGACGGCCACGCCGACCCCGACGCCCACGCCGTAGGTTCGCGCTCGACCAGGGCGGGTTCGTCATCCACGGTCCGTTCGCACCGACCGCGGATGACGAAACCGGCTGTGGGTCAGGCCTTCGCGATGATCTTGCCCGGGTTGAAGTTCGCCCCGGGATCGGCCGACTGGAACAGCCCCCGCATCACCGCGACGCCGCCGGTCGAGATGTCCTGCTCCAGCCACGGGGCGTGCTCGAGGCCGACGCCGTGGTGGTGGGAGACGGTACCGCCGTTGTCGATGAACGCCTGCTGGATCGCGCTCTTCACCCGGTCGTACTCGCCGATCGGGTCGTCGCCGAAGACGAAGGCGAAGGTGAAATAGAGGCAGGCGCCGGAGTGATACGAGTGCGACATGTGCGACATGATCCAGCCCTTGCGGCCGATCGAGTCATAGGCCGCATCGGCGGCGGCGTAGACGCCGTCGTGGAGCTGGTTCAGCCTCGACCACGGTCCGGCGGTCTCCGAGACGTCGCCGGCGGCGCCCATGTCGAGCAGGAAGTCGCGCAGGTACGGGGTGTCGAACTTCTTCTGGTCGTAGAGCACGCCGGGGCCGCTGCCGACTCCCATGCCGCCGTGCCGCTTCACTATCGCGTCGACGAGCTTCTTCTGGCGCTTCGCGTGCGCCACGCTGCCCTCGTAGCCGATGAAGGAGAGGCAGATCTCGTCGAGGTTCCAGCCCTTGCGCTTCATCAGCGTCGGGAGCAGCGTGCCGGAGAGGAACTTGGAGAAGCCCTTCGACTCCTTGCTCGTCGCGAGGGTGAAGCCGGTCTCGCGGGCGTCCGAGATGCGGGTGATGGACGGCTTCGCGTCGGACTCCGCGATCTCCTGCATGGCGGCGATGCCGGCCTCCCAGTTCGGGAAGAAGTAGGCGTAGATGTCCCGCTTCTCCGGGATCCGGTGCACCTGCACCGTCACCTCGGTGATCACGCCGAGCCGGCCCTCGCTGCCGACCACCATCTCGCGCACGCTCGGTCCGGTCGAGGCGCTGGGGATGGCGCGGATGACCAGGGGCTCCCCGCCTCGGATCACGCGCAGGCCGCGGGTGATGTCCGCGATGTCGCCGTACTTGTCCGACTGCATGCCGGATGACCGCGTCGCCACCCAGCCGCCCAGGGTCGAGTGGGTGAAGCTGTCGGGGAAGTGGCCGATGGTCCAGCCCCTCGCCGCGAGCTGCTCCTCGAGGTCGGGCCCCTGCACACCGGCCTGCACGCGGGCGAGGCCGGCGTCGGCGTCGATGTCGAGCACCCGGTCGAGCCGGCCGAGGTCGAGCGAGATGACCGGCCGGCGCTCCGACGGGTCCGGCTCCAGGCTGCCGGCGATGTTGCTGCCGCCGCCGAAGGGGATGACCACCGCGTCCGCCGCGACGGCGGCGTCGACCACTGCCTGCACCTGGGCCTCGTCGGCCGGGTAGACGACGACGTCGACGGTGCGCTCGATCCGGTTGGAGCGGATCCGCACCAGGTCGCGCAGGCTCTTGCCGTAGGTGTGGATGACCCTGGCGAGCTCGTCGGTGAGCACGTGCTCCGCTCCGACCGCCTCGCTCAGCGTCGTGACCAGGCCGGCCGGGGCGACCGAGGGAGCGACGGTCACGGACTCGAACGGCAGCACATCAACCGGAGCTGCGGTGTGCAGGTCGAGGCCCACCGCGTTCAGCACGAATGGCGCGAATGCCGGCTTGTCCTCGTGGTGGAAGGCGACGCCGTCGACGCCCCATCCCCACCACTTCATGTGCTTAACGTCGGTCATCGTCGGCCTTTCAGGAGGGATTCGTCGAGCCGAGGATCTCGGCCGAGTGCAGGTCGCGCAGGCGGAGGATCTCCGACTTGGCGCGGGAGGTGAGCTGTTCCGAGCTCTCGCCGGGCTTCGGCAGGATCGGGTCGCCGTAGACGACGCCGACCGGCAGCCTGCCCCATTTCGGCCAGTTGGTGCCGCGCGGGTGGGCGATGTGGGCGCCGATCAGAGCGATCGGGACTATCGGGACGCCGCAGGAGATGGCGAGTCCCGCCGCTCCCGGCTTGAACTCGGCGACCTGGCCGTCCTTGGAGCGGGTCCCCTCGGGGAAGATCATCAGCGGCACGCCCCGCGTGAGCAGGCCCTTCGAGCTGACCGGCTCGGTGTTGGTCGCGGTGCGGCGCACGGGGAAGGCGTTGAAGAACAGGGCGGTGAGGCCGCGGCGCCACCAGACGTCGAAGAAGTAGTCGGCAGCGGCGCCGGCGGCCAGGTACCGGGCCATCGGCCGCGGAAGCGAGCCGACGATGAGCGGGGTGTCGAGGTGGCTCGAATGGTTGGCCACCGCGATGAAGCTGCCGTGGATCCCGGTCAGCCTCTCCCGGCCGAGCACTCTGACCCTCGTCCATGACCAGACCACGGGCTTCAACAGCCCCCGCTGGGCGACGAACCGCATCGCGGCGAGGACGGGCGAGGTGAAACGGTCCTTCGGCTGCTTGGCTCTGTTCACGGAGCTGTGCCCCGCCGAGGCTTCTGCACTCATGTGGTGACCGGCTTTCTGCGGCTGGAACTGATCGCACCGGAGATCGAGCGGATCGCGGAGCGGGGGGCATGTCGAGCCAACCAGATCAGCGCGCGGTAGCGGAAGGAAGGGATGGAGATCACCCTTCCCCGCTCGGCATCGCGCAGGCAGGTCTCGACCAGTGGCTCCGGGTCGAGCCACAGGGCGTCGGGGATGCTGCTGGAGCGGATGCCGGCCCTGCTGTGGAACTCGGTGCGCACCCAGCCCGGGCAGAGCGCCGTCACGCTCACCCCCGTCCCCTTCAGCTCGACGGCGAGCGATTCGGTGTACGCGGTGACCCAGGCCTTGATCGCGGAGTAGCCGCCCATCGCGAGGTAGCCCGCGGTGCTCGACACGTTCACGATCCGGCCGGAGCCCCTGGCGCTCATCGCGCGGCCGGCGGCTCCGGAGAGCACGAGGACCGCGCGGCACATCACCTCGAAGCCGTTGTCGTGCGCCGAGAGGTCGGCGTCGAGCAGCGGACTGTGTATGCCGAAACCGGCATTGTTGATCAGGATGTCTATGGGCCTGGCGGCATCCTCGATCCTCGTCGCCACCCGTCCGACGGCGTCCCGATCCCCGAGATCGGCCTGGATCAGCTCAACCGAGGAGCCGCCGGCCCGCAGCTCGTCGGCCATCCTCTCGAGGCGCTCGGGCGACCGCGCCACCAGCACGAGGTCGTATCCCCGTGCCGCCAGAGCCCTGGCAAACGCGGCTCCTATGCCGGACGTCCCACCAGTGACGAGCGCTACACCCATGTCGCTTAGGTTAGTCTGCTCAGACCGGGTGACTCACATGGACCTGGGCTGGGCCGGAAGCAAGGGCTTGAACCGATGACATCTGAGAGCGGCGGATTCGACGTGCGCGGCTTCGCGCGCACCGCTCACGGCAACCACCGGTCCGAGCTCGATCTGCAGGCGTTCTCCACCGCGCCGCTGGACGCCGACAGCCTCGCCGCCGTCCGCTACCTGGGCCGTCTCGAGAGCGGCACGATGGAGCACCTGCGCAACCTCCTCGTCACCGCGACCCACAAGGACGCCAGGGTCACCGCCTTCCTGGTCACCTGGGCCTTCGAGAAGTTCTGGATCGCCGATGCGCTCGACGCGGTGCTCCAGGCTAACGGCCGGCCCGGCCTGCGCGACGAGGAGGAGGGCCGGGTGCGCCACAGCCGCTCGGAGGCCGCCGTGCGCCGCGGCCCGATCCGCCGCGCGATCTCGGCCATGAACAAGGGCTTTCCCATCGTCGGGGTGCACATGACCCTGGGCCTGATCGACGAGTGGGTGATGGATGCCGCCTATCTCCGTCTCGACCAGCAGGCGGGCAGCGCGGCGCTCTCCGGCACCGTGGCCGTCGTGCGCGAGGTCAAGCAGCGTCATCGCGAATTCTTCGACGAGGAGAGCCGCCGCCGGCTCGCCGAGTCCGAGCGCACCGTCGCGCTCACCCGCAAGGAGCTGGCGCACGCCACCTGGCCGATCGGAGCCGTCGATCGGGCGGCCGAGGACCGTACATTCTTCGAGCGGTATGTATTCGACGGCGGGGGGTCGACCATCGCGGCCGACATCGCCGCGAAGGTCGCCGCGCTGCCGGGCCTCGATGCCCGCGTCGGCGCCTCGGTGGCGAAGGGGCTCCGCTCATGAGCCGGTCCGCGGCAGTCAGCCGGGCCGTGACCGGGGCCGGCGGATGAGCCCGGCGAAGCGCGCGAAGAGCGGACTCGGCTCGGCCAAGGTGTTCCTCACCGGGGGGACCGGCTTCGTGGGGCAGGCGATAGTCGAGCGGCTGCTCAGCTCGCACCCCGACACCACCATCGCGCTGCTGATCCGCGCCAAGCGCGGCGTGACGCCGGAGGCGCGGCTGCGCACCCTGCTCAAGAAGCCGGTCTTCTCGGCCTGGCGCGAGCGGGTCGGCGAGGCGGAGGTCGAACGCGCGGTGACCGAGCGGCTCAGCGTGATCGAGGGCGACCTCGGATCGGTGCCGGCCATGCCCGGGGACCTGGACGTCGTCATCCACTCCGCCTCGACGGTCAGCTTCGACCCGCCGATCGATCAGGCCTTCTCCACCAACGTCGGCGGAGCGCTCGGCCTCTACGAGGCGCTGTTGGCCAGCGGCGGCGATCCGAACGTGGTGCACGTCTCCACCTGCTATGTCGGCGGACTGCGCAAGGGCGTGGTCCCGGAGGCCAGACTCCCGCACAGCGTGGACTGGCGAGCGGAGTATGCCGCTGCGCTCAGCGCCCGCGACCGGGTCGAGATGCTCTCCCGCCAGCCGGAGACGCTGCGCGGATTCATGGAGAAGGCCCGCGCCAGGCACGGCAAGGAGGGTCCGCAGGCCGTCGCCACGGCGAGCGAGGCGGCCCGCGTCGACTGGGTCACCGCGCAGCTGGTGGATGCCGGGCGGACCAGGGCGGAGAGCCTCGGCTGGACCGATGTCTACACCCTCACCAAAGCGTTCGCCGAGCGCGCGGCCGAGGAGCTGTGGGCCGGCGGCGGCCACCGCCTCTCG
>Ga0182749_1001696_pt1 | contig 16944 bp, 11 predicted proteins | sample eDN3rd37CKraftMG_FD_128875 | JGI IMG/M metagenome (GOLD analysis project Ga0182749, IMG submission 128875) | Enriched Miracle-Growth compost microbial communities from Emeryville, California, USA - eDNA 3rd pass 37_C Kraft MG (version 2) (version 2) ...
GCGAGCCGGCGTCCGGTCGAGGTGGCGATCGAGGAGACGCTGCCCGAGGAGGCCGAGGCCGTCGCCTCCTGGCTCGAGCGAGAGCTCGCCGGATCCGGCGATCGTCCGCCGACGGCCGCCGTGCTGTTCCGGGCCAGGGCCACCCAGGGGGCGTTCATCGAGGCCTTGCGTCGTCGCGGCATTCCGTTCCACGTGCTCGGGGTCGGCGGGCTGATGGCCGAGCCGGAGATCGCCGACCTGGTCTGCGCGCTCACCGTGATCAGCGATCCCGCCGCCGGCTCGGAACTGGTGCGGCTGCTCGCCGGCTCGCGCTGGCGCATCGGCGCCAAGGATCTCCAGGCGCTGGCCAGGCTGTCGTCCTGGCTGCAGAGCCACGACTACGCCCAGCGGCCCATCGACGATGAGACCCGGCAGCGGATGCGCGAGTCCGTCGCGGAGGCGGAGTCCGGGTCCATCGTGGACGCCCTCGACTTCCTGGTGACCGCCAGGGACGGGCACTCCGCCCTCGACGGCTTCAGCGAGGTCGGGCTGGCCCGGCTGCGCGAGGCCGGTGCCGTGCTGGGGCGCCTGCGCTCCCGGTCCGGGATGGGTCTCGTCGACCTGATCGGCCATGTCGAGCAGGAGCTGCTGCTCGACATCGAGGTGGCGGCCAACGAGACCAGGAGCCTGGGCAACGCGAACCGCGAGGCCCTCATGGATGCCCTGAGCGGCTATCTCGCGGTCGACGAGTCGGCGAGCCTGCGCGGCTTCCTGTCCTGGCTGCGCGAGGCGGAGTGGCGGGACGGGCTGGCTCCGCGCCCGGAGGAGCCGGAGCCCGGCACCGTCCAGCTGCTCACCGTGCACGGGGCGAAGGGCCTGGAGTGGGACCTGGTGGCGGTCCCGCGCATGGTGGAGCAGGAGTCGCCGAGCGTTCCTCAGGAGGGCTATACGGGCTGGCTGCGCTTCGGTGCACTGCCCTGGGAGTTCCGGGGCGACGCGGCCGAGCTGCCGAGCCTCACCTGGCGCACGGCCGCCACCCGCAAGGAGCTCGTCGCCGCCCAGAAGGCCTTCAAGGCGGAGGTGAAGGCGGCGCACGAGCGCGAGGAGCGCCGCCTCGCCTACGTCGCGGTGACCCGGGCGCGGCACGCACTGCTTCTGAGTGGCTCGTTCTGGTCCACCCAGTCGAGCGCGCGCCGTCCGAGCCCGTTCCTGCGCGAGCTGGCCGAGCTCGGCGTGATCGCCGAGCTGCCGGTGCAGAGCGAGCACGAGGAGAACCCCATGGGCGACCGTGCGAATCGCTTCAGCTGGCCGCTCGACCCGCTCGGCGGGCGCCGGGCGGCCGTCGAGCGCGCCGCGGAGCTGGTGCGCGCCGCGCGTCCCGGTTCCGCCGGCAACTGGGAGGCCGAGCTGGAGCTGCTGCTGCGAGAACGCGCGGAGCGGATGCGCGGCGCGCAGACGGCCCAGCTCCCGGCGCGCATCGCGGCCTCGCGCTTCTCCGAGGTGGTCGGCGCGCCGGCGGTCGCGGCATCCGCCCTCCGTCGTCCGATGCCGCAGCGGCCGTACCGGGCGACCCGGCTGGGCACGCTGTTCCACTCCTGGGTGGAGGAGCGGTACGGGCTGGCCGGGAGCCTGCCCGAGCTGCCGGACGTGTGGGAGTCGGGAGACGACGAGCGGAGTCTGGAGCAGCTCCAGCGCACCTTCGAGGCCTCGGAGTTCGCCTCGCTGGTGCCGGAGGCGGTCGAGCTCGAACTGCATCTTCCCTTCGGCGGCGAGACGGTGGTCTGCAAGCTCGACGCCGTGTACCCGGTCGACGGAGGGCACCTCATCGTGGACTGGAAGACCGGCAGCTCGCCGCGCGACGCGGACGACCTCGCGGCCAAGCAGCTGCAGCTCGCGCTCTACCGGCAGGCCTTCGCCGAGTGGAGGGGGGTCGACCCCGCCCGGGTCGACGCGGTCTTCTACTACGTCGGCGAGGACCGGGTGATCAGGCCGGAGTCCCTGCAGACCAAGGAGGAGCTGCTGGAGCTATGGCGCGCGGCGACGGGAGGGGAGACGCGCCCGGATCATGCCTGATGATGGCCGGACCCGGGCGATGACGGCGCCGCCTCGCCGGCGTGTCGCCTGCTCGGGATGAGCAGGGTGGCGATCACGCCGAGGACGAGGAATCCCGCCGCGAGGTAGGAGCCGATCGCGATCGCCTGGGTCATCGCCTCCCGTGCGGCGTCAGCCGCGAAGACCGTCTCCGGCCGCGCCGCGAGTGGCTTGATCACGGCTCCTGCGCTGTCGGTCACCGCGTTGCTGAGCTTCGTGGCCTCCGGGCCCGACAGGCCGGCGTCGGTGAGCTTGCCGTGCAGGGTGCTTCCCAGCGTGGAGAAGAACACGGTGGTCAGCGCCGCGATGCCCAGGGCCGAGCCCAGCTGGCGAAAGGTGCTCTGGATTCCGGAGCTCTGCCCGCCCTCCTCCTCGGGGACATCGGCCAGCACCACGTTGGTCACCTGCGAGGTGGCGAACCCGACCCCGATGCCGTAGAAGAACAGGACGAGGGCGACGAACCACCAGTTCGCGTCGGTGAACGCCGCGACGAGGCCGAGACCGGCAAGGCCCACGACCTCGAGGATCAGGCCGATCCGGACCAGGACCAGCGGGGACGCCTTCTCGGACAGCGGGAAGCTGATGCCGCTGGCGACGAAGCTTCCGATGGCGATCGGAACGAGGGTCGCGCCGGCTTCCAACGGTGAGTAGTCCAGCGTGAACTGGAGCCAGAGCGGGAGGACGGCGATGATGCCGAACTCGCCGAGGCCGATGATCAGGGTGGCGATGTTGCCGTTGCGGAACGAGGAGATCGAGAACAGCCTCACATCCATCAGCGGCTGGTGCCTGCCGGTGCCGCGGCTGATCACGACTTGACGCCAGACGAAGGCCGCCAGGAGGAGAACGGAGAGGGCCATCGCCACGAACGCCGGCGAGAGCCCGGAGTCCCAGGTCGCGCCGAACAGGGCGAATGCCTTCTCGCTCATCACCCATCCGTACACGCGCCCCTCGACCAGGCCGAACGCGAGCAGGCCGAGACCGAGGATGGAGAGGATGGCGCTGAAGCCGTCCACCCCTCCCCGCGACCGCTTCGGCTGGGTCAGGAACACGACGGCGATGACCAGGATGACGATGGTGAGCGGGATGTTGATGCCGAACGCCCAGCGCCATGATGCGTGCTCCGACAGCCATCCGCCCAGCACGGGCCCGAGTGCGGTCGCCGCGCCGATCGTGGAACCCCAGACGGCGAACGCCTGTCCCCGGGCGGGACCCGTGAACATGTGGTTCAGCAAGGCAAGGGAGGTCGGCAGGATCGCGGCGGCGCCGACGCCCTGCACGAAGCGGGCGAGGATGAGGATCTCGCCGTTCGGGGCCAGTCCGGCCAGGAGGCTGGTGAGACCGAAGACGACCACTCCGGCGATGAACACCGTTCGTGCGCCGCGCAGGTCGGCGATGCGCCCGACGAGCAGCAGGAGGGCGGCGAAGACGATCGCATACGACTCCTGGATCCACTGCGCCTGGCTCGAGTCGATCTTCAGATCGTCGATCACTGACGGCGTGATCACGTTCACGATCGTGGTGTCGACCACGATCAGGGCCACGCCCAGCGCGACGGCGATCAATCCGATCCAGCGACGCGCTCCTGCGGAAACGGCCATGGCTCCTCCTCATGATTTTACAGAAAAGTTACTTTACCATAGAACAACTTCGCCATTTGATAAAGTAGCGGGGGAGGCGGTCGGGAGGACTCTCATGGATGACACGGCAGCGAGCGAGGCGCTCGCCCAGCCCGAGCGCCTCAACGAAGCCCTCCGGGCATACGGCGCCAGCTATGCGGAACTCGCCAGGGAGTTCGCCGCCAGCCAGGGTCTCCATTCGACTGACGCGCTCGCCCTGATCGAGATCCTCGCCGCCGAGGAACGGGGGGCGCCGCTCTCTCCCGCGCGACTGAGCGACCGGATCGGCCTGACCACCGGCGCCACCTCCACGCTGCTGAATCGCCTGGAACTGGCGGGCCACATCGTGCGCAGCCGGGTGCACGCCGACCGCCGCGTCGTGACCCTGCACTCGACGCCGGACATCCAGGCGACCACCGACGCCTTCTTCCACCCTCTGGGAGACCGGATCGCGGAGGTGATGGCGCACTACCCGCCCGAGCTCCTGGAACGGTTTGAGAGCCTGCTGGGCGACCTTCAGACGACGATGGAGGCGTACATCGCGGACACCACCGCCATCCGAGAGGCCCAGCAGTAGGCGCCGAGCTCCGCGAGAAGGTCCGGCCTAGGCTCCGCGGCGGGCGTCGAGCATCGCCTCGACCTCGTTCACGGCCATGATCGGCATCGTGTTGTGCACCAGCGAGCGGTCGAGGTCCTGTGCGCCGTCCACCAGGCGACCGAGCATCTGCACCGCGTCGTCGACGATCTCGGTGTCGCGCTCCTGCAGTCCGTGCAGCAGCCACTTCGCGACCTCGAGCTCCGAGTACAGCCTGGCCCGCTTGGCCAGCTGCCGATCGCTCATGCCGCGGGCGATGGTGTACGCGTCGATCGCGGTCTCCGCGACGCCGCTGGCCGCGCCGAGCAGCCAGTACAGGTCGCTGGCGGGATCCCCGACGGCGAGCGACTGCCAGCCGAGCACTCCGGTGACCTCGTCGCCCGAGTGGAGGAAGGATCCGGAGCCGAGGGCGCCGTTGATCACCGTCGGCGCGAACTGCCAGAGCGCGGCGTCCTCCATCGCCTGCTCCCAGCGGCTCAGCAGGGAGGCGGGGACGAGTCCGGTCGCCGAAGCGCGGTCCATCAGCGTCACCGCGCTGCGCAGCAGCTCGGCCGAGGTCAGCACAGGCAGGCCGGAGTCGGCGACGAAGCTGCTCGGCAGCGAATGGATCGCCGCGGTCGCCCGGCCGATGGAGGCGGCGAGCTCGTCCCCGGCCCGCAGCGAGTCGATGCGCACCCTGCTGCCGTAGACGAACTCGTAGACGACCGCCCTGGTGTCGTCGATCGGGGTCTGCCCGGCGAAGGTCGAGACCTCGAAGGGGAGTCGGGAGCGCACCCCGGCGCTCAGCGCGCGCAGGGCGAGGAGGTCGGCCGACTGCTCGGACTCCGCGCGTTCCGAGGAGGGCACCCGGATGATCCAGTGCCGTCCGTCGGCGCCGGTGAGCAGGGCGGAGTCGAAGTCGCCGTTCGAGCGGGAGCCGAAGGGAGCCGCTCCTGCGATGTCCAGGCCGGCTACGGCGGATGTCGCCAGCGCGGCTAGAGTGAGATGCGATCTGGCCATACCAGACAGGGTAGGTCGAGTCTCGCGCGGCTCCGTGGACGCCACGCCAGCTCTGAACAGGTCACAACACCCACGATTGGTCGCGCGATGACAGCAGAATCCCGTCTCCGATTCGCCGCGCTCCCGCTCTCCCGGCACGAGCTGGACCGCGACTACCTCAGCCGTTCCCGGCCGGAGCTGTTCGACGAGCTCTGGAAGGACCCCGCCGCGAGGGTGCTCGTGCTGAGAAAAGGCAAGGCGCTGCTCGACGGCCCGGCCTCGCTCGCGCTGCTGCCGACGGCATCCGCTCCCCGGGCCCAGCTGCTGCTCTATCTCGGCCATTCCCTCGCCGAGGACACCGTCGGCGCGCCCATGATCGCCGCGGTCGTGGACGAGGCGGCAGCGGCCGCGCTCTCCGAGGACCCGGACGACTGGGGCGACCTGCGCACGCTCAGCACCAGGCTGAGCGACTTCCACGCCGGTCTGTTCACCGCGGCGCTCGCCCTGGCGAACTGGCACCGCTCGCACCGGTTCAATCCGGCGACCGGAGCTCCGACCGTCCCCGAGCTCGGTGGCTGGGTGCTCCGCAGCGCGGACGGCGGCGAGGTCTTCCCGCGCACCGATCCCGCGATCATCGTCGGCATCGTGGACGCCGAGGACCGCATCCTGCTCGGCTCGAACGCGAACTGGGACAGCAACCGATACTCGCTGCTCGCCGGCTTCGTCGAGCCGGGGGAGTCGCTGGAGAACGCGGTGAAGCGCGAGGTCTTCGAGGAGTCGGGCATCAGGGTCAAGGACCCGGTCTACCTCGGCTCCCAGCCCTGGCCGTTCCCCGCCTCGATCATGATCGGCTTCACCGCGACCGTCGACGAGGAGGCGGAGTCGGTGCTCACACCGGACGGCGCGGAGATCATGGACCTGCGCTGGTTCAGCCGGGAGGAGCTGGATGCCGCGCTCACCGAGATCGCCCTGCCCGGTCACAGCTCGATCGCCCGTGCCATCCTCGAGCACTGGTACGGCGGCCCGATCGACGACAGCGTCGCCTGGTAGACGGCGCCCGTGGAGGCCGATGACCTGCTGAGGGGACTCGACGAGCAGCAGCGCGTCGCGGTGGAATCGCTGATCGGCCCGACCTGTCTGCTCGCCGGTGCCGGGACGGGCAAGACCCGTGCGATCACCCGTCGCATCGCCTACGGCATCGCCACCGGGGTCTACCCGCCGAACCGGGTGATGGCGCTCACCTTCACCAGCCGCGCGGCCGGCGAGCTGCGCGGCAGGCTGCGCGCGCTCGGCGCCGCCGGGGTGCAGGCCCGCACCTTCCACTCCGCCGCCCTCGCCCAGCTCAACTTCTTCTGGCCGACCGTCGTGGGCGGGAGCCTGCCGTCGATCGTCGAGACCAAGGGCAGGCTGCTCGCGCAGGCCGCGGAGAGCCTGCGCCTCAGGCTCGACACCGCCACCCTGCGCGATCTGGCCGCCGAGGTGGAGTGGCGCAAGGTCTCGCGGCTCACCCTCGACCAGTACGCCGAGCTGCTCCCGAGCCGGACGCTGCCGCCGGCGATCGACGCGGAGCGGATGCTCGCCATGCACCGCGCGTACGAGGACATCAAGGACCAGAGCCGCAGGATCGACTTCGAGGACGTGCTGCTCGCCGCGGCGGGCATGATCGAGGCGGAGCCGCGGGTCGCCCAGCAGGTGCGGGAGCAGTACCGCTTCTTCGTGGTCGACGAGTACCAGGACGTGTCCCCGCTGCAGCAGACGCTGCTGGAGCTGTGGCTCGGCGATCGGCAGGACCTCTGCGTGGTCGGCGACGCGAGCCAGACCATCTACTCCTTCGCCGGAGCCTCGGCCGAGTTCCTGATCGGCTTCCCCGCCCGCTATCGCGAGGCGACGGTCACCCGGCTGGAGCGCAACTACCGTTCCACCCCGCAGATCGTGCACGCCGCCAACCGGCTGATGCGCTCGCGCCCCGGCGCGCTCGTCCTGCAGTCGGCCCAGCCCGCGGCGGGGGGAGCGGAACCCGTGGTCGCCTCGTACCCCACCGAGGCGGCGGAGGCCAGGGCTGTCGCGGCGGCGATCGCCGAGGAGATCGCGGCGGGGGCCCGGCCGCAGGACATCGCGGTGCTCTACCGGGTCAACTCGCAGGGCGCCGCGATCGAGACCGCGCTCGCCGACGCCGGGATCGCCTTCCAGGTGCGCGGCGGCTCCCGCTTCTTCGACCTGCAGGAGGTGAAGCAGGCGATGATGCTGCTGAAGGGCGCACTGGTGGCGGCCCAGCCCGATCCGCTGTTCAAGACGGTGAGCGACGTGCTGCGCGGACTGGGCTGGACTCAGCGGCCGCCGGAGGCCCGCGGCGCGGTGCGCGATCGCTGGGAGTCGCTGAACGCGATCATGGCGCTCGCCGACGCGGCGCCGCGCGGCACCACCCTGCGGCAGTTCGTCGACGAGCTGGCGGAGCGGGCGGCGGTGCAGCACGAGCCGACCATGGCGACAGTGACCCTGGCCACGCTGCACTCGGCGAAGGGCCTGGAGTGGGAGAGCGTGCACATCGCCGGGCTCTCCGAGGGCTACCTGCCCATCACCTACGCCACCGACGAGGCCGCGGTGGAGGAGGAGCGCCGGCTGCTCTACGTGGGCATCACCCGGGCGCGCCGGCGGCTGCGGATGAGCTGGGCCGCGACCGCGGCGGGTCGGGGAGGCGAGAGGTCGCCGTCCCGGTTCCTGGCCGAGCTGCGCTGAGCCCGGTCTCGAGGCCGATGCAGCCGCACTCCGGATGCGGCTCCCACTCCCGTTCGCGCCGGCTGCCGTCCTCCGCCGCGATCGCGATCGATCGCGCGGTCGTCGGCCCGTCGGCTATCCGCCTGAGCACCAGCCGGGTCGCGGTGGCCGCGACCTCCGCCGCGAGCAGCGGTCTCTCGATCGTGCTCCTGCGTCCCAGCAGCTGGGACGCGATGGCCGGCCATGCTGGATCGGCGTCCCTGCGATGCAGCTCCAGGCAGCGCACGCACGGCCCGGCCCCCGGCTCGACCATCGGTCCGATCCGCGCCTCCCGGTCGCCGTAGACCACGGGAAGGTGCGGGACGTCCCGGCGCAGCCAGCGCGCCGCGCGCTCCGGGCAGGTCACCTGCCCGTCGACCAGCACCACGATGTCGGGCTCCTCATTCGCCGTTCCGAGCAGCCGCTGCAGCAGCGAGGCTGTCGGACCGGTGCCGTCGACCAGGACCGCCGCCCGCTTGGGCGGCGAGGGATGGGCGAGCACCGGGCCCAGCGTGTCCAGCAGCCGTTCGAGCTCTCCCGCCGCGGCGCCGCTGCTCCTGGCGATCATCGCCAGGCCGGACTCGCTGATGCCGGCGATCAGGGCGGCGACGAGCCGTTCGGCGGGCGCGGTCAGCCCGTCGACGACGGCGAGCGGGGCATCCACTCCGAACTGGATGCTGTCCGGCGTGCGCCAGACCAGGGGGATCGCGGGATCGATGCGCAGGACCATGCGCGGATGATGCGCCGGCCTGCGCGGGAACGTCGCCGTCCGTCCACAGGGGGCGCATCTCGACCGTCGGGGACCGCAGCCGAGCACGACGGCAGCGGTTGACGCGAACGACTCCGCTCCGAGCGGCCAGGCTAGACGGGCGGGTCCTGGGCCGAGCCGTCGTCGCCCTCCCGCGGACGGTCGTCGCTGGTGTCGTTGAGCAGGTCCTCGATCGCCTGGTCGATGTCGTCGGACTCGGGCTCGCCGTCGCTGAGCCGGGCCACCAGGGCTGCCGGGTCGTCGATGTCCTCCGAGCTGGGGACGAGGTCCGGATGCGACCAGAGGTCGTCCCTGCGCTCAGTGCCGACCGCGTCCGTCACCCGCTGCCACATGACCGCTGCCTCGCGCAGTCGCCGCGGCCGCAGCTCCAGGCCGACCAGGGTGGCGAAGGCGGACTCGGCCGGACCGCCGGAGGCGCGCCTGCGGCGCACGGTCTCCGCGATCGCGCCGGTCTTCGGCAGTCGCGAGGTGGCGTCGGCGGTGACCACGTCCACCCATCCCTCGATGAGGGCGAGCACGGTCTCGAGCCGGGCCAGCGCCGCGAGCTGGGTGTCGGACTTCGGGGGGATCAGGGAGCCGTTCACCATGGCCTGGCGCAGCTCCTCGGGATTCGACGGATCGAAGTCGGCGGCGAGCTCCTCGAGGCGGTCGGTGTCGATGCGGATGCCCTTGGCGTACTCGGTGATCGCCGACATCAGCTGCAGCCCCAGCCATTTCGCGTGGCGGAACAGCCGGGCGTGAGCGAGCTCGCGCACGGCCAGGTACAGCCGGACCTCGTCCTGGTCGATGTCCAGGCCCGCGCCGAACTCGGCGATGTTCTGCGGCAGGATCGCCGCCTGCTGCTCGCCGTCCCTCGAGCTGAGCAACGGGATGCCGACATCGCCGCCGGAGACCACCTCCGCCGCGAGCTGGCCGACCACCTGGCCGAGCTGGATCGCGAACAGGGTGCCGCCGAGGTTGCGCATCAGCCGGCTCGCGCCCTCGATCATGCCGGCCATCTCCTCCGGCGCCTGCTCCTTGAGCACCTGCGTGAGCGACTGCGCGATGCTGAGGGCAACCGGTTCGGCGAGCTGGGTCCAGATCGGCATCGTCGCGGTGATCCACTCGGTGCGGCTGAGCAGTCTCGGCGCGGTGCTCAACTCGGAGAGCGCCGTCGCCTCGTCCAGCCAGAGCGCGGCGACGTGGAAGGCCTGCTCGATCGCGCTGCGCTCGCCCGGGGTGGTCGGCCTGGCATCCTTCGCCGCCAGCGACTTCGCCTGGTCGAGGGCGAGGGTCCAGTTGATCCCGTCCCCCTGCGCGTTCATCGCGTTCTGCAGCTGAGCGAGCAGCCCGCGGATCGCCTCGGGGTCGGAGGGCAGGCCGGCGGCACCCGCGAGCTTCGCGGGATCGATCTCGCCGTTTCCCGAGAGGAAGCGGCTCAGCATCTCCCGGAATTCGTCCTCGGGGTCCTGCGCCGAATCGTCAGCCATGACAACTACGCTAGCCGCTGGGCAGCCGGTGGAGGCTGTGATTGGTCAGAACCCGGGCGTCGCAGCATGCGCCCGTGGCGAACAGGCGGAAGGACAGCGGTGACCCTCTTCGCCGACGAACGTCTCGCGCGACCGGCGGGCCGCCGTCGTCGCCGCATCGGATGGACGCTGCTGCTGCTCGCCCTGGCGGGGACGGTGATCTTCGCCACGGTGCCCTCGCCTTACGTGATCCAGCAGCCCGGCCCGGTCTTCGACACCCTGGGGGAGATCCAGACCGGCAAGGACACGACGGTGCCGGTGGTCGAGATCTCCGGGGCGCGGACCTATCCGACCAAGGGCTCGCTCGACCTGCTCACGGTCAACCTGGTGGGCAACCGCAGCTCGCTCCCCAGCTGGCTGGACGTCGCCGGCGCGATGCTCGACCCGAGCAAGGCAGTGCTCCCGCTCGACTCGGTCTATCCGGAGGGCACGACCGTCGAGCAGTCGAACGAGCAGTCGGCGGTCGAGATGCAGAACTCTCAGCGGGATGCGGTCGCCGCTGCCCTGACCGAGCTGGGCTACACCCTCCCCACCACCGTCACCGTCGGCGGCCTCTCCGAGGGCGCACCGGCGGAGGGGGTGCTGAAGAAGGGCGACGTGATCGTCTCGGTGAACGGCGAGCACGCCGACAGCGTCTCGGGGCTGCGCGCGATCCTGGCCAAGACGGGCGCCGGGGTTCCCGTCCCCTTCCTCATCAGCCGGGACGGAGTCGAGCAGACGGTCCAGGTCACCCCCGAGCTCAGCGATGAGAAGACGCCGGTCCCGGTGGTCGGGATCTATCCGGCCATCTCGTACACCTTCCCCTTCGACGTGAAGATCCAGCTCGAGAACGTGGGCGGGCCGAGCGCAGGCCAGATGCTGGCCCTCGGCATCATCGACAAGCTCACCCCGGGCGCGCTGAACGGCGGCAAGAAGATCGCGGGAACCGGCACCATCGACGTGGACGGCAACGTGGGTGCGATCGGCGGCATCCGCCAGAAGCTGTACGGGGCGCGGGATGCCGGGGCCACCTGGTTCCTGGCCCCGGCGTCCAACTGCGACGAGGTGGTGGGGCACGTGCCGTCGGGCATCCGCGTGGTGGCGGTGTCGACCCTGGACGACTCCCTGGACGCCCTCAAGGCGATCGCGGCCGACCGCGGCACCGCAGAGCTGCCGAGCTGCACCGCGGGTTGACGAGGCCCCGGCCTTCGCTCAGGGGCCGCCCATACAATGGGCGCACAGTCCGCACCACCGAGCCAGGAGCCTGTTCTTGACCGCCACCGCTTCAGAAGCCCGACGTCCAGCCTCCCGTTCCCGAGTGGCACTGCTCGTCACCGTCGTCGTCCTCGTCGTGCTGGTGATCCTCTTCTTCATCTTCGCCAGCCTGTACACGGACTGGCTGTGGTTCGGTCAGCTCGGCTACCGCGGGGTGCTCACCACCCAGTGGGTGGCCAGCCTCGTGATGTTCTTCATCGGGTTCCTCGGGATGGCGGTCCCGGTCTGGCTCAGCATCGACATCGCGTTCAGGTTCCGGCCCGTCTACGCCAAGCTCAACGCCCAGCTCGACCGATACCAGCAGGTGGTCGAGCCGCTGCGCCGGCTGGCCAGCTGGGGCATCCCGGCGGTGATCGGCATCTTCGCCGGGGTGGCCGCGTCGTCGCACTGGCAGAGCGCGCTGCTGTGGATCAACGGCGTGTCGTCGGGGGTGACGGACCCGCAGTTCGGGCTGGACAACTCCTTCTACATGTTCGCGCTGCCGTTCTACCGCTCGCTCGCCGCCTTCGCCTCGGCGACGGTACTCATCTCGGCGATCGCCGCCGTGGCCACCAGCTACCTCTACGGGGCGCTCAGGTTCAGCGGGCGGGAGCTGCGCATCTCGCGCACCGCGCGCATCCAGCTGGCCACCACCGGTGCCGTCTATCTCGCGCTCCAGGCGGTGAGCATCTGGCTCGACCAGTACAGCACCCTGACCTCGAGCACCTCCAGCCAGCTCTTCGTCGGGGCCTCATACGCGGATGTGAACGCGGTCATCCCCGGCCGGGCAATCCTGGCCGGCATCGCGGCGGTCGTCGCGGTGCTGTTCATCATCACCGCGGCGATCGGGCGCTGGCGGCTGCCCATCGTCGGCACCGCCCTGCTGCTGGTGAGCGGGCTGCTGATCGGCACCGTCTATCCGTGGATCGTGCAGCAGTTCCAGGTGCAGCCGAGTGCGCGCACGCTGGAGCAGCCGTACATCGACCGGAACATCGAGGCGACGCGCGCGGCGTACGGGGTCTCCAAGGTCAAGGAGGAGCCGTACTCGGCGACGACCGACGCCGAGCAGGGCGCGCTGCGCAACGATGCGGAGACCACGGCGAACATCCGCATCATCGACCCGGCGCTGGTCTCGGACTCCTTCGCCCAGCTCGAGCAGATCAAGCAGTACTACCAGTTCAACAACCACCTCGACGTGGACCGCTACACGATCGACGGCAAGACCCAGGACACCGTGATCGCGGTGCGCGAGCTCAATCAGAAGAACACCGGGGCATCGCAGAGCTGGTACAACGACACCCTCGTCTACACCCACGGCTACGGAGTGGTCGCCGCGTACGGCAACCAGCGCTCGACCGACGGCCTTCCCGTCTTCCTCGAGTCCGGCATCCCGAGCACGGGGGCGCTCGGCGACTTCGAGCCGAGGGTCTACTTCGGTGAGAACTCGCCGCTCTACTCGATCGTCGGCGGGCCGAAGGGCGCATCGAAGGTCGAGCTCGACTACCCGGCCGGCGACGACGACGCCAGCAAGGACACCAACACGACCTTCTCCGGCAACGGCGGCCCGAAGCTGGACAACCTCTTCACCAAGCTGGCCTACGCCATCAAGTTCCAGTCGACCGACCTGCTGCTCTCCAATGCGGTGAACGACGACTCGCAGATCCTCTACACCCGCGACCCGAAGGACCGCATCGCGAAGGTCGCTCCCTATCTCACCCTGGACAGCGATCCGTATCCGGCGGTCGTCGACGGCAAGATCCTCTGGATCGTCGACGGCTACACCACGAGCAACAAGTACCCCTACTCCGAGAGCAAGGCGCTCTCGAGCGCGATCTCGGACACCTACACGCCTGAGCCGCAGTTGCCCCTGGACAACATCAACTACATCCGCAACTCGGTGAAGGCCACGGTGGACGCCTACAGCGGCAAGGTGACCCTGTACTCCTGGGACGACACCGATCCGGTGCTCAAGACCTGGGAGAAGATCTACCCGTCGACGGTGAAGCCGATGAGCGACATGAGCGCCGACCTGATGAGCCACGTCCGCTATCCGGCAGACCTGTTCAAGGTGCAGCGCGAGATCCTCAGCACGTACCACGTGACCGATCCGAACACCTTCTACTCGGCGACCGATGCGTGGATCACCCCGAACGATCCGGTCTCCAGTGCGGCTGACGCGAAGCCCCAGCCTCCGTACTACCTGACCATGAAGCTGCCGGGGTCCACCGATCCCGCCTTCACCCTCTATTCGACCTACATCCCGAAATCGACGGGTGAGGGCACCCGCAACATCCTCACCGGCTACCTCGCGGCCAACGCGGATGCCGGGTCGACCAAGGGCAAGAAGGACGACAGCTACGGGCAGCTCACCCTGCTCACCCTGCCGAAGCAGGACACCGTGCCCGGCCCGGGCCAGGTGCAGGCGAGCTTCAACACCGATACCGAGGTGGCGAACCAGCTCAGTCTGCTCACCCGGGGCGACACGACGGTCAAGAAGGGCAACCTGCTCACCGTCCCCGTGGGCGGAGGGCTGCTGTACGTGCAGCCGGTCTACGTGCAGTCGAACGCCGAGACGAGCTACCCGATCCTGCGCAAGATCCTCGTCTCCTTCGGCGACAAGATCGCCTTCGAGGACACGCTGGACGCCGCCCTCGACTCCCTGTTCGGTGGCGATTCCGGCGCCCAGGCGGGCGACACCGAGGTCGCGACCCCGCCGACCGAGCCGACGACGCCGGCGGAGCCGACCACGCCCACCGCTCCGACCACCCCATCGAAGCCGGGTACGGACGCCGAGCTGAAGGATGCGATCAAGGCCGTGCAGAGCGCGCTCAGCGATCGCGCCGCCGCACTCAAGTCGGGAGACCTGAGCGCCTACGCGGACGCGGACAAGAAGCTGGTCGCCGCGCTGGACGCCCTCTTCGCCCTGGAGAACTGAGCGGCTCCCGCCCCGTGCTAGAGTTGTTTCTTGTGCCGCGGGGTGGAGCAGCTCGGTAGCTCGCTGGGCTCATAACCCAGAGGTCGCAGGTTCAAATCCTGTCCCCGCAACAGAAATGATGAAGGCCCGGTCGAGAGACCGGGCCTTCATCATTTGTCGTGAGGAGTCATGAGGGCCCTGGCGCCGGTTCACGCGATCGTCAGCCACGGGAGCTGCAGATTGGAGCGGTCCGGGCTGGCGACAACGCAAGCGAAGGCCTCGGGCTCATCCCATAGCTTGATCCCTCAGCGCCGTTCATGGCCTGGGCGTGTGCTTCGGTAGAGACCGGGGCGCCCGAGGGCGAACCACAGCAGAGGTCCGGCTCCGGGTACGAGCAGGATCACGGCGAGCCATGCCATGACAACCCCTATCCGCGCACGGGGAACCGCGCGCATCAAGCTGATCAGCGCCACAACCAGAAGGAGGATGATGGCGGCGATCGAGGTTGTGAACGCGACGTTCGGCCAGAAAGGAATCTGAGGATCCATTGCCATTTCCGCCTCCTGATGCTGTTTATGGAGCAGAGTAGATAAATTCTCATCGAGTCTACTTTCTCAATCACCCGCCGGAGTCCCGGGATGAACGATTCACCCCTGGACCAGAGGCGGCCGAGCACGGGAACTCGCGGTGGGGACTTCTCACGCTCGCGAGGTCGGGATCCAGCGGGCGACGCCCTACGAGAGGCTTTGAGTCATCTGATAAATTCTTGGGCGGGCTGAATCTCTCGTCGCACATCGGTCGGTGGGAAGGCTGTTCTTCCGGGGGCCACCGTATGTTGCGTGTTTCGCTGTCCTCTCGTCTGCGGTGGAGGGTCGCCGTCGGGGCGGCTGCCGTGCTCGTGTCGTCCCTGCTTGTTCTCGGGGTGGATGCCACGAGTCATCCCGCCGCGGCAGCTTCGGGGGGCAGCACGCTGGCAGGGGCGGGCCAGGCCTTCGCCTGCGAGACGGGCTTCTACGCCGTGGCTGCCGCGAACGTCTATCGCGGCAATCCGGCTACCGGAGACTGGACGCAGTTCGGCACGAACCCCGGCGGCACATTCAACGCGCTCGGGTACAACCCGGTCGACAACCACCTCTACGGCATCCAGGGCAATCGGCACCTGCTTCGAATCGACGCCGACGGCACCGTCACCGACCTGGGCGACATCGGCCTGCCGGCTGGCACCTACAACAAGGGCACCTTCGACGAGCTCGGCCAGATGTGGGTGGGCAACTATCCCAACTACCAGGTCATCAACGTCGACGCGCTGACCTTCACCACGGTAGTCGCCAGCGGTGGCTCCGCCACTCTCAACCTCATCGCCGACTACGCCTACTACGACGGCACCCTCGTCGTCCTCAACGGCAGCACCCCTCCGACCGTTACGCGGATCGACATCACACCCGCCAGCCCCGACTATGGCAAGGTGGTCTTCCAGTCCGCGCCGGTGCAGAACTTCCCCAGCATCCTCTTCCCCAACTCCGTAAACTCCGTCTGGTCGAGCGCCAACGGCCAGCTCTTCTTCGGCAACGCGACGAACCAGACCTGGGAGATCATCGATCCCTATGGGTCGGCACCGCAGGCCGTGCTGCGCGCGACCATCCCCAACTCCGGCAGCGGCGACGGTGCGAACTGCTATACCGCGCTGCCGCCGTGGGGAATCGAAGCCGGCGACGACGACTTCACCGGCACGCCGATCATCTCCTCGGCCGGCGGAGTCGTGGGGTCGGTGTTCGGCAACGACCACCTGTTCCAGAGCACTGACCCGCTCACCGCGGGCGGCACGGCGCCCAACGTCACGGTCACGCTGCTCGATGACGGACTGAGCGGCGCGATCATCGGCGATGACGGCACGGTGACGGTTCCGGCCGGAGTCGCTCCCGGCACGTACACGCTCGAATATCAGATCTGCGAGGTGGGGACCCCCTCCTCCTGTGACACGGCCCACGCCACGTTCGTGGTGCTCGGCGAGGGCGTCGACGACACGGCGAACATCGGCCCGAGCGGCGGATCCGCGGTGGTCGATGTGATCGGCAACGACCGCACTGCGATCCCCGGTGTGACCCTCGATCCGACGTCGGTCGTGCTGCGCCACCCGGATGCCACGAACGGCGGCAAGAACCTCACGATCGCCGGCGTCGGCACCTGGCAGGTCGACGCGGTCACCGGCGCGGTGACCGTCACTCCCGTGGCCGGCTTCGTCGGAACCACCCCCGAGATCCAGTACGGCATCCAGGGTGACGACGGGAACGTCTACGTCGCCGGCTTGACGGTCACGGTTCAGGCTCCGACTGCACCGGTGAACTCGGTCCCGGGAAACCCCGGCCCCGGAACGGGACGCGCCGCCAACGGCGGCACGCTTCCGGTCACCGGCATGGACTTCCCCTGGGGGGCGTTGACGACCGCGGTCGCCCTGCTCGCTGCCGGCATGCTGCTCATGCTGCGACGGCGCCGGATGAGCTGACGAC
>Ga0182749_1001698_pt1 | contig 16930 bp, 23 predicted proteins | sample eDN3rd37CKraftMG_FD_128875 | JGI IMG/M metagenome (GOLD analysis project Ga0182749, IMG submission 128875) | Enriched Miracle-Growth compost microbial communities from Emeryville, California, USA - eDNA 3rd pass 37_C Kraft MG (version 2) (version 2) ...
AGCGACGAAGCCGAACGACAGAAGCTCGACGAGCTCGCCCGCATCGACGCGTTCGACATCGTGCCAGGCCTCCGCGAACTCGTCGATGACCTCTCCCCGAGGCTCATCGACCTCAACCTGCGCACGGTCCTGCTCTCCCCGCATGAGGAACTCGGCGGGTTGTCACCCATCCGCTGGCTCCTCACCGGCGGTGACCCGTCAACGGTTCACAGTGCACTCGACGGCGTCGGCGAACCCATCTGAGGCGTCATTACCGGGCAGACGCGGGGATCTCCACGCAGGTGCGGCCGCTCTAATCGGGCCACTCCTCGCGCAGTGAGTCGTGGTACCCCGGTGGGTACGAGTAGCGGCGCTTACCGACCGAGGGTTCACCCCCACCCTCCGAAGCAGCGACTCCTTCAGACGAAGAAACAGCCTTCGAGGCTTCCCGCGGTTCATCGCGTGAAATACCCATAACTGCGAGCTTGCCTGTTCGCAGTGCGATCCGCCACAGCCGCGGCGCCTAGCCCCGTTCAATGGCCACGAGGGCCAGCGTGGACCCGGTGGCCCCCGCCGCGACATTCATCGCGTTCGGCGATGCTCCGCGGGCCGCTGACCTGTTAGCAACAGTTAGATGAGTTCTGGTTCCTGCGTGCCATCCCCGACTCTGGATCAGGCGTCGAACTCTCGCGTTATGCGTTCGCCACTCTCAGCCCACGAAACTCGTACACGGAGCTCGCCTGCCGCAGCGAAGGTTCTCTGGAAAGGGAATCGTTGCGATTGCCCTGCGTGAAGTGTCCGCGGTTTCCCCGCGCCGCTGAGGAAGAGCCCGTCAACTGCTGAATCCACCTCCAGATCGATCGCGTCCCGAGTACCCCGGTTGATTACGTCCACCCATCGGTGGATCTTGGTTCGCAGTCGTCCCCGGGAGTCAGATTCAGTTGTTCGCTCGGACCCCTGTTGGACCAAGATGTCGACTCCGCGTGATGCTTCCAACGGTGCAGGCGCCGGATCGATGACGGAAATATCGTGCTCTATCGCTTGCCAGACGTGGGCGGCGAGTTCGTCGACATTGGCGAAAGTCCCGTAAAGCCCGCGGCTTTCTAGGTCATCGCGGAAAGACCTCAGGGCTTTCAACTGGTCTGCGTCAACATCGTTGGGATGAGGCGCGGCCGAGAAATAGAGGTGTACGGGTTTGCCGCCGTCGACCGCCGCTTCGATCTCCTCGACTGTTCCTGACAATGCGGTCTCCGTCGCCGCACCAAGCCTGCTACCGAAAAGCGCGATGACAACGTCAGCCCGATCGAGAAGTTGCCGGTTGATGATCGCCTGCGGGTGATCTCCGAGGACGGGCACAGTTCCCGACTCCCACCTCAGGGGGACAAGCACCACACCGCGCTTGTCGGCGTTCGCCTCATTCCATCTACCCATGGCGGTATAGACGGCGTTCCTCGCGTCCGCGACGTCCGAGGGCGACGCGATCATGACATACACAACTGTGGCGACGCTGGTCACGCTCGAAGCCTATAGCTCGCCCCCCCTTTAGGACAGCGAGCTGGACGCTGTCTCGAAAAGAAGCTCGGCGAGTAGATCCTGACGCTCAGACACGGGAATCGAGCTTCGAAGCTTCTCGACATCCTGCTCGTTCCAGAACTGAGCGTGCGTAATACCCAACCAAGTGTGCACGGCACGCGACCAGGCTTTCGTGCTCTCAAGCACGATATGCGCAACCCCTCGAACGAATGAGGGCGGCGAGTTTAGCGACGCATCGACCGCGCTTGCCCTCGGTCCGTCGAAGCTCCGCGCAGAGCGCTGCTCCCAGCCCGCGAGTTGGGCGTCATATATCGTGACGCTCATGACGTCCACAGGAACAGTCACATTGGTCGCTCCGTTGCGTACCGGTATCTCTGGTTCCGGGGCCTTCCTCGGCGTGGCGGATGATGAACGACAGTATTGGATAAAGCCCGCCAATAACCCGCAGGGGCCCCGGTCCCTAATACCCGAGCGTGTGGTGGCAAGGATCGGCGAGAAGATTGGCGCCCCCGTGCGCCCTGTCGCGCTGGTTACCATCCCCCCTGGTCTGCAGTTCACCTATCAGCCCGGGTACAGTCTTCGGCCAGGACTGGCACACGGTTCGCTACACCTCGACGAAACGATGCTCGTCGATGATTGGCGGGGCAAAGCTGCTCGCGACAATAACCGCCGCAGAGCCGCGTTCATAGCAGCGCTGTGGGATCTCTGCCTTGGCACCGATGAGCAATGGCTTAGTCATTTTCCTGAGGATGCAGCGATCTGGTCTTTCGACCACGGGTTCTGGCTGGGTGGAGAGGTCGACCTGAGCCTCGCGGCGCTACGCCGCGTGGGTGACACCCCGTGGGAAATCGACACGCTAGACACCGCGTCGACGGTCGCTCTCCGCCAGGCAGCAGCCGAAGTCGCAGCGCTAGAACGTGAGGACTTCATCGAAGCCTGCGCTAGCGTCCCGATAGAGTGGGGTACCACGGAGAGCGAAATGTCGGAACTTGCTGATCTGCTCTACAACCGAAAAAGTGGCGTGGCGGAACGCCTGCTCCAAGCGGCCGAGCGCAGTATCCATCCGTGAGGCGGTGACATGGCGGCGATCACATACTGGGTGATTCGATACGTGCCGAACGTCGTCCGCGGTGAGTTTCAGAACATCGGCATCGTCTGCGGTTCCGACGATGCCGATTGGGTAGCCGGATTTGATTGGGCCTACCTCGACCGCCGGACCGTCCCGCGAGACGTAAGGGAGTGGGCCGTATGGTTCGCCCGTGAAGTGAACTCAACCGATCGGGTCCTGGAGGAGCATGAGTTCACCCGCGCCTGGGTCGAAGGAATCCGCCAAAGGCAGGCAAACGCGATTCAACTCAGCCCGCCTCTCCCCGTGAACGCCGAAAACGCGAAGGCCGCCGCGGACTTGCTCTACCCATTGCTCGTGCACCGAGAACGGCCCGACCGCCCGAACGCGCATAGTCGTCGTTCGATGCGGGCGGAAGTGCGCTCGATCTACCGCACCGCCAATCTCCGCGAGGGAGTCGACTTCGTCACCACGCCGTCGATCAAGCTAGGGCAAATGGCGGCAGACTTTGACTTTATTCAGCTGAATGACCCTGTGCCCGTCCTTAGGAACGTGTGGGCATTCAACCGCGCAACCCTGGAAGACCTTCGCCGAGACATACAGGCGTGGAACTATGGAATCACGCGCCTCCGTGGCGGCGACGGCCAACTGATCCGAGGCGGCTCAAGCAGGCATCTCCCATCCGACTCAGTTATCACCGCGATCGTCGACGAACCTTCATCCGCTGGTTCGGAGCGGCAAGATGTCTTCGCGACTGCCCTCGAGGCCTGGCAGCACGAACGCGTCGACGTACTCACGCTGAGTCAGCTCGAGTCGAGTCTCAACCGCTGGGCTGAACCAGACCCCATCTAGGCGCGAACCGATGACACCGGTCGCGGGCCCCGAAGCACGGGAGGGCGTGTCGGCGCTCCACGACGTGCCTGTCCAGAGCACGCTCGCGGAACGCCGCTGGGGAACGCTGCCACAGACCTGCCCTAGCCTCGCCCCACACCCCGCCCCGCATAGTCATGGGTAGCTAGGTAGGCGTACCGATTCTCCATCTCCACGAGATGGTCTACGCAGACCGATGCGCTCGCGCCGAGCATCCGAAGGCTTGGCGTGATCTCGAACGCCGCCGCGCCGTTCTCGAAGTCGTGTAGCTGCCGCACGTCGCTTAGTGCGCGAATGACGTCCTCACTCCCGTGGATGAAGGCACTCGCCACTTTCCAGACCAGGATGGGCGAATCAATCGCGTAAGTACGCCCGCCGGTGGCAGGGTCACGGGCAGATACGGCAGAGAGTATCCCGGTGTATTTCGGTGGCATGCTGAGCGCGCGCTGACGAAGGGGTGGCAAAGAGTCCTTCAGCTCGTTCAGGCGGTCGAATATCCGTCGACTGGCTGCCCTCTCATCCTCCACTTCCGGACCTGTGGCGACTAGCTCCACAAACCGGAGCCGTTCCATCACGTTCCGGTACTCAAGCTGGAGCGCACGAAAGACTCGGTCGGCCCTGCGGTCAGATCGAATCAGCCATACTCCCGTTGCGGTGGCTTCAATCGCAGTTCGAATGAACGAATAGGGCGCGAACGGATGCGCGACAACACGCTCCCCCTGAGCGTCGATCATGAGGTCAAAAAGGCGCTCCAGATTGTCCAACGCCCTAGCCTTTTGACTGAGGACCAACGCCCCGATGGGAGCTCGTGCGGTATACGTCTTCTCCTCATCCAGGATCGAGCCACCTGCTACCTCAGGCAGTGGAGTGCGCATCAGAAAGCGCCGTTGAGCGACGTGAAGCACCCGCTTCTCTTGATCGAGATCCTCGGGGGACTCGATCCTGTCGAACTCTCGGGGCGGTTCCGCCTCTCCGCGGCCTTCAGCACCCGACACTGCTATGCCTGCCCTATAGGGTCATGAAGCGTTAACACGAATCTGGCCATTCCTGCGTGCTCCGCTACTGATCAAGCTCCAACTCGCCAATGAGGTCTGCGGCGGCGCCTGCCGCATCGGGGCAGATGTGCTCTGAGACGGCTTCCAGGTATCGGATGGAGAACTGCGTCCCCCACTCGATGGGGATACCGTCCTCGATCTGGTGTCCGATGGAGTCGGCTTCCTGGAGGAACAGCGTCTTTAGGTCACCCGCCCGGAGCCCCTCGCAGGTGGAGTCTGCGCGCTCGCGCACAGCATCGGCCAGTTCAGGGAAGCTCTCCTCCTGGTACCGGTCACGGAACTCCTCAAGCTGCTCGTCCGTGTACGTCTTGCCCTCCGTCTCGGCTTGGTAATCCATCGCCGTCCATATGGGTGAGAACGCCACCTCGAAGTAGTCGTCGTCGGTCGGCTCGTACAGCTCCGCGGTCGGCGCCGGCAGTTCGCTCGACGGTGCAGGCGGAGGTGCAGGTGCAGGGTTCGCCGTACAGCCGGCCACCGTAAGCAGCGTGGCACCGAGCAGTAGCGCACATCCCCAGCGTGTCGTCCCCATGTGCAGACGATAGCGGCGGGGTGCCGCCACGGGTAGGTCCTAACTCGATGACGTTCGTCCTGATTGCGCCGACACCGCCGACGACCGACGGAGCGGGACTGAGAACGGCAGCGCGAACATCGCGCCACGGGCGACGTTTCCGTCCTGCAAGGCCGCCTCCCGAACCCTCGGGGGCGGCAGGATCGGCGGAATCGCCTCTGAACTGGCCTTTTCAGCTTGACTTATCTGGAGTAGGTCTGGAACGGCTAGCCGCACGAGCAATCGACTGCCGCGCAATCATCAGTCCGGACTAGCCTGCTTCCGAGCCAATCAGTCCGGGGTAGATCTGGAATCGACACCACCTGTGTCGATTCCAGACCTAGGCCGGACTTTCCATGGATAGTCCGGACTGGAGACCCCGCGGCTTTCGCAGCCCAGCACGAGCCTGACTTAGGTGCGCCAGTTCGACGAACGCCCACTGCGCCTTCGCGCACTATGCCCGTATGACGGCCGCGCCGCGCTTGTGGCCGCCTGCTGACAGGGCGAGTAGCAGCCTCGCGCTCAGCGTCGCCAGGTCGGCCTGAAGTCCTCCCGGGTTTCACGGACCGGCGAGGTGGTCCCAAAGTTCCTGGATCGCTGCTCTAGTTTCTTCGCGGAACTCGGGGCGTACATGCTTATTGTTCGCGTCGAGGAGACCAACCTTTTCGAGCCGCGCTGCGGACGGCTTCTTGGTTCGAATGTCGTCTGCCGGAATCCGACGGACGAGGACACTCGGACTCATTTGGTTGAGTTGCTCGACCGCCTTCAACGTGCCCTTGTTATCATCGCCGTCAACGAGCGCCGCAATACGAGTGAACCCAAGCTCTCGAAACAGCTGAGCGAGCAGTGGCATGTTTGTTACCCCGCCTGATCCCCAACCATAGACATTGTCGAATTCAGCTAGGCCAAGGTCTTGGAGGACGATTGGCAGATGGGTGACATCCTCCAGTCCTTCGAGGATGAGAATGCCGTCTTCTAGGAAGAAGGCTTCCTTGGCGTTCTCGCCGAGGGTGTGTGGGTTGTTCCTGTTACCACTCTGTGCCAGCGAAGCGACCGCTCCGAGTGTTTCTCGAGACACTTGGGCAAGAACGGCTCGGCCGGAGTTCTTGTAGACGCGCGCGATTGAGGCTCCAGCAGCGACGTCGTCCCAATCAATCATGAGTGGAGAATGTGTTGCGACGACGATTTGACGATCGGCTGCGTACCGCGACAGAACTCGCCGCAACCGACGTATGAGTTGAGGGTGCAGGGACAGCTCGGGCTCATCGATTGCGATGAGCGAGCTCGGCATTGAGTCGTACAGCGCATCGACGATAAACAGCAAACTGATGAGCCCTTCACCAAGACCCTCGCTTGTGTGCCAGGACCCATCCGCCTCGATGAGCTTCACAAACTGTTGCCCGTTCCCCATCTCGTCAAAAGTCCAGTTCAGGCGATAGCCGACGATCTCCTCCAGAAGGTCGTCGAAGAGCTTGCGGTCCTCCGCGCTTCGGTCGACCTTCTTGAGTCGCCCCACGAAGTTGTCGCGTAGTTGCGTCCGGGACGGCTCATCGTGAGCGCCCCAATCCCGATCGACGATTCCAGTGTTTCCAAAGTAGGGGCTGAACGCGCGCCGGGCGGGAGTCATGAAGATCGCGAACTGCTCGCTTGCGTCAGGGTCGGGAAGCCAGGCCACGGCAGCCTGACTACCCCCAGGGTGGATGGTGTTCACCTCAAGACTTCGGCCGTCCTCTCTCGTCAAGGTCAGGTGAACTTCGTCTACCGAGTGGTGACGTAGCGGTTGCGCGAAGCTCGGATCACGATAGGTCCGGGCGCGAGCAAGGACTTGTAGAGCCTCCAGGAAGGTGGACTTGCCACCGTTGTTGGCGCCAACGATGATCGTGAGGCCGGAGCCGGCCTTTCCTGTTGGCCGGGCGAGGTCCAGCGTGGTCTCGTCAGCGAATCCGCGGAAGCCTCGGATTGACAGCGAGCTGAATGCCTCCCCGCTGGCGGGCGGTTGCGGTGCGCGACGGCGGAGCATCTGCATGTCCTCGAGAAGCGCCACTGCGTCTGCATCAATGCCGAGGTCGCGATACTGAAGCTCGCCCTCGACGAAGCTCACCTCAACCCCGCAAGCGACATGATCGTCCCATCGAGCGATGAGCACGATCGACGCGTCGTCGTCGACCGGAAGCGCTAGGTCCGTTGCGAGTGACGTCTGGTCCACACGCCCGCGCCGGAAGACGGCTACCTCCATCGATCCGGTAGAACTCAAAGGCGCGCTACCACCCTCCAGTGGCCGACCATCCCGCATCACCGCGAAATGCAGGACGGCGTCGGGAGCAGGCTCAACCGGACCGTCGAAGAACACGAGGGCGAAATTCCCATGGCCCGCGACCGAGGCATCTGGCACTCTCCGATCATGCCCAGAACCCCCAGCCACATCAACGGTCAGCGCCGAACGGCCGAGATCAGTGCCTCCTATACATACGCAAGGGCTACGATAACTCGGCGGACGGAGCTACCGGCGATGCGATCCGCGCGGAGCAGTATGCGTTCTCGGGCGTGGGCGTCGCTTGGGTGCGGTCGCTGCTCGACCGGGTATCGATGTGGCCTGGGCAACAACTTGGCAGGAGCACGCGAACACGTACTCCGCGCCGGTTCTCGGCATCCCGCCGTTGCCGATTGCCGTTCGCCAAGTGCGGTACCGACCTCGAACCCAATGATCGGCATCGTGACACCCGACTCGTTCAATCAAGACGTCTGTCTTCGAGCGCCCCTGGTTCTGGGGTTGTGCTCGCGCGGGCACCATCTACTGGAACGCCACCGATTTCCCCGCCGGTCGGTACGAGTGCGCCTGGAGAGGCGAGGGCCCTTCCGGCGAGATCGCTGGCGATCTGTTCGTCACCGTGGGCGCTTGGGCTGTAAACGGCTAACACATCTGACCCTGCGCGTAAGCCGCTCTCATGACGATTCGGACCCGGAGTCGATGCCCGGTTGTGATCTCCGAAGATGACGTTGGCGCACCCACCGTGAGTGAACTAGCCTGACTGCCAGAACTGCGTAGGTCGTAGCGTGGGGCTGAACCGCCCTTGGTTCGCAGCGCGCCGCCAGAGTGATCAAAGGAACCTCGTGAATAGGCTTACCGTGGCAGTTCCTGCCATCGCCATCTCCGTCCTGGCGTTAGCCGGATGCTCGAATATGGTGCCGGAAGAACCGGAGAAGCCCCTACTTGGATACGGCCCATGCTCCACCCCACAGGAGTGCGCCGACCAGTCGCAGGCGGTGTTCGAGAGCATTGTCGGAATCTGGGGCGATGATTTCGCGGGTGACTGCCTTGCCGCCCACACAGAATCGGTAGGCAAGATGATGTCGCTTGCCAACGACGGGCAGGACGATATCGAAACGGAGGCTACCTCTGGTGACTGCCGGGTCACGGTCACCATCGCCAACGGGACAGCTATGGAAGTCGATTTCTATGGTGTCTAGTCCCGTATGAGCGCCTCGTACGCAGAGCTCTTCGACCACTCCCTGCTTGTATCGCATTCGTCACTGGTGCCACTGAAGGGATGGAGAATCAGCCGGTCGACAGTCGTGACAGCGTGGCCTGGCACGTACCCGCTGAAGGCGCGAATTCACACAGCGACAGGCCCAGTCGAGTTGCGTGACTGGACGCATGCGCGAAGGGACAGGGCCAGCGAGTTCTACGCGACAGTGCCGATCGCGGGCACGAACTACCAGGCACTGTGCGAGCTCCCGTGAACACGTCTGCCGATCCGGCGGGGACAGCCGAGCCCAACCAGACATCTGAATGGCTTCGTGCCGTCGACCGCGTGTGGCTAGCCTCGCGGTTCTGGCTGCTGGCCGCCGTGTTGGTCATCGCCGGATTCACGATCTGCCTGATTGCCATCGCGAACGACCATCAGCCCACCGTGTCGATGACGTGGCAGCCGCACCGGGAGGAGTACGACTACATCCTGGGCGACGCACCGGGATGGATCAATGGTGCCAAGATCGTAGGAACACTCAGCAGCATGGTCGGGCTGATCATGCTCGCGGTCCTGGGCTTGCGGGCGTATATTCGCCACCACTAGTCGACCTTGTGTAACCGGTTGGCGGTACAGGGCCCGGCTGCAAAGGTGCGGCCACCCGTGTAGTGCGGGGCGGTGCGCGCTGACTCGGAGTTGTCGTCTTTGGAGCGCCCCCCCCGGCCGCGGTGCGATGGGAGCGCTCGATCTTCCGTTGGTCTGCGGGCAGTGGGGGTCGAGCGAACTGCGGCGTGATCACCAGTTCCTGGCAGGTGCCCCTCGCTAGTCTTGGCGACCGCGCGGCTAAGCCCATCCGACGATCCCTTCGTTGCTTTGTCGAGCTTGAGCGCGTTGGCAGACTCCTCGGTGCGCTTCACCCATCGCCCGGAGTTCGCCGCCAGCCGCGGCCAGGCCTGGGCGACTCCGGAGCTAGCATTCAAGGCCGAGCCGAGCTTCTGGTGCAGCTGCGAGCGACGGTGATGCCTTGCGCTCATCGGCGTCCCCTCGGCCATCGAGCGCTTCCTCTCGCCCGACGTCGATTAGAGGCGTGGTGTCTGAAGGCGCATTGTCGACACCTCCTGTGAGGATGGGAGTGTGGATACCGAAGCGCTGGCAGTTGCCAAGATTCAGGGGATGGTCGCGCGCTGTCCGCATCTGAAGCCGTTTGTCGCTTCCAACGACAAGACACCATTCACCGATGGTCACATCGACGTCTACTCCGCACTCGGCCAGAAGAAGGCCGACTGGCTCGGCCGAGTCTCGGTCCAGGTCAAGGGGCGCGCGCGCTCGGGTAAGCGACCCGCGCAGATCGCCTTCAGTGTTTCGCGAGTGGATTTGCTTGGGTTCCAGCGTGATTCGGGCGCTTTGTACTTCTACGTCGCTGTCGACAGACGCGGCAACTGCACGCCGTACTACGCACTGCTGTCGCCGTTCGCGATCGAGCACTTCCTGAGTACTGTCCCAGGCGAGCAGGCGTCAATCTCCATCCCCTTCAAGCGTTTTCCGCATCAGCCGGCGGAGATCGAACGAATTGTGGCGTTGGCGCTCAAGACACGCGACCAGCGACCATCGCTTGGCTACGACCCTGACCTGTTCCAGCGGATGAAGAGCCTCACCATCCACTCCGCTGTCGATCTCGATCTGAACGCGCCGGTTCGACTCGCGCCAGACGAGTTGGACTACGCGCTCGAGCTGACCACCGAGGGTGGACTGACCTTGCCGCTCGGAGGCGAGCTGCACATCTACCCGCAGACGTACATAGAACAGGAGACCGACGTTGCGGTAGGGGCGGGCGGGGTCACGTACGAGCGCGTCACAACCCGCCGCGTCGACACGGAAACGGTCGAGGTGCGTCTTGGCCCCGCCATCACCCTCACGATGCGGGAAGCGGACTCGCAGCGGATCTGGAACATGCGCTACACCGCTCCTGGCGGATTCCTCGACCGCCTGAAGGCCACCCGCTTCCTGATTGGCCTGATGGAAGAGCAACGCGTCGAGATCAATGGCACGCCCAGCGCCCTGGGCGGTGCACCCGACGATGCGTCAACCCACCTTGTTGAGCTACGAGGTCACCTCGCAGCGCTTAGTGAACTGGAGGAGCTGTTCGATCACCTCGGCGTCGACGGAACGCTCGTCGACCTCGACGAGATCAGCGCGGATGCCTTCCATTGGCTACACGCTCTGCATCGCGCGTTTATCGGTGGCGAGGAACTCCGCAACGACTCTGGCGAAACGGGACGTGGCCTGGTGCACTTCGGGCGTTGGGCCATCATGCTCATGACGATCGCTGGTACCGAGCCCGAGACCTGGCGCTACATCGACCCGTTCGATCCCTCGGCGCCGCACATGTTCCGCTGGAGCGCGGAGGATGACGACGGGAAGAATGCTATTCCCGTCACTGCCTACGACATCGTCGAGCAGGAGCACCTGCCCAGCATCCTGAACCTCCGGCTCGACCACATCGTTGAGGCGTACGAACCAATCTCTGACGGCGACCGAACAATGAGCCTCGCCAATCAGCGGGTACTGGCGCTCATACTCGCGGCGGGCGCTTCGGACGAACGCAGGTATGAGTTCCTTCATGCCGCGGAAGTGCTCAACGAATGGGTCATCGCGCACGAGGGTGAGTCGCCCGTTCACCTCATCAACCGGTGGCAGATTCTCCATCGGACCGGTCGTCTCACACCCGAGCACCTAGACGCGGTCCGTGCGCTGAAGAGGCGAGCGGGTCGTGGCCGCATAGAGATGGCCGACGAGATCGAGCTATCGTGCGCGCTGCTTCTTGGTGATGCGCCTGAGGTGGACTATCTCCTTACCGAGATGCCTGAAGAAAAGCTCGACACGATCCGAACGTGGCCCATCTGGCAACTACGGAGCGAATCCGCGTCTGCAAACTAGCGGCCCAAACGACACGCAATGTCGGGCGCTCGTGGGTACGGTCGAGTCATGCGTCCGCTCTCGCCCACACAGTTGCTGGCGCTTCGGCAGATCGAGGCGCGCGGTCTCATCGTGCCTAGCGTCAGTCTCGATGCCCCGTTCGCGACGGCTCACCTGAATCTTCCGGCGCCGGAGTACGAGATCGTGCGCGTCACGACGGCGCGCCGCCTGGCCCGCGACGGACTCATCGCGCCCCAGCAGTACACGCCGTCAGCAGGAGAAGTGGTCGTCGAGTGGGAGATCACGCAGGCAGGACGCGCGCTTCTCCGCTCTCTGCCGTGAGGGCGCCCATCTCATTGAGGCTGCATCATGACCGATGACTTCAAGGTGACCGCGGCACGCATCGGGCGAAGCCGCTTGGCCGGCTGATGTACGGGCAATGCGAGTCTGGACGGCACAGGTATCACAGCATAGGCAACTGAATTGGCGCCGTCGACGCCCCCGCCCGTGCCAACACGCCGCGTTCGGTCGTCGCGATCGGATCGAGTCGCCGTGGCCAGACCGGCGAGACGATCGGGTTCCCAATCCGCGAGGTCAACCAGCACTTCACGTTCTTCCTCCCATGGGCTGGCATGGAGAAGGCCCAGCACGTCGCCGAAGCCCTTCTGGAGCGCATCAGCGCGATCAAGGTTCTGGACCCGGACTATTCGCAAGTCGGGTGTCTCACGAGACATCAGCGGGATCCGCTCGAGCGCTTCCTGGCTGACCGCGTAGACATCTTGGTCTCGGTTCGCGACCAACGTCCGGTCTGGGACTAAGCGAGCGCCTTGTTGACCGCAGTCGACAGCGAACGCCACGCCTCCAGTTCCGAAGGATCGAGCGCTGCCGTTCCGTTCGCGCTCAACCACTTCGCGAAGGCGCGCGCCAGAGGTCGTGGAAGCCGGCGAGCATCTGCAGTTGTTGATGCTGCGGGCAAGTGACGACGTCCTGCTGTTCCCGGCGTTCCAGGTTGTTGACGGGATGGTGGTGAAGGGGCTCCCGCGGGTGCTGCTCATCCTGGAGATGGGCAGCGACTCCCGGTGGATGTGGGCGCAACCGTTGAACGCCGAATGGCCGGATGCGGACCCGCCCCACAAGATCCAATACCTGGACGACGGCCGCGTCGGCGAAGCGATGTGCGACGCCGGACACATAGCCTCGGCGTGGAACAGTTGAGACTCTCGCTATGAAGAAGGAGTGCCGCAAAGCGCAGACCCGCCTAGAGTCGCCGACCCGCATGCACGACATCGTCGACTACCCGAAGCTCTACGAAGCCTCGGCTATTCGTCGTCCCATCTGTATCCGAAGAAGGGAAGAGTGAGGCCGATTCAGTAACGTTCATGTCAGTGGCGTGCCGTTGCTGGACGAAATGAGGATTCATGCGGTCAAGTCGCCGACCAGGCGTTATGCTGGTACTCGTCGCCGCCCTTGCGCTCGTCGGATGTGGATCCGCTCCTCCCAAAATCCGCGTTCCCGACGTGGCCGGTATGACAGCCGCAGAGGCTATAGATTATCTCGTCGAGGCCGGCCTCGAAATCTCTGACCACGCGATCCGGACGGCGAAGTCCCTTCCGCATGCGGATATGCCAGTCACGGGTACGGACCCAGGTGCGGGTTCGCTGGTTTCATCGCGAGACGAAGTGCATCTCGAATTTCCAGCAATCCGCGTTGCCGAGGTCATTGATGGCCTAACCATGAAGACCGAACGCGGCGAGTTGCTCCGCCTATATGGCATCGAGCTTCCAAAGGGAGGTATTTGTTCGCCCGCGGACTCCAAGCTGGTCCTCGAAAAGCTGGTCCTCGGTAAGGAAATCTTCGTGACCAACCCCACTGGCTCCGCCGAAGTCGAGGACGAGGGCACCATCCCAGTCGAAATCTCAATGCAAGGACTCAACGACGTGGGATACCAGATGATTCTCCACGGCGGAGCTGTTCCGAACGGAGAGCCTCGGGGCGAACACGACGTCTACCCGAACGGCCTGGCAGATGCCTCCTGTAGACCGGCCGTCGCCAGGGAGAAGGTCGCCGAAGAAGCCGCAGAGGCCGAGGAGGCTCGACACCGTGAGGAGCTCTTTGCGGAGTTCAATACCCGTTGGACCTGCGCCTACAACCCCACGATGAACGAAAACTGGTACGACGACGTCCTCTGCGTTAGAGGCACAGAACGCCATCGACCGATTCTGCGGGAGTGGGATCCTTTTGTCGAAGAATGGGAGATGGTGGAAGGAGCCAAGGCCTACGAAGCACACCTGAACTCTAAGGTGCGTGACTGAAGGACGAGGTCGTCCGCACTGGCGTGACCGTCGTCTCCGGAATGCGGCCCTACACGATCGGTATGGCGTCGGTGCAGTACTGAACTCGATGTCTGGCGTTTACCGCGTTCAGAATGGGATCTGCAGTCGGCTCATCTGCCGAGTATGGCTGATCGCTTCGGACGCGGCGCGCCTGGCCGAATCGCGTCGAAGCCCAAGGCCTCGAAAGTGCTGCGCCACCTGCTGGTGATAGATGCGCTCCCACGCTGACGCAAAGTCCTCTGTTGCGACCCCGACGAGTAGCCGCGGGGCGGAAAGATCGTCGCGCAGCCTGTCCCCGGGTTTGCCGGGTCGGAGGTAAAAGGGCACGCGCATGCATCACTGAGTCGACGAGGATTCCTTGATCTGCCACCGAGAACGGAATTGAGGCGTTTACCCGGACGGGTTGGTCGAACTCCATCCGCAGAAGCACCGTTCGTTCGTCCTGGCTCGTGCCCCACGTCCGAACATCGCCAGCCCCGCCCTCCGCGTGGGCTAAGACTAGGGCACTCAGATCGGGACGGCGCGTGGCATCCACGATGAGCAAGGGGATTCCCTTGCCTTCGGCCGTCCGCGACGACCACAGCGCGTCGCTCACAATCCGGACGATCCGAGTTACGTTCCGTCGACACCAGCTGCTGCCGAAGCTGCGGTGTCCCTGGCAGTGACGCTCGTTAATCTCTTCTCCAACGGCGGGATCGCGCGGCGGCCCTAGGTCGCACAGACCGGGCGCAACGACTCGGCTTTCGCCTCAGCGGCCGCGATGAGGCCGTTGAGAATATCCAGGTTGGTCTCGGCCTCCTGCAGGTGCCCATCGCCGTCTATGGTCACCTTCTACTTCGCGTGCTCCGCTCGCGGGTCACCACCCGAATCGGGACCGGCTTGCGCCTGCTCACAGCGTGTCAGATTGCGGCGGTCTACTGATTGGGCGGCAGTCGGCAGTCGAACCCGAACTTGACCACATGTGGCCACCGAAGTCAGCGGCGCGGGCGGGCCCACGTTCTCCGACGTGCGAGCTGCGAAGGATAATCTCGGTGTATGCCGACTCTCGACGTGCCCGGGACTGATCCATATATTTCGATCGACCGCGCGCTTCGGGAGACCGGCGTTCCGTTCGAAAATCACCGCTTCATCAAGGACTTCCTCGGCCGACTCGATATCACAGGCGTCCGCGTCGCGGGCAACCATGTAGTAGCCGAGCGTGCCGACGGCGGCATGTCGCTCCACATCGAGAACGGCAGCACCAACGGCTTCCTCGACGAGGACGAAATCATTCGCGCCGTCGGCGCTGAGGCACCTCGTGAGCCGTCTGGGATCAGGCGAGGCTGGCGAGTCATCCATCCGCTCGATCCGGGTGGTCGCGAGTCTGGGCCGATGAGCGGAGCGACGCCGAAGCGCCGTGGTGCACCCTGCCTGGAGTGCTTCGTCGAACTCTCCCTCACCGGTGTATGCGAGAACCCGCAGTGCTCGCGATACGGCATCGCGGCGTTGGCAACTAATGGCTCGCCCGAGGACCGGCAAGCGGGCGGGGCCGGCTGTCGATGACCCGGTGAGAAGCGTGGGGGTGGATGAGTGTACGTTTGTGATAAGGAGTGCGCGCGTTGAGTGAGAACTTCCCAAACGCCCCCCTAGTCGAGCTGATCGCGGAAGTTCGTTGGGAAGCTGCGGCTCCCGTTCTCGACGAGACCGGAGATGACGTCGCAGACATGGATCTGGACGTTCACTGCGACGTGCTCTTCCAAGCGTTCGGTGAGCGAATGGCGGCCGAGGGCTACGTCCGGTCGGAGCGCCTCACCCCGCCGGGATATCCGGCGTCCGCAGGCGCGGCCGTATACCGTTACTCCAGCACCGGCGACAACGGGGAGAGTGCGGTCTTCCAGATCGGCGCTCCGCGCGAGCCAGCTAGCTAGCTAGCTTCCGAAGCATTTCATCAACCCGCTGGGCTGCGTTGGCTTGTAGCAGTTAGCCGTAGCTTGGGCCTGCCGCACTCGAGCTGCGTCAATCGCGTGGAGCAGAGCGCCGACGCGCGTCCAGGAAGCTCGGCGCTGCCCCGCGTGGTCCCCGATCTGTTCGCCGTGCGGTAGTGGATCGTCAGCCATGGGTTGAGGCACGCCCGGCCGGTACGGAGCGGGCTCGCAATGGCGCAGTGCACTGCCGTCGGGCAATGTCGGCGATGTCGACGGTCGCTGGAAATGCCGCTGTGCTGAGTCCGGCCATCGTGCTTACGAGCATCTCTGCGTTCGAAGGGTTCGCTGAGGACTTCCTGGCTGTCTCGCTCGCTCATCTTGGAGCGGGGTTCGCAGAAATCGCCAAAGCCGTAGGCGCGTGGAACAATCCGGCAATCCCCGAGTTCGCTAACCGGATGAAGGCCGCGGTGCCCGCGGCGGCCACAGCCATTGATGCTCCATCTTCAGTGACCGTACTGGAGTTTCCAACGGTCACGTACCGCAGTCCAGCGGCACGCACCTACGGCTGGCTGGAGGCCCAAGCGCAAAGCCGCGCCTGGATGCAGGTGCGACATTCACTCACGCACGGCCTGACGACCGGCTGGCGGGCTGAGCGTTGGCCGCCGCCGCTCCGAGCCGACGACCCACCCGCGACTGCGGTCTTGCGGCCGATGCGCAACGGCCAACATTCGCTCGTAATCGCGGGTGCGATAAGTTGCGCGCGCTTGTACACCCATGGCGCCCAGAAGGTCGCCCAAGCGGTGGCCGCAACGAACGGTTGGAACCTCAGCTGGGACCAGATGCCGGAGTTTGACTAAAGCCACGATGCCGCGCGGGAGGTGCGTGGCAAGCAGACCCATCTGCTGGCCAGGCGATGGCCCTCCTCAAACTCTGATGGACCTCTGCGAGCCAGTTCCCGGCCCGCTTCCGAGCTATCGCTTCGTGTCGAAAAAGCGCCTGACCTGGGAAAACCATCCTCTATTGTCTGAAGTAGGTTTGGAACTACCGGCCGCTCGGGGTTGCCTGTTGCCGCGTGATAATCAGTCCGCTCCAGCCTGCTTCGGCGCTAATCAGTCCGGGGTAGGTTTGGAATCAACATCTGATGTCTGTCGATTACAGATGTCCATTCCAGATGTAGGCCGGACTTTCCACGGATAGTCCGGACTGAAGATTTCGCGTCTTTGGGCTCACCCGACCCATCCGGAGCAGGAGTTGCCTCGG
>Ga0182749_1001700_pt1 | contig 16917 bp, 20 predicted proteins | sample eDN3rd37CKraftMG_FD_128875 | JGI IMG/M metagenome (GOLD analysis project Ga0182749, IMG submission 128875) | Enriched Miracle-Growth compost microbial communities from Emeryville, California, USA - eDNA 3rd pass 37_C Kraft MG (version 2) (version 2) ...
ACCCAGGACAGGTGACATTGTCGTTGGATTTAAGCCAGCCGATAGTCTGCTCGATCTGATTTCCACATTTAGGGCAAGTCACCCCGATTGTCTGGTTTTCAAACATGATAAGCCTCCCGCTGATTATTCAGCACAGTGAGAGTTACAGTTTCAAGAGCTTTCCTAGCGGAGTGGGTACTTGACTGAGACATCCGGTCGCTCGGAACAAGGCTTTCTCTTGGGCGGCTGTGGCTTGGCGTTGCGCTTCGGTTGCGGCAATCTGGGCATCAAGACTTTGCTTTTGCAATAGGTATAGACGGCGCTTGATCTCGATATCGCGCCAATATGCATACTGCGATCCGTCCTGTTCATGGACGCCACCGAATACTTGTTCGTCTGTTTTCGAGCTCCAATCATTCAACGCTGGCATGCTCACCTCATTCCGTTGCCTATCAAGAATAGACATTGGCTACAGAGCCAAAGCAAGAGGCTGAATGGCTAAGATCAAAACCCTCAAGCCTCTCGTATCCACGATGAAGCCAAGGCTGGGATACGCCAAAGGGAATGAGAGAGAGCGGGACCGACTGCGGTATAAAGTCCAGCCATGGCGCAAACTGTATGCGACAACGGCATGGCGAGCGCTGCGGTGGAAGGTTCTGACCCGCGATCTATTTACCTGTCAAATGTGCGGTGTTCTGGAGAGTGACACGTCAAAGCTGGTTGGGGATCACAAGACCCCGCATCGTGGCGATAAGACACTGTTCTTCGATGAAGGTAACGTCTGGACGCTTTGCAAGACATGCCACGACACAGTGAAGCAACGTGAGGAGAAGCGCGGCTACGGCTTTGAGTAGAGGCGGCATTGTGCTAGAAATAGCGAACCGCCGAGATGCTACCAACATGCTCGACGGTTCTAACCAGTAACGATCATGGAAGGATCGCTATGGCTTCGACCTATCTAGTCGAGTGCGTTGTCTGTGGCAACACGGCAGAGACCAAGCAGCCCGCAAAATACTGTAGCCAAGAGTGCCGGAACAAGCGTCCACGGCCAAATCGTAAGCGCAGCAACAGCGGCAAGCACAGCTTCAAGGAAAAGACGTGTAAGGCATGTTCGTCAGTCTTCATCGCAAGAGGGGATAACGACCGCATATTCTGTTCTGACGCCTGCAATGTAGATTGGCGCAGGATCACATCAAAGCCGCCGTCGTTCCGCATACTCATGCGCAAGCCCGTTGTGAAACCCGCTCCTTCGCTGGAGTGTGTGAGCTGCGGCGGTGCTCGTACACCAAAGCCGTACGACCGCAAGATGTGTGACGAATGCAGAGAGGCTAATCGGCTCCAGACCAAGGAGCGAGCGAAGCAGGCATTCAAGGCATCAGGACGTAAGGCTGCCGAGCGCAAGGCAAGGAAGCTTCGCCTTCGTGGCGTGGCTGTGGAAAGTGTCAATCCTCTCACGGTGCTGGAGCGTGACAAGTGGACCTGCCAGCTATGCGGAGTGAAGACACCGAAGAGGCTGCGCGGAACCTACGATGATCGAGCGCCAGAGGTGGACCACATCATTCCGATAGCGCAAGGCGGCGAGCATTCGTATCGCAATACACAATGCGCATGTCGAAAGTGCAACCTGATGAAGTCAGGCACGGCAATGGGGCAGATGAGGCTGTTCGGGTAGTCCGAACCCGCGAGGATCGAAAGGCATCGACCGAGGGGCCGTGAAACATTGACCGTGAAACATTCGGATCGGTCGAGGTGTGACAAAAATGTCACCATCGAAGGGGTGTGACCGAAAAGCAACATCTCAAGGGGGGCGGGGGTCGAAGTCCAAGACCCCTTTGGCCTCCACTCCCGCGCCCCCCTCAGGCAGAGATTTTTTCCCGCTTAACAAAGGCTGTTAATCGATGGCGTTAACTGAACAGAAGCGCCGGTACGCCGAAGCGCGTATGTCAGGCGCGTCGAAAAAAGAGGCTGCAATAGCGGCTGGATGCCCAGAAAAGACGGCTTCACAGGCTGCTTCGAGATATGAGAAAGACCCGGATGTTTTAGCGGCAATAGGGCGCACACATGTGGTAAAAGCGGCTGTTAAGCACGAACCACCGGCAGGCGACCCGAACCCGTACATACCGGCTCAGGCCAGTGATCCCCTCAAGTTCTTCGAGCAGATGATGAATGACCCGGAAGCGGACCCGAAATTGAGGCTTGACGCTGCGAAAGCGCTGGCAAGTTTCACGGTAGCAAAGCCGGGTGAAGGGGGGAAGAAAGAACAGCGTCAGGAAAAGGCAGAGAAGGCTATGAATAGTGGCCGGTTTGCTCCGCGCTCCCGTCCTAATCTGAAAGTCGTCTGATGGTTGAATGGACAACGCGATGCCCAGATTGGGAAAAGCGGATTATCAATCGTCAATCGCTGATCCCTTTCGCCCCGCTATTCCCAGATGAGGCGGCTTACGCGCTGGAGAAGTTCAAGGCGCTTAGAGTGCCTGACCTACCAGGGAAGCCGACATTTGGCGAATGCTGCGAACAGTGGGTATTTGATTTTGTGGCTTCGATCTTTGGAGCGAATGACCCGGAAACAGGGCAGCAGAAGATTGCCGAATATCTTTTGCTCATTGCTAAAAAGAATACGAAATCGACCATTGCTGCCGGTATCATGTTGACGGCGCTGCTTATCGGATGGCGTGAGGAAGAAGAAATCCTCATTCTCGCCCCGACGCTTGAGGTGGCGAATAACAGCTTCAAGCCTGCTGCCGGTATGGTGCGGGCTGATGACGAGTTGGCTGATTTGCTGCATGTCCAAGAGCATACCCGCACGATTACGCATCGGGTGAATAGATCAGCGCTCAAGGTTGTCGCGGCTGAAACAGATACGGTCTCCGGTAAGAAATCGGGCCGCATCCTGATCGATGAGCTTTGGGTGTTTGGCAAAAAGCCGAAGTCAGACGCCATGTTGCGCGAAGCAATGGGCGGCATGGTATCGCGTCCAGAAGGTTTTGTGATCTATCTGACCACGCAGAGCGACGAGCCTCCCGCTGGCGTTTTCAAGGCGAAGCTCGACTATGCCCGCGATGTGAGAGATGGCAAGATTGAGGACAACAAGTTTCTGCCGGTCCTGTATGAGTTCCCAAAGTCGATGATCGACAGCGGCGAATTTATGAAGTCGGAAAACTTCTACGTCACCAACCCCAATTTAGGTCTTTCGGTTTCATCTGACTGGATTGAACGAGAGCTGACAAAGGAACTGGCAAGCGGTCCTGAAACGAGAAATGTGTTTCTTGCCAAGCATTTGAATGTCGAGATTGGCTCAAATCTGCGCGCCAATCGCTGGCCGGGTGCCGAGTTCTGGGCTGAGCGCACTGACAAGACGATAACCAGTCTCGACGCTCTTCTGGATCGGTGCGAGGTATGCGTTGTCGGCATCGACGGCGGCGGTCTGGACGACTTGTTCGGGATGACAATAGTTGGACGTGAGAAAGGCTCGTGGAACTGGCTCTCATGGTCACATGCATGGTGCCACACAAGCGTTCTTGAACGCCGGAAGTCTATCGCCTCTCTGCTTCGTGACTTTCAGCGGGCAGGGGAATTGACGATTGTCGATGACGCTCTGGACGACATCTCGGACATAATTGGTAAGATCGATTATGTGAATGAGCGTGGCTTGCTGGCTTCTGTAGCCGTTGACCCGGCGGGCCTCGGTGACATGATCGAAGCTCTCGATGAAATCGGCGTATCGCAGGAAAACGGCAATCTGGAAGGCGTTGCGCAGGGCTGGCGGATGATGACTGCAATCAAGTCGTCTGAGCGCCGCCTTGTGAACGGTACGCTGAGACATGCACCGTCATCGCTGATGGACTGGTGTGTGGGAAATCTCAAGATTGAGCCAACGGCGACCGGGATCAAGGCAACCAAGCAAAACGCTGGCGATGCGAAGATCGACCCTGTGATGGCGCTATTCGACGCGGTGACGGTGATGAGCCGGAACCCGGAGCCAAAGCGGAAACCGCAATACCAGATGCTCATAATCTGAGCCTTTCGAACAACCTGAAAACTTGGAGGTACGTCATGACAGTGACGAACCGCGCCTATTCCTTGCTTGAAATCAAGGAATTGGACGATGACGAGCGCGTTATCACTGGCATAGCCAGTACTCCTACACCTGATCGAATGGCCGATATTGTTGTGCCGGAAGGTGCCCAGTTCAGCTTGCCCATTCCGCTACTTTGGCAGCATAGGTCTGATCAGCCGATAGGCCATGTCACTGATGCCCGTATCACGAGAAAAGGCATCGAAATTGTCGCGAAGATCGCCAAGGGCGTTTCGGAAGACATCGACAAGGCTTGGGCGCTCATCAAGTCGGGCCTCGTAAGAGGACTGTCCATTGGGTTCCGTGGATTGGACACGGAGCAAATCCCCAATTCTTGGGGTTTGAAATTCGAGAAGTGGGAATGGCTGGAACTTTCAGCCGTCACCATTCCGGCGAATGCAGAGGCTTCAATAACCTCTGTGAAACAGTTCGATATCGGTGCGCCTGCCGCGTCTGGTAACAAGGGTACCGATCCTTCTCCCGTCGCTTCGGGAAAACCTTCCACAAAATCCATCAATCTCAAGAAGCCACAGGAGAAAACCATGGCTGAGAAGAAAACTGTTGCCGAGCAGATCGAGGCACTCGAAGCCGCTCGCGTTGAAAAGACCGACCGTATGTCGGCAATCATGCAGAAGTCCATCGATGAAGGCCGCTCGACCGATGAGGCCGAGCAGGAAGAGTTCGACGGTCTCGAAGCCGAAGTTGCATCGATTGACGGCGACCTGAAGCGTTACCGTGCGCTCGAAAAGGCTCAGGCTGTCGAAGCCAAGCCGATTAACGCCACCAAGTCGGTAAATTCGTCTGTTGACGTGTCTCGCGGCCCGGTGATCGAGGTCAAGAGCAAGCTCGCGCCTGGCGTTGAATTTGCTCGCTTCGTCAAGTCGCTTGCGGCTGCCAAGGGCGATCCTCTCCGCGCTGTTGAAATCGCGAAGACGCACTATCCTGAACAGACCCGCATTCACAACGTCCTGAAGGCCGCTGTTGCAGCCGGTACGACGACTGATCCGACCTGGGCGGGTGCACTGGTCGATTATCAGAACTTTGCGGGGGACTTCATCGAGTTCCTGCGGCCTTCGACCGTGATCGGCAAGTTCGGCACTGGCAATATCCCGTCGCTGTTCAACGTACCTTTCAACGTCAAAATCCCAGCGCAGACGAGCGGTGGTGATGCATACTGGGTTGGTGAAGGTGCTCCAAAGCCTCTTACCAAGTTCGATTTCTCGCAGATCGAGCTTCGTTGGGCGAAGGTGGCGTCTATCGCAGTTCTGACAGAGGAACTCGTTCGCTTCTCCAATCCGTCTGCTGACCTTCTGGTTCGTAACGCTCTGGGTGATGCGATCCGTGCACGTCTCGATATCGACTTTATCGATCCAGCAAAGGCCGCTGTGGCGAACGTCTCTCCGGCGTCCATCACCAACGGCGTGACCGGCATTCCTTCGACCGGCAACCCGGATCAGGATATCGACGCTCTGTATACGCAGTTCATCACCGCGAACCTTTCGACGGCGAACGGCGTGTTCCTGATGTCGGAAATTCTGGCGCAGCAGCTTGCCCGCGTTAAGAACCCGCTCGGTCAGCGCGAATATCCTGAGATCGGCCCGAAGGGCGGTGTACTGGATGGCCTCCCGGTCATCACCTCTCAGTATATCCCTGCCGGTATGCTGGCTCTCGTTGCCGCTGACCAGATTTATCTGGCTGACGATGGTCAGGTTGTCATCGACGCTTCCCGCGAGGCTTCGCTCCAGATGGTTGATAACCCGGCCAATAACAGCGGAACGGCAACCCCGGCTGAACTCGTATCGCTCTGGCAGACGAATAGCATCGGCATCCGTGCGGAGCGCTATATCAACTGGCAGAAGCGCCGTGCGCAGGCTGTCTCGTTCGTCACGGGTGCAAACTACGGCGGAAATGCTGGCAGCTAATCCGTAGCCTTTACGAATATGCCGGTCGCCTACGGGCGGCTGGCTTTCACTCACTGGAGGCGTGATGATCGCTGTTGCATTGTTATCGGTCGCTGTACTTCTGGCCGGGATTTCATCCGTCATCGCCGGGATTTATCTGCTGGCCGGTCTGCCGTGGGCGCTTATTGCCGGTGGTTTTGCAGCGATCATTCTTGCATTCGTTATTCGCGAAGGACTGAGGGCAAATGGCTAAGACATCATTCCTCAGTGCCCTTGCTGGCGTTGTGGTGCCTACGCGCAAATCCTTGTCTCCGGTCGATAATCGCGGCGGATGGTGGCCATGGGTACGCGAACCGTTCTCCGGGGCATGGCAGCGCAATATCGAGATCGAGCACGACACAGTAGTCGCCAATCATGCCGTGTTCGCCTGCATGACGCTGATTGCCTCAGATATCGCAAAACTGCGTATCAAGCTCGTACAGAAGGACGAGAATGGCATCTGGTCGGAAATATCAAATCCGGCTTATTCGCCAGTCCTGCGCAAGCCTAACGGATTTCAGACCCGCATTCAGTTCATGGAAAGCTGGATGCTGTCGAAGCTGTCTCGCGGGAATACCTATGTCCTGAAAAAGCGTGATCTTCGCGGGGTCGTGAATGGACTGTATGTCCTCGATCCCACTCGGGTGCGTCCGCTGATTTCGTCCGATGGTTCGATCTTCTATCAGCTTTACGGCGACGATCTGAACCAGATTGAGGACAGTCTTGTCGTTCCGGCCCGTGATATTATCCACGACCGTTTCAACTGCCTGTTTCATCCGCTTGTTGGCCTGTCGCCAATCTTCGCCAATGGCCTTGCCGCCGTTCAAGGCTTGAAGATGCAGGAGCACTCAGCGCGGTTCTTTGGGAATAATGCCAATCCGGGCGGCATTCTCACTGCCCCAGGTGAAATTGACGACGACACAGCTAAACGGCTCAAGGAATACTGGGAGAGCAACTATACGGGCAAGAATGCCGGTAAAATTGCCGTTCTTGGCGATGGGTTGAAATACCAGCAGCTTCAGATCGCCGCTACGGACGCCCAGCTAGTCGAACAGTTGAAGTGGTCTGCGGAAGTCGTTTGTTCGACGTTCCACGTCCCCGGCTTCCTCATCGGCGTCGGGGCTGAACCCACATACAATAATGTGAGCAATCTCACCCTTCGGTATTACTCTCAGTGCTTGCAAAAGCTGATGGAAGACGCGGAAGCCTGCCTTGATGAAGGTCTTGGCATGGATGGCGTTACGCTCGGCACCGAGTTTGACGAGGAAGCCCTGATGCGCCTCGATGCGATGACGCAGATGGATGTTTTGGAAAAATCCAAGGGCAAATTGACAGTTAACGAACAACGCAAGCGCTTGAACCAGAAGCCGGTTGCTGGTGGCGATACGGTTTACCTTCAGGAACAGGATCACAGCCTTGAGTGGCTTTCACGACGCGATGCGCTGCCGATAGAGGGTGACACTCCCCCGGAACCGGAGCCGCCACAGAAGCGCATTTCTGCGTTGAAGGTTAAGGCGATGTTCGCCGGCAATGACAAATCACGAAAGGCCGCATGATGGACCTGCAAGAAGCTTTTGATCAGGGTTTTGAGGCGGTAAAGTCGTACGTTGATCGGTCGTTCGCAGCATATGAAGGCCGTTTGAATGAGATTGAGAAGCGCCTCGACAGATTTCCCACGCCGCGCGACGGTATCGACGGGAAGGATGCTGATCCAGTGGCCATCGCGGCTACAGTCAAGGAAGAACTGGCAGACCAGATAGCGTCCATAGCAGTTGATGCAAAGGGAGCGAGCGCGCAGGCTATTGCGCAGCTACAGGCGGTAGTCGATGAGCAAAAGCAAGCATTCTCTGTTGCCGTATCTGACTTGAGCGATGTCAAGAATGGTTTGGCTGAGGTTACGGCCCGTGTGGCCTCGCTACAGGAAGCCCCTGAACTGCCAGACATCCCGAAGATGATTGATGAGGCTATATCAGCCAAGTTGGGCGTCGAGGACATGGAGCGCAGCATTGAGGAAGTGGTACGCGCTGTAGTGGCTGAAATTCCGGCCCCGCAAGACGGCAAGAGCGTGACGATTGAAGATGTTGCGCCTCTTATCGCATCGGAAGTGGAAAAGCGCGTCAGCGAGCTTCCCAAGCCGAAAGACGGAAAGGATGGCCGGGACGGTCTGGACGTGAAAGACCTATTCCGGGCTGAAGGTGGTATTCTTGTTGCCACGATGAGCGATGGCCGGGTCAAAGAGCTTGGCCGGTTCGTCGGTGAAAAAGGCGAACCCGGCAAAGATGGCGCTGACGGCTTGGGCTTCGATGACCTGACGGTGGAATATGACGGCGAGAAGAGCTTTGCCTTCAAGTTCATCAAGGGTGAACGGGTCAAGCAGTTTGATTTCACCCTGCCGGTAGTCCTTGATCGTGGCATCTTCACGAACGGCAAGGAATACACTCCCGGTGACGGCGTGACGTGGGCAGGGCATTACTGGATCGCGCAGGCTGAAACCAAAGCAAAGCCCGGTGAAGGTAACGACTGGCGACTAGCTGTAAAGCGCGGTCGTGATGGCAAGACGTTCACTGTCAAGGTTGGCGAACAAAAGTCGCCTGTCAGTCTCACGAAGGACGAAGACAATGGCTGATCTTGTCACTCTTGATCAGGTGAAGGCTGGCCTTCGCATTGACCACGACGACGACGATGCACAGTTGGATTTGCTTATATCGGCGGCGTCGGAGCGTATTATCCGCTATCTGAAGGGGCGAGCCAAGGAAGTCCTGAATATGGATGAAGAGGGCAATGTTGCCGGTCCCGTACCCGCCGCAGTGACGACAGCGACAATGATGCTTGTCGGCTATCTGTATCGCGATCCTGACCAAGACCCGGAAAAGGATTGGGAATTGGGGATGCTCCCGAAGCCTGTTTCTGCCCTGATTTACCAACTTCGCGATCCAGCACTGGCTTAAAATGCAAGTCACCATCAACGGTATTCCTTACGTCCCGGCGTCCTCGACGGGCGCGCAGATCGGCGTTGCCATTACGACCCACAACCGCGCTGATGTGCTCACCAAGGCCCTTGCAGAGCATGAAAAGCATCGGCCTGCCGGATCGGTCTTTGTTGTGGTGGACGATGGATCAAAACAGCCGGTCACCGTGCCGGATTGGGTAAAGCTGGTTCGAAACGATGTATCTCAAGGCATTGTTTCTGCAAAGAATGCCTGCCTGCGCGCCTTGATGGATGCCGGCTGTCAGCATCTATTCCTATGGGATGATGACGCTTGGCCGGTGTCCGATGGCTGGCATCATCCTTATATCGATAGCCCGGAGCCACATCTGGCTTATCAATTTCTTGATCTGGCTGGACCTCGGAAGTTGAAGGACATCACCATCCTGCATCAGGATGCGCGCCATGTGGCTTATTCTGGTCAGCGCGGAGTGATGCTGTATTACCGGCGTGACGTGATCGAGAAGATTGGCGGCTTCGACTGGATTTATGGCCGTGGCATGTATGAGCATTCCGACCTTGCCATGCGGATTTATCATGCAGGTCTGACTTCATGGGCCTTTGCCGATGTAGCCGGGTCCGAAAAGCTGATTTACAGCATGGATGAGCATGAAGCCGTAGAAAGATCAGTACCAGCATCTGATAGAGCGCAGTTGGTCAAAAGGAATGCCGAAATCCATAACCGGCGTCGGGACGCTGGATATACGGCCTATGTTCCGCTGATCGAGCCGGTGAATGTGGTCCTGACATCGATGTTGACCGAAGCGCCTGACCCGCAGCGCGGCACGAGATTGCAGGCAACGCCTGACATGCTGGCCGCTTGGGCCAAGAGCATCAAAGGCGGCAAGGCGGTCATTCTGGCCGATCATTTGGATGCGGCACCGGCTGGCGCTGAGATTGCCAAGGTCCATCCATCCAACCAGAACCCGTATTTTCTGCGCTGGCTGCATGTCTATGGCTGGCTGCGCGACCATCCAGAAACGGAATGGGTCTGGGCGACGGACGGTACCGATGTTGAAATGCTGGCCGAGCCATGGGGACATATGGAACCCGGCAAGCTGTATGTCGGATCGGAACACAAGACCTTGGCAGACAAGTGGATGCTTTCAAACCATCCAGCGAGCCATCTGCAAGCGTTTTTGAAGGGAAACAGTCATCGTTTGATGCTGAATGCCGGACTGGTCGGCGGTGATCGCCAAACCGTGATGGCGTTCGCCCACGACATGGTGAAGGACTGGCATTCTCTGGCATCGCGGCGCTTCTGGAACGTCGAGCGCGCAGGTAACGAAGTCGGGGACATGGCCGCTTTCAATTTCGTCGCCTATTCAAAATGGGCTGAAAAGATCGAAACCGGCCCGCGCATCAACACCGTGTTCAAGACCGAAGGTGTTGGACGTGAATATGCTTGGTGGCGACACAAATGAAGATCGTCATCGTGGCACATTACAAGCGCCGAGACCAAGCCGAACGTCTCGCTAGAAGCCTGAACGCGCATGTCGTCATGGACGAGATCGGCAACGGCGCGTTATTCGGCCATAGGAAGGCGCTGGAGTGGTGTTCTGTCCAGAGCGGGCGTTGCGTCATCATGGAGGATGACGCGCTTCCTGTGGCCGATTTTGGCGATTTGGCGCAACGCTGGATGGATGAATGCCCAGATGACTTGCTGTCGTTTTACCTTGGCACCGGCAGGCCGCCACAATACCAGACGCAAATCGCCCATTTACTCCGCCGTGCTGACCAGTGGCGGGAGGAATACATAACGCTACCCCAGCTTATTCACGGCGTCTGCTACTCGGTACCGCAGGACAAGGTAAAGCCGCTGTTGTCAGTTCTCCCCTTGGTCGGGGCGGCAGACTTCGCAATCGGTAGCGCGTGGCAGCAAGTCACGGGCAGACCGGTGATTTATCCGGTGCGCTCATTGGTCGATCACGACGATTTGCCAAGTGTGGAAGTGCACCCAGACGGACAGAAACGAACAGAACACCGCCGAGCGTGGCGACTGGAGACCGCGAATGGCCGATAATCGATCAGCTGGAACGCTCTATTACAAGGTGGCGCTGCTGAAACGTGAAGACGTTGACGACGGCATGGGCAACACGGTCGGCCAAGAATGGGTCGAGCAGTTCCAAACCAGAGGTGAATACATCCACCTTCGCGGTTCTGAAGCCGTTATGGCTGGCCGTCTTCAGGGCAAGCACACACAGGTTATCCGGGTCCGCAACTCTGCCAATACTCGGCTGATAACCACGGACTGGATGCTTCGAGATGTGCGCACCGGAAAATCGTTCAATATCAGAGACATAGAGCACGAAGTTAACCGCCAGTTTATCGCGCTCACGTGCGAAAGTGGCGTTGCTACGGGGTGATGTCATGGTAGAGGGGCTTGATCGTCTTAAGCGCAAGTTGACCAAGACAATCCCGACCGCTGTTGTTGATGCTACCGTCAAGGCGATGGAGCAAGGTGCGGATGAAGTTGTCTCAATGATGCGGCGGCTTGTTCCGAAAGATACTGGCAAGCTTGCGGCTACAATTAATTGGACGTGGGGTGAAGCTCCTGAAGGGTCACTGACACTGGGACGGTCCAAAACCGCTGCAAACGGATTACGCATCACGATTTATGCCGGCGATATGTCAACGATGGTTGGTGAGCGAAGTCAGTTCCAGCTTGCAAGATTGCAGGAGTTCGGAACCCAGCACATGCAAGCCAACCCATACTTTTTCCCGTCATGGCGCGCATCGCGTAAGCGAGTGAAGGGACGGATAACGAGACAGATGCGAAAAGCAATCAAGGATGGCTCGAAGTGAATATCTCAGAAGAGCTTCAGCGGTATCTCTACGCTAAATTGCGCACGGTTCCAGAAGTAACAACCTTGGCTAGCGGACGTGTTTATGACCGTGTGCCAGAAGATAAGTCGTTCCCGTACATCAGTTTTGGACCGTCTGACATTGTTGACGATAGTGCGGAATGTATCGAGGCGGAAACTCATACCATCCAGCTCGACGCATGGTCGCGAGCCGTGGGTAAGGGTGAATGTAAGAACCTGGTTGACGGCATCAAGAAAGCGCTCCAGCGCGACACGCCTGAGCTTTCGGACAATGCAATCGTGGAAATGACCGTGCCGTTTACGAGGATCGTCACGGACCCTGACGGACTAACCACACACGGCATAATCCAGGTGGAAATAAGAGTGGAGATCGCGTGATGGCATGGGCAATCTTTAAGGTTGAGTGCAACTGGTCTCGTCCAAAAAGTCGGTTCTCGTTCAATGCGAAGGCGTCACCGGAACCACAAGAACGCCCGCAAGATTTCATTGATTTTTGCGTATCGAAGGGATGGGCAGAGCGCGTCCAAAGCCCTTCACGCGACCAGAAACGCGCCCTGAAGGGCCGTAACCGGGCGAAATAAGCCCATTCACCTGAAACCGGGCCTCAAGCCCTTTTAAGGCTGGCAATTGCTGGCCCGTTTTCGCATGGAGAAAGCACATGGCTACCAAGCCGACTACCGCCGCATTCCCTGATTTCATCCTTGAAGTCGAAACCGATACGCCGGGAACGTTTACCAAGATTTGCGGCATCACTCAGCGCGGCATCAATCGCCAGCACAACATGCAGACCACTGAAGTCCCGCAGGACTGCGACGACGAAAGCCTGCCGAGCGCGGTCGAACGCGCAATCCAGTCGTCTGAAGTGACGATTTCTGGGTCTGGCGTCTGGGCATCTCAGAGCCACGAAATGATGTTGGACTGGTGGTACCTGGGCCAGACCAAAAACATCCGTATCAAGCACGTGAAAGCGGCTGTTGGTGACACCGAATACGAAACAGGCCCAGCAATCCTCGTCAACCTGAATAATGCGGTCGAGAAGGGGCAAAAGGTCAACGCCGAAATTGAAATCCAATTTGACGGCGTTCCAGAGCGCACGGCCAAGGTGAGCGGAAGTTAATGGCTAAAGCGTTGACGTGGGCAGGCGGGGAGCATGATTTCGAACTCCGCCTTGAACATCTTCGTGCGCTTCAGGACAAGTGTGATGCAGGGCCAGAATGGATACTGGCCCGCCTATCAAGCAAGCAATGGATGGTTGATGACGTAATTCAGCCGATCCGCCTTGGGCTTGAAGGTGGCGGGATGGAGAAAGAAGCGGCTCGAAAACTCGTACAAAAGTTTGTCGAGGACCGGCCACTAACTCTTTCCGTTCTGACGGCGCAGGCCGTTTTGATGATGGCTTTGTATGGCGACCCGGACGATCAGCCGGGGGAGCTGGACGCGGGCGAGCGGAAGAAGACCCAGACCCGCTCCCCCGAGGGAAATGGAAATTCCACCGTTATTACCAGTGGGCAGGAGTAATCCACCGCGACGGTGGGAAGATGACGCTGTGGGAGTTTTCGTGCGCCATTGAAGGCCATCAGGCTTTCCATCGCGGCGAAGAGAAAGCTGCGCCTGAGATAAGCAACGAAACACTGGCAGAGCTTGGAATTGAGGGCTTCTAATGGCGACGGACGTTGAACGGCTTATTGTATCTTTGGAAGCTCGCACCAAGGCTTTCGAGAATGCCCTGAACCGGGCAAATGGTACAGCCAATAAGCGAGCTCGCCAGATTGAGAAGCGTTTTGCTGATATGAATAAAAACATATCTGCGACGTTCTCTAATTCACTAAGAAACGCAACGGCTCTCGCGGGTGTTGGCCTAAGCGCACGTGAAGTCATTCAGTACGCCGATGCTTGGACGCAGGCAGGCAATATGATCCGGGCAGCGGCGGCTTCGGCTGGCGTTCAGGTGCGCACCCTCGAACAATTGAACGCGGGCGCTAACGATGCTCGCGTAAGCCTGACAGACTATGCCGATCTGTACGCTAGGCTCATTCGTTCCGCGTCCGGTGTTGCTAAATCTGAAGAAGAAATCGCACTCGCGACCAACCTTGTATCCAAGGCGTTCAAAGCGGGCGGCGCATCCGCGCAAGAACAGGCAGCGGGCATTCTTCAGCTTGGTCAAGCGCTCGGTTCTGGCGTCCTCCAAGGTGACGAACTTCGCTCCATTCGCGAAAATGCGCCTATCGTTGCAAAGGCAATCGCGGACGAGTTCAAGGTTTCCATCTCGGGCCTTAAGCAGCTCGGCGCAGATGGAAAGCTAACGTCGGATCGTGTTTTTCGCGCAATCATCAATGCACAGAAGGGCATAGAAGAGCAGTTTCGTGCGACTAACGCCACGATTGGCGATAGCTTCACCAAGCTCGCCAATAATCTAACGCAATATATCGGGCAGGCAAACGAGGCATACGGCATCACTGCAACCGTTGGCGGGATTGTGAATGCTCTTGCTGATAATATCGGTTTGGTAGCGAACTCGGCTGCCGCTGCCGCCGTTGTCCTTTTGTCTCAGTACGTCCCGGCAATGGCGCGCGTTGCCGTAGCTGGCGCGGCTATGGTGGCTACGAACCCGTTCCTCTTGCTTGCTTCCGCTATCGGAGCCGCCACCTTCGCAATTTCAGCGTTTGGCGACCAGATACAGCCGATTGCTGGAGAAATGGCTAATCTTCAGGATTATGCTGCTGTAGCATGGGATGCCCTGAAACAAGGCGCTATGGATGTCGCGTCACTGGTGCGCGATGACTTTCTTTCTGCGATCAACCTAATTTCTGAGGCACTCTCTGGAACGAAGGTAACTTGGGAAGATGTATGGACTACGGCCAAGGGTGTAGCCAACAACATAATCAATTCGATTGGCTTCCTCTACGACGCGACCGTAATCACATTCACGAAGCTTCCCGGTGCTGTAGCAGAAGCAGTTATCAACGCCATGAACTCGATGATCGCCGGGATAGAGGCCGGTCTTCAAAAGGCTTTGAACGGGATCAATGCTGTTTCAGCCGCACTGAATAAGCTGGATAGCTTCGTAGGTGTCGCGCCGACGCTGCCGGAAAACCTGACTGTTGAACTTGGTCGCTTGGATAACAAGTACGCAGGCGCGGGTAAGGAGGCTGGCGATGCTTACGGCGCGGCCCTTCAGAAAGCTGCCGAAGACCATCTTGGCAAAATTGGCGAAGCGTGGCGAGAACAGGCTAACGCTCGTGCACGTCAACGGACTGCCGATGCAAAGGACCAAGACCTTATCGCGCCAAACAGGACGGCAAACACGGCTGGGTTTGGTGGTGGTTCGGGCGCATCAGCAGACGGCGATGGAGGCAAGAAAAAGAGAGGGCGCAAGGAACGCCAGAATGAGCTTCAGCGCGAGATAGAGCAGATAAAGGAGCGGACAGCTACGCTTCAGGCCGAAACCGCAGCGCAAGCTCAGATTAACCCGCTGATTGATGATTACGATTACGCAATCACGAAGGCGAGGGCCACGCAAGAGCTTTTGAATGCGGCAAAGAAGGCTGGCATTGAGATAACGCCTGCGCTGAAAGAACAAATCAACGGACTGGCTGAAGGTTATGCTCATGCAACTGCTGAGGCTAACAAACTGGCCGAAAGTCAGGAGCAGGCGAGGGAAGCCGCTGACTTCTTCAAGAACAGTATGCTTGATGCCTTCCAGTCCATGGTTCCGACGATTGAAACCGGGAACAAGGCGCTCGATAAGTTCCTGAATACGCTTATTGAAGCAGTCATTCAGGCAACCTTGTTAGGCAAAGGGCCATTGGCCGGTTTGTTTGGCGGCGGAGGACTGTTCAAAGGTGGCGGTCTGCTTGGCGGTGCCATTATTCCCGGCATTCTTCACAGTGGCGGTGTAGCTGGCTCCGATGGGTACGGTCACGGTAGAGCAGTTTCGCCATCAGCCTTTTCCGGCGCAAAGCGCTACCACCGGGGCGGGATTGCCGGTCTACAACCAGGTGAAATACCTGCAATTTTGCAACGTGGCGAGGTTGTCCTTCCGCGCAACTCCAAGATTGGAGGCGGAAGCACGGAAACCATCAACGTCGTTCTCAGGGATGACAGTGGCCGAATGGCCCAGATAGCCGATCAGCGTATTCAGACAGCATCAGGTGCAATTGTTCAGGTTTCGGTGCAGCAAAGCGCCAAGGCTGTTCAATCGAACTTCCCGACTATGTTGGCCGATGCTCAGGCAAGGAAGATGTAATGAGCAAAGAAACCGATGGTCCTGATATTCTTGACGATAGAATACGCAAGGCGGCTGGGGCTATTGTAACCTTGCCGAATTGTCGAACTCCAAGACATCGATCAGGTTCCGAAACATGTCCCTGCCTTTGTCGGAGGTTAGCGTCTCTTTTTGCCGCCTTAATACGGCGGCGGTAATCTCTGCAAAACCTCTGTCGTGTTCTCGTATGGCGTTACAGATCGCATTCAATGCGGCTGTCATGTCGGTGATGTAGTCAGCGTCGTCTTGATGCATTGCCATGGTCTCATTTTTGAACTGCCGTCATATTGATAGATGGCGGTTAAAGTTTCGCTACGAGGGTCATCATGACAATTCTCTGGCCTCGTTCGGTTCTCAAACCGAAGCGCGACCCGTTCAATATTGCCCCGCGTACACTCGCAGGACCTTCCAGTGTATCGGGCGTGACGCAGGTTACGGCTTCGGACGCCGGTATCTGGAAGGCGACATTCAGCGACATCATTATTCGTCGTGGATCGCCTTCCGTTCTTGCATTTCGGGCTATTGCAAATCTGCTGGAAGGCCGTTTGCGTCCGATCCTGGTTCCTCGCTGTTGCGCTTATCAACCGTTCGACCCTGACGGCAACGGCGCCGCTGATAAAGTGCCTCACTCCGATACCAGCCCGTTCAGTGATGGCGGGCTGTACCGCTCCCGATCAATCGATATCAGGCTGACCAGCAACATACCGCTGCGCGGGACGACGGCCAACATATCGCTTGTTACGGCGGGCCAATTGCAGCCGGGGATGGATTTCTCCATCGGAGAACGAATGTACCGCATCCGCACAGTGCAGATGACAGGCGAGAACACGGCTACCATCACATTCCGT